>LFRM01326703.1_pt1 | contig 11896 bp, 10 predicted proteins | sample 618341 | NCBI WGS metagenome assembly LFRM01 (sample SAMN03654438, study PRJNA283298) | anaerobic digester metagenome | isolation source: pool of bioreactors CSTR01a, CSTR02a, and CSTR03a thermophilic anaerobic... | place: Denmark: Kgs. Lyngby | collected 2014-05-21
GCTGCGTGCTTATAGCACGAAACGCTTGACTTAGTGACGCAGGCTCACCGGAATTGTCAGCTTTTATTGCTCTCTGAGAATGTCCGGCGCTTTCTCAGCTCATTGATCAAGTCTTCAAGAGGAATGCCCGAAGCCGCAAGCAAAACGATTAGATGATAAACCAAATCGGCACTCTCGTTGACAATATCACTGTTGCGACCATTTTTAGCTGCAATCGCAACTTCAATCGCCTGGACACCAAGTTTGCTCAAAATCTTGTCGAGCCCCTTGTCCAGTAGATAATTCGTGTATGAACCCAATTCAGGACTGCGAGCACGTTCAACAACAACGTTATACAGCTCGTCTAAAATAGAATCTTTTATCATATCCATAGTGGTTTTCCCCTTGTAATTTCTCTTGCTAGCATATCATAAATAGATATAAGAGAAATTCATCGTGACTATTTTATGCAACATTAAACAGTTTGTGTGAGATTTAATTCAAATATGATTGACAGTTGCTTGCAAGAGGTGGTACACTGCTTTAGACACATTAATAAAATGTCATTTCTTCTTATGGAAGACGAACGGCCGGGCCCCCTCCCGGTCGTTTGTCTTTTACTTTGGTTATTGATTGAGTGGAATACCGTCAGTCGACCAAGACGCGCGGAACACGTTCATTGATGCCACAGAACACTTCGTAATCAATGGTACCGTAAAGATCCGCGATCTCACTCGCGGACTTTCGCGCGTAATCATCTTCTCCAAAAAACATCACCTCATCACCGGTCTTAACATCCGGCAATGAAGTCACATCGATCATGCACCGATCCATACAGATACGGCCGCGAATAGGCACTTCCCGCCCCTTGTGGCAAAATGAGCCACGGTTTGACAGTAGGCGCGACAGGCCATCCGCATAGCCCATGTTGACGACAGCCAGAACGGAGTTACAGGGAGCCGTCCACGTCCCTCCATAGCTAACACGTGTGCCGGCTTCTACCGCCCCGACCTGTTCAATGACACTCTTAACTGTCATAACCGGGCGCAGGCCCCGCCATGCCTCGCGATTTGGTCCTGCTTTTCCTCCATATAGAACAATGCCAGGGCGTACCATGTCGAAGTGGTAGTCAGGTCGATCAGGGATCGCGGAACTGTTCGCCAGATGGCGGACGACGCGCGGAAAGCCCTGTCGTTCGGCCTGGGCCACAGTCGCTTTAAAACGGTTATATTGCAGCGCGGTATACTCTCGGTCGTTATCCGACGCGGCAAGATGCGAATACACACCGGTAACACGAAGCGCGGGTTCCCGCGCCACAGCGAGCATGGCGCTGACAGCCGTCTCCCGGTGCCTGTCATCTGAAAGCAGGCCAAGCCGAGTCATCCCCGTGTCGAGTTTAAGGTGTACGCAGAGCGGCAGACCGCCTACCTTCTGTGAGGCTTTGGCAAAGTCCTCAACTTCTTGGGCCGTTACAATGGACTGAGCCAGATGGTAATGCTTGAGGTAAGACGTATACTCGGCTTTTGTTGTGCCTAAAATAAGAATGTCAGAGCGCGCGCCGTTTTGGCGCAAAAAGATAGCTTCGTCCATCGTTGCCACACAAAGGAAGCTAACACCCGCTTGCTCCAGAATCGGTACAACGATTTTCACGCAGTGTCCGTACGCGTTTGCCTTAACAGCGGGCGCGATCAAAACACCTGTTTGCGCAATATAAGACCGTATCAGTTCGAGGTTATTAAGGAGCGCGCTTTGAGAGATTTCCGCCCACGTTTTTTTTGTGTACCAGGGATCTTTTACCTGTGAACATCTCATGGTTCGCTCGCTTTCTCCTGATCCTTAAACGAGTCGTTTGTTGACGTAAGGTGAGGTTGACGCACGAAGAAGAGCGGCGTAGTCGGGCGTGAATTCGAGCGTATCCCCTACCTTTAAATCTCGAAGGGCGTTTGTCACGTCAAGAAGCATATGATCACTCGAAGCTCCTAAGAATCGAACATTTTTATCCCGCGGAGTCAACGTATCGCAACGCGCATCTTGCTCGCCGATTGCGACGATCGCTCGCCAGATATTGCCATGATCCTCAAAGACAGGAATCTCGTTGAATGAATTCGGACCAATCATGCCCTGCGGGACAGATGGTTTTCGTCTCAGTTCAACAATCTCCGCACGAACGGTAAAGATGTCGGTATAAAGATCCCCGATGGCTCTTCGGAATGATGTCTCGATACCAATCAAGAAACCCTCCCCGATGCGCAGATGTGTAATCCCTTCAGGCATACGCCCTTCTTTAAGCAGATAAAGAGAACCGGTATTGCCACCTGACACGATTGGCAACGGTATGCCAAATCGGCGTCGGATCGATTCCGCCATCTCAATGAGTTGTTTGAGCTGTTTTTCCTCTGGGATAATCCCACCGTAGCAGTTGAAGTTGGCGCCTATGCCGGCAAGCCAAACGCCACGAAGATTAAGTACACGAGACGCTGCGTCGATCAGCTCATCAGGCATGAATCCCTCGCGGAGATCTCCCATCTCTACCATGAGGATAACGCCGTGCGTTCGCTCAAGCGCAAGCGCTGCGTCAGACAGTGATTCAATGACGCTGAGATCTGAATTAAGACTGAGATCAGAATAGCGGACAGTGTCCATGGCTTGAGATTGCATCGGGATTCTCACCATCATGCGCGAAAGCCCAAGATCCTGAATGTTAATCAGGTTCTCAACACGTGAATCCGCGAAATAGTTGGCTCCCGCCTCGTGCATTGCTTCTACGATGGGACGCCATCCGCAAATACATTTCGTGACAAAGTGCACTTGGATGTCCGAGGCCGCGGCCATTGTGACCAGCGTTTTCACATTGTGCTGTAGTTTGGCACGATCAATTAAAAGTTCCGGATAGGACATTATTACCTCCTGTCATGCTTGCATGAGTGAGTTCGTTAATAGTTGAATAGCAGCCTGCGGAAATGTTTTTACCATGACGCCGCAAGACGCCATCAGATAGTCTCTATCTATCATAACACGCACATTTTCCGGAGGATAGAGACATTCAGTCCCTGCCGTTTTGAGCTGGTCTCGGATCAGGTCGCCCATATCAGGAAGCCTCGTCAGGGCACCGCCTGTCGCGAGAATTGTTTCAACGGCCGTCAAATCTCGCCCTCGAACGACCGTGCGCCTCCCTCTCACCGTGAAGAGGTCGACCATCCGGCCAGCGTGCCTGGAAAGCGCTTCGCGGCAGCAGGTACTCACCAGAGGACGGATCAGGTTCACTTGTTCATCGTTCTCAGGAATTTCAGGCACCTGAATCAGGGCATCGGTGTATCCGTCGGGCAACAAGGCCAGCTCCTGAGGGGTCATGGCGCTGATCACGTGGTCGCGATTTACAAAAACGCCAAGATCTCCTTCAACAGTGCGCTTCGCGAAGGGTTCAGGGTTTAACTGGAAATCACGGAGAGCTTCGCTTCCTTGTGTCACCGAATGCACATCGGTCGTCGCTCCCCCTACATCCAGCGTAAGGAGATCACCTAAGATGTCGTACATTTTCTCAGTAATCGCCATGACAGCGCCCGGTGTCGGCATAATCGTTCCCGTCACCGCCTCGTGAATACGCCCCATGCCTGGCGCTTCGATGATGTGCTCTTCGAAAATGGACTGAATTACTTGCCGTGCCGGCTCAACGTTAAGGTAATCAAGTGACGGATAGACATTTTCCGTCACGTAGAGCTTGGTGCCGCGCTCGGACGCAAGCTTGCGAATCTCACCCACGTTGTCCGCGTTGCCCGCGTAAAGAATCGGTGTTTCGGGGAGCGCTTCGGCTAGACGTTCGAAATTAACCCGCGCGGTTTCTCGTTCGCCCCCATCAACGCCCCCCGCCACCATGATGATGCGAGGGCGAATCTCCGCGATACGTTCAAGATCATAGGGTCGGAGCTTGCCCGAGGAAACCATTCGAAGCACAGCTCCCGACCCCAAAGCCGCTTCGCGGGCCGCTTTGACGGTCATGTCCGGGACAAGACCGTGTACAGTCATCGAAAGACCGCCGGCCGCGGAGCTTGTCGCGAACATGCCATCCGCTTCCAGAGAAGTGACCCCAAGTTTCGCGGCAAGATTGTCTTGCGCCCGGCGCAGGCCAAGTACGACATCGCCCTCGGCGATTGAAGTCGCCGCCATTCCTTGCCCTAAAAATCGCGGCTGTCCGTCCCTTAAACCGCTAAACGCGTTGACAACTGTCGTCGTGCTGCCAATCTCCGCAACAAGAAGATCAATTCTCATCGATTTTTTGTTCCCCCTGTGCCTCTCGGCGCCTCTTCACAAGAAAGCTCGCGACATCAATGCCGTGACTTCCGCGACCAAATCCCGCATCCATACCGGATTCAACCGCTGTTTCGTGAACAACCTGCGTGCCGCCCGCGATGAGAATCAGTTGATCACGGACACCTTTTTCAATGCAAGTGTTGGCAAGCTTTTGCATGTTCTCATAATGGACATTGTTGTGGGAAATAATCGTCGAGATCAGGATGGCATCCGCATTCGTTTCGATCGCCGAGTCAACGAGCTTATCAACCGGACAGGACGTGCCAAGATAATGATATTTGATCCCAAATCCCTCAATGCCGCCGTGTTTGATGTCGATAATCTCCTTGAGACCCACCGAATGTTCGTCCTCACCAACCGTTGCGGCAACGATCGTCATCGGCTGGGCATGAATGTCCGCCCGTATTTCCGCTTCCGACAATGTTTCGATAACTTCCGGAAGCTCAAGTTTGCTTAAATCGATATCAAATCCAACTTTACCCTTCATCTCAATGTAGGTACCTTCTGACGGGTGCATCACCTGACTGTGAATAACCTCGCACTCCGCAAGCGCCATCTTCTCCCCGATAGCAAGCGCCGCCACCTCCGCGTGACGCTTATCACAAGCAAGCATCATGGTCAGCACGATCACGCCATCCGCGAGAAACTCTACTTCGGGACGAATCAAGTTGGTATGATCGTAGTATTTCTTTTTCTCTTCAATGCGAACATTCACGTTGTCAAAATCATCCAATTCATCAATAAATTGAATCTTGGACGGGTCTTGGAATGTATCGCCCCCGATTGCTTGGCTCGCAAACTCAAATTGCGGCGGAATATTGTTGTTCCCGAAGTGGACGCATACTGGCGCGAAGTAGTCATCGGCGCGACGATAAAGGCTATCATTCCCGATCCCGCCATCAATTTCTCTCGCGATGCCATCCCCCCGTCGTTCAGGATACTCAGCGCTATCGACGAAAAATCCCTCTTCAACGGCGCTGTAATAGCCGCCCGTTTCAATGATTTCTTCCATGAATAAGACAGCGCTCTCTTTGATCTCACGGACACGTTCACCCAAGGGACCATCGCGGTTGATGTTCACCATTTGACGAATTCCGTCTAGGCCGGCAAGTGACTGACGCGCGGTGTTACACGCGTTGACATTGAAATAGTGCCAGGGAACATTACGACCTTCATCGGGTGTGATCGTTGACTGAATATCCGCGGACGTAAGTCGTGAGATAACCATGTTGAGCGTATGGGTGACTGTCGCCTCCCTCGTCTCCGACTCCATGTATTTCGTGTTCTGCTGAGCTCTAATTTTATAATCGCGGAAAAAATCGCGAAGCGCTACCGCGTACGGCAAATCCAAGCGCATGCAGGGCGCCGGCGGTGCCGTGGGAGGCACGCTTGAAAGCGCGATATTTTCGGGCTTGATGCCACATTTGACAGAAAACATCGTGTTGATGGCGTGCTGCACCATCAGCTCCGGCATCACCTTCCATGCTTCCATCGCTGTCGCGTTGGCGTTATGGGCACCGTCGATCTGGAGTTGTCCGCCGTACGCGATGATTGCTTTGCTTTCACACGCGTCGACGAAGCTGCGAAGCATGTTGATGTTCCGGTAAAGAACGTTGTACTGCGGGTCCTGATGAACGCCGGAAACGCCTTCTTCGACGAACATCACGGCAATATCAGGGCCAGCTACACCCGATACATAAGAGTGAAAGTTGATAGGCCTGCCAACTTCATCTTCAATGAGATCCAGTGCTCGGCGCGTCGCGCGACACTGTTTGCGCGTCACAGGAATGCCCCCAATGCCCTGTGTCGTCCCCTCAAGCAGGGAGTCAATATGTGACTGTCCGGCAGTCCGGATCACCATAATGTGGTCGGCTCCGTGCCAAGCGGACATCCTCATACGACGGACATCATCTTCGAAACGTCCCGAAGCGATTTCCGTCGTGATGACGCAGTCGGCCTGCGGGTCAATAAATCCGAAGCCCCGGCTTCCAGGAAGTGGTACAGACCGCTCCAACGGTTTTGACACTTCATAGTAGGTGAAATCTCCGATTTCCCTCGGTTCATCGCGCTCTTCACGCCAATGCCATGGACGTCGCGGGGAATGGTAATTTTCAAGTCCGTCAAGAATTTCTCGAATATCGAGCCGTTCATCTGGGTTGAGCGCAATTTTGGTTTCGCGTGCCGGCACAACACTGCCTACCGTCGCATCCGATTTCTGGTCATCGCAGTATGTCTTTGGGTTCTTACTCATGACGCTACCCCCTCAAAAAGATTGACGGCTTCTTCCCAGTATTTGTCTTCCATCAGGGCCAAGCCGGCATCCCGAACAGAAATGTCGAATTTTTGAGAAATTTTCCAAACCACGTTGCCCGCGCCGTGCGGGATGAGGCCGTGTTCCACGACACGATTGACAATCGCTTGCGCTTCTAAGCTCGAGAAGCCCATGCGGAGCAATACGCTCCGCTCGATCGCCGGGGTCGTGTATATTTTGCCCGCTTCGACCAGGGGGTCAACAATTTTCTCCGCGAGTTCCCAAAAACGAGTGTAAAGTTCTTGGTCCGTAAGATGTGCCAAATGTTTTCGTCGTTCTTCAAACAGGGTGTTTTTTACCCCTGTTTTTTGATTTATATCGGTCATCGGTTCGTCTCCTCTCCCGTTGCTGAATGGCTTTATATTTCCTGAAGCAGCGCTTTAGTCGCTTCTATATCTTGATTGATTTCGGAGGCCATGTAGGCGATGTCCTGATCCGTCGGCGATTCTCCGTCTTGGCTAAGCCTGCGAAGCGCGGACAGGCGCAGACGTTTCATATCATAGTCACGCATCCTGATCATGGAAGGATGTGCGGGCAACACGATTGAACATCCCGGGACCTCTTCTTCGGGATCACCAATGTAGACGTGAATGCCGTTTTCTCGCGCGAATGTCAACTGCGGCATGGGGTGCTTGCCAGCGCCCGTGTACTCCGTCTCCTGCACAACAATTGTCTGTGTTTCGGGCAGTTCACGTGAGAGAGCAAAAGCGGCAGCCAGCGACGTATTGCCAGCCGGTCCACGTTCAAGACCCTCCAGCGACGCGAGCATTTCCGTTGTATAAAATACTTCGCCCTGCTTGACAAGCAGGTAACGGTCGATATACCGAAGAGCGCGAGCTGAATTTCTCGGAACATCGGAACGGTCGGGTAATGACGCGAAGGGTATCCCAAATCCCGTGTGCCCTGTCGTAAAAGACTTGCGGTTGAAGTCCCGGTCTGACGCCATAGAGAGTCCCGCCAAATCAACACTGGCCGCGTATACTTTCGTCTCCGTGAGACCACCCTTGATCAAGCCTCGCGCTGTTCCGGTGAGATTCCCTCCTCCAGCATGTGTCGCGATGACCACATCGGGCTTAATCCCATAAAGATCAAGGCATTGCTGGGCGATTTCAAGCCCAAGCGTTTCGATGCCCGCGACAGCGGAAGGCGAATAGAGGGAAGCATTGTAAAATCCCGTCTCCTCAAGCAGGCAAAGCGCGTGATAAAACAGTTCAGGACCCACCGTGGTTTGGATGACCTCCGCGCCGAGCGCTTCGCATTTACGCTGTTTTTCTAAAATCTCCGGCTGCCCTTTAAAGTCACTGTCATAACATTCCTGGATGACAATGCATTTCAGCCCAAGGCGAGCTGCCATACTCGCTACCGCGGCTCCGTAATTGCCTGATGTCGCGGCGATGACACCTTCATATCCCTTGCGCTTGGCGTCCCAGACTGAGAGCGCCGCGCGACGGGCCTTAAAACTTCCAGACGGGTTCGCGGCTTCATCCTTGATGAGAATTCTTGCGCCAAACCCTGGCTTCGCGAGCTTGCGTGAAAGCGCTGTTATGTTTTTGACTTCCATGAGCGGTGTATTGCCGACGCCCATGTCGCGCTGGATCGCGGCGACCTCCTCTACTGAGATACCGATGTCGGCCATCATCGACTCATAATCAAAAACAATGCCTCCGCGCTCATAATCGTTATAATCGATGCCGAGCGCCCCGTTCATAATTTCATTTTGTCTGGCCATCACGGCTTCGTAAGACTTATTTTTCATGATTCGTCACCTCCGAACAGTACGCTGCGAACTTGCTTATGGATTTCCATCAGTTCGGGCACAAAGCCGCCATAATCGTGAACTGGCGCGAGACCGCGGTTCGTGAGAGTTCCCTCCACCGTGCGGTCACTCATCGTTCGGACCGTGACGCTGTCACCGGCCCGCGCTTTCTCGTCGATGAGCCATCCTTTCGTAAAGGCAATGAGCGGCGTGTTTTTTGTGTCTTCCGGAACTTGAGGCGCGCGTTTCCCAACGGGGAGAACGACCATCTCGATGACAACAAAGTCATCTTGCTTGAAGTGTTTTTTCTTATCGCGATCTATCTGGTCCGCGTAATTGCCAAGAATGGCTCTCGGAACAGGCAGATCAAGCATGGAGCGCAATCCGGGTTTTGCCGAGAGCACGTGCGGGATCATATTGACGACCATGGCGATGGTCCCGATTCCGCCCGGCGTTTCGGGGACGATCGAAAGATTCATATCGTAACCGTCTGCGTGAATCGTGACGTAGTCGCCGGTGTTAACCCCTTCATCTTCCGGACAAATCTGCTGTGGGTGATCGAGATGGATAAAAACTTCTCCGTCGGCTGTCCGGCCATAACTTTGTTGCCGGATACCCGCCAGATGACCTTTCTTCGCCTCTCCATAAGCCGATTTGCGGTCGACACTCGTAACAATCGGTTCGCGTGTCTGCTTAATCTCCGTGAGTTCAACACCCATCCCAGCGGCGATCATCTCCATCGATTCGGGGAATCCGACATGGCCCGCGAGGCTGTCTTCCGCGATGCGGCGATCAAATTCCGCGACGGAAATCCCAACACCCTGCTCCAACATAACGGCCTTGCCGAATGGAGCGAGATCATTAATCCTAGAGGCATCAATCGAGTTGACGTGCTCACAGGTCCCGCTCACCGCGAGGATCAAGTAATCGAGGACGAAACCAGGATTGATTCCCGTGCCGAGAATCGCCACCTGTCTTTGTTTTGCGAGCGCGTCGATTTTATCCGCCAATTCCTCATTCTGCGCCCATGGCCAGGCCATCTCCTCCGCAGTGGAGATCACGTGTACGCCCTGTTCGAGACAAAACATGATTTTCTCAAATTGCGCGGCGACAAAAGAGTCAGTCGCCAAAATAACAATATCGCAAAGGTCATTGCGCACGACCTCCGTGACATCGCCTGTGATGATCACTGGTTCCCGTTCCCCTCGGTCAATGCCAAGGTAATCGTATACTTCCTGCCCGATAAGGCGATCCCAGCTATCGCAGACGCCGGAGATGACAAGTCCTTCTTTCGAGGCAATCATCCGACCGATTCCGCTGCCCATAGCGCCAAAGCCCCAAAGCGCGACTCTGATATTCTGCATATTTCCCTCCTCCTCCCGTCCGACGCTCGTCACGCCAGTCATGTCATAACAATGTTATAAGCTGATATGTGTACCTGTTTTCCCCGCGATGCCATCTCTTGCATTCTCAAGTGACGTCACCAGCGCGGTTCGTCCGGGCCCGGATTTCGCGAAAGCGACGCTCGCTTCAACCTTGGGCAACATGGACCCAGGCGCGAAATGGCCTTGCTCCATGTATTGCTCCATCTCCGCCACCGAGACGCGGTCAAGCCATGTCTCATTGGGCTTCCCATAGTTCAACGCGATTTTTTCAACCGCGGACAAGATAATTAGATAATCGGCTTCCACCATTTCGGCCAGTACTTCAGACGCGAAGTCCTTATCAATGACAGCCGCGACACCTTCGAGATGGTTGCCCTCGCGGACAACAGGAATCCCACCACCGCCAACCGTAATGACGACCTGGTCGTCCCGAATCAGGGCCTTGACTGTCCTGTCCTCCACGACCGCGACAGGCTTAGGTGAAGCGACGACACGTCGGTAACCCCGGCCGGCATCCTCTCTCATGATGAATCCTGTTTCTTCGGCAATTTTTTCAGCTTGCTCTTTGCTATAAAAAGTCCCGATGGGTTTGGTTGGATTTTGGAAGGCAGGATCTTCCTTGTCAACCACGACTTGCGTAATGATCGTGGCGACAGGCCGGTTTACTCCGCGTGAAAGCAATTCCTCGCGGATCGCGTTCTGCAGGTGGTATCCGATGTAGCCCTGGCTCATGGCGCCACATTCAGGGAAGGGCATAGGGGGAACATCACCGCAATCAAAGGCGAGGTTGATCATGCCGACCTGAGGTCCATTGCCGTGAGCGATTACTACCTCATGACCTTCCACGATAAGATCCACAATGGGAACAGCTGTTTGCCTGACAAGTTCGCGCTGTTCCTGCGCAGTATTGCCAAGGGCGTTGCCACCCAGGGCGACGACGATACGTTTTTTCATAAAAGCCTCCAATTAATGAGAAATGGACACCCGTAGGCGTCTTTATTAGCGACCGATTGTAGCGACTATAACCGCCTTTATCGTGTGCAATCTATTTTCTGCCTGGTCGAAAACGCGTGAGTGTCTGCCGCGGAAAACTTCGTCCGAACACTCCATCGCCGTTAAGCCGTACTGTTCGTGGATTTGACGGCCTACCGTCGTGTTGAGGTCATGGAATGCAGGTAAGCAATGTAAAAAGATCACCTCATCATTGCCGGTCATCTCCACCATCTTCGCGTTGACCTGATAATCCTTCAACAAGCCGATCCGTTCTTCGAACATCGCCTCCTCGCCCATGGATACCCATACATCTGTGTACAGAACATCGGCACCACTGACCGCGTCAAGTTCTTCCGCGCACTCAATGGTGGCGCCTGTTTCGCGAGCGACTTGTTCCATCTCCAAAACCAGTTCTTTTTCCGGCCAGAGCTCTCGTGGCGCGAGCGCGACAAAATGCATCCCCAATTTGGCACAGCCGATCATCAGCGAATTACCCATATTATTTCGGGCGTCGCCGGCAAAGACAAATTTAACCTTGTTGAGTGGTTTGTGAACATACTCGCGAATCGTCATGATGTCCGCCAGCACCTGCGTCGGATGATAGAGGTCTGTCAATCCGTTCCACACTGGAACACCTGCATGTTGCGCCAATGTTTCGACCGTTTCTTGCGCAAAGCCGCGAAATTCGATCCCGTCAAAAAAACGGCCCAAAACTTTGGCCGTGTCTTCAGTTGACTCTTTTTTATTGACTTGGCTATCACCCGAGCCTAAGAAGGTGACACCGGCCCCTTCGTCCATCGCCGCTACCTCGAAGGCACAGCGCGTGCGGGTAGATGTCTTCTCAAAAAGAAGAACAATGTTCTTGTTCTTCAGTAAATCACCTGTCATTCCCAAACGCTTTTTGGTTTTCAGATCGGATGCGAGATTGAGGAGCCAGACAATTTCATCGGGTGTAAAATCCTTGAGTGTGAGAAAGTGCCTGCCTTTAAGATTGATGGCCATAAAATATCTCCTTAAGTTTTTAATAACTCTTATAAGATTAGTTCAAATAAGTAATTTAAAAATAATTATACACCAAAAAACAAACGTGCCCTCCAAAAGGCGCGCTTATTGAGTTCAATTGACGTCTTCTCGCCAAAGCGGCTGCGACATACAGCGTGGACC
>LFRM01000506.1_pt1 | contig 11895 bp, 10 predicted proteins | sample 618341 | NCBI WGS metagenome assembly LFRM01 (sample SAMN03654438, study PRJNA283298) | anaerobic digester metagenome | isolation source: pool of bioreactors CSTR01a, CSTR02a, and CSTR03a thermophilic anaerobic... | place: Denmark: Kgs. Lyngby | collected 2014-05-21
GGACGGGTAGTCCGCTTTTTTTTTGCTTCAACAGCTGCAGGAGCGTTGCTAAAAAAAGCGGAAAAGGGTTGCAGTTGAGGCGAATTTTTCGTATATTTGTTCGATTTTAAAAGATCTTTTTATGCCGTTGTAAGGCGCTAATTCATAGAGATATTTAATAACTATTGAAAGAAATGTCAGAAGAAGAAAAAATTTTAGCCAGCGGGAGTTATTCCGCGCAAAATATCCAGGTGCTCGAGGGGCTTGAAGCCGTGCGTAAACGTCCGGCGATGTATATCGGGGATACCAGCGAAAAGGGTCTTCATCATCTGGTGTATGAGGTGGTGGATAACTCCATCGACGAAGCACTTGCCGGCTATTGTACGGAGATCAATGTCATCATCAACGAAGATAATTCCATTACTGTTAAAGATAACGGGCGCGGTATCCCGGTTGATTATCACGAGAAGGAGAAGAAATCAGCGCTGGAGGTTGTGCTCACGGTGCTGCACGCCGGAGGTAAGTTCGACAAGGGGTCTTACAAGGTCTCAGGAGGACTACATGGTGTGGGTGTCTCCTGTGTGAATGCCCTCTCCATCTATCTGAAAGCCGAGGTTCACAAGAACGGTAAGATTTATATGCAGGAGTACTCGCAGGGTAAGCCTAACGCGAATGTGGAGATCGTTGGTGAAACAAAAGAGAGCGGAACGGTGATCACCTTCAAGCCGGATGATATAATCTTCACGGTCATGGAGTACCGATACGATATTCTGGCTACCCGCCTTCGCGAGCTGGCTTTCCTGAATGCCGGCCTCACGCTGACACTCACAGATTTGCGTACAACGAGGGAGGACGGATCGCATAAAGCAGAGCGCTTTTTCTCTGAAACGGGACTGGAGGAGTTCGTTCGTTATATCGACAAGAACAAGGATACGCTCATCCAGACACCTATTCACATCGTTACGGAGAAGAACGGTATCCCCATTGAGATCGCGATGACCTACAATGATACCTACAACGAGAATATCTTCTCCTATGTGAACAACATCAACACCATTGAGGGTGGGACGCACCTCACCGGTTTCCGGAGAGGGTTGTCGCGTACACTGAAGAAATATGCCGAAGACTCCAAGCTGCTCGATAAGGTGAAGGTGGAGATCAGCGGTGATGATTTCCGTGAAGGGCTCACAGCCGTACTCTCGGTAAAGGTGCAGGAGCCTCAGTTTGAAGGACAGACCAAGACCAAGCTGGGTAACAGTGAGGTGATTGGTGCTGTGGACCAGGCTACAGGAGAGGCGTTGAGGTACTACCTGGAGGAGCATCCGAAAGATGCCAGAATGATAGTCGATAAAGTGATACTTGCTGCCACAGCCCGTCAGGCGGCCCGCAAAGCCCGCGAGATGGTACAGCGCAAATCGCCCCTCTCGGGTGCGGGGCTGCCCGGTAAGCTGGCCGACTGCTCCAGTAAAGATCCCATATTAAGTGAGTTGTTCCTCGTGGAGGGTGACTCTGCCGGTGGTAATNNACTGCCAAGCAGGGCCGTAACCGCATGTTCCAGGCGATCCTTCCCCTTCGCGGGAAGATACTCAACGTGGAGAAAGCGATGCCGCACAAGGTGCTGGAAAGTGATGAGATCAAGAACATCTATACCGCCCTGGGGGTCACCATTGGAACAGAAGAAGATTCCAAGGAGCTGAACATTAAAAAGCTGAGATACCACAAGATTATCCTGATGACTGACGCGGACGTGGATGGCAGTCATATCGATACGCTTATCCTTACTTTCTTTTTCCGATACATGCGTCCGCTCATCGAGAACGGTTATGTCTATATTGCCACACCACCGCTCTACCTGTGCAAGAAGGGTAAGGCAGAGGAGTATTGCTACAATGAGCGACAGAGGCTGGATTTTATTGAGAAGTATGCCGACGGAAATGAGAACGCGGTCCACACGCAACGCTACAAGGGTCTCGGAGAGATGAACGCCGAGCAGCTCTGGAATACGACGATGGATCCTAAGAACCGTCTGTTGAAGCAGGTGACGATTGAGAATACCGCAGATGCGGATATCATCTTTACCATGCTCATGGGTGAAGAGGTACCACCACGACGTGAATTTATTGAGGAGAATGCAACCTATGCCAACATAGACGCGTAATCGTAAAGTGATCCTTATGTAATGAAGCGGCCACCTCACATTAAAACCAGTGATAAAGCGGTCATTCTTTCCCCCGCGGGAAAGATTGACGCTTCTGTGGTGCATGAGGCGGCAGCGGTGCTGGAAGGGTGGGGATTGCATACGGTGATTGGTGATCATGCGATAAGTGAGCAGGGTCGATACAGCGGCTCTGTGGATGCGCGTCTCTGCGATCTGCAGAAGGCTTTTGACGATCCGGAGGTGAAGGTGATCCTCTGCTCCCGGGGCGGGTATGGTGTTGTTCACCTGCTCAGTGACCTGGATTTTACAGGGATCAGGGCCAATCCCAAATGGGTGATCGGTTATAGTGATATTACCGCCCTCCATGCTGCGTTGCAACTTAATGGCATCGCCTCTATCCATGGGCCCATGGCGAAACATTTCTCCGATGAGGGAGCTGAGGACCTCTCTGTTCAGTACACCAAAAGCATCATATCCGGGCATGCGGTGGATTATTATTTCCCGGTAACAGGGGAAAAGATGCTGAACAGGAGTGGTGAGGCTGGAGGGAGACTTTTCGGAGGCAACCTCTCTGTTTTCTGCAGTATCCTGGGAACGAGATACGCCAGGATCCCCCGCAATGGCATCCTCTTCATAGAAGATATCGGTGAAGCACCATACAAAACCGACCGGATGATTCATCAGCTAAAGCTGGCTGGAGTGTTTGAGCGCATCAGCGCACTTATTGTCGGGCAGTTCACCGATTATGAGGAGGATGAGCAGATGTATGACAATTTACAACAATCGATCTTTAATGTGGTGAAAGATGATGCTTTCCCGGTCTGTTTTAATTTTCCCGTGGGGCACGTAAAACAGAACTACCCCCTCATTATGGGTGCCACCGCTTCATTGCGCGTTGCAGATACTTTTATTTCATTCACACAAAAAAAATAATTACCCACCTACAGGATGACGATCAGTACAGAACTATTATTGCTTGCAGGCTCAGTTTTATTTTTTATCAGCATGCTGGTAGGCAAGGCGGGGCATCGTTTCGGTGTGCCAGTGCTGTTGCTCTTCCTTATCGTGGGGATGGTCTTCGGGACGGATGGTTTCGGACTGGTCTTCGAGAACATACAGACAGCCCATACCATCGGCACACTCAGTTTATGTATCATTCTCTTCTCGGGTGGTCTGGATACGAAATTCTCGGAGATCAAACCGGTCATTGCCCCGGGGGTGCTCCTTGCCACACTGGGTGTTTTCCTCACGGCACTGTTCACCGGTCTTTTCACCTGGTGGTTGTCCGGACGAATGCTGCCGTCGCTCGGCCTGGGATTACTTGCCGCAATGCTGCTGGCATCCACCGTCTCTTCCACCGATTCGGCATCCGTATTCGGTATCCTACGATCAAAAGGTGTGGTTCTTAAAAACAACCTGAGGCCATTGCTGGAGATGGAGAGTGGGAGTAACGACCCGATGGCATATATGCTCACCATCATGTTCATGGGCATCCTCCAGTCGGGCAATGAGCCTAATTTCTTCATGGTGCTGCTGAATATTACGGTGCAGCTCTCCATAGGTGCCCTGCTTGGTTATTTCCTGGGGAAAGCGGCAGTCTCGATCATCAATCGCATCCGGATGGACAACGCCTCGCTCTATCCGATCCTGTTGTTGATTCTGGGAATTTTTGTCTTTGCTGCCACCTACTATCTGAAAGGTAACGGTTATCTGGCAATCTATATCGCAGGGCTGGTGATCGGCAACTCCAAGTTCGTACATAAGCGCACCTCCATGAAGTTTATGGATGGTTTTGCCTGGATGAGCCAGATCCTGCTGTTCCTCACACTGGGACTGCTGGTCAATCCGGCTGAGCTGTTTGAGGTAATCATCCCCGCAACGCTGATCGCCTTTTTTATGATCTTTGTGGCCCGTCCCCTCTCTGTATTCATGTCCCTCACACCCTTCAGGAATATCCGCATCAAGGATAAGCTCTATGTCTCGTGGGTGGGCCTGAGAGGTGCCGTGCCCATTATCTTCGCCATCATGCCCCTGGCAGCGGATATACCCAATGCAAGATGGATCTTTAATATTGTTTTCGTGATTACCATCATCTCTCTGCTGGTACAGGGCACCTCGCTGCCCCTCGTGGCCAAGTGGCTGAAGCTGGCAGATAAACCATCGAAGTTTAAAGCGTTTGAGGACTTCGATGTGGAGTTTTCCGAAGAGATCAAATCGGCCATGACGGAGATTGAAATCACGGAAGAGACATTGAAATATGGTAAGAACCTGATTGAGATGCCGCTGCCCGACAAAACGCTGGTGGTGATGGTGAAACGGGAGGAGCAGTTTTTCGTGCCTACGGGGCAGACACTTCTCTACGCCGGTGACAAGCTATTGGTGATTTCGGACGATGAGGATGCACTGCGTGAGACCTACACCAATATGGGAATATATAACTTCACCTATCAGCGGAACAAGTAGTTGGGAGGGATTGAGAACGAATGAATCAGATTGACAAACAATAGAGGGATGAAAAGAGCAGGGATGTTTTCACTTATAGTTGCGCTGACAGCAGGCATGCTGCTTACGGTGCTTACGGTGTCGTGTAACTCCTGTCAGTCGGCCAGGAGCATCGCTGTGGCGGAGCCCTACCTGCAGCAGTCTCCCGATTTCAATGCCGACAGTGCCTATCGTTTTGTGGAACAGCAGGTGGCTTTCGGCCCGAGGGTGCCGGGAACAGCGGCACACAGTGACTGTGGCGATTGGCTCGCGGAAAAACTGATGTCGTTTGGTGCGCAGGTGGTCCAGCAGCGTGCCGACATCACCCATTATGACGGGCGCAATCTGCCGATACGCAATATCATAGGAAGTTATCAACCTGCATTGGAGAAGAGAGTACTGCTCTTTGCCCACTGGGATTCACGTCCTTTTGCCGATGAAGAGAGTGATGAAGAGAGACAGCGGCAACCCATTGCGGGTGCCGATGATGGTGCCAGCGGGGTGGGGGTGCTGCTGGAGATAGCCCGTCAGTTGCAGTTGCAGCCGGCCGGGGTGGGTGTGGACATCATCTTCTTTGACCTGGAAGACTGGGGGCAACCCTCGTTCGACACGCAGATGGTGGAGGGAGACAGGTGGTGTCTCGGGTCGCAGTACTGGGCCGAGCATCCACACAATGACGATTATAAGGCTGCTTACGGTATCCTGCTGGATATGGTAGGCTCACCCAACGCCACCTTCCTGAAGGAGGAGTACTCGGTACACTATGCCCCGGGTGTGGTGGAGAAAGTATGGAGCACCGCTGCCAGGCTGGGTTACGGCAGCTATTTCCCTCCTCATCGGGGAGGGTACATCACCGACGATCATCTGCCGGTGAACCGGCAACAGAGAGCGCCCAGCATCAATATCATCAACCTGAAGAGGGATACCCCCACCGGGTTCGGTCCCCACTGGCATACGTTGAATGACGACATGCGCAATATAGACCGCAACTCGCTGAAAGCATCGGGACAGACCGTGATGGAGGTTATTTACCTGGAGAGATAAAAAATATGCAGACAATAGACGAAGTACAACAAGAGATTATTGAAGAGTTCAGCCTCTATGATGACTGGATGGATAAATATGCGCTGATCATTGAGCAGGGTAACGCCCTGCCACCACTGGATGAGAAGTACAAAACCCCGGAGAATATCATTGAGGGGTGTCAGAGCAGGGTGTGGCTGCAGACCGAGTTCCGTGAGGGGAGGCTCCTGTTTCAGGCCGAGAGCGATGCGATTATCGTGAAAGGATTGCTGGCGCTGGTGCTGCGCGTGTTCAACGACCGCACACCCGATGAGATTATCGGGAATGATCTGCGGTTTATGAAAGAGATCGGTCTCACCGATCATCTCTCACCAACCCGCTCCAACGGACTGCTCTCGGTGATCAGGCAGATCCGTTTCTATGCCATTGCCTACAAGACAAAAGCGGAGAAAGCAGAATAAATCAGTTTCCGTTCCTGCTCATCTCCACTGACCTGTTCCTTGCCGCATCGAGTACCCCTTCGAAGTGTTTACCGATCTTGTGTGCGCGGTAATACTCCAGCCCTGCCTGTGTTGTACCCCCCTTGCTGGTGATGTTTTTTATCAGCTCCTCAATGCTGTTGTTCTTCTGGTTCTCCGCGAAATAGAGTGTCGTACCCTGTGTGAGCTCCAGCAGCAGCTCATCGAGCAGGGGGCCGGGGAGGCTGAACTCCTGCATCTTCTCCTTGAAGATCTGAATAAACGAGAGGATAAATGCGGGGCCGCTGCCGAAGACGGAGGTGAAGAGGTCGAAGCCATTCTCTTCCAGTTCCACCGCCTTACCCAGCTTACCCAGGATACCGAATATCTCCATCGCCTGCCTGTTGCCGGGCTGGTTGGTGTTGAAGGCGGTGACCGATTTGCGGTAAGCCATCGCCAGGTTGGGCATGATGCGTACGATCAGTTGTTCTTTTCCCAGGTAACGTTCAATATAGGCGATGCTCTTCCCCGCCACGGGTGAGACGATTGTCTTGCCGCTCAGGTTGTATGCTTTCAGCCGATCGAGGATGCCGGCCAGGTCCTGTGGTTTCACCGTCAGCCAGAGCACATCGGCAAACGATACCAGATTGTCCATCTCTTCACAAAAGGAGATGGGCACCTCTTTTCTGCTTCTGGCAAAATAGGCAAACTCCATCTCTTTCTCCTCTTTCAATCCCTGATAGACAGCCCCGGCCAGGTTGCCGAAACCGATAAATCCATGCTTCATTGATGCTATTTTATTGTTTGATATTTTCTTTTATGTAACAGATACCATTCGCGTGTCACCTGACAGATCACTGTTTGAATCGCGTGAAAGGAATCGCCCTGTTCAGTGCCTTGATGATATAGTTGGCCCGCTGTCCGTTCACGATCCACATCTCCACGTCGTTTCTCATGCAGATCTCTGCAGCATATAGTTTGGATGACATGCCGCCGGTGCCGAGGGTGGACTCTTTTTCTTCAACACAATCTTTGATGCTCTCCAGGTCAGAGACATCGCTGATCAGCAGCGCATCGGCATGAAGATGAGGGTTCCGGTCGAAGATCCCGTCGATATCGGATACCAGGATGAGCAGATCGGCCTCGGTGATCACCGCCACCAACGCCGACAGCTTATCGTTGTCCCCCAGCAGGATCTCCTCAATGGAGACGGTATCATTCTCATTCACAATGGGGATGTAATCGGCCTGCCAGAGTCGTTTGATGGTGTTGCGGGTGTTCTCGTTCGCAATGTTGTTCTCAAAATCGCGGTAGGTCAGCAGTATCTGAGCGATATTCAGGCCGAAGGTACTGAAGATGGTGTCGTAGAGCTCCATCAGTTTTGTCTGTCCGATGGCTGCCATCGCCTGCTTGGAGTCAACATTCCTGTGGAACCCGTTGATCTCAACAAACTGACGTGCGGTGGCGATGGCTCCTGAGGAGACGATCACCACGTCATAGGCCTGCTTCAGCTCCACGATCTGCCTTGCCAGGCTTTCAATCACGGCAAAGGAGATGCGGTTGGTCCCTGCCGTCAGTGTGGAGGTTCCTATCTTGATGATTAGTTTTTTCTTCATTAGTGCAATTACCCGCATAGGGTGTGTGAATCGATCTGAGTGAAATGTGATGTTTTGTTGATGCTATTCGCGGATATGTCCCTCTCCGTAGACAAACCATTTGTTGGTCACCAGCTCCTGCGCTCCCAGGGGGCCGCGGAAATGAAGCTTTTGTGTGCTGATGGCTATCTCCGCGCCCACACCGAACTGACCGCCGTCGGTAAAACGGGAGGAGGCGTTGTGATAGACAGCAGCGCAGTCGACCTGCTGCATGAACTGATCGGCGCTGCTCCGGTTGTTGGTGACGATCACTGCCGAGTGTCCGCCCGAGTAACTGTTGATCATCCCGATTGCTTCGGTGATATCATCGGCCAGGGTGAGATAGAGCTTTGGTGCAAGGTACTCTTCACAGAGCGTAGCTGCATTGTTCTCTTCTTTTACCTTATCAGATAAAGCAACGATTCCGCTGTTGCCCCATACCTCAATACCCTTTTCCAGGAGAATGGTTGCCAGCGTGTTAATCTTCTCCTGTAAGGCGGGAAGCTTTTTGTCTATGATCACTTTATCGATCGCGTTGCAGACGCTGATGCGTTTCTTGCCGTTCATAATCAACCCTGTAGCCATGTCAAAATCAACATCGCTCTCCACGTATAGGAAATTATTTCCCCGTCCGCTGATGATCACCGGCACAGAGGTGTTCTCCTGCACAAACCGGATCAGTCGTTCTCCGCCACGCGGAATAATCAGATCTACTTTCCTGCTGTTCTCCCTGATCAGCTGCTGCGTCTCCTCGTGTGTGAGACTCAGATACTGAATGAAGCTTTTGTCCGCCCCGTTATCCGACAGTGCCTGCTGCCATAAACGGGTGAGGCAGGTGTTGGTGTGGAACGCCTCTTTGCCTCCTTTCAGCAGTATGCGGTTGCCGGCCTTGAAAGCGGTAGCAGCCGCCTCAATGGTGACATCGGGTCTCGATTCATAAATGATCAGTATGGTGCCGAAGGGTACGGTGCGGTTGACGATGTGCAACCCATCCTCCCGGACGAACTCATAGATTGTCTTCCCTTCGGGGTCAGTCTGTGCCGCCACCTCCTCCAGCGAACGGATCATCCCTTCGATCTTTTTATCATCTACCTTCAGGCGATCAATCATGGCCTCCTCCATTTCAGGAAAGGCACCTATGTCGGTTCTGTTTGCTTCAATGATCTCCAGTCTGTGCTGCCTTATCAATTCTGTGAGTGCTGACAGCACACTGTTCTTTCGTTTATGCTCCATTATTCTGTGAAAAAGAAATTATTCAAGCCCCAAAGGTAACAATTTATTCTTTATCTTCCGGTTTCTCTGTTCATTTAGTACAAGGTTGCCCATCACTCTCCGGAGAGGAGCGTCACGAAAAACTAAAGTGATTGTGTGTAAGTATTCAGCCTTAATGAGTCGGGAGACAGCGTGTTCGGCTGCCATGCCTGTTGCAAGCTATCCAGTTGCTGCAGCATATTGTCGCGGACGACCATAAAACTGTCTCTTAGCTCAGGCTTCACCGGATAGGAGGGGGGTATCTCCATTTTAAGCGGGTTGACCGGCTGGTTGTTTTTATGTACCCGGTAATCGAGATGGGGACCGGTGGAGAGGCCCGTGGAGCCAACATAACCGATCACCTCACCCTGCTTTACCGTGCCACCCTTCTGTACCCCTTTGGCAAACCGGCTCAGGTGCATATAGGTTGTTGTATAATTGCTGTTGTGCTTTATCTTCAGGTAGTTGCCGGCGCCGTTCCTTTGGTATCCTTTCTCAATCACCACGCCGTCGCCGACTGTTTTCACCGGTGTGCCCGAGGGTGCGGCATAATCCACGCCGTGATGAGCCCTATAGCGTTTAAGTATGGGATGATAGCGTGCATTGGAGAATCGGGAGCTGATGCGGAAAAAGTCGAGGGGTGCTTTCAGAAAAGCCTTCCGCAAACTATTACCCTCTTCATCAAAATATTCCCTTACTGTATCCTGCTCAAAAGGAACAGCCAGGTAATCCCTCTCCTGATGGGTGAAGACCGCCCCTTCGATAGAAGCGATCTCCACAAAGGTGGTATCATCTATCCATGCTTCGTCGTAGATCAGACGAAACGAATCGCCCTGTTTGACATCAAAGAAATCAACCTGCCAGGCATAGAGATCCGACAACTTGAGGGCAAGCAGCGGGGGTGCTCCCGACCCGATGATTGCATTCCACACGGAAGAGGTGATGGTTCCTTCGCTGTACCTGCGTTGCAGGGTAACCGGTTTTGAGGATTCATACGCTCTCAGTGTATCAGCACTCAGATCGACCACCGCAAAATCTGTTTTTGATCTTTCAAAAACGAGGTACTGTATGGATGATATTGAATCGCAGGTGGTGAGGGCCGCGTATCTGTTCCCGATCTGTAGTTTTGAGGGGGGATAATAGGGGGAGAGAGTCCGGGTGATCTTTTCGGCGTCTGATCCCGTGTACCCCATATCTGTGAGGATGGAGGAGAGATGATCTCCTTTTTCTATTTGATAATGGGTTATCGTGAGGGAATCAATACATATGCCGTAAGCATAGCGCTGATTCGTTTCTTCCGAGTTGTCGGTATCAGCAGTGTGGTTCTCCTGTTTTAGAGTGCATGAAGCAGTAAAAATAATCAGGAACAGGAAAAAAACTGTTCGGGTTATTGTTTTCGTGTGTTCAACCATAATCGCAAAGATAGTTTTTTGCACGCAGAGACCCAAAAAAAATGGCTACTGAAAAATTAAACTCTTTGCTTTTTTGGGTGTCCAACGGCCAATGAATAACAACAAAACCAACAAACAATCATTCAATGCACTTTTCCGGAACCTGCTGCCTTTTGTAAAACCTTACAGGAAAATGATCACAGGGACACTCTTACTCACGCTTGTCGGCTCATTCGCCGCGCAGGTGAACCCTCTCATCGTGAATGAGACAGTCACCCGTGTGCAGGCACTGCTGAGTGAATCCGATCCGTTTGAAAAAGGTATCCGTTTGCTGATCATCATCTCTCTGATCATGCTGGGCAACGAATTGCTGAATATCGGTATCCGGTTCGGGCAGAAATATTTCGGTGAGAAGATACGGATCAGGGTGGGTAGTGATCTCTCACAGGCAGCGGTGGAGAGGATACTGACCTATAAGATGGCGTTCTACGCCGATCCGGATAATCAGACCGGCCTGCTGCAGACCCGCATCAACCGTGGTGTGGAGAGCCTTATACGACTGGTGCAGAATTTCTTCCTCGATATCCTGCCGCTCTTCTCCACTGCCATCATCGCCCTGGTGGTGATGTATCATGCCAATCTCTACGTGGGGTTGCTGGCGACAATCATTGTGCCGGCCTACTTCTACGTGAGCCAGCGTCAGGCCAGGCGGCTGAAGGGGTGGCGGATGGAGCTGCGCGGCCAGCGGGAGCGCAAGAATCACGGGCTGATCAACATCATCGACTCGATCACGGTGATCAAGAGCTTCGTACGTGAGAAGCTGGAGGGGAAGAAGCAGTACGATGTGCAGATGGATATGCTGAACAATCAACTGCAGACACGTCAGACCAGTTACATCTATGAGAGTCTGAAGTCTTTTATCCAGCAGATAGGCGTGGTGCTGATCATCATCCTTACCGTCTATCTGGTGCTGGACGGACAGATGGGTATCGGTGCCATTATGATGCATATCATGCTTTTCCGCAATGTCTCCGCACCTATAGGGCAGCTACACCGTATCTATGATGAGGTGAACGATGCGGTGATCTATGCCGACGGGTTCTTTTCTGTGCTGGGTGACGATGATGCACCTGAGGTGAGCGGCAGGGTGAAGGCCGAGAAGGTGCAGGGAGCGTTCAGCGTGGAGCATCTGAACTTCACCTATCCCAACGGTACAAAGGCACTCCATGATGTGAGTCTTACGCTTGAGCCGGGGAAGACGACCGCCATCGTGGGATTGAGTGGTGCGGGAAAGAGCACGCTGATCAATCTGTTGTGCAAGTTCTATCAGCCCGATAGTGGTCAGGTTTATCTTGACGGTCTGGAGCTGGAGGAGTATGATAACGAGTCACTGCGCGATAACATCGGGTTGGTGCTGCAGAAGAACCATATCTTCAAGGGGAGCATATATGACAATATTCTCTACGGGGATACAGGAGCCACCCGAGAGCAGGTGATAGAAGCATCAGGGAGTGCTTACC
>LFRM01218177.1_pt1 | contig 11892 bp, 12 predicted proteins | sample 618341 | NCBI WGS metagenome assembly LFRM01 (sample SAMN03654438, study PRJNA283298) | anaerobic digester metagenome | isolation source: pool of bioreactors CSTR01a, CSTR02a, and CSTR03a thermophilic anaerobic... | place: Denmark: Kgs. Lyngby | collected 2014-05-21
TCTTCCATGATCTTTACCAGCTCCTGCCCGGAGCCCTGCGCAAAACCGGGGTAGTTCTCAATATGCTCCGTGGTCGCGATCTGCCCACCGGCCGCTTTTTTTTCGATCAGCAGGGTCTTCAGCTTCGCACGCGAAGCATACAGGCCCGCTGTAAGGCCTGCCGGCCCCCCGCCGATAATGATCAAATCATAGGAATTCATCTGTTCACATCCACTCTTGACCTTAAATTATTGCTCGTATCTTAACTAGCGCAAGCGGGAGCCGGCAATTGGACCAGTTGCCGGCTCCCGGCCCAATCAGTCTAGAGATTCGCGGATTCGCTTGACACTGCTGCAGATTGCTTCTTTGTCCAGCACCATCTCCATCATGCCCACTTGTTGCTCGTAAACTGCCTGATCAATTTGCGCTTTTACTTCATCTTCCAAAATATGATAGACCTTAAGTCCCAACGAGACTCCGGCTAATGGACCGGCAAAAGTGGGGTCACCGGTGGTCACAGTCTCGGCAAAGATTTCCGCACTTTCCGCGTCAGGAGAACCGAGCACAACCACGACGTTCTCCTTGCCGTATTCTTCAACTGTTTTTTTAATGAGCCCCTGATCTTCCATGTCCACAGCCCCGGCTGCAGTTCAGACATAACACTGGGTTAGCTGGAGCACCGGTTCGCCGCCGGCGGTTTTGATGCATTCCGCGATGGCCGAGCCGGGAATGCCGTCTCTTTCACCGATGCAGAGAACCTTTTTGCCCTTAAACATAGAATTTCACTCCTTTTTTTATTTTTCACTCGATGATTGCTTTAACGGACAGTAATAAATCTCATTTTTACTGTCCTTTGTTTTTTTCGATAATAAACGACATGCCGTCGGAGAGGTTGGTCATCTTCCCTAAAAAGAGGCTGCCCTTGCCAAGAAACATGACTCTTTCGAGCTCCCCTTTTAAAATGGCCTTGCGGGCGTGTCCCAGGTAGGGGACTGCCGAAGGAACATGCCCCTGGGTGGGCGAGTAGCCGGGCATGCCGTATTTTAGTTCAAATGTATCGATTTCTTCGCGCTTTAGCTGCCCCTGCATGACAGCCAATCCGGCGATCATCCGGTAATTGTTTTTCGGCACATTACCGCTGCCAGCCGGTTCGGTAATTTCAGGGTTGTGCAGCTCCGTCGAATATTTATCAATTTCCGGTATCGCCAGGCCGAAGCGCTCCAGCGGTTTTTTAACCAGGGCTTCGTAAATGGCCTGCTGTGATGAGCCGGTGCTGACCGCATGCTTGCCGATTAGATCGAGCCTGATCTGCGGGTTGCGGCCATCGTCCGGCCCGAGAATTACGGCAAAGGCGGCGAGGACATCTTCCATGATCGGCATGGCATTGGCCAGGTGCCCCTTCATCTTCATGCCCAGCTTGGCCAAACAGCCGCCGCCCACCACCATGATATGGTCATGGACCCCGGAGTGAATTAAGCCGCCGGCCAAAATCATCGTATGCACCGGGGAGCAGCAAAACGCTTTAATATCCACACCAGTGCTGTTGTAACAGCCGGTAGACTCGGCCATGGCTTTGGCCAGGTTGCCCGCACCGCGCTGATAGCGATCACCGACCGCCTCCTCCCCCGTATTCATGACAAAGTCTATGGCCGCCGGGTCAAAGNNGTGCAGCGCCCGGCGCATGGCCAAAACACCGGAAGCCTTGCACGCCAGGTTTTCCAGCAAAATATCGGCCGTTAAGTTATGATCTTCATCATGCCCGTCCTGAATGCAGCCCACCAGCTCAGGGCCAAGCATGAGCGGCAAGGCGCCGGCCTTAATCTTTTGGGCAACCGTCTCCCGGCTGACGCCGTCACCGAGGTTTTCAAGATCAGCAGCATGAATCAGTTTATGGTTCTCAAGCTTAGGCTTTACTATAGCGGTAAACTCTGATGTCAAATCGATTAAATCAAATACGTCAACAATTTTTAGTAAACCGTAGAATTCGTCCTCCGGCATGATTTCTCCCCAGGCACTTTCGCGGGGGCTGTCTGCCAGCAAGTGCTCAAACCACGGCCTTTCCAGATCCCAGAGCGCCTCGGGCTTGATGTTGCCGATAAAGGCCTGGTGCGGCGGATAGTTTTTGGCCTGATCAAAGCTGCGCAAACTGGCATTGATTTTTTCAAGCAGTGCCGGATCTTTTGCTATTTCCCGCGCCGGCTTGGAGCCGTACCTGACCAGATCCGGCACATGGGCGATGATGTATGATACTCCTTTGACAACTGGATAACCCAAGGCTCTACTGCCTCCTTAAACAAATTACCATTGATGATACTCTCTAGAAAACATGATCCTGATCAGTTGACTAAAATTCCGCGATTATTGTTACAACTCCAAGGTAGTTAAATAATTGTCTCCGACCTGGCTTAGTGCATCCCTGATGGACCAAATCGAAATCTTTCCGCCATCGTAGAATAGATCCACTTCGTTCGATACATCAATTTTCTTTTCTTCGTTCCGCTGCGCCTCGGTTAAAGCATCGCCTATGATCCGGACCGCCGGCTTGATTTCAATCAATTCATCTCTGCCGCAACTGACCATATTGGCCGCTGTTCCAGCGTTAAACAGGGTCATTTCGCTGGCCAGCCCTGTTGAGGATCCCGTTTCGGAAAGTAGAATCGTGCTGGTAATCCCAACAGCAGCGCAGTATTCGGAGATTAAAGAGAGATCTATCTGCGGATGCCCCCCGCCTTCCTTGGTCAGGATTACTCCGTCTGCCTGCAGCAGCCACCTGGCCAACTTGGCGGTAAACATGGCAGACCTTTTTTTATCTTCCAGGGAATAGGGGGTATCCTTTAAAATCACACCGGCAAATAGCAGGTCTTTCCCGTGTCTCCGGTACAATTCTTTGATTACCGGTTGATTTTGATAAGTTTTTGTGGTTTCCGATATCTTCATGTTGTCATACTGATAATTGACCAGGGCGCCGTCAAAAAACTCGTTGGGATGCATGATCGTCGGAAACATGTTGTGATTGCTGTGGCCATAGATCAAAGTTTGCGCCAAATGTTTCACCGCATAAAGTTGGCACACATAAACCAGGCGCGGCAAATCGCGAGAGCAATTTCCGTTTTGCTCTTCCAGGGAATAGGTGACAGTTTCCTTCGGGATATGATGCTCCACCTTTTCGGCCAGGTAGCGAGCCAATTCAAGACTGGCCTGTTTTAAAGCAGTGGCATATTCTTTTTCGCTCAGGCTAGGGCGCGGTTTGGCCACGATGACCAGGTTGTAGGTATTACTTAAATGAGTATAGCCGGCAGCCGCACCGTCCATGTCAATCATCATTTTAATCCGGTTGGGCATCTGCCAGGTCTCTACTATATTGATTCCTTTTAAACAAACTGTTTGCCCCGCTCCCACCTGGGCAACGCTGCCAATCATTCCCGGAAAGACCTGCCCCTGACCGCTTATTTTTACCCGCGGCTCGATTACGTCCGCCACCCTCACGATCCGGCAGTTCTCCCCCGGGGAGGCCAGCTCAAGGTCCACGGCAGAAAACTTTAACTCATCCATAATCAGATTGATCAATTCAGCCTTATTGAGAGTCAGAACATCACCTGACAGCTTGGTTTGATCGCCAAATCTGACAGCCTTAACCTCGATAATCCGTTCTTCCAAGGTAAGCATAAATCGGTCCACCTTCTTTCGTTTTAGCCTGCAGCCTGTTCTTTTGCCAGATCATAGGTTAACATATCCAGGGCTTCTGCTACCATCTTTTTGCGCACGATCTTTTCCCGTTCCAAAGGCAATTCCGGATCGCCCAGGGGACAAACAATGCTGTTACCCCTTTTAACCCGGTTGGAGCCGACCATTTGCGCAATGGGGACCATATTGGCAACCTGAACTACCGGTATCCCTACCCTTTCAATTTCCTTAGCCAACACTGCACCGCAGCGTGTACTGGTTCCTCAGGTTGAGGTTAAGATGACACCGTCCACGTGATTTTTCTTTAGTATTCCGGCTATTGACTCGCCAATCCGCTTGGAATTCGCAAGCGTGGTCACCACCCCGGTAGTGGCAAAATAATACGAAAACAGCTCGCCGATATAACCTTCTTTCTCCAGCTCCCGCGCCACATCTACCGGGACCAGGCGATTTGGATCTGCCTCCACAAATGCATTGTTGTAGCCGTTATGATTTACTTCGTATTGCTCACTGGATAGACTATCGACCTGGTCAATACTGTACTGCCCAAACTTGGTCGCCCCGCTGGCCTCAATCCGGTCCGGGTTGCCCGCCGGATACAATCCTCCGTCAGTGACCAGGGCAATCACTGCCTTGCTTAAGTCTTTGATTGGAGGGGCCGGGGGCACCTTGTCAAATTTAGGCAGCTTTATCTCGGAAACCACTTCCTGGCCATTTAGTTTGGCTAAAAGCATATCAACGGCGCGCTTCGCACCTTGCTCGGAAGAGAAGATGTTCTTTTTATAACCCTGCGGGAAATAACCATCGGCGTTGGGGGACATTTCCTCCCGGTCCAACAACTTCTTTCCGATGTTTACCATCTGGTTTACAGCGGCCTTCATCGAAGCTGCCGTATGGCCGGTCTTCACGATCACAACATCACTTTTATAAAGATCAACACCCGGATTGTCTTCGTACATGGCGGTGACGGCGGGAATCCCCAGTTGCCTTTGGGCAACCTTACAAACCTCGCCGCAGGCCATCCCATACCGGCCAGCATTAAAAGCAGGCCCGGCCAGCACCAAATCCGGATTATATTTCCTGATCATCCCGGCAATCTCGCCAACGGCTGCTTCCATATTTTCCGCGAAGTAATTGTCTCCGCAGATTATGGTTGCCACTACCTCGCCTTCACCGGCCAGCGCCTGGTTAATGGCCAAACCAGGACCCAGGGGACCTTCGGTAATCATGGGACCGACATTTGCCTTAACTTCGCCTCCAATTTGGCCAAAGAATTGGTTGAGAAAATGGACGACTTTCAATTTTTCTTTCAATTGTAAACCTCCAAATCGAATACTGCTGGCAATCATAAGTTTATTACGCAGCAGATACGCCTGAATTTACATAAATTATATCATCAAACACTTGCCGCTTTTATCTAAGTTATGTATGATCATAATCTATATCATTGATTTGTTGTTATTTTCTTTACCTTCTGTCCATTTAAGCAATAGGGCTATCTATCTAATATTTGAATTGTAGCTGTAGCACACAATATTTATAATCAGATATGATAGGCAACAACCGGCATGCCGGCAAGAGGAGATAGCGATGGAACTCTACCAGCTTAGATATGTTCTGGCCCTGGCCAATTATCAAAATTTCTCCAAAGCAGCTAAAGAAATAAATGTTTCCCAATCAGCTTTCTCGCACGGAATTAAAAAACTTGAAGAACAGCTTGGCGTGCAGCTTTTTGTGCGGAATAAGAAATCTGTCACCCTTACCGAAGCGGGGAAAGATTTTGTTGTTTATGCCCAAAGGATTCTGACTGAAGTAAAAAAAGCGCAAAACGCAATGCTGGAACATTCTAATTTAATCAAGGGAACGATTAAAATCGGGGCGATTCCGGCGATTACCTATCAAGGCATAATTGCCATACTCAGTGCCTTTCAAAGCAGATATCCAGATATCAACCTGGAGATTATTGAGGATAGAAGCAGCGCTCTGGTCAAGAAGTTTGAGGCCAAAGAGCTAAATGCAATCATTGTTAACGAGCTTACCGATAAGTATAAAGCTCTTTCTTACCCGCTCATTAAGGATAAAATGGTTTTTCTTGTCTCCAAATCCCACTGGATGGCGGCAAAAGAATGCGTCGCCCTGGCCGATTTAGTCGCTGAAAATTTTGTCACGGTCACGCCTTTCCGCCGTGATTTTACCAGGCTCTGCCTTTCGCTCGGTTTTAAACCATCCATCATTGCAGTGAGTCCCCAATCAATCGCCATCAAAAAATTTGTCGAACAAAACCTGGGTATTGCGCCGTGCACCTCTTATGTTGCAACTTCACTTTTAAGTCCGAAGACAAAGATTGTCAACTTCACCCCGCTGATTGAGCGGACAACCTACCTGATCATTGAAGACAACTCAGCGCTTAATAAAACCCTGAAAAATTATATTTTATCCAGCCCCATTACCCCACAATACCTATCTGCGGAGCAATGAGCACTAAATACTATTCTGATCCAGCTTTCTGACCGCAGGGACCAGCAGGCATAATAAGGCAATAGCGGTGATTAATACCCCAGAGACGAGAAACCAGCTGCTTACTCCGATCTGGTCAGCAAAGGATCCCGAAAGGATCAGCCCTACGGGCATGGCCAGGGACATAATGCTTCCCGTCAGGGAGAAAACGCGCCCCAGATATTCCGGTTTAATTTTCTCCTGGAAAAGGGCTGTTTGCACACCGCTGTAAAATGGAACCGACAGCCCCATTAATAAGCAGCAGACCACAAACAGGGCGAACCCGTTTACGGGCAGCAATCCGGAAACCGCCAGACTAAGCCCCATCAACAAAATAGAAACAGTCATTAATACGATCCTCTTTTTAAAGCCTCCTAGCAACCCCAAAAGGAGACCGCCCGCCATCATGCCGGAGGCATAAGCGATTTCGGTAATAGAGGCATGCATCGGTGTTCCGGAAAAATAGCTCATACTCATTAAAGGGTAAAGAGCATTGATCGGCATATAAACAAACATATACAATGTGCCGATTAGCAATAGAGCAAAGAGGCCTTTGTTTTCTTTTATCGCCAAAAACCCCTCTTTCATCTCGCGCATAAAATTCCGCGCCCGGTCTCCTTGCTGTGTATCGACCTTCGGAATAGACACAAACGCTACCGTTAAACAAGCAATTAAAGCTCCCGCCACATCAATGGCGATGATGGCATTTAAGGCCCAGACACCGTATAAGAATGCGGCCAAAGCCGGACTCAGAATATAGCTGAGCGACTGCATGGACTGGCTGAAGCCGGCATACCTTGTCAGCTGATCTGACGGCACAAAAAGGGGGGTTACAGCACTAAGCGCCGGTGTATGAAAGGCGGTGCCGGCACTGCGGATAAATAAAACCACCATGATCATCCACACCGGCAGCTCCATAAACAGGGCTGCCAGGGCCAAAACCGCGCCGGCTACAGCAATAATTAAATCAGCGCCAATCATCACCAGTTTCCGGTCATAACGATCGACCAGCACCCCAATTGCCGGTCCTAAGAGAGCGTATGGTAAAAATGCGGCCATAGAAGCAAGGGATAGCACCAGGGCTGAACCCGTCTTCTCGGTTAGATAGAATATAATCGCCATTTGCAGGATCGCGCTGGTGATCAATGAGACCGCCTGTCCCGTCCAGATCGTGAAAAATTTTCGTTTCCATTCCGCCATTTGGAACGTCATATCAATTACTCCCTTGTTGCTATCTAATTTTTGTATTCTCAATCACTTCTTGTTTAGGCCAAATATAAAAAAAGCAGACTACCCCTGCCAGGCAGGCGTTAATCTGCATTGCCACGATCAAAAGACAGCAAATAATAAGGAAAAAAACCGCCAGAAGGCGGTTCCCCTATTCCACGCCCTGATTCGTAAAAATAAGCATAGCAAAAAAGCCCACTGCAGGTGGAGGTGTACTATTGCTTTTTATATGCTTGCTTATCTTAAACGAACAGAATACATGGAATTTGTGTGCTCCTATTTTTATTAACAACAAACACTATAGCATGACCGGAACATTATTTCAAGATTACGCGGCGGCTGTTAACCAGCGATTGTCCCCGCACCTTGCCCCTCTTTGTTATGATTGCTCGCGGGCGATGATTTCGGCCAGGGAATGGGCATAGGCGTGCAGTTTTTCTTCCGGCAGGGGGCCTTCGAGCATGATCCGGATTAAAGGTTCCGTGCCGGAGGGGCGCACGAGCACCCTCCCGAAGCGGCCCAGGGCTGTCTTAACTTCCTGTACGGCCCTTTGGATGGCCTGGTTTTGATCCCAGCCTTCTTTGCGGGCTACCTTTTGATTATAGAGAACCTGGGGTAGCCGTTTTAAGCGGGCGGCCAGTTCGGAGAGGGGACGACCTTTAACCTGCACGGATTTCAAAAGCTGCAGCGCGGTCAGCAAGCCGTCTCCGGTGGTGGAATGGTCGGTAAAGATAATATGCCCCGATTGTTCGCCCCCGAGATTGTAACCGCCTTCGAGCATCTTCTCCAAAACATAGCGGTCACCCACTGCGGTGCGGATGATTTTAAAGCCAACCTCTTCGCCGAGCATATCGAGGCCGCCGTTGCTCATCACGGTAGCCACCAGGGTATTGTGGTTCAAGCTGCCGCTGCCGACCATATCGATGGCACAGATGGCCATGACCGCATCGCCGTCGACCAGGTTGCCTTTTTCATCAACGGCGATGAGGCGATCGGCGTCGCCGTCGAAAGCAAGGCCCAGCGAGGCGCCGCTGCGGACGACCTCCTGCTGCAGGTCGGTCGTATCGGTGGAGCCGCAGGCCACATTAATCCGGCTGCCGTCCGGGGTATCGTGCAGCATCACCGTTTCCGCGCCCAGGGAGCTGAACAGCGCATCGGCCAGCCGGCAGACGGCGCCGTGCCCGCAGTCGATCACGAGGCGCAGTCCGCGCAGCGAGGGCGCCATGCCTTTCAGGTACGAAAGGTAGCTGTCCAGCGCTTCGCAATCGGGATACGCCTGGCCGACCGATTGGCCTTCCGGGCGGGGCAGCGCGTCGACCTGGGCAAAGTAAATGCGCTCGATCTCCTCTTCCACGGCATCCGGCAGTTTCATGCCGCGCCGGTCAAAGAACTTTAAACCGTTGTATTCGGTGGGGTTATGCGAAGCTGAGATAACCACGCCGGCGGTAGCCTTCATGCTGCGGGTCACATACGCCACGGCCGGGGTCGAGGCAACACCTAGCAGGCGCACGGTTGCCCCGGCGGAGGTAATGCCGGCCATCAGGGCGCCTTCAAGCATGGTTCCGGATACCCTGGTATCGCGGCCGATCACAAATAACGGGAGCTCTTCTTCTTTCCCGAGCAAAGATGCGGCGATGCGCCCGATCCGGTAGGTCAGTTCAGGAGTGAGATCCCGGTTGGCCACACCGCGGATCCCGTCAGTGCCAAATAGTTTTCCCATGTTTCAGCCCCCCATTTAAATACGAATCCATAAAAAACGGGCACGATAGAAACCGTGCCAAGCCGACTAGTCGCCGACTTGTACAAAATAAATGGTAAAAGCTATTTTTTCCGGTGAGATCTCCAGCCCTTTGCTGTCAATTTCCTTGCCCTGATCGTCAAGAAGCACAGGGGCCAGTTCTCCTTTAAATTCAGTGCGCTTGCCGCTCTGATCGATGTAAAGCACCACCCGGCTGATCGTTTCGATCACTGATTGGGGACCTTCCACGCTAATGTGCATCGGCTCAAAACCGGCTTTTTGCCTCATCCATCCGGCCGCAGGGGTGCCGGAATATTCTACATATACTGGAAAGTCAGCGGAGATTAACGGTTCGATGACCAGCTCAACCTGCTCCGGGGTAAAGGTAACCAGCTCGAGGCCGCGGGGTGGCTTCACCCTAACCTGCAAGCGATGTACCCCGGCCTCCTTTTCTGCCAGATCCACGTGGGCATCTACGTCACTGATCGTCAGGCCTTCAAAAGCGTCGGCCAGCCCCTCCAGGGTGACGTCCACGGTGCCGAGCTCGCTGGTCACCACCAGGCCGGGCTCCAGGTTCTCGTAATTCAGGGGGACATCCTTCATGACAGTCCGCGAAGGTGTGTTGCGGGTGATATTATCCCCGGTCACAAAAAGCCAGAGGGCAATGGCAAGGAAAACTGCCAGGGCCCGGGCAAGATAGTTGCTGCGCAAAAACTTTTCCATAATTATTTACTATTCCTCCACGGCCAAAGAATGAAACCCTCTCGCGGCGGCGCGCACAGCTCGGTTAAGATGGCCCGCAGCTTTTTCTCGTCTAAATAGCGGGTTAAAACACCGTTTTGGGCGATGGAGATAATCCCGGTTTCTTCGGAAATAATGATCGCCACGGCATCCGACTGCTCGGAAATGCCGATTGCCGCCCGGTGCCTGGTCCCCAGCTCCTTGCTTAGGGAGGGATCGTCGGAAAGTGGCAGGAAACAGCCGGCGGCCACGATCTGGCTGCCGCGAATGATGACTGCCCCGTCGTGCAGCGGGCTGCGCGGGAAAAAGATGTTCACCAGCAGCTCAGCTGAAACAATCCCTTCAACCGGTATGCCGGTCGCGATCCAGTCCTTGAGGCCTGTCTCCCGTTCAATGACGATCAAAGCGCCGATCCGCTTTTTTACCAGCACGGGGATGGCTTTCGTCAATTCATCCAACATGTGGTCAAATTCCCGCGGGCTCCAATCCCAGTAGGAGCGCTGGAAGATCTTGCCGCGCCCAAGCTGTTCCAGTGCGCGGCGCAGTTCAGGCTGAAAGATAATCGGCAGGGCAATCAGGCCGACGGTCATCACCTGCCGGAGCAGCCAGTGCAGAGTATTAAAGCCAAGCTGGTCGCTGACAATCATGGCCAGCAACAGCACCACCAGGCCTTTGATCAACTGTTCAGCCCGGGTGCCGCGAATGATCAATATTAACCGGTAAAAAACGTAGGAGACGATAATAATATCGACAACATCGCGCCAACTGATGTTTAATTGTAACAGCGCAGCAATAATCCGGTCCAAAATGGCCAATTTGCAGGTGACCCCTCGTGTAATCGTTTTTTTTACGAATAATATTGCTTATTCGCCTTAATTCAGGTGAATACCTTCAAAGAGAAATAAAAGATGGCGCCGGATCGGCAAAGTCTTTTTTCCCTAAAGCGGCTAACTTATCCAGTAAAGGAGGCTGCGGGCTAATTAGCCGGCTTTATTTGATAGTATGAAGAAACGGGACACAATCATTCCCCGCCGGATAGAGAAAACCGCCTCTTTCATGATGGCAGCACCAGCTTGATCTCGCGGTTGCAGCGGTTGCAGCGGCGGCCGTGCAGGCCGGCAAGGCTCACACTGTAACCGCGCCGCCGGATCAGCAGCTGCGAGCACCCGGGGCAGAATGTATCTGATGTGCCGGGCAAATCAACGTTGCCCAGGTAGACATAATCCAGTTTATTCTGTGCGATGGCGCGGGCCCGCTTTAGGCTCTCCAGGGGTGTGGGCGGCAAATCAAGTTTATACTGGGGAAAATAGCGCGAGAAATGAAGCGGGATGGCGGGCGAAAGGCCGGAGAGCCAGCCGGCCAGCTCTTCCAGCTCTTCCGGGTCATCGTTTAAAGTGGGAATGAGCAGGCAGGTGACCTCCACGTGGCAGTGGCGTGCCGTCGCCTCCACCGTTTCGAGAACAGGGCGGCGCATGCCCCGGCAATACTCGCTGTAGAAGCGGTCGCTAAAGGCCTTCACATCGATGTTAAAAGCGTCGATCAGGGGCAGCAGCTCCGCCAGGGCTTCACTGCTGATAAAGCCGTTGGTGACCATGATCGTGCGGTAGCCGTGCGCTTTCACCAGTCGGGCGGTATCGCAGACAAACTCGAACCAGATGGAGGGCTCGTTGTAGGTAAAGGCCACGCCGGCGATCTCCGGGGGGCTGCCCGCGCCCTTTAACTCGGCGAGCACTTCTTCCGGGGTAATTGCGCTGCCAAAGGGCGCATTTTCCGGTTTGGCGCGGGCAATGCTCCAGTTCTGGCAGAAGCAGCATAGCAGGTTGCACCCGAATGTGCCCAGGGAAAAGACTGCCTTGCCGGGATAGAAGTGGTAGAGCGGTTTTTTCTCGACCGGATCCCAGTGTGCGGCCGAACAGAGGCCGTAGTTCAGGGTCTGCAGCTCACCCTCCACCACCCGGCGGGCGCCGCAAATTCCGGTCTGCCCCTCGGCGAGACGGCAGCGGCGCGGGCAGAGCAGGCAGATAACC
>LFRM01015635.1_pt1 | contig 11891 bp, 6 predicted proteins | sample 618341 | NCBI WGS metagenome assembly LFRM01 (sample SAMN03654438, study PRJNA283298) | anaerobic digester metagenome | isolation source: pool of bioreactors CSTR01a, CSTR02a, and CSTR03a thermophilic anaerobic... | place: Denmark: Kgs. Lyngby | collected 2014-05-21
TAGGACAAGCTGCATCCCCATTGTTGCTAATCTGATTGCAATACACTCGCCTATCCCTCTGGATGCACCAGTTATTAAGGCTATTTTTCCTTTCATTTCCATTTAAAATTATTTACTAACAAATGATCACAAATATACTCAATCATAATGAATTACAAACACGAAGGTTTGGGGGGGAGTGTGGAATGAGCAAATGTATTCTAAACGTACAACTTAAACAATATGTAAAGTACATATAACACAATAAACACTGCACCCTGCCAGCGACGGATACTTGCACTAGATTTCATGAATAACCAAAGTAGAACTCCTATGGCAACTACAGCTAATGAATCGATATAATTTATTTGAGGTGTTTGTATAGGATTAATTAGTCCGGCAACTCCAAGGATAAAGAGTATATTAAAGATATTTGAACCTACAATATTTCCAATTGCTATATCTGAGCGTTTCTTTATTGCTGCTACTGCCGAGGTAGCAAGCTCGGGCATACTGGTGCCTGCGGCCACAATGGTGAGGCCAATCATTGCTTCTGACATACCTAGTCGCTCGGCAATGATTATTGCATTTACAACCAGAAGGTCTGACCCCCACACCAAAGCTATTAGCCCAACTACAATAAATACTATATCTAGCGACCAGTGTTTTGTGAGCTTAATATCATCGCTTTCATCGGAATGGGACTTGCTCTTACTGTCTTTCTTCGATGATATTAGGAGGTGTGAAGTGTAAGAGATAAATAGAATTACCATCAATAGTGCCTCTATGCGAGATATTTTGGAATCGAGAAAAAGCAATAGAAAGAGCACCGAGGTTAATATCATAACCGGTACGTCAAACTTCAATAGTTGCTTTTTTGCCAATAAGGGATAGATAATTGCAGAGAGGCCTAAAATAATGCCTATATTAAATAGGTTTGAGCCCAATACATTGCCAATAGAGAGCGCACTCTGTCCATTCATGGCGGCTTTTACGCTTACAATGAGCTCGGGCATGCTGGTGCCGATAGACACAATTGTTAATCCTATTACAAGAGCACTTATGCCCAAACGCTTTGCCAATGATGATGCACCAAACACCAGTCCCTCAGCTCCATAGTAAAGTATTACTAACGATATTAATAACCAAACAATCTCCATTTTTATATCTTTTTTATAACCTTGGGGACAAAGGTAATTAATTAGAGACAAAAAATGGTCGGACCGACAAAATGTTGGTCCGACTTTTTGGTTTATTAAGTTTACACAACTATTTAAATTTACACAACTACCTAAATTTATACAATTACTTGTGGTTGCGCAACTATTTAAATTTACGATGTTATGTGAGATTACGCTTATAAGTATGTTTACACTACTATCTAAATTTAGTTCAAGTTTATCTTCCTGGGCTTAATCATATTTTCTGGTTTAAGCACTTCATCAAGCAATTCTTTATCCATTAAGCCTTGATCTATAATAATATCGTATATCTTTTTGCCCGTCAGTATTGCCTCCTTAGCAATCTTTGATGAGTTTTCATAGCCAAGGTATGGGTTAAGAGCAGTTACTAGTCCTATAGAATTCATAACCATCTCTTTACAACGCTCTTCGTTGGCGGTAATTCCAACTATGCACTTTTCTCTTAGGGTATCCATTCCATTTATGAGGATGTCGATACTTTCGAGTAGAGAGAAGGCTATAATGGGCTCCATAACATTTAGTTGCAGCTGTCCCGCCTCTGATGCCATTGTAATGGTGAGGTCGTTGCCCACCACCCTATAAGCAATTTGGTTTACCACCTCAGGGATAACCGGGTTTACCTTTCCGGGCATGATAGAAGAACCGGGTTGCATGGGTGGAAGGTTTATCTCATTTATACCTGTGCGAGGGCCGGAAGAAAGCAGCCGCAGGTCGTTTGATATTTTTGAAAGCTTGATGGCCAGTCTTTTTACCGTTGATGAGTTCATCACAAACACGCCCGTATCGCTTGTGGCCTCAATCATGTTTTGAGCTTCCCTTAATGGTATTTGCGTAATTTGAGCAAGGTGGCGAGTTACTAAAGGAGTATAGTCGGGATCAGAATTTATACCCGTGCCAATTGCAGTGGCTCCCATATTTATCTCGAGGAATAGTTCTCTGTTTTGTTTTATGCGTTGCACCTCTTCATTGAGGGTATATGCAAATGCTTCAAACTCTTGACCTAGTGTCATCGGTACGGCATCTTGTAATTGGGTGCGACCCATTTTTATGACTTGCGAGAATTCTTTGCCTTTTTCTCTAAATGCATCTACAAGCTTCTCGAGCGACTTCATTAAATCGCCAATATGACGATAGAGCGCAATTTTCATTGCCGAGGGGTATGCATCGTTGGTAGACTGCGATAGATTTACATGATTGTTGGGGTGGCAATGTTTATAATCGCCCTTTTCATAACCCAATATCTCAAGAGCACGGTTTGCTACTACTTCGTTGATATTCATGTTGGTGGAGGTTCCGGCACCTCCCTGTATCATATCAACAACAAAATGTTGGTGCAGCTTGCCTTCTTTTATTTCGCTGCATGCTTGTATAATGGCATCGGCAATCTCTGCATCCATCAATTTTAAGTCTCTGTTGGCCATCGTTGCTCCTTCCTTTACATCGGCAAGTGCTGCAATAAATAGAGGGTAATGGTAGAGTTTGGTGCGACTGATACTAAAATTTTCTAGTGCTCTTTGTGTTTGAATACCGAAATAATATTCAACGGGTATCTCTCTTTCGCCAAGCAAATCTTTCTCCTTACGAGTTATACCGCTTAATTCTAAATTTGTTAATCCCATAATTATTTTTATTTTTGAGTTTTTGATATTAGAGGCAACTTGCAAAAAAGTATTTTAGTGATTTATTATAATTAGAAAGGATAACCTATAGCAAAGTGAAATGCAAAGTCCCTATTGAAGTTTGGTTTAAATATTGTCCACCTCGACCCTTCGGGTAAAGCGGGGTTGTGAGCTTTCATACCGCCGTCTACTCTAATTAGTAGGAAGTTGAGATCGAATCGTATGCCTATTCCGTATGCTACACCAAGCTCTTTATAAAAATCGCTTAAATTAAATAAGCCTCCCGGTTGTTCTACATAATCTTTTATTGTCCATATGTTACCGGCATCAACAAAGCCGGCTAGTTCAATTAATCGCGACACCTTACGTCTGTATTCAACACTAAAATCGAACTTTATCTCTCCCACCCTATGACCAAAATCGTGACCGGTGGAGTCTCTGCTGTATGTTCCCGGACCAAGTGTGCGTGTGCTCCATCCTCTGACGCTATTTGCTCCTCCACCAAAATATCGTTTCTCAAATGGTAAAACATCTGAGTTGCCATACGGGTATGCCACCCCCAGTGCGAGGTGTGCGGCAATGGTTTTGGTGTCGTCTATCTTATACATGGGTGCTATATCAAAATCGCCTTTCACATATTCTGAGTAGGTTATACCAAAAAACTCCTCAACGCCTCTTTCGTTTTGCTTGCCGCCGCCCATGCCGGTGATTATGCGGGGTAGCCAACCTGCAACCTCAATTCCAGATTTTATACGAAATGGAATATTGGGCATATCGCCTCTTGATATTCGACTATAATTGGTATAGGTGATATTGTATGATGAGCGAACAATTAATTGCTCGTCGTAGCTATACCTCAATATGGGGTTTACTTCTTCACTGAGGTATAGATCTTTAAATCGTTGCGACGACCAGGGCATTCTAACATATGTTACGCCCATTGGTTCAAGCACATTTACTAGTTTCCACTCCATTGACGACCATTGAAAGCGGTTTGCCAAATTGAAGAACTGACGAAAGTATTCGGGCCGTTTCTGAAAGTTGGCTCCAATAGAAAATTCGGTAGAGGCAGAAGGTTGATCTCTCAATTGCTTCAATACCCATGGTAACAATAGTTGCGGAATTGAGAGAAATGCTTCGGCACCATACTCATAATAGCTATTGTCTAGCAAATCGAGACTATCAGTGGCACGTATAAATTCATACGCCGCATTTAATCGTACTCTAAAGGTTTCGCCACCATTTAAGAAGTTGCGGTGTTCATAGGTTGCATTTGTTCCCACACCCAAGTCGCCCGCCGAGTTTGTGCCTTCTACACCAAACTGCATATAGTGCACATTTCCGGGGAACAGAGAGATTCTTGAATCGAGCAAATTAGAATCGTTTCTCACCACCGGTGTTAGGTTTATGGATGTTTGATTAATAGGACCCATGCCGTTTAGCGATGAGTATGTTCTCTCCACTATCCTATCTGAGTATAACCTGCCAGGTCTTAAAAATGTGTTGTAATAAACTGCCCTTGCCGAGAGAAAGGGGTCTTTTTCTTGCACAATATCAATGCCCCTATACTCAATTGTGTCTAAGAGATGGTGCTTTGTTGAATCGTCTAACATATCTGTTCCCACACCATTGATAACTATAACATTACCAATATTGTATCGTGGATGCCTGGTAGATTCTGTTGGGTTATTTAATGAAAGCGTTACGTCAACTTGATATTCGCCAACAGCAGTATCGGCAAGGAAGTAGAAGTTTTCTTTGGAGAAATTATAATATCCTCTGTTTTGTAGCATGGTGGTCATATTTATTCTACCCTGCTCAAGCACTTCGAGGTCGAATATATCATACTCCTTTATAATATCCAACCTGTTTGTGGCACTAAGTATATTATATATTGTGGTGTCTACTGAGTTTATTGTATCGTTGAAATAACGTATTCTGTGTGGCTCACTACCAATTACATCGTAGGTAATCTTTGCTTTCTTATCGTTTTTTACGACCGCCGTATCAATTTGGGCGTTTAAATAACCTTTATTGTTGAGATGTAAACGAATCTGCTCGGCTGAAATTACTGCAAGCTGCTCGTTATATAAAACAGGAGGCTCGCCATATTTAATCCATTGCCTATTTATCCAGGTTGAATCATTGTCGGGGATATTATACATATGCAACTTCCACTTTCCTATTATAGGAATTGAGGAGTTGGGTCTTTGCCTGAGGAATGGTTTAAGATCTGAAGAGCCAATACCTTTAATATCGGATTTTATATCTACCTTATCGAGTAGATAAGTGCCATCGGGCACTTTTTTTGTTACATTGCATGATGCCAAAATCAATAATGCAAACAAAAAGGATATATATATATTTATCTGTCTATTCATCTTCATCTCTTGGTCTTGTAAACCTAAACCTTAAAAGATCTTTAATCGATTGGGCTTCACGCGTAACTACAACACCAACACCCTGGGTGGTGGGATTGCGGCGATAGAAACGATCGTTTGCCCTGTTATACACACGAAACATCAACCAGTTATTGATATCATACTCAAGTTCAAACTCACCCATAAACGCTTGCTCTGATGCCATCATGCTGTTATCGCCATAACTTAGATTGGTGGATATGCGCAAACGATTGTTGAGTAATCGGGTTGAAACATCAAGTCCCATTCTTACATTATCCAGTGTACCATCAACCGACTCTAGGTTGGTACTTACGGTCCAGTTGTCGTTTAATGCATTTGAGAATAGTGCATCTAACCCTCTGGATAGTGTATTTGCTGCAAACTTTGAGAATACAGAGCCCCCAAAATTGAGGTCGGGCGATCCTTCTGATGGAATAAAGCTTCCTGTGGTTGCGAGATATGCAAATTGAAGAATTCTTGTTTCCTCGTCGCTAATAAAGCTATTTACACGCTGCTGTATGTCGTTGGAGCTCTCGGGCAACTCAATATCGTACTGAACCTCCATTGCTTCGAGGTCACCTCTAATTTGCAGTAGTGCATTTACTGCCACTCGTGTATTTACAAGCTCTGTTGTGAAGGTAGGACTCAATGCTGCCAAATCTGCTTTTACGGGTAGATATGCAATGATATTAAACTGTGTGTTAAGTGGGTCGCCCTCCATTGTAAGACGGCTACCTTCGCGAATATTAAAGTCTATTGTTCGAAGGTTTTGAAGATTATAATGAAACTTACCACTGTTTATTACATAATCGCCATAAAGTAGCACGGGTGGCGTAGATTTGGAGTTATAGTTTATATTTATCTCTCCGTCTCCGCTCACCTCAAGTGCATTACCTGTTGTGGGATCTAATACCACCGATGCTTCAAATAGTTGCGTGAGGTTTAGAGTGGCTTTCATTACAATGGGAATGGCTGTGGCAGGTCTTACTGTAGTTCGGTCTATTGGCTCGTCTAGTTTTCTAAGAAACTCTAGCGAATCGGCTTGTTCAGTATTAATATATATCACACCGCTATATTCTGTTGCCTTGGCAGTTTGAGGAAGCACGAATGTCAACTCTGACGCACTTTCTGTTGTTAAATTAGCATCGCCATATATCCCCATGGGAGAACCGGTTAGATTTAATTTGCCCGAGATTCTCATATCGCCATAAACCATTTGGTCGGTTCGCTCTTTGTTGTTCAATAGCATGAAATCGTCGAGAGTGATGCCGGCTGTATAAACGAGGCGACCGAAGTTTGTATGCGTTAACTTTAAGTTGAGTTCTGCTATTTTACCATTTTGATCGCGAATAACAAGTCCATCGAGACCCACGTTATCTCTGCTAATTTCAATGGTGTCTGACATGTAATAGGTTACATTGGTAAAGGCCACCTTCATTACGCCTTCATCTATGCCTAGCCATCCTTCTGTTATTGGCTCTGCTAGCGAGCCGGATACATTTATATTGGAGTTGAGCCTACCCGTTAACTCACTTAGTGCAGAAGCTGCAAGTGGCTGAATGGCATAAAGCTCAAAATTCTCCATTGTAAGATTTACATCCATGGGGTTAGGACTATTCTCTCCCGTGGGAATAAACCCTTCGATATTTAATTTTCTCTCTCCCTGATTTACAAGTTCGGCACTCAGGCTTAATCCGGAGTATAACTGATCCCAGTTGCCCTCTATTTGCAGGGTGCCAATGGTATCGGAGTGAACAGTGATATCCTCTATACGAAGTGCCTCTGTTCTTATCATAGGGGTTTCTAGTGCTTGGCGAACAAAAATCTCTCCATTGATAGAGCCGGAGAAGTTGGGGACATTGAATGCAGCGAGGATATTTGACAGCTCGGTGTTATTAAAGTAGATACGAATATTATCGGCTTCACTCTTTGAAGCTATCCCATCTATACCCAGCAGCAGCATTTGGTTTTCTCTAATACCAAAGTTATCTACAGTTATTCTGTCTTTGCTATAAACTATTGATGCTTCGTTGATATCAACTTTTGTATTGTTAAAATCTACAGATGTAGAGTGTATATTAATGTTGGTTGCCAATTCATCTAGTGCGTTGCGGTTGAATCCCAGCGAGATGAGCAGTTCGCCATCGGCATGACTATTACTTTTTTCAACATCAAAACCTATTCTATTAATAATAGAATCCATTGCTATGTTGCTATTTAACTTAGCGTTTATATATCCATTGCTCTGTACCAGATATGTGTTTAAATCTAAATTGACNNCGAGTTTCCACTATTTAAATTGAGGTTGGTCTCTCTTACGTCGTTGTTGCCAAACATTAGTCGCGGTATATGTGCATCAAGCACCAAACCACTCTGTTGCACCATATCTACACTTCCTTTGATTGTAGCCTCCTCGACGTTGTAAAATGGTAGTGCAAATGTATATGAGAAATCTTCGGTGTTGTTTAGTGTAATTTTAAAATCGAAATTGTTTTTACCGGGTGCGGCTTGTAAATCAGAGCCTGTTACCTGTGAACCGGAGCCAGTTGATTGTATACCAGAAACATTATTTGATGTTTGTGTATAAGCATAAGTAGTGGCTGACTGTGACCCGGGAAGTGTCTCGGCAACTTGTATTAGTGACGGCAGATGAGGTTGTAATTGTTGCTTGAACTCGTTTGCTATGGTTGTAAAATAGTAATCACCTGTTACTTCTGCCTCCAAAAAGCTCGACATTAACTGTATTTTCTTACCCTCTCCCTCATCGGCTAAGGCTTGTAGGTAAATGGGACCGGGATTATAAATAAAGTTGCTGTCTACTATTGAGGTATTGTCAATTACAAGCGTTCCGGCAATGTCATCTATTGAATTTCCAGACATATCGGCATCGATGCGGGTGGTTAAGACGGGCGATTTCCAGTTTTCCATCATTAGGAATGGTCGCATATCCAGCTCTTCAAAATCTCCCTTAACTATAATTGCCAGTTGATTACCAAAAGTGAGATCGCCAAATATGTTGAATTTATTACGGGGTGAGTCCATATTAATGGTTGCAGCAACGTTATTGCCCTGATACAAACCCTCAAAATTGATATCATTGTATGTAAACTCTTTATACTCAACCGACTGGATACTACCGTCGGCAGCAATAGATATCACACCTCCGCGTGGTATATCTACTTTTACATCTGTGCGCAAGGTGGTATTTCCTACACCGGCACCTTCACCGATTATATTTGCTACCTGGAAGTTGTTGACTGCAACCGGTCCTTGAAAGTTTAGGTTTTTAAAACCTGTACTAATTCTGCCTAAACCATTGAGATCAACACTGCCCTGTTCGGTTACAACATTGCCATTGTATCTGAATTGATTAAGTTTGCCAAAAGCAGTAAGTTTTACACCCACATCACCTAGTGCAACCAATTGATGTACAGAACTATAATCGGGAGCCCAAACTTTAATGAGAGCCTCCAAATCTGTCTGATTGGTTTGAACCATTCTTAAATCTGCCCTTAGGTTGCTATTATTGAAGTTGCTGTAGTCGGATATCATTCCCGAGATATCTAATTTTGTATCGTCGCCATACTCAAGCTCAAGTTTGGCAAGATTGGCTTCGGGCAAAGTGCCGTCTGCTTCAATATTTAAAGATAGCATTTTATCTAAACCATTGAGGGGTGCATAGAAAATGCCAACATCTTTAGGGTCTATCTGGTCGCTTGTAAGCTTTAAAGCAAATTCCTTAGTGCCTAAATGATAACTGGCATCCCGGAGTTGCAAATCGGTATGATTTAATTCGAGCTGCAACCTTCTGCTCTTTAACAGTGAGTCTTTGCCCACTATCTCGGCCTCTAGCTTATTGAGTAAAACGCCTGAGTTTATTTCATTGAAAGTTAATAGCTTCACCTTTGCACTCATATCTTCTATAGATACAAAATCTGCAGAAGCTCTGAAATTAAAATCCCCTACTTCAATATGATTGGCGTTGAATTGACCGGGAGTATATGGTGCAGATAAAACATTATAGCTTAAGTTGCCGTCTTTGAGAATTACATCCTGAGCAGAAATTCGCCAAACTTTCTTTTCTTTTTGTATGGTTGTATCTTTTTCAGTTACAAGAGAATCGAGTATGAATTGAAAGTTAAATGGTTCTTCGGGTGTGTCGCGGTATAGGTTAGCTCTAAAATCCTCTAATACTACTTTATGAGCAGTTATCTTATTGTTTAGCAGATCTAATGCTCTTATTCTTACAGAGATACTCTCGGTATATAATAATGTATCTTGCTGCTGATCTTCTACGTAAAGCCCAATGAGCTCCACTGAATTGAGCATGCGTATACGAATTCCTTCGAGCTCGGTTTTTGTACCAATTACATTTCCAATTTTATTTAATGCAAACCCTGCTGCCTTTTTTTGCACCTGTGGAATGCTAAAAGTCAGAAAGAGTAATACATTAAGCAGTAAAATACTGATAACAATAATTGCGAATATGCGTAATACTTTTTTAGCCAATTGTTGTTTATCGAATAAATTAAATTATACCTTAACTAGAACTCTACCTTCTAATGTATTATTTAAGTTTGCAATAATACGAAAAAAAAGGATAGTTAAAGAGTGATAGATTTCATTTTAACCAAATTACATGATTATTTGTTGTTTTTCCATATGATAGAGCTGTCACCGTAACTCAAGAACCTATAGTTGTTGCTTAAAGCATAATCATATATACTCTTCCAGTTTTTGCCTGCAAACGCCGATACAAGTAGTAGCAGAGTACTTTGTGGTTGATGAAAATTAGTTATTAATGCATCGGGATAATGAAATGTGTAACCGGGTACTATCATCAAGCGGGTAGATGAAATCAGGCTATCTTGTCCGCTAACTTCTAGATAATCTATAATGGCCTGAAGAGAAGCGGAGGGTTCTTCTTCGTACTCTTCTTCATATGGTTCCCATTGGTTGACCGACAAATCTCTGGCACTAATTGTGGGATTCAAAATAAGCTTCTTCCCGATGTAATATAAGCTTTCGAGGGTACGCATAGAGGTGGTTCCTACAACCACAATTTTGCCTTTATGGTTAATCAGTGTATTTATTGTATCCTTAGATACCGAAAAGAACTCGTTGTGCATCTCATGATCTGCAATATGCTCAGACTTTACCGGTTTAAACGTGCCGGCTCCAACATGTAGGGTTACGTGTGCTGTTTTGATTCCTTTATCCTCAAGTGCTTTTAATAGCTGGGGGGTGAAATGAAGTCCCGCCGTTGGTGCCGCAACAGAACCCTCTACGTGTGAATATACTGTTTGATATGTTTCATCGTCCGCATCTTCTGCCTCTCTGTTTAAATAGGGAGGAATGGGTAGTTTGCCTGCCACCTCTATAAGTTCTGGAAAAGTGTATGCTGAGTTATCCCATGTAAATTTGATAATTGAGTCGGTTGTTGGTGATTGCTCCCCTTGAGGTGCACTTATTCTTTCTGCTTTTAATGTTACACTATCTCCATCAATTTGTATGATCATGTCTAGCGGTCCAGTTTTCCATCTACGCGAGTTGCCCACCATACATACCCACGAACAGCTATGGATTTGAGCAAAACTCTCGGTATAGTCTGATGGAATGAAGGGTGAGAGACAAAAAATCTCTATACTTGCTCCACTTTCTTTTTTAAATATAAGTCGTGCATGAATAACTTTTGTATTGTTTACTATAAGCAGTGTGTCGTTGGGGAGATAGTTTGGCAGATTGTTAAAAGTTTGAGATTGAATGCTTGAGCTCCCTGCTTCCTCATCTCCATATATGAGTAATTTTGAATGATCTCTTTCGGATAATGGGTATTTAGCTATTTTATCGTCGGGAAGCTGATAATTGAAATCAGTAATTCTTATCTTATGGACTGTATCTTTTTTCATTTTTTAATTCATTTATTCCGCAAAATTACTCAACTTTGCAAGAGTCAACAAAAATATTTTCACCAACGGCTTTAATCTTATTATTTTAAAGGAAGTGAATTGAATAAACTACACGATGAAAAAATTATATATAGGAGACAAAGTAAGATTCCTTAATTCAGTGGGAGGCGGAACTGTGAAAGGTTTCCAAAACAAACAGATTGTAATAATTGAAGATGAGCATGGTTTTGATGTACCAGTGCTTATTACCGACTGTGTAGTGGTTGAATCTGCATCTGATGAGAAGATGGGCATGGTTCAGGAAGACAGTGAAGATAAATCGCCAAGCGATGTATATGAGCCTGTGAGCAGTGCCGGCAAAGAGAGTGTATTGCGACCAGAAGCAAAAGTGGATAGGCATTATGTACCTGAGGAAACAGTTGAGGGTGAAAACATTACTGCATGTATAGCTTTTCTACCAATGGATATAAAGAGCTTGTCTACCACCACCTATGAGGCTTATTTTGTGAATGATAGCAACTACTATCTGTTCTTTAATTACATGAGCAGAGAGAATAACTCTTGGAGGTCTCGCTTTTCGGGTACTGTTGAGCCTAATACAAAAGTTTTTTTAGAGGAGTTTGACAAGAGTGTACTTAATGATATCGAGAAGGTTGCAATTCAGTATATTGCTTTTAAACACGAGAAAACTTATAAGTTTAAAAACCCTTGCTCTGTCGAACTTCGCATTGATACTGTGAAATTCTACAAGCTCCATAGTTTTAAAGAGAACGATTACTT
>LFRM01113706.1_pt1 | contig 11888 bp, 11 predicted proteins | sample 618341 | NCBI WGS metagenome assembly LFRM01 (sample SAMN03654438, study PRJNA283298) | anaerobic digester metagenome | isolation source: pool of bioreactors CSTR01a, CSTR02a, and CSTR03a thermophilic anaerobic... | place: Denmark: Kgs. Lyngby | collected 2014-05-21
ATAGATATTGAGTCTTTACCTATTAAAAGAGATATAAATAGGACTAAAATTATTGATAAAAACTTGAGAATATTAGACGATACAAAAAACTGCTTATTAAATATATCCATATATAGGAAAATAAAATAAAAAATTATTATAAATATTAATAAAAGTAAAATTAAATTTGATTTAGCCGATTTCTTTTTCATTTATACCACCAATTGCTTTCGTTGAGTTAGAAAAGTTTGATTATTTTCTATTACACTTATATTATATCTCTTATTATTTATGTTTATCTAGCTGGTTGAAACTAAAAAGAGATTTCTATAAAACGTTTTATAGAAGTCTCTTTTAGTTATAATTTAAAATCTTTTATTTTTTCTCTTGTACTTTTTCACGAAAAATCTTATTAGAAAAATTAAACCAATAAATACAGCTAGAACTATAATTACTATAGCAGTACTTATTTTATTTGGTTTTTCTAGTCTGGATTTTAGGCTAGTTTCTTTATTAACTATTTTAACTCCCTGAACTTTGGAGTATGACTCATCGATTTGAGCTTTCCCATCCTTTTTTGGGAAACTTTTTAAATAGTTATTAAGAGCAATCCACTCTTTGACTTCATTTCCATTATCATAGATAATTCTTGATTCAAAATCTTCTACTGGATCTCCATTTTCATCTTTTGGTACTATTGACAAAATTCCAAAAGATTTGTCGCCAACAATATTTAGCATTTGAGCACTATAAAGATTTGCAACAACTCTATAGAGTTTATCATCGTCAAGGTTTTCCTTCTTGCCGCTTTCAGATATAATTTTTATATCGGTTACTTTATTAAATATTATTCTGTTTGGATTAAAACTGTATTTAAGTCCAGGCATATAAAGCTGGGCAGCACTCATAATAGGCTGTATTGAAGCATCAACTTCAGCTGCTGTCTTTAGTTCTTTTCCAGTTAAATATACATCGATCAGTGGATATCCTGAGAGTTTATCTTTTCCTATACCAAGAGAAGTTACTTTAAAAACATCTTTAACTGTTATATCTCCTTTAGTAAAAGAGTCTCTTATAATTCCTGAAGGGACTACTGCCACATCAATATGCTTATAGTCTGCGCCCTCAGCTTCTTTTATAGCGTGCTTGTATGCATCCCCAATAAGAAATCCAAGAGGCTCTTCTTCTTGCTTTATAGCAAGTTTTAAAGAAGGAGTAAAATTAAAAGTTGAGTGAGCTACCACTTCATCATATTTAAGATTAAATCTGTTTAAATATTCATTTTCAACGTCTTTTTTGAATTCGTCGATAAGGTTTTTAATTTCCTTATCTTCATCGTAAGTATCATCTATTTTTTTTACATTATAATCTTCTAAAATCCATTTCTCCTTATCTTTTTTTATTTTCATTGTCCCAAGATTCTCAGTATATCTTCCAGAAGAAGCTATAATAGTATTTCCAATAATTATAGGCTCAGGAAGTACAGTGTGACTGTGGCCCGATATTATGATATCTATTTCTGGTACTTTTTTTGCTAAAATTTCATCTTCAGATTTCCCTTCTTTTCCATCAGTACCAGTGTGAGATAAGGCAATTATTAAGTCTACCTTTTCTTTATTTTTAAGAATGTCTACAAATTTTTTAGATTCTTCTACAATATCTGTAAACTTTACCTCGGCCATAGGAGCGTTTGAATCAGCTTCTTCGCCCATAAGACCAATAATTCCTATTTTGACGCCTTTTTTATTGATTACTAGATAATCTTTAACATCTACTTCATCAAATGTATTTTTTAGAGCTTTTAGTGAATCATTTAAATCAGCTTTAGGAAATTTAGTGTTTGTTGCAACTATAGAAGGCAGGGTATCGCCACTTCTAAATGCTGTTAAAAGACTATTTGAAAGTCCTTCAGGCCTAAAATCAAATTCATGATTTCCAAGAGTAGTTGCATCGTATCCCATTTTCCCCATAAGCCTTAAAGTTGGAGAATGAGTTTCAAATATTGTTTGATAAAGAGTTCCCATGGAATAATCTCCAGCATCAACTAATAGTAAATCAGGATCTTTATCCCTTTCTTCTTTTATAGCAGATGAAAGCCTTGCAAATCCTCCTCTAGATTCTAGCTTATCATCTTTCATCATATTAAAAGATTCCAAATTATCATGCATATCATGGGTAAAAAGAATAGTTAAATTATCTTTTTCCTCAGCAAAAACAGGTATTACAAGTAAAACTAAAATCAATACAGAAAGTAGAAATTTAAAATATTTCTTCATGTTTACCTCCAAAATTCACTAAAAATTAAGCACCTAAGTTTAATAAGAATTATATCATATATTAAAAAGTTACTATAATAAATAGTTAATAGTTACTTAATAGTGATTTCTTAATTGTATAGTATGATTATTTTATAAACCAATTAATAAATGTTGTTATTTAAATTTTAATATTAATTAGGAGGAATTTGAATGAATCAATTTACAAATGCTTTTACCGATATGTGGACTAGTATGATTATGTTTTTACCAAGCATAGTTAAGGCTTTAGTTTTATTTTTAATTGCTTGGTTAGTTGCTGTAGCTATTAAAAAACTTGTACAAAAAGCATTACTTAAAATGAATGTTGATGAAAAATTAGCTAGAGGAAAAAGACCTAGCGACCCGGAATATGGTAAGGAAAAAGTGAAAAACTTAGCTCAAGTAGCTTACTTTTTAGTGTTTTTACTATTTCTACCAAGCATATTAGATGCTCTTGCAATGGACTCAGTTTCAGCGCCAATATCTAATATGATGAATAATTTACTTGCTTTTATTCCAAGACTGATTGGAGCAGCTATAATTGGATTTATAGGATACTTTATAGCTAAAATTATAAGAGATTTAACTTATATGTTTTTACAAACTGTAAATATTGACAAGTGGTATAATAAGATTACAACTAAGGCAGGTAGTGGAACAATAGATCAGTCAAAAAAGAATACTCTTGCAGATGTTTTATCTAAAGTAGTATTTGGTTTAGTTTTAATACCTGTTGTAACACTGGCTCTTGAAACTTTAAATATTAGAACTTTAACAGAGCCGATAGTAATAGTACTTAACAAAGTAATGGAAATGATTCCAAATGTTCTTGTAGCTATTGTTTTAGTTGTTGCTGGATATTACATTGCAAGTTTTGTTTCGAAATTACTTGAAGAGTTACTTTCAAGAATGGGAATTAACAGAGTTTTTGGATTTATGAATGATAGTGTTAAAAAAGATGCACTAACAATTGATATTTCTAAAATAATAGCAACTATAGTTAAGGTTTTAATTATACTGTTTATTACCGTAGAATCTTTAGGTATATTAAAACTTGATGTACTTAATGCTATAGGATATGGCATTATTGGATACTTACCTTTAGTGATTAGTGGAATTCTGATAATAGGAATTGGTCTTTTAGCTGGATATTTTGTAGAAAGTCTTATTAATAAATATACAAAAAGTCCATATACAGCAGCTATTGCGAAATATATAATTATTGTGTTTTCTGTTTTTATGACTTTAGAGCAGATAAAATTTGCTTCAACAATAGTTAATATAGCCTTTCTTCTAGTTCTTGGTGGACTATCTGTTGCATTTGCTGTAGCATTTGGTGTAGGTGGAAGAGACTTTGCAGCAAGGCAGCTTGCGAAATTTGAAGCAAAAGTAGAAAAAGAAAATAAAAAACCAGTACCAGAAGGTAATATGTTTGATAAAATGAAAGAAACAGAAAAAAATAATCCTACTGATTTATAAGTAGGAAAATAAGACAAATATAAATATACTAATAAAAAACGGAAGTAGACTTAAATGTAAGAAATTTAAACTTTATAGCTAGTTTTATTAGTAAATTTAAAAGTGAAGGCGCAAATAGATTTTGCGCCTTTTATTTAAAGAGTAATTTACAATCTTTAAAACAATAAAGGAGAAATAAAGTAATGAATAAAAAACAAGCCGAAAGAATGAAAAATGACAAAGGATTTATTGCCGCATTAGACCAGAGTGGTGGGAGTACACCTACAGCGCTTAGAGCTTATGGAATTGAGAAAGATAAGTATAATAATGAAGACGAAATGTTTGATCTAGTTCATAGAATGAGAACGAGGATTATGACAAGTCCTAAATTTACATCAAAGCATATTTTGGCTGCTATTTTATTTGAAAAAACAATGGATAGTAAAGTCAAGGGTCAGTGGACTGCTGATTATCTGTGGGAAAATAAAGGTATAGTTCCTATTTTAAAAGTTGACCAAGGCATGGAAGATGAATCAGACGGAGTTCAGCTTATGAAACCAATGACAAGATTAGATGAATTATTAGATAAGGCTAATGATAGAAATATATTTGGAACAAAAATGCGCTCTGTTATAAAAAAAGCTAATACTGAAGGAATTAAAAAAATTGTAGACCAACAGTTTGAATATGGTAAAAAAATCATTGAAAAGGGTTTAGTGCCTATACTTGAACCTGAAGTAGATATAAATAGCAGTGATAAAGAAGAATCAGAAAAAATAATGAATGAAGAAATATTGAAAAACTTAGATAAACTTTCAAAAGATGAAATAGTAATGTTTAAACTTTCAATTCCAACAGAAGATAATTTATTTGAAAAGATAATGAATCATCCGAATGTTATGCGTGTAGTTGCTTTATCTGGAGGATATAGTAGAGAAGAGTCAGTTGAAAAGCTTAAAAGAAACCCTAGATTAATCGCAAGTTTTTCTAGAGCCCTAAGTGAAGGTCTTAATGTAAATCAAACTGATGAAGAATTTAATAGTTATCTTGAAAATTCTATTAAAGACATATATGAAGCTTCAATTGTTTAATTATTAAAGAATATATTAAAAAAAAGATAAGTAATGAGCTAGCTTAAAGGTCTTACTTATCTTTTTTTTATTCCAATAATTTATTTTATTTTGGGAGTTTTATCTTTTCTCTTTTTAATCAATACAACAGCTAAAGCAATAAGTGGGACACTTATTAAAATATAAGGAAGAGCAAAGACAAACCATATAATAAAGTTTTCTACAGCAACTTTAAATGAGAATAGTGAGTCTGAAAAGGCTGTATTTATTCTTTTTCCTAATGTTGAATCTACCTTATCTACATTTGAATAATTTCTAACTTCAATAAGTTCTAGATTCACAGTAGAGTAATCTATTTTATCGTCCATAGATTTCAAATCTCCTTGAAGTATTTCCTTTTCATAAATAGTATTTGTCAGCTCTGACTCTATAGCTATTATATCCTCTATTATCTCTGCATTTTCTAAAAGAGCTAGAAGTCGTTTTTCTTTGCTGGTTACAAGCTCCAGGCGAGACTGCGTATCCCTATAATATTTTGTAACATCTTCTTTTGTGCTACTTTCTTCTGTTATATTTCCTAGTTCTTTTAGCCTAGATCTAAAACTATCAATATTCTCTTTAGGTATTCTTATAGAAAAACTACCATATTTGAAACTTTTACCATATTCATAGCCTCTATTTGAAACATTTGAATCTTCAATATATGCCTCATGTTTTATAATTAAATCTGTAAGTTCTTTATTGGATTCTTCAAAGTCCAAAGTTTCAATATAGGTAAAGTAAGTGGTAATAATTTTATTTCCTTCATAAGCATATTCCTCTGGTGATTCACCTTTTTCTTCTTCATAAGCTTGATCATTATTACCACTATTACTACTAGAGTCTTCTGTAAATAATTCATAATTTCCAGCGCTATCACTGGACTTTGATGCGCATCCTGCAAGTATAAATAAAGCAGCTATTATAGAAAATATCTTAAAAATTACTTTATTAGATGTTCTCATATACTTTTTCTCCTTTTCTTTTATTATAGGATGTGAGAATAAATATAAGTTACAATACAATGAAAGGGGGAAAAATCAATATTAGTATTTAAAAACAGAACAAGACTACTATTAAATGAATATGTCAATAAAAAGCTGTATTAATAACAAGTTTATATTTTTCATGTGATTATGTTGACAATTGTTATGCAAAAGAGTATAGTAAGAAACAATATAATAAAAAGCTATAACAGAGACAAAAGTATTAAATCTTATTTAGAGAGAGTTGGGATAGGTGAAAGCCAATAATAAGAAAATATGTAATATTCACTCTTGAGCTGATTTGTTTAAAGATAATTCAAGTAGACAAATACGGAGTCCTACCGTTAAAAAGGATAAGACTGTTAGGTCTGATGAGTGATGACAATTGTCATAATTAGGGTGGTACCACGGTATATCTTTCGTCCCTATAAACATAGGAAAAATCTGTGTTTATAGGAATGGAAGATATTTTTTTGGCCGAAAAATAAGCTTTTAAAAATAAAGTTAGGGGTAAAGATATGAAAAAGATAAAAAATATTAAACTTATAGGACTAATAATTTTAAGTATTATTTTAATTGTAGGATGTAGCGCTGATAAAAAAGAGGGTTCAAATAAGTATAAAATAGGTATAAGTCAACTTGCTGATCATCCGGCACTTGACAGTGCAAGAATAGGATTTGAAGAGGGCTTAAAGGAACTTGGAGTTGAGGCTGAAATCGACTATAAGAATGCTCAGGGAGATATACCTAATACAATGAGTATAGCTCAGAAGTTTGTAAGCGATGAAGTAGATTTAATTTATACAATTGGAACACAAGCAGCTCAAAATGCCAAGCAAGCAACAAGTGAGATACCAATACTTTTTAGTGCAGTAACTGATCCTGTAAAATCTGAGATAGTAGATAGCTGGGATAAAGTTGGAGGAAATGTAACAGGGTCTTCAGATATGGCACCTGTGGAATCTCAAATTAAAATGTTTAAAGAAATAGATCCTAGTATTAAAAAAATAGGAATTCTTTACAACACAAGTGAGGCAAACTCTGAGATTCAAATAAATGAGGTTAAAGAGATAGCAAAAAGTGAAGGTTTAGAAGTAGAAATTTCAGGAGTAAGTAGTGTAAATGAAATACAACAAACTTTAAACTCTTTAATTAAAAAGGTAGATGCTCTTTACATGCTTAGTGATAATATGATTGCTTCTTCTGTAGAACTTGTAGCTAAAGCAGCACTAGATAATAAAATGATAACAGTATCAGCAGAAGAGAATCAGGTTATAGGAGGACTTCTTATAACAAATGGACTAAACTACTATGATCTTGGAAAGCTTACAGCGAAAATGGCTAAAGAAATACTTGTAGATAAAAAAGATATAAATGAAATCCCAGTATTAATTCAAAAAGAAACTGTAGTAACTGTAAATGAGAAAACTTTAAAAGCACTAGGGCTAAATGAGAACCTAGCCATATTTAAAAATGCTGAAAAAAGGGTAAATTAAAAATTAAAGGAGCTTGAGATATGAACATACTTATTTTAAATTCGATAGAGCAAGGACTTATATTCGCAGTTTTGGCGATGGGAGTATTTTTAACATATAAAGTCTTGGATATTGCAGATCTTTCTGTGGAAGGGACTTTCCCAATGGGAGCCTTTGTATTTGCGAAGTTTATATCTATGGGGCTTGACCCTATAACAAGCACTTTAATTGCATTTTTATTTGGAACCTTAGCAGGTTTATTAACAGCAACTCTTTATATAAAACTAAAAATTAAGCCTCTTCTTTCAGGAATTTTAACCATGACTATACTTTACTCTGTAAATCTTAGAATAATTGGTAAAGCCAATGTACCACTTTTTAGTTATGATTCAATTTTTGATATGGGGCCTAAAATAGTTGTTTTACTATTAATAGTATTTATTATTAAAATAACATTAGATCAATTTTTAAAAACAGAAACAGGATATTTATTAATAGCAACAGGTGATAATGAAACACTTGTTAAATCTCTAGGAGCAAATAGTAATAAATATAAAGTATTAGGACTAATGCTTGCAAACGGACTTGTTGGAATGAGTGGGGCATTAATGGCTCAGATGCAAGGTTTCGCAGATATAACAATGGGAAGCTCTATTATAGTAGTTGCTCTTGCATCAATCATAATTGGAGATACTATAAGAAGAAATTCAAATAAAATAAAAAATACAACAAGAGCAATTCTTGGAGCAGTATCCTACAAAATAATAGGAGGCGCCGCTATAGAGCTTGGGCTTGCAGCAACAGATCTTAGAGCTATAAGTGCAATAATTGTAATAGTGTTTATTGCATATAATAATTTTTCTGGTGATATGTCAGAAATTAAAACAAAGAAAGGATGGGAAGGTCATGTTAAAAATAACTAATATGTCAAAGAGTTTTAATATAGGAACAGAAAATCAAGTTAATCTTTTTGAAGGTTTTAATTTAGAAATAGAGGAAAATAAATGCACTGCGATTATAGGACCAAATGGTTGTGGTAAGAGCACTCTTCTTAACATGATCTCTGGTAGCATAGATGTTGACAGTGGAGAAATAACCTTAGGAAAAGAAAATCTCACTGTTTTAAAAGAAGAACAAAGATCTAACCATATTGGAAGAGTTTATCAAGATCCTTCTATGGGAGTGTCTCCTTCACTTACAATACTTGAGAATATGTCTCTTGCGAATAAAAAAGGAGAAAAATTTACACTTAAAAAACTTATTAAAAGAAAAAAAATAGCTTCATATATAAATTTACTTAAGACTTTAGACCTTGGACTTGAAGATAAACTAAATACTCAAGTAAAATTCTTGTCTGGTGGTCAAAGGCAGTCACTGTCACTTGTAATGGCAACTATGAAACATCCAGGACTACTTTTACTTGATGAGCATACAGCTGCTTTGGATCCTAAAACTTCTAGAGTGGTGATGAAAAAAACAAAAGAACTTATTGAGAAACATTCAATAACAACAATAATGATTTCACATAATATGAAAGATGCTGTAAAATACTCTGACAGAATAATAATGCTTGATAAGGGAGAAATTGTACTAGATAAAGAAAGTAAAGATGTTACTGAAAAAGAGCTAATTGAGATATACAGAAAAAATTTAGAGATAAATGAAAAAATAGCTTAGATTTTCAATATATAGGAGAATAATTATATGGAATATAAAACTGTTATAAGATCAATTAAAAATAGGGTTGTACAATAACACTAAACCGACCAGAATTTAATAATACTTTTAATATATAAATGGCGACAGAGCTTAACGATGTCTCGAGAGACTTTGATAGAATGAAAAGGTCAATGTCATAGTTATAAACGCAAAAGGTAAAAACTTCTGTACAGGAATTGATGTAAACTATATTGGGGATAAATCTATCCATCTTAAAAAAAGTACCCCTTCTGTGCGCTACTGCACTCAGTAGGGGAGGATCATTGAGAATTATTTAGGTTAATTTGATCTCATAGAAGAAATGAACCTAACCATAGCAGATAAGAAAAAACCAGTAATTGCATCAGTTCAGAATATTGCTGTAGCAAATGGAATATGCCTTGTTGCGGCTTCTGACTTAGCTATATCAAGTGACACTGCGAGATTTGGAGAAACAGCTATTAATATAGGTTTGTTTTGTATGGGGCCAGCAGTTCCCTTACTTAGAAGTCTTGGAAGAAAAAGAACATTAGAGTTAATTATGACAGGTGATCTAATTGATGCTAAAAAGGCTTTACATATGATTAAGATTAAATTATTCTACTATCATATGCCCAGTGAAGAAGAGCCTGCCTTTGTTTAATTCTACAGCTTTGATCCATTTTCTTACAGTTTTTCTTAATTGCTCCTATGTGGCGGGTCATACCTTTCCATCTTTTTATTTGGCGAAGGTCTTCATCAGGTATTCTTCTTCCATAATAATAGCGACAATACCACTGGAACCACCCTCTTGGATCCACCGGATTTATCCAGCCTTTTTCTTCCCAGTCTTTTAATGGAAGAGATGCATCTACTTTGTAATAGTTAAGGTTAATGTCTTTTTTCTTTGGAGAAAGCTTAGCCTCTGTAAACCAGTCATCTGGAAATTCGTCTTTACAATCTGTCATGTATTTCCCTCCAAATACTCCGAGCTCTAATAACTCTTTTGGAGTTAGCTGAGGCTTAAAATCTTCATGAAAATTCTCTCCCATTTTTTCTGTAAGAAAATAAGATCCTTTTTGCATTTTATCATTAATAATCACCTTAATTTTCATAGTAAACCTACCTTTTTCAAATAAATTTTAATGTTAATAATAATTCGTTCTTATTGTTATTAAATTATAACATAAGATAATTCTATATTAATATTATAAAAAAGTAATATTATTTAGCTTATATAGAAATATAACTTATAGTTACTTGATGTTATTATCTGATATAATAAATGCAATGAAAATTACTTTCAAGATAAGTTACTCTATGTAAAGATAAGTTAATATATTTACTGATAAAAGGGTACTTAAACGACATAAATCGCAAATTAGATAGATTTGTTATAAAGGTGTGATTTTAATGTTTAAAAAGAAAAAACTAGCATTTATTTTTCTATTAATTATACTATTTATATCATCTGCTTGTTCAAATAGAATACCAACAAGAGACTTTGAAATAGAAAAAGGGAGTATTGATCTTAGAGAAATAAACTTTGAGAAGGATATAGTTCAGTTGAACACTAAATGGGAATTTTACTGGAAAGAACTTTTAGAACCAGATGAAATTCATTTAGAACTCTCAAAAAATTATATAAATGTTCCTGGAACATGGAATAAGTTTTCAGAAAATAAAGAAGCATACTCAGGTGATGGATTTGGAACCTATAGACTTAGATTTATAGTAAATGAGGATCAAAAACTAGGAGTTAAAATTCCAAGAATTAGGTCTGCCTATAGAATATGGATTAATGGAGAAGAAAAATCCTCTGCAGGAATAGTGGCTGAAAATAAAAAAGAAATGAAAGCTCAGTATCAACCTCAAGTTGATTTTTTTGAGGGTCAAAAAGGTGAAAATGAAATTGTAATTCAAGTTTCTAATTTTCATCAAAGAAATGGAGGTATACTTGAGAGCATAAGCCTTGGAAATGAAAAGAAAATCTTAAGGCAGAGATATATATCGATAGGTAGAGATATATTTTTATTTGCAGGTTTATTCACTATTAGTATTTACAATTTAAGTTTTTTTGTTTTTAGAAGACAAAACAAATCTTTTTTATATTTTGGGGCTTTATCGTTATTATTAGCACTTAGAAATTTATTAGTCAGAGAAACCATGTTTGCATTTTGGTTTCCAGGCTTTAGCTTTGAACTTGCAGCTAAAATACAAGCTTTAACATTTTATTTAGGTGTACCATTATTTTTAATGCTTATAGAATCAATTTTCCCAGGATATTTGAAAAAAATAGTTATAAAAACATCCAAAATTATAGGTGGATTATTTGCTCTACTAGTTGTTATTACAAGGCCAAGACTCTTTACGAGTTTAAATATCATATATCAAATTTGGTCACTAATACTTCTTGTATAGATGACATTTAAACTTTTAGAAATCCACCGCAACAAAGAAAAGAACAGTGAATATATATCCTTTGGTGTTCTAGTGTTACTTTTTACTGTTTTCAATGATATTGTGTTTCTTAATATTTGGGTAAATGATTACAATTATGGTCCAAAAATAATAAGTACGATTTTTGGTAGAGGAGAACTTACCCCTTATGGGCAATTTGCTTTTGCTATTAGTAATTCTCTTCTTCTAGCTAAGAATTCTGCTGAAACTTTCAAAAATGAAGAGCTTATGATAAAGAAACTTCAGGAAATAAATAGAAATCTTGATAATATAGTTAAGGAAAGAACTAAAGCCCTTGAAAAGTCTACAGAAAAAATAAATGAGCAGAATATTGCTCTTGAAGAAAAAAATAAAGAACTTAATTTCCTTTCTTTTAATGATCCTTTGACAGGCTTATGGAATAGACGTAAGTATGAAAATTTAATGACTGAGAAATGGGATAAGTGC
>LFRM01125048.1_pt1 | contig 11886 bp, 8 predicted proteins | sample 618341 | NCBI WGS metagenome assembly LFRM01 (sample SAMN03654438, study PRJNA283298) | anaerobic digester metagenome | isolation source: pool of bioreactors CSTR01a, CSTR02a, and CSTR03a thermophilic anaerobic... | place: Denmark: Kgs. Lyngby | collected 2014-05-21
CGACTGTCGGGGATCAGAACAAAGTCTTCTCTTTTATATTGTTCCATAAGTTTTCTTGCCTCTTCAGCCTCGCTTTGTTTTTTCGCATACTCCAATTCCATTCTTTTTACTTTATATTCATAATCTTTAATAAGATTATGCCGGTCTTTCGTCAGCGTATTTGCATTAACAAGTGATTCAAGCTTGCTTGTATTCACGGTTTTCAATATCTCAAAGCTCCGGTTCAAATCTGCAAATGTATATCCTGTTTCTGCTGATCTGAAGCTGTTGTCTTCTTCTATCTTGGTTTGCAAAAATTCCTGTATGCCTTCAATTTGTGTCGAAATCACCTGTACAATATCATAGTAATCGTACTCATCGTAATTAAGCTGACCTATTGTGTTTTCTATTACCTCTACGCCAGAATATAAAGAATAGAAATATTTCTGGTATTCATCTATTATTGTTTCAACCAACGCTATCCCCTGGTTATATGAAAATGCCTTATTAACCTTATAGATAATTTTAAACTCACTTGGGTAATAAACATAGTCATTTCCCTGTTTGATCGCCGTTTCGGCTCTTTGGGCAACATCATTCGGGATAATTGACGTTATATCAATATTCCTTCTTACTTCATCGGGCTTTATTCCCGTGGCATTTAGTCCGGTTTCTTTCAGTGATTTTTCAATTACGTACGGAGATTTTAATTGCCTTATATCAAATTTTGAACCGTCAGGGTTTAAACCCATTTCAATCCCCGGATAGTTTAACTCAATAATAGCCACAATGCTTTGCGTTCCGGGCAGCATTATGTATGTACCTATCCCGGTTAGAATAAGCGCTACAATTGTTATTAATGCAATCAGCCACTTGCCTTTCCATACTACTTCAATTATTTCCCTTAATGAAATCTCTTCCATCACTCAGTACCCCTTTTCATTTCAAACTAAGAATATTTATCGCGTTTATGCCTTCTTCCTTTTCGCGTTCTATATAGTCCGGATTCCACGTTAATATGACATACTCATCATTATTATACTGTTTTAGCTTATCTATGTCATTAATAAAGCGGAATGATTTGTCCATAATCTTTAGTTTTGAAGCTATTATTTCATACAGTTCGTCTTTTTCACCGAAAAGTATTAATTCTTTCGATTTGTTTTCGATTTCAACAATATTTTCGATTTTTTGTTCAATACCTGATATGTAGTTATACGATATAACAATATACTTATACGTCAATCGGGATTTTTCCATAAGGCCTTTCGGAGTCAGGATATACTTAAGTGTTTTGGCGTTTATATGCTCTATTTTGACAAACCCTTTATGTATAAGCCGTTTCAGAAGAACATTGACTGAACCTAATGAAAGGCCTGTCCTCTTAGCAAGCTCCCTCTGTGTTATTGTATTTTTTTCTTCGACATTTTTTAAAATCTCAAGCTCGTTTGACATGTTTACCCCAAAAACAAGCATAGCTTCGCCGCCTGACATATGATATATGCCAGTCTTTTGAAGCTATGACGCCGTTTATTCAGATGCCGGGCCGAAACACCGGCAAAAAAAATTACGACTTTGTTCATGTTCTGAACAAAATCGTAACAAATATCAGAGGCTCTGTCAATTGTTTTACGATTATGTTTTTGTTACAAGTTATGCTTTATGCCGGTTTTTCCTTTTAATCCTCTTTCAGTTCAAACTCAACATAGTTTGTTCCATCACCCGTAACCTTGTAGGTAGAACCGGTAAAATCCACAAGAGTATTGAATTTTAGCGTATATGGAATATCATATTCCAGTTTGTCAAATTTAAGAACGAGCGTCCTTGCGTTTACATACAGCACACTTAAAGGTATCTTCGTTATGTGCAGCCCCATATTATTGTACTCAAGATGGAAATTCGCAGGTGAAAGGTTAGCCTGGTTGAACGCGATCTCTTTGTTGAAAACAAGCTTCACCGCGTCTGAAGATATTGGCGTTACTTCTTCAATCGATGGGCCTACCTTATCATCTCTTGAAGCGGTAAAACGGTCCTTCAACGTAAGGCCTGCTTTATTTCCCATATAATCCTTAAGTTCGAAACTAACCTTTAGCTCGTATTCCTTCCTTTTTTCAAGATCGCCCTGCTTGAAAAATAATGTTACCTTATATGGGTGTATCGATTTATCATACAATACGCTGTACGGGTATATCTTTGCCGTACCATTCTTCGGAGCAGCATAGTAATAATCCTTATTCACCGCAGTTATCTCATCAAGCATTTTGGAAAAATATACATCAACCGTTTGAATATCTATAGGATCTATATCAACTATTTCCAGACTCTCTGTTGTTCCGTAATCGGCTATAAATGAATAAGTCCGTTCTGTTATATATTCCTGCCTTGTAACATCATTAAGGTTGTTTATTGTTACATAATACTTATCATTTTTCTTTAAGCCTTCTTTAAGCTGAATGAAAATTACCATTCCGGTGTTGTCTCCCTGGCTTTCCACTGTTACCTTTTCTATGGGTATTGGCTGGTATTCTTCGTCGGTAACATAATAATTGTATATTTGCTGAGCGAGGAATGGGTTTACCTCCTTATTGAAAGTCAGCAATATCATATATTTTTCATATGGAATAACATCTTCCAGCTTAAAGCTTTCAACCTTGCCCGAAACGGCAGTAAAGGACATTTCATCGCCGCTGCCGTCGTTCAGAAGGACTCCATAGGCGCTTGACATATTTCCGCTGATTTCGACCGTATAGCGTTCCCCTTCTTTAAAAGACCCGGTTTTCAGGCTTAATAGAGCACAATGTTCTTCCGAGTTAACCATTCGTACAATAAGCTGATCTTTTTCTCCGGATGCAAAGGAGCGCCCATCTTCGGTAATATTATAGTTCAAAACATTTTCACAGTTAATATTTACAGGATGGGTAAAAAACAGTTTGACCGATTTTTCATTTAAAGGCTCAATTTTTTGTATTCTGAAAAAGGCCGATTCCACTATTCCAGATCCGACACCTGTGAAATCCGCATACAAAATATCCAATATATTTCCGTCCGCATCTTCTATATCACGTAATTCTATTGTGTATTCCTGCCCCGGAACCTGCTTTTCTGTTTTTATAAGAATATAGTCATCTTCCATTTCTTCTATATCAAAATCCAATTCTTCGTCTTCGTCATTATCTTCGTATATAAAAATTCCGCCTATTGATTCAATATCCTCATTAAATATTATCGATACGGTTCTGCTGTCGAATACAAGGACTTCCTCAATTTCCGTAGGGGTCTCGTCTTCTATAACATCATCTTCATCATCTTCATCATCGGCTTTTTCTATAAGGCCGAGTTCTATTGCTTTTTCGGTCGTAATAACTTTTGAATCGATAAGCCTGTAAAATAATTCTCTGCCTGTTGATTTTTCTTTGAGCATTAACGCGTTATACAGTATGTTTACGGCATCCCCTCTTTTGAAATCCGTATTGTCTTCCTCTTTTGCTATGTATGACAAACTGGTTACAAGCCCTACTTCAAAAGCTTTCCTGTACACATTATCCCATGTATAATCAGAGTTTAATTGATATCCTAAAACACCCAATACAATCTTTAAAAAACTTTTTTCAGTTACATAATCATTTGGGTTATAGTTTCCTTTCGTATCACCGGACAGTATACCTTCCTGTGTACAGAATCCAACATAAGGGGCATACCAGTGATTGGGATCGACATCCGGATAAGGCGTGTTTTTATATTTTGACGCATTAAGAAGAACTTCATAATCCTTGCCCATAATCCTGACCGCTAAAGCCGCGGCTTCGCTTCGCGAAAGCTTATCATTAAGCCTATAGTCTCCATTTGATCCGGTAAAAATTCTTAACTCGTCAAGCAACTGTACTTTTTGCTGTTGTGTCGCCATTGCCGGCAGTGCAAACGATATTGGTGCCATTGATACTAAAAAGGATAATATTAAGCTTATAACCAGAATTGTTCTTCCCACTTTCATCTTTCGTTTCTCCCTTTCAATCGGATTTTTCAAGTATATTATATCAATGATAGAAATTATTGTATATATTTTTGACACAAATTTACTCGGAAAAGTTCCCATCAGACAAATACGAATAGTCTTAAATTTAAAAAAACCGCCCCACAAAAGTGGGACGGTTTTGATCAGACTGATTTAACTAGTTTCTGACTCGGGCGAATTTTGCAGCCTTATTGTCATTCTTGTCTTTGATATACCTGATAGAATCTACAGACTGGATTGAGTAGTTAGCAATATTGGTCTTGCCTTCTATAGTAACTTCCAGCTTATCGCCGTTAATTACCTTAGTCGTGTAAGCAATTCCGGCATCCAGTTGTTCACCTTTTTCATTTCTGACAATTAAATCAAATGCATATAAGGCATCATTTGTATCATCCAGATTTTCGCTAAACGTAATCGTAATATAGCTGTCAGATGCGCCGTTTTCGAACACAATATCAGGCTTATCGTACGCGTTTTCAGCGACTGTCGGAGCAATCTTGTCAGCTACTTTCATAGACATAATCTCGATTTTTGCTCCATATGCATTTTCTGATCTATCGTCTATTACGTGTACATAGATGTCATCTGCAGGATCCGTACCATACGTAGCATCAAGGTCCGCGGTCAGCGTAAAGGTTACAAGGGTCTTACCATCGTCAAGCCCTACTTCAACTGATCCAATTCCAACCTCTTCACCCACCGGATCATTGCCCTTTGTAATGATAAGATCTTCTACTTCAAATTTTTCAAGGTTATCCTTGAATCTTACTTTAACAGTATCGAGTGCGGTTGCCCTTGCATAATCAATTTCAATCGTATCGCTCTCATTAATGATTATTGGAGGATCGGTATAAAGGTCTTCCATCTTATTGCCTGCCGCGTCAGCTACACGCGCGATAACAAGCTCATCGCCATCTTCAATATCCAGATGGTTATCTGGTTTAAGTTCGTCAACATCATTAGATGAAGGAACAGTGATTTCAACAGATTTTCCATCATCGGCTATTTCGATTTCTACACCCTTTATTTTCTCAAGCTTTGTTCCGTCAACAACATATTTTTCAACATCGAGAACGGAGTACTTGCCTTCGGTTGCCATCTTATCGCCAAAATAAACTTTCAGCAATTGACCTTTCTCGCCTGGTTTGTAAACAGTCGCCTCAAATTTTTCAGGATCCGGCGCTGTCTTGTCACCAACGGTGAACGGCACTGTAACTTCGACTATTTCATTACCGGCCTTGTCTTCGACGTCTTTAATAACGATTGAGTAATCACCGTTCAGATCTTCGACAAAGGTAATTGTAACTTTCTTACCGTTGAGGGTAATATCAGAGATAATATCTTCGATTTCTTCGCCCTCATCATCAAGAATCGTATAGTTGTCTTCATCCTCTGCCGTTTCTTCGTCAAGGTCTTCCGTAAATGTGATTTCAATCTCGTCTTCATCAATGACTTTTATCTCGTCAACTTCAGGCGGAATTTCGTCAACTTCTACCTCAATCTGAATCATTTGCTGATCGTTCTTGTTGTCCCACAGGTCATTCACTGTTTCCTTAAGGACATATATATAAGCTGTTCCCTGAGGCAGCGGATGATCGGAGAATTTCAGCGTCATCTTGTTGCCATCGATATCGTCTGATGTCAGATCAGCGTCTATCGGATTGGTGTAGTTCGTATGGTAGAATTTTGTTTTAGTACCGTCTCTAATTTCGATATCTTCGCTCCAGATAAGGGTTACTTCGTCCTGATCAGCATTTTCATAGCCGATTACTACCGGTTTCTCTTCGTCTTTAACAACTTCCAGCGTCATTGCGTCGGAAACAACCCCAAACCCTGCGTAATCTTCTACTGCGCTCTTTACTTTAAAGCTTATTTCTCCCTCAGGAAGTTTGGCATACATTTCAACCAGAACTTCGGTGTTATTCTTCTGAGCGGTAGCCTGCTTCACATAAAGAGTCTTATTGCTCTTTACTTCATAGTTGCTCTTATTCTCCAATGATGCTGTTTCCATAGGTTCTGAGAATACGACCTTGACTGTGTCATTACCAACAACTGAAGCATCCACTATCGAAGGAATGGTCATATCAAGGAACTCGATATCCTCAATAGTATAATCGGTAGCTATTACAGTACCGGCTGTATCTTTCACCTTGTTGATGACCAGATCAACCTTGTCCTGCTGATCTTGAGGGTGATCAAGATCAAGAGTTAATACAACAGTAACACCGTCATCCTGGAGTTCTGCATCTGTAATATCTACACCTTCAATTTCGTAGTTGTCCAGATCTTCCGCAGTTTTTTCATCTACTTCCTGGCTGTATACTACGTATATCTGAACAAGATTGTCAGCACTTGCCGTAGCAGTCAGTACAGCAGGTTCAGGTGTAGGAGTAGCTGTCGGTGTGAAGTATCCGGCTTCAGCCATAGCATCCGCGTCAACAACACCGGCTTCAACCAGTGCCTGCGCAAGAGTGATTCCTGCAGAAGTTGTTGCGCCCATGGATTTTGCCATTATGCCGATAGCGCCGTCCCTGATGAGCACGCTGGTCGTTCCGAATCTGACAGCTTCACCGGCAGTGAGCATACCTACCTCAACAGCCTTGTCCAGAACATCATCCCATAATACATTGGTGTAACCCAATGCATACAGCATGAAAGCAATAAATTCTTTGCCGCTGAGCTTAAGCTGTGCACCAAACTTGATGTTCGGAGCAAGAGAAGCGTCTATCCCTTTGGTAAGATTGTACTTTACGGCATAAGCTACGTAAGGTTTCGCCCAGTCAGGAATGTCGTTAGCGTCTACAACTTTTGCAAGCTGTTCGTTGATTTCCGCATCAGACATGGCCAAAGCTTGTTCATCAAGGCCCATAGCACGAATCATCAGAGCCAAGCCCATTTCCCTGGTCAGTTCATCTTCAAGATCAGGCTGGTATGAAGACCCTGAGGATCCTTTAAACAGACCGAGATTGTAAAGCTTTTGGGCATCATCAGCATATTCAGCCGCAAGTGCAGGAACCATGAGTGATGCAAGCATAGCAACAGCCATGATTACCGCTAAAAGCTTTTTGAGATTTCTCATGTTAAAATCCTCCCTTTTGAAATTTATGGAAGCAGACGATTGATTTTGCAAAGCCAGGTTATCCTGCTTCCTTGAAATAACCCAGCTTTGTTTGCTCTATAAATTCAAGATAAACGTGGCCGTTTATCATGAATTTCAAAGTAATTATATCATTGCAAAATAGGAGCGTCAACAACGCCTGTATATGTGTAAACAAATTGTAACTTTATAACAACTTACCGTAATATTCAGTCATATCAGGCATTTTAGGCATAATGTGCCTACATTATGACGGTAGTTAACCCTGTTTAGTTCCGCTTCGGACAGGCTTTTGGCCTGCCAATATAAGGGTCTGTACCAATACCGGCACGGCAACTGGGCTCCATAACCCGCGATCCGTAACGGATAATCTCTATTATTATCGGCTATTGCATTAAATAAGTTTATCATAAATAAGATAATTTTGGAAGCATTTTAAAATATTTCGCCAAAAGCTCCAATACATCCCCGACCGACGAAGTTCGCATAATTTCGGCTCTCATACCGGATGCGCCGGGCATTCCCTTTATATACCACGCAATGTGTTTTCGCATTTCGTTAACCGCAGTCTTTTCCCCTTTCATAATTATCATCATTTCAAAGTGTTCCTTAATAATATGGTATCTTTCCGTATTGCCCGGATCCTCTATCAATTCGCCGTTATATATATATTGAAGGATTTTTTGAAATATCCACGGATTTCCCAGTGCGCCTCTGCCTATCATCACCGCGTCGCATCCGGTTTGTTCAAACATTTTGACCGCATCCTCCGGGGTACGTATATCACCGTTTCCGATTACAGGGATTGACACCGACTGCTTTGCCCGGGAAATAATGTCCCAGTCGGCTTTTCCGGAATACAACTGCTCTCTTGTTCTTCCATGGACAGTGACCGCTGCGGCTCCCGATTCTTCTGCCATTTTTGCAAATTCCACCGCATTTATGCGGTCAAATCCTTTTCTGAATTTTACGGTAACAGGCTTCTTCGATGCTTTTGCAACAGCGTTTATTATTTTAGAAGCAAGTTTTTCATTCTGCATAAGCGCACAGCCTTCACCGTTTTTTACTATCTTCGGTGCGGGGCAGCCCATGTTTATATCTATAAGCGCTATGTCATCGCGTTCGTTGAAAAACCGTGCGGCTTCTGCCATAATATCAGGCTCGGAGCCGAATATCTGCACAGCGCAAGGGGCTTCGTCAGGATGCGTAATTGTAAGGCGGCTTGTTTTTTTGTCGTTATAATACATTCCTTTCGCGCTTACCATTTCGGTATACGTTAACCCAGCGCCGAACCTCGCGCACAGGCAGCGGAAGGGCATATCGGTGATACCGGCCATCGGGGCTAAAAATATGTTGTTTTTCGGAGTGAATGAACCGATTTTTATATTTGATTTTTTAAGTTTATTCGAAAAGAGTATGTCCTGTTCACCGCTCATCCATTGCTCTCCTTTTCAGCTATTAAACCAATAAGCTGTTTTCTGAGCTTATCAAGATCAGCAGTGATTATCTCCCAGATAAGTTTCAGATTTATCCCTTCATAATCATGAATTATTCTATTTCTTAAACCTCTTATTTTGTTCCAGGGTATATCGGCATGCATATTAATAAACTCTGTATTTAATTTATTAACCAGTTCACCAATCTGGCTTAAGTTAAACACACATGCTTCTACCATCATCTTGTTATTCTCAAAACTTATATAATCGGTATCTTTTGTATATTCGATTATTTTTTCAACATGTTCAAGCATCTTATATATCAATTTACGGTCTTTCATACAGTATTATCCCCTGATTTCTTATTTCATTAACAATTGGAGAATCCGGATTAATATGTGTTTTTTCAAACAGGTCGACTTCCCTTCCCAGCGCACATACCAATTCTTCAAGTAATCCGACAAAATCCAGGCCACGAAGTTTACCGTCCGAGTCAATGAACAAATCAATATCACTGTTATGATCGGCAGTTTTTTTTGCATATGATCCAAAAAGCACAACTTTTTTAACAGGGTAAGATTGAAAAATAGGAGTAATCTTACGCTTCATTTCTTCAATTGTAATTTCCCTGTTTACCACTACTTCCACCTGCCTTTGTTCATTTTTCTTCAATTACAGTATATTACATTTTTAGCTTTTCATCAATTTTCGTTTGCTGTTGGATCCTTACACCTTTGAATACTTTCTTCCTGCGGGCCATACTCTTCCGAAATAATATACCTCGGGCGGGCTTTTACTTCGTTATATATCCTCGCTATATATGTTCCTATCATACCGAGACTTATCATAAGGCAGCTTCCTGTTATAAGAAGAAGCAGGATGACGGTTGTGAAGCCATCTACCGCAAGGCCGCGGAACTTCATTACAAGAGTTTGTATGCCGAGAATGAACGATCCGACTAAAAACAGGAACCCGATAATAGTTACAAACTGAAGCGGCAGAGACGAAAACGACGTAAAAGCCGTTACCGCAAGCTTAAAAAGCTTAATGCCGGACCATCTGCTTTTTCCGTGTTTCCTTTTCTGAACCTTGAAATATACCTGTGTTCTCGAATATCCAACCCACGCTGAAAGGCCGCGGAAAAAGGTTTCTTTTTCGGGCATTTGAAGAAGGGCTTTTACAACTTTTGCGTCAAGAAGCTTGAAGTCCGACGCATTTTCAAGGTTAAAACCGGACAGCCGATACATAATCTTATAAAACAGCGAAGCACCGAACCTGTTTGCCAGGCTTTCACTGCCCCTGTCTTCCTTTACCGCTTCAACAACCTCATATCCTTTTTTCCAAAGCGCGATCATCTCCGGAATTATTTCCGGAGGATGCTGCAAATCGGCGTCTATTATTATACAGGCGTCTCCGCTTGCTTTTGAAAGCCCCGCCATAATAGCGGCCTCTTTCCCGAAATTGCGGCTTAAACGCACCGCATTGACGGCTGCATCGGCTTTGGCAAGGTCTTTAAGAACCCGCCATGTTCCATCCTTTGAGCCGTCGTCGATAACAACGATGCGACAGTTCTCGCCGGTGTTTTTAAAAACGTCCTTTACCGCGGATATTGTTTTTTCTATCTGCTTTTCTTCATTGAAAGCGGGAATGATAACCGTGATCATAATTATCTTTTACCTTTCAGGTCGGTAACGGGGACACACCGCTGATTCGCGGGACCGACTTATTGCGGGATGTTCCCGTTTTGTCCGTTTGAGGCGCACCACCGCTTCCTGAGTCTGGTTTCTTGCGGAATTTTCCGCTCAGGACCGCGGAATATCGCCGTTCAGGTCGGACCTGATGTTTTCTTCAAACGGCTTCAATTCCACCGGGTACAGTTTCAGCGTTTCTGTCATGTCCGCCGTCAGGTCCTGGCTCATATGCGCTATCTGTTCGGAGGACAGCCCGGGGTGGATGCCCGCTTTTTCGGCGAGCTTTACAAGCCAGTACACAGGTTTTGCAGGAATCGGCATTATTCTTACCTTTTTGCCGATGCAAGTTCCTATTGTCCTAACAAGCGCCGAAAACGGCATCGCGTCGCGGCCTGCAGCGTATATTTCCGCACCCGGTTTGAAATCCTTTATCATCATCAGGGTCAGGTCAACCAGTTCATTAATATGTATCGGCTGCTCTTTTGCCCTGCCCGATCCGAAAATGGGCAGTATCGGAAATTTTTCGACATAGCCTATGATTTTGCCGAGGCTGCCGGCCCTGCCCGCATATACCAGCGACGGCCTTACAATCATATACTCGATGCCGCTGTTTCTGACTATTTCTTCGGCCTTTTCCTTCGACGCCGCGTAACAGCCCTTTGTTTTCAGGTTCACATTTATCGTGCTGAAGAAAATAATGCGCGGTATATTGTTTTCCCTGCAGAATGAAACGGTGTTTTTTGTTCCGTCAACGTTTATTTTCTCACACAGTTTTTTCGTTTCGGTTTTATAATAGCCCGCCAGGTGAACGATAATGTCGATGCGGGCGTCAACCTTTATTGAAGGCAGCGAATCCAAATCGCCGATAACCGGGTTTACTTTCGGCAGAAAAGCTATCTGTTCCTTGTTCCGGTACAGCGCGAATATGTTGTCAACGGCAGGTTCCGTTGACATAGCTTCAACAACGTGTTTTCCGATAAAACCGGATGCGCCCGTTACCATTACGTTCATCAAATCCCTCCAAGGCTTTATTGCAAACCTGAACCTGTAATTGGTTCAGGCTTTTTATAATCAGAAGAAGTTGCCGTATTTTATAAGCTGGCGTATAATCCTCGGAGCATTTAAAAGTATTAACCACTTTTTTCTCCAGAGAATTCCTATTTCCCTCGCGTCATTATAGAAGCACGGCGTTTGCCTGTTGCATTCTTCAAGCGCTTTGCGGAACATCCTTTTGTCTCTGCGGAAAGTTTCAAGGTTAAAGGTATAATCGGTAAACTCTATGCACGGGTGTTTAATTCCCTGTTCGGTCATAAGGAACGAATAGCGCGCCGCGTCGCATATCGGCATCGCCTCGCCCTTTATATAGCGGATATGTTCGCGGTATACGAGGTAAGCGAGGAAATTGTTCTCTTTAGCCTTTGCGAGCATATAAAGGAATATTTCCCTCACGTCTTTCCACTCATACATCAGTTCATCGTTTTTCTTTCCCGCTATTCCCCTTACGTAAATATACGGGCGTATAGCGTACATAAAGCCGTGCTCCGCGGCAAACCGCTCGATTTCCCGTATATCGTCAAACTTCGAAAGCCCCGTTACAGTCGTTGTTATCGACCAGTTGCCCTTTCTTTTAAGCCCCGATATCTTTTTTATATTATCAAGTATCACGGGTAA
>LFRM01163181.1_pt1 | contig 11884 bp, 11 predicted proteins | sample 618341 | NCBI WGS metagenome assembly LFRM01 (sample SAMN03654438, study PRJNA283298) | anaerobic digester metagenome | isolation source: pool of bioreactors CSTR01a, CSTR02a, and CSTR03a thermophilic anaerobic... | place: Denmark: Kgs. Lyngby | collected 2014-05-21
ACTTGAGCCAGTGTCCGTAGAGCCACCGTCAGAGCCAGCACTTGAGCCAGTGTCCGTAGAGCTACCGTCAGAGCCTGAGCTGCCAGAGCTACCGTCAGAGCCAGCACTTCCGTCAGAACCAAAGCCCGCAGCTTGAGCGAATGGCGTACTACCCGCTGTGCCTGCCTCAGAAGAGCCGCTACTGCCAGCAATAGAGCCTAAACCAGCGTCAGAGCCGCCACCTTGGGCCGCTTGCATAGCTGCCGATATTGCAGAGCTTATGCCCGCGCCGCCCGTGGTTGCGCCCATAATAGCTTTACCTGCCATTGAAGCGCCGCCCGCAGCCATGCCCGCAGCCGTCATAGCTGCACCAACCGCTGCACCAGCGCCAAAGTTTCCAATGCCTTGCGAGCCAACAGACGCGCCCGTGATGATTCCAGCAATCAAACTGGGGAGACTATTAGTGAGCATTAATAAGGCGAGACAAAAAACCACCATTACCGCCAGCTCTTCAAAGTTAAGGCTACCTGTGTTCATTTTTGCGTAGTATTCACCTAGCAGGTCATTGCCAATAGCTAGCAAGAGAACCATTGTCAAAATCTGCGCCCCCATCCCGAGCACTGTTTTGTAGTAATTTATTGCCATGTCGGAAGTCCACTTAGACCCACCGAAACCAAGAAAAAAGATGCCTGCATACATCAAGAACCATGCTGAAATCATTAGCAGCATCATATTGATAGCCACAATAGCGAGCATGATTAAAATGCCAGCGCTAAGTAAAAGCCCAGCCATTGAGTCAACTGGCGACCAGCCCGACATATTGTCAAGCGCCTGTGACCACACGGCAAAACCAATATCAATAATTCCGCTTGGCGTAACAACGCTTGAGTTGGTTGCCTTTGCCCCGAGTTGAACCATTGACTCAATGATTGACGTAGCAAAAGCAGGGCCGTTCTGTAAAAGCCACAAGAAGAAACCAAAGAACATTATAAATTTAAGGAACTCTGAGAAAAATTCTTGTATGTCCGCTTTTCGCAGGGCCATTAAGCCAAACGTCCAAACCATAGAAATAGCACCCAGCGTCCAAAAGAGCCATAGCGCTGCGGACAACAGGGTGTCAGCCCATAGTTTTGAGCGCTCAGCAAACCGCATTACAACTTTGTCTAGTACGCCATCTGTAAGAAGCTCAGCGCTTGCGCTCGACGCAAACAAAAGCATGGCAAATAACGCCAGATACGGCGTGAGTTTTTTAACGCTGATTTTCATTTTTATCACCATTAGTCCCTTTGTGCAGTGTCGTCCAATCCAACGGCTTTTCTGTAGGCTTATAGTGACTTTTAGTTGCAGCTTTGTGTGTCAAAGCTTCAATTTCAGCTTGTTTTTTGTCTGCCTCAGAGTTACAGCCAGCCAGAGCAAAAATAAATAAAGATACAGCTATAAGATTGCGCATAATTCCACCTTTACTTGTGCAGTTTTGTCCAGTCCAGCGGGCGCTGAGTGGGCTTATATCGGTTTTCAGTTGCTATCTCATGGGCTGCTTGGTGCTTGGCTTCAATATCAATCGCTGCTTGTCTGCGTGACGCTTCTGCATTGTTCTGGGCGACCATTAGGCTGCGCATTTGCAGTAATTGATTGGTCTGGTTGCTAGCAAGTTGGTTTGCATACCCAATCGCCTGTAATTGACCCTCTGCGCCTTGTGCCGCCTGCTGCAAGCGCACTAATGTGCGGGCGTCGGCTTTTAAAGAAACCTGCTGCTGTTCAATGCTTTTAAATATGGCGTCGTTAGATTTTTTCTGCGCCTGACTCGACATTGCCATATTGTCGCGCATGGCTTGCATTTCACGCTCAGAGCAACCTTGAGCAGTGAAGCATGGAGAGTTTCGGTAGTAATCTGCATCCTGATATTTATCTAAATAGCGCTCAAGACTACCGAGTTTATTTTGATAAAAATCCAATGTGTTTTGTGCAGCAACCAGCTTATCCATTGTTGATGAGGCCGCATCCCAAATGGAAGCTGCGGGCGCTAAACTGTGCAGCAGCTGGTTTTCGTACTGTTCAAGCTGAGTTTGATACTCTTCAATTTGTGTCGCGTACTGGTCAATTTGCGTTAGCGTTTGAGCGACCGACTCGATTGCCGTTAAGATGTTTTGCGAAAGGTTAAGGCCGTCAGCAACAGGTATACCCGCTTGAGCGGAAAGGCTTGCAAGGCCCAGAGAAACAGATACCGACAAAGATAGGATTGCGGATTTCACTTTGTGAGCTTTCATTTGACACCTCTTAAATTCGTTATAATGGCTTAATTCTATTATATTGGTGATGCTATAGCAATTAAATCCGTTAAGAAGCCCAGCTTTTAGGTGGGCTATTATTTTAGCTGCTAAATTATTTTAGTAATCAAAGGATTCATAAGGTTTTGTAAAAGCCATGTCTTTAGTCACTACAACATTAAAGCGATAGCCCGCTCTTATTTCGAGGGTTGGAGCAATGTTTAAGTTTTTGGCTATCATTGCCGCTGTTACCTGCCCTAATTGTTGACCTAGTGCCTCGCTCATTGCATCGCTTGCGCGCTGGCTATCGCCATTGTTGCCGCCTTGGTCTTGAGACAAAGCAACGCCAGCAGTTACTGCGCTCATTAAGAATGCTGAGCCGAACACACGAAAATAATGGTTGTTAGTTTTATCATTAAAACCAGCAAAACCAGCGCCGTCAGCCCCGCTCATACTGCCAATATCTAAAGCTTTTCCGTCAGGAAAAATAATGCGCTGCCAGCCCACAAGCACTCTTGATTGACCATAAGCAACGTCAGAACCATAAGAGCCGACCAGTCGCGAGCCTTGAGGTACAAGCAGGTGCTTGCCCGTGGCTGTGTCGTAAACATTCTGGCTAACTTGAGCAATAATTTGACCTGCCAAGCTTGAGTTGATACCTGATATTAGTGTTGCTGGAATCACAAAGCCCGCACGAACCTCGTAAGGCGTTCTAGGGGCTTGGGTTTTGGAGTTTAAGTCCCAGCGGTCGCCGCCGCCTTGATTATCAAACTGACCATATCCACCGCCGCCACTATTATTAGCTGCTAACAAGCCCATCGTTGACGAGTTACCAGCACCGCCAATACCGCTGCTGCGCAGCTGGCTTAAGCGCTGCTGGTAAGCAGCTGTAGGGTCAATGTTTTTCTGACCCTGCTGCTGACTCATCTCTTGTCTTAGTGCGGCTAAACGGCTTGCAGCGTCACTGCCTGCGGGCTGATGGGCCACAGGATTAGATGAGGCAGTGGAACGGGGCATTGATACAGAAACAGTCGATTTTGCTTTTATTGCCTGCTCAAACATTTGCATTTTCGCCATTTTAAAGCGCTGAGTTTCCTCGTCATCAAAAACATGCTCTGGCATAGGTGGCATATCAAGGTTGTCTGCCCGTGCTATTGGAAACTGAAAGGGGGCGGTTGGGTTTTCGGCTTCAATATAAGCACCCTGCTCTTCTGTGTAAGTTTCAAGCTCAGGCATAACCAAGCCGTCCACTCGGTCGCCAACGATTTGGTCGGCGAACATATTTGAGTCGCCAGACACCTTTTCCTCTTTTGCTGCTTGAGCAGCACTATCCTGATTGCGCCCAGCGGCAACCATTGCAATTATTAAAACAAAAGCGAGCACGACCCCAGCAACAATAAAGATAGGCAAGTTATTAATTCGGCGCACACCTGATTTTTTAGACAAAGATGAGGGCGAGCCGTTAGGCGACATACTTTTATCAGTCATAATTTACTCCTTTTTTGACCAGTCGCCCGCTGGACTGTAATCACCAGTTGGCGTAAGCAGATAGGCGCGGTTTATTGATTTTTTCCCAATGTTTAGCGTTACTCGGTCAAGATTTGAATCAACGGTGTCAACGAGATAACTAAAAGCATTTGCGTTCGACTCAGCTGCTTTTAGTTCTTCTGCATACTCAACAACGGCATAGCCGCGAGCGCGCAAATTAGTCACAAGAGACAGGCCAAAATGGTCAGTCGGGTTGTGCTGTAAGGCCAAGCGCGTATGAGCAGGCGGGTACAGCAGCACCATTTGTTTCATGGCGTCAGTCACCAAAAAATCTTGGTTTTGAGTGGCTTCCATTTGCGAGAAATTCCCGTAAGAGCCTTGTGTGGCACAGCCCGTTAAAAGCAATGATGACGCCAAAAATAAAGGTAGAAGAATATTTTTCATAATCACTCCCCCCGCTCGATAGTGATTTTTTCCTGTGCGCGACCCACACCAGACACAAGAATTGCTTTATCAAAAAGAGAATCAACAATGTAGCGGTCGCCCTGCATTCGATAGTTGACAATTACGTTTTCTGGTTTTTTAAATATGCTGGTTTTGCGGCCTACCACTAAAAGAGTTGGTGCTTCTTTATGTTCTACTGATTTTGGCATTTGAATAATTGTTTTACGCCCATCATTAAAGACGCGAACAGGCTTCCAGTTAGCATTGCCGCTGACCGTGTAATCAAAAGACAAGTCACCTAAATATTCCCCTGTTTTCGGGATTGTGTTATCGCTACGCTCCTTTACGCTGCGGGCTTGCAAAGCTTGGAATTTTGCAGCTGCATCCTCTGGGTACGAAAAAGCCACTTGCGGCATGTATTCAGTACGGTGCGACCGTAGTTTTAAGTGGTATGTACGGCGGTCAGTCGTGACTACTAGGCTGGTTTCTAAGCCAACGTCTAATGGCTTGATAATTAAATGCTGCACTTCGCCTGAGCCTGAGCCAGTTATTGCAGGCTCAATTATCCAGCGGGCAGAATCACCAAGATTGATTGAGTTGACTTGCTCGCCAACCTGTAAAGCTACGTCGCACACCTGCAATACTGCACATAAAATACTTGGCTGCTGAGCACCAAAAGCAAAAACAACAGCACCAGAGCCACCGTCGAATGGCCGCATGCCCGTAGCCCCGCCCTCAGTCCATTTTTTTGCGATAGCAAGAGCGCTTTTTTCAGTAGCCGTTAATGTTGGGTTTTCATTTGTAAAAAACTTTTCTTCAAGACTATTTGCGCTTGCAAAAAAAGGCACTGATAACGCTGTAACAAAAATTGCTGCTTTTGTGATTTTCATGTTTTTTATCTCTATAAATTAAATTAAATATTTTTACTGAGTTAAGCGTGACCAAGAAAAATCACGAATATAAATACCTAATGGATTTTGTCTAATTTGCTCGTCAGTCGTTGAAGTAGCAGGCTCAGCTGTATAAACAGTAATGAGGGCGCGACGCATTTCTGGCTTACCCATAACAGCACCCTTTCGGTCGCGTGTGGTTTCTAGCCAATCGACTTGCCATGTATCGGGAGACTGTGGAATTGCAGACTTAATTTCGACGTTTACCATTTCTGTTACTGCGCGCTTAAATGGACTTGATTCAGCCGAACCATTTAGCCACTCGTTCATTTTTGTTGTTGCAGGGTCGTTTGCCGAAAGAAGACCGTAAACCTTGAAAATCCCACGACGCTGCATAGATACGTCAGGCGTAACTGTGCGGGAGTTGATAATAAAATCTGTAATCGTGGCGTGAATAACTCTTTTATCAACCCTAGTAGTAGCGCTAATCGGCCCAGAGGCTTGCATTTGACCAAGCTTGTCAACTTCAACAACATACGGAATAAATTTAGACTGGCTGCCAATATGAATCATGCCGCCCACGCCCGCGAGAGCAATAAGTAAAGATAAAATTCCGATGATTTGCCATGTTTGGCGCGAGCTAACAACAGAGCCAATATGGTCGTTCCACTCGCGACGACCGTTCAAATAAGGGTTATCGGTTTCTGCCCGAGAACCAGACTTTGCTTTAAAAGTACCCATTAGTATTGTCCCTTAGTAATAAAATCATTAAGACGCAAGCCCTTGCTTGCTAACCACTCATTGACCCAGCCATAGCCAAACTTGGCTTGAAGTGCCTGAATTTCAGCGACCGACTCTTTATCTGAGGATGCGACAAAAGCCAAGGCCAGAGGCCCAAGAGCTAAGTCATACAGGCGGCGACCATTTTCACTGGCATAGTAATATTGGCGTTTAGGCTCAGCAGTTGCCAAAATTTCAATTTGGCGAACATTAAGCCCCATTCTGCGATAGAGAGCAGAAGCCTCTTCGTCGCGAGCGTTCACGTTTGGCAGGAAAATTTTAGTTGCTGTCGATTCGACAATCACATCAAAAATACCGCTGTTTGTTGCATCGCTTAAGCTTTGAGTTGCCATTAACACTAAGCAGTTGGCCTTACGCAAAACTTTTAACCATTCTCGAATTTTGGCGCGGAATGCTTCGTGACCGAGCATTAACCATGCCTCATCAAGAATGATTGCGGCGGGCTTGCCCTTTAGTGAGCGCTCAATGCGACGGAAGAGGTAAAGCAAAACTGGTAGCGCATACTTTTCATCAAGATTCATTAACTCTTCGATTTCAAAGCAGGTGAAGTCAGATAGCGATAAGCCGTCCTCTTCCGCATCAAGCAAGTGGCCCATAATTCCGTCGATTGTGTACTGATGGAGTATTGAGCGAATTTTTGTATCTTGGATTGTTGTTACAAAATCAGAAAGAGAGCGAGAACCCGAGTCATTCATGCTGTTCAAGGTCTCAGCAATCTCATTGCTTTGCTCTGGCGTAACCCGCTCACCAGACGGCAAATTCAATGCAATAATCGTTTCAATCCACTCTGCCGCCCACGCCCTATCGCTTTTGTCCTTAAGGTCTTTAAGTGGGCAGAAAGCAAGGCGGTCATTGTCGCCCGCGATTGTAAAGTGAAGCCCAGAGCGCCCCTTAGTTCCTGCATTAATGGCAGCAGTCAGTGGGTACATACTCATGCCCTTATCGAAAGCATAAATCGACATATCTTTATAGCGGCGCAACTGCGCGGCAATCATTGCTAAGTGCGTTGACTTACCAGCACCAGTAGGGCCAAACATAAACGTATGGCCGAGGTCGCGCACATGAAGATTCAAGCGAAAAGGCGTTGCGCCGCTAGTAACGCAGTGCATCAAAGCGGGGCTTTGTAGTGGATACATCGGGCAAGGTGCGCTAGCGTTGCCAGTCCATACCGTGCTAACGGGCAAAAAGTCAGCAAAGTTCATGGTGTTTATAAGTGGGCGGCGAATATTTTCAACACAGTGCGCAGGCAAAGAGCCTAAGAAAGCATCAAGAGTGTTGACGGTTTCTAGTCGAGCCGCAAAACCAAGCCGATTGATTTCTTTTTCAATATTTCGAGCGGCTTCTTCGAGGTCTTCTCGATTTTCGTTCATTAATACAACGACACTGGTGTAATAACCCGCGCCCACCAATCCTGATTTTACGTCGGTAATTGCGCCCTCAGCGTCATTAACCATAGACAAAGCATCTTGGTCGATTCGCCCTGAGCCAGTATTAAAAACTTGGTCAAAGAAACCTCGTACTTTTTGACGCCACTCTTTGCGGAATTTTTCTAAATGCTGCACAGATTCGTGCTGGTCCATAAAAATAAACCGCGACGACCAGCGATACTGGCAGCGCTGCTCAGCAAGCGCACTTAAGATTCCTGGACTACTTTCAAGAGGGAAGCCCTCAATGGCAACAACTTGGATAAACTTGCGACCAATTTTAGGTACAACGCCAGAATAAAGCTCTTTACCACCAATAACTGCATCGAGATAAATTGGGTTTTTGGGTAGCACCATTGGCTGATGGTCGCCGCTTACACAGTACTGAAGCCAGCTTAGGAAGCCGTCGTGGGTTTGGGTGTTGCCGTGCTCATCTATTACTTTTTCACCCTTAAGGCGTGTAAGTTGAACGGCGCTAGAGAGGCGCGTTTCAATATTTTTTACTTCGCGCTTGAATTGCTCAATCAGGTCATTTGTCCGAGATTTTTTATCCGTTTCAACAGAGTCATCATCAAACATGAGTTCAACAAATTTCTGCTGCGCTAAACGAGGGGGAAACCAAGTGAGAGTTAAAACAAAATAACCCTCGTACATTGTTCCCAGATTTTCAAAAAGTCGGCGGCGCTCTTCATCCAGAGCCTCGCAAACAGGGTCGGAGAAGTTCGATACTCCTGCCTCAGAGTAACTAGGCGCGTTGCGGCGCACTGCATCAACATGAATAGCCCAGCCTGAGCCTAAGTTGGCTAGAGCCTGATTAATTCGAGCTGAAACAATATTGCGCTGCTGATTTGTGGAGCTTGAATTGTCGTCTCCTTTATATAAAAACGCTGCGGTAAACGCCCCGCTTTTGCAAACAATTACGCCATCGTCTACGACAGCCGCATAATTTAATAAATCATTAAGCCCTGCTTGGGTGCTTCTGTGCTTTTTAAGCTTCATGTCTGCGCTAACAGAGCGAATCCGAGCAAAAAGCATAAAGATTAAAATGCTACCAATCACTGCTATGGTGATTGTGACGGCTTCAATCGTCATTTTATTGATTCCTTTTGGTGCGCGGATTTGTGCGAAACGGTGTGCTGCGCGCAGGATAATATTTACTGTATGGTCGGTTACGCATGTAAACAGGAATTAGTCGGGGGTCTGACTTCGCCATTAACCGCAATATAGCCAGACCAAAGAACCAGAGCACGATTCCAAAAATAGCGCCGTACAGGTCTTGAGTTGCTATAACTGAGATTGAAGAAATCAAGCCAACCAGCATTGTCGCTTTTCGGTCGCCACCCAGAAAAAGAGACTCGCGATTGCCCGCCCGACGAATTGGAATCGTGCGCAAGGTCATTTATGCAATCCGTCCATTTTGAGTGTTTAGCAGTAAGCTGGTTAGTTCTGCGCCTTGGCCGAAAAATGTTGTCATCATATTGTTAGCGCCAATAATTAAAGCCATGACAAGCACTAAAAAAATCAAGGTGCGGAAAAACGCATTTAATTCACCGCCAAAAATCAAAACGCCGCCTGCAACCACCAATCCAATAATTGATAGAGCAAAAGCAACTGGGCCAGTTACGGACGTTCTGAGCTTTGTTAGCCAACCCTCATAAGGTAAGCCACCACCCTCTGATGATGCGGCCAGAGCGGTATCAGGCAAGGCGATTAACGCCAAAAGAAGCATAAGACCAAGCATTGCGATGAATGCTTTTTTTGTTTGCTCAAACTGTAAAATATTTGTCATTTTTAAACCCTTTTAGTGTTAGCAGATTTCAAAGTTTTGTTGTCACATATTCGCCGTTTTCATAGCCCTCAACTTTTAAAATTTCTTCAACTTTTCGCCCTCCCTCTGTCCGTGCAATATGCACAACAATATGTACAACCTCGGCAATCAAAGGCTCAACACGCGCAGGCGCGTCACGGTGCATACTAATTAGCATTGACAACCTATCTAGTCCTGCCCGCGCATTGTTTGCGTGTAGAGTTGCAGCGCCCCCCTCATGCCCCGTGTTCCAGCTCATCAATAAATCTAGTGCTTCTGGCCCGCGAACCTCGCCCACCAGAATGCGGTCAGGCCGCATGCGCAACGTGGCCTTTAGTAAAGCGGTCATTGATATTTCTGGCGTTGTATAAAACTGAACATGGTTTTTTGCAGAGCACTGAATTTCCCCAGTGTCCTCAATAATAAAAACGCGCTCAGATGGATTTGAAACGACCATTTGATTGATAACGGCATTCACAAGCGTTGTTTTGCCTGAGCCAGTACCACCAATGATTAAGATATTTTTGTGCGCACTTACTGCGGCGATTAGCACCTCCTTTTGTGCTTGCGTCATAACTCCATTCTCGACGTACTGCTCAAGTGTAAATATTGAAGCGGCCTTTTTTCTCAAAGCAAATGTTGGCCGCTCAACAATGGGCGGGAGCTGACCAGCAAAACGAGAGCCATCTAAAGGAAAAGTAGCTTCGATTATCGGGCTTTCAGCGGTAATAACTTTACCGTGATAACCCGCAACAGTTCTGATAATTGCTTCTGCTTTAAAGCTTTTGAGCTGGCCGACAATTTTCATATCCTCGCCCAACCGCTCAACCCAAAGCTGGCCGTCAGCGTTCAGCATGATTTCCACTGTTCGCGGGTCTTGCAGGGCCTTTAAAAAATCCAACCCCATATCGCGCCTAAGCTTCTCAAGTGCGCGGGTTTTAGAGGCTGGTTGTTCTTCTTGATTAACATTACTAGCACTATTCACTTTAACACCTATAGCCATAACGAGCTTCGAGAGCCACATTATAACGAATAAATGAGCAAAGCAACAGCCTTACAATGTTTATTTTATACTATTTATCGGGTAAATGTGAAGCAGGCCCGCTTCGCTTAATTGCCCTCACGCTTCTCTTTGGCGTGCATTTTGCGAAGCATGCTTGAAGCTTCTTCTTGCCATTTTTTAACAAGAAAAGCTCGATGCTCAGGCAGTGTTGCCGTTACGCGCTCAAAGCCACTAGGGAGGCTTTGCGGCATGCCTAGAGAGTCACCTACCAACTGGCGCAACTCAGCGTCGCTTAAGTCCGTAATCTCAAGAAGCGCTGGAAGCGGCACGTTTAGCGCGGCAGCGATTGACTCCATTACTTTTAACGATGGGTTTGCTTTACCAGTTGTTAAATCAGAAANNAATACGCAAAACATTAGTGAAGAAAATAAGCTTATAGACGTTGGAAATCTGACTCATATAGCACCTTGATTTTTTTAGCAGCTAAAATCCGCAAAGACTTGACCGCCAGCTTTATGTTTAGCTAAACTACTAAAAATACAGTTTAACGAATTCATTTAGAATTAATTCTAAATTTTAATATCGCTTATAGTACACTCAACGCAACCTATACAGGTAGCGTTAAAGACCAAAGAGGGTTCACACTATGAATAAAATGGATAGATTAAAAGGGAGTGCCAGCCATGACATTTAACGCTGCTGAATACGCAGAAAAAATGATTGCGGGTGGGTGTGACCCAGAAACGGCAAAAATAGTAGCGGCCAAGCAAGCTAAGAATCACAAACGAAATCTTGAGGCGGTGGCGGTAGAGTCAACAGCACTTGTTATAGCTAATATTGAACCCGAAGCGGCTGAAAAAACCGAAGAAAAAACAGAAGAACCTAAAAAGAAAAAGGTCAAATCACTAACTAAAAGCGATAAAAACCTACTGAATGCGGGCGCTGTAATCGCAGACAGTAAAGCAAGTGGAAATGACTTGTCTTTTATGCACTCAATTATGTGTCAGGTTGGATTGCCTCGCTCAAGAGTAGACGGTTTGGAGTTTGAGCGTACCTGCGGTGGGGCTGGTATTTATATTAGGGCTGGCAAGCTGTGGGATGGTACTAAGTTCGTGCAGCAGCCAGTACCTTACGGAACTATGCCGAGGCTCATAATGGCCTACCTGAACACCCAAGCACTAAGAAATAAAAGCGCTGAGGTTGATATAGGCTCAAATATAAATCAATTTTTAAATATGTTAGGCAAAAGCTCGTCAGGTGGCGTGAACGGAAACACCACGGCAGTAAAAAAACAAATCATGGCGCTGGCGGCTTGTAATATGTCGATTGGTATAACCACTGCAACACATGCCATTACTTATGATGGGAAACCAATACAACAATTTTCATCATTACTTTCAGGCGAGTCAGAAAGCGAAACCGCTTGGTCTGGCAGCATTACTTTTTCTCAAGAGTATTATGGAACGCTAAGCAATCATGCTGTGCCGATTGACTTGCGGGCGCTGAATGCACTGGCAAGCAGTGCGCTGGCTATGGACGTTTACGTCATGCTTGCCGACCGACTACATAGGGTGAGCGGGAAAAAACCTGTTAGGCTTTTTTGGGCTAATTTGCGGCAGCAATTTGGTCAGGAATACACTGGCCCAGAAGCCCATAAGAATTTTAAAAAGGCTTTTTTAGAAGCATTAAATAAAGTCAGGGTGGTTTATCCAGCTGCCAAGGTGGAGCAGATAAGCAGCGGAAGAGGCGGCTTATTATTAAAATCAAGCCCCCCGCCAATT
>LFRM01256248.1_pt1 | contig 11880 bp, 11 predicted proteins | sample 618341 | NCBI WGS metagenome assembly LFRM01 (sample SAMN03654438, study PRJNA283298) | anaerobic digester metagenome | isolation source: pool of bioreactors CSTR01a, CSTR02a, and CSTR03a thermophilic anaerobic... | place: Denmark: Kgs. Lyngby | collected 2014-05-21
TTAAAGTTAAAATCTTCATAGATTACTACTGCTTTAGATCCATCTTCTTTTATAACTGTATACTTGCCTTCAATTTCACCCAGTTTACTTAATAGGACTCCAATTATATTTATACAGTGAATGGCTGTATTAGGGTCATTAATTCCCGGTGATAGTGCACGAAGAGCTATATCAATTATCTTTTGTATGGAAAATTGATAATCATTAAATGCTATTCTACCTTCTTCTATAGAAAATTGTTTTAAGATGGTTTCATCAATATTTTCATCTAATTCCTCATAATTATAATAAAGCCTAGCAATATTTTGGTTTTTATATATAAATTCTCCTATTCTAGGTTTAATAATAATTTTACTATCAAAATCCTTTAATCTTTCTAAAATTGAATTAAAACTTATAAGTTCTAAATATCCATTTCTATCTGCATGGATATCTATATGCTTTGCATAAGTGCCTACTTCATAATTATCTAAGCCTATTTGATTTTTTCTGTCATCTAGTGCTTTTTCAATGATTGTATATGATTCATCGTAAAGTCTACCGATTAACTTAGTAGCTTGAATTGAAGATGAAACTGAATATACAAATATTACAAAATAAATAATACTTAAAATGGAATATGCTACAGCAATAGATGCAGAAATTACTAAATAATTTGAAAAACTATTCTTCATAAAAAACAAGGTGCTTATACAATAGAGGAAGCCGCCTACAAAGATACCTAAAACTTTCATAGAAATTTTGTCATTTAAGAAATTGTCTACAACTCTAGGAGAAAATTCTGAAGAGTACATTGTAAGTACAACCATTATAGTTGATTNNTGCTTGTAAGTACAACCATTATAGTTGAAAAGGTAAAAGTAGTGATAGTAAGTAAAGCTCCAGCAAGAGTAGCAAGAATAACTTTTGCTAAATCTATACTAGTTAAAAATATAGAAGGAATAAAGGTAAGTACACCAACAAATTTAGTATCTATTAATATTGCAGTAATTGATAGTACAATAGCTATTAAAATATATCTTAGTATATAAAGCCATATTTTATTGTCTTCATAAAACATTCTTATTCTTTGCATTTTAAAAACTCCTAAAAAGTATTTTTAAAACTAACTTGATAACTAATTATAGCTTAAAAAGATAATTGTGACAAATACAAGTCTTTAAAATTTGCTAGGATAAGGAGATAAGTTATGGATTATTGTGAATGGTTTAACTAAGAAGATGTTTAAATTTCAACCTTTAGGGTATATATGTATTGTAGGTCAAGTTAACTGATATGGTTTCTTTGAAAGGAGAATTTTAATATGGTTAATAAAGAATTATTAAGAAAAGAACATGAGGCAGTAAGAAATAAGGTAGGTTTTTTCGATTTTGCCCATGATATTCTAGAAGTAACAGGAAAAGATGCAAGAGATTTTCTAGATTTCATGTGTGTAAATGTAATAAGTGAAGTTGAACCAAATAATGCTTCTTATACCACGATTTTAAATGAAAATGCAGATGCATTAGATGATGTTATTGTATTTTATCATGGTGGAGACAAGTATTGGGTAACCACATTATTTATGGATTCACTTCAAAAATGGTTTAATAGCCATGTAGGGCATAGAGATGTAAAGTTTAAAGATATTACAAAAGAAACAGCCTTATATGCTGTCCAAGGTCCAAAGTCAAAAGATGTTCTTAATAAGATGTTAAAGGACACAGTAGATGACTTAGGATATTTCCAATTTAAACAAACAATGTTAGATGACATAAATGTTATGGTTTCTAGAACTGGATTTACAGGTGAATTAGGATATGAACTTTACTTCCATCCTAAATATACAGATAAAATAATCCAAGCTTTAAATGAAAAAGGCAAAGAATTTGGAATAGTAGAAGTTACCACAGATGTAACTCTTACCAGTTTACCAACAGAAAAAGGCTATATTACAGTAAACGACTTTAAAGGCGCTAATCCAATAGAATTAGGATTAGAATGGTCAGTAGATTGTGAAAAAGACTTTGTTGGAAAAGACAAACTTTGTATATTAAAAGAAGAAGGTCCTGAAAGAAGATTAGTAGGATTTGAAGTAGAAGGAGACAATGTTGAAATTAAAAAAGGCGATGTTGTTAAAGTAGACGGTAAAGAAATAGGAGAGGTTACTACATTCACCTATGGATTTACAGTAGAAAAATATATTGGATATGCTTTAATAGAAAGCCAGTATGCAAAAGAAGATGGCAAATTAACAATAGTAAGTAATGGTAAAGAAATAGAAGCAACAATAGTAGAAGGTAGAATTTTCTACGATGTAAAAGGAGAAAGAGTTAGAGCATAATAATTAATTAAAAATGTTTAGCCCTAGAAAAATCTTATAATTTTTCTAGGGCTTTTTATATTTATATAAGGTCTAATTCACTATTTAACATATCTTTTAAAGTAGGTAATCCAGAGACTTCAGCTGCTAAGTCAGTCATAGGGAAAATATCACTTCTATCAATATGTTTTATATGGAAATTACGATTTAAAGCCATTAATTGACGAAGTCCTGCAGAAATTCTGTTTATATATGAATAAACACCTATGGCACCAGTAGGAATACTATCTACCTCATCACCATATTCTTCTCTTAATATTCTCATATCAGAAAATATCTCTTCCTTAGTTGTACCAAATCTCTGGTATATTTTAGGGACTTTACCTTCAAGGATAAATTCACCTATTTGATTACCAGAAAAAGCTGCAGCCATGGCTCCTCGTCCTATTGCTATAAAATCCACATATGGAGCTCCTAAGGCCAAGCCCTTATATACATGATCTTCCATAGTAAAGCCACCAGCTATTGCAACTTGAGGTAGAGGAAGATTTTTTTCTTTAAACTTATTAAATATATCATATAACATACTTTCCATATAAACAGTAGGAATACCCCATTCATTCATCATTCTAGATGGACTATGGCCAGTTCCTCCACCTCCACCATCAAAAGTAATTAAATCAACTCCAGCTTTTGAAGCTATTTTAATGATCTTGATTAAATCCTTTGGATCATATGGCCCAGTTTTAAAGCAAATATGCTTTGCACCTAAACTTCTAAGTTCAGCAACTCGTTTAACCAAGAATTCTTCATCCCACATAGGTAACTTAGCTATCTTTTGAAAGTGGGGGCCTATACCATTTTTATAGTTTTCAGCAATTTTTGGATCTGATGGATCAGGATATATTATATGACCTCTTTTCTGAAACATTAGGGCCTTTTCAATTGAGTCTAAAGTTCCAAATCCTTGGATGCCCTTAGCTGCTTGACCAAATTTTAATTCAACAGATTGGACTTTAAGTTCTTTTATTGCATATTCTAATACTCCTAAGAACTCATCATCATAATTTGCTTGTAGCACAATATCCCCATAGCCTCTATAATATTTTCTAAAAGCAGAAACCATGTCTGCTATAAGAGGAGAATGGACTACCTTACCATTTTCAAAGACAGCACCTGGATCTTTATCTACTACACTTTCTCCAATAAAGGCCAATGTACCAGCTAAAGCAGCTCCTGCAAAATAATCCTGCCAATTTAATTTAGCCAAAGCAGGTAAAATAACAGGGGTCTTTAAAGGTATTTTGTTATTTAAGCCAAAGTATGTATCTACATTAGCTTTTGGGAAAGTAGCTAAATATGGATCAGCATCACATCCTTGAGCCCCAAAAACCCTACCATTAATATTGAAATGTGAAAAATCCAGGGGATAATTTTTTTCTGAAGCAAATTGATTTATATCGGCTTTATATGGATTAACTGCATCAGCTCCTCGAGTTGCTGACAAGCCTATTTCACAGGTACCTATACAATTCTCTGTACATACAGCACACATCCCTGAAATAGGGGATATATGATCTGGAGTTCGTAACTTGGTATTTGTAATTGTACTTCCTAAAGTGGGACTATAAGTCATATTGACTCCTCCTTTTAATATAGAAAATCTTTTAATCCTTTAGAACATATATATTATCATATCATATTTTGAAATAGATTTAGCTTATTTACCTTAAATTAGGGTATATATTAAAGATAGAGTTTTAGTAGAAGAATTAAAGGAGAGATAAATTTGAATATTTCAGGGAAAACCCCATTAATGAGATCGAAGAAACTAGAGAAGTATTTTGGTGTAAAAGAGATTTATTTAAAACTGGAAGGTTCAAATCCTTTTGGTCATAAATTTGACAGAATTTCTGAGCTAATGATTAAAGATGCAGTAAACCATAATAAAAGAAGTATATTAGTAAATGGTTCAGATGATTATATAAATTCAGTTTTACAATTTGCTAATAAATACGATATAGAAACAAAGATACCACTTTTTAAGGGAGAAGAGTGGAAAGTTCCTTTGTTCCCTAAGGAGTCAATGGTAGACTTTACCCATGTTGAAAGTGAAGATGTGGATGATGCAGTTGAAAAATATTGTAAGGATCATAATCAGTACAATGCCAGCAATGGTTATAGAAATAGAAATCTTAGTATTATAGCCTTACAACACTTAGGAGAAGAAATTGCTGATAGATTTCCAGATAGTGTAAGCACCGTGTTCACACAACTGAGTTATGGCTATACTGTATCTAGTCTTTATAATGGATTTTTGGATAAATGGGCTAAGGGTGAAATTAACAGTTATCCTCAAATATTTTCATGTACAATTCCAAAAGGCAATGCAATTTTTGATAATTACAAAGAAAACATGGAAATAGAAGGTTTAGATAGTTACGATATAGAGGTAAATAAATATACAAGGCACCTGTTTACAGGCAGGGGAAGCCTTTTAACAGACACTTTACGAGCAATTCATGATACAAATGGAAAGATTATATCCGTAAATGAAGAATTACTAGTTACCAGTGCTGACTTATTAAGATCCATTGAAAACATATCCCTTTCAACAGAAGAAGCTTACAGCTTTGCAGGGTTTTATAAAATGGCAATGGCAGGAAAATTATCCCCAGGTAGACATGTAATTATTTTAAATGATGGTAAATCAGATATTGATATTCTTAGAATAAAAGATTTTAATACTTATTCTAAAGAAGAAATATCAAATTGGGTAAAAGACTGGTTACAAGACTATTCAGATCCAATAAATGAAACCTTAGATGCTGTATCTGAAGCTGTTAAAACGGGCTTTATTTTGTTAGCCCTAAGAGATAATGTGCCCCAAGGGATTTGTGTAGTAGTAAACTTAGGATTTAGTGACTTTATACCAACCTATCATCTTGGATATATTGCAACCAAGGCTGGGAATAAGGGTAGGGGAATTGCAACAGAACTTATTAACGAAGCTGTAGATTTAACAAATGGAAATCTTTCACTTCATGTGGATTTTCATAATGAAAGAGCTACCAACTTATATGAAAAGTTTGGATTTAAAAAGAGTTATATCAGAATGATTTACAGTGAAGAAGAGATTTAATTTTGAAGGAGGCAGAAAATTGAATAAGACTTATAAGCTTAAAAATATAGTATTAAAATCAGTGTTTATCTTATTTATCCTTTTAATGTCTTTTATTATGATTAGTTGTAGCCCTGTAAATGAAAATATAGAAACAGAAGACCCTCAAAACATAGTGGATGCAGTAGTAGAGAAGGATGAAGAGGAAGAAGAGCCTGAAGAAGTTAAAGAAGAAGAGAAAATTATAGATTATGTAGTTGAAAATCCTTTAATAACTTATATAAAAGATGATGGATTATATTTTTCTTATTTAGATGATGGTATTGAAATGAGAATGCATGAAGCCCAAGGTATAAGCAATCCTAGAATCTCTCCAGATGGAAATTTTATAGCATATACTTTTGAGGATGGATTGTACGTTTATAATTTAGAAGTAAAAGACTATGGCCTAGTAGAAGATGGAGTCTTATCCTATGCATTTGCAGATGAGGAGTCAATAATATTTAGTGATGTGAACAAAGGTCTGAACAAATTTGATTTAATTACAGGAGATAAAATTCAGGTAGAAGATGACTTTATATATGAAAATTTAACCTATGCTAAAGAAGGAATAATGTATGGCAAGAGAGTATATCAATGGGCAGATAATATGGGAATGTATGCAGAAAATGTAGGAATTGTAGAAATTAATTTGGAGAATTTAGATACAAACTTAGTAATAGATGCTGAAAGAGATTCAGAGGAAGAACTTGGATATGACCCTTCTATATTTCATATTTCTAGAGATGGAAGATATGTTTATTTAATGGAGAAGTTTCAATCCGGATCAATGAGTGCAGATTTCGGTAGTGTTGGAGTATATGATAATGAAACTAAAAAGCATACTGCTTTTGAAGATATATATGATATGAAAGATTGGTCCGAGGATGATTTAATAGTTTTACCTAGATGGAACAATCTTGCTATAAACCCCCAAAAAGGTAATGTGATTAGTGTAGTAATGGGTGGGGGTAGGGAAATGATTTTTGAAAAAGAAGTGGTTTTATTAGATATAGAAGATAACAAATCCTATGAGCTTATAAAGTTTATGGAAGATGGTTTAGTAGCCAAGACTCCAAGTTTTTCATTAGATGGTAAAAAACTATATTATTCTGCAACGGAAACTATAGACACACTAGCTACAGGAGATTATGGGGTTGAATTTAAAGACTGGTTTATTCAGGCTCATAGTATATATGAATATAATATAGAAACCCTTGAAGTCTCTAAATTAACCCAGGAAATGAGTTTTGATTTTATGCCTATGAGTAGGGGAGATAGTATTTTATTTTTCAGAGCTCAAGATGATATTCCAGAATATTTTAGCCTAATCCAATGGACAGATGGAGTAGAAGAAATATTATTAGAAGATATACTATTTAAGGACCAATTTTATGGAAGTATAGAAACAGGAACATCTATGGATATATTACTGAATTCCAAAAAGTTTTAAATTAAAAACTGCTTGATAGTCTTACTATCAAGCAGTTTTCTTATTATAGTTTCTTTTTAATATCTTTAATTTTGCCTTCTACCTTATCTTCTAATTTATCAAATTGCTTTTCTGCTGATTTTTTCCTGTCTTTTAGTGTGTCTCCAACCTTATCTTTAGCTTTTTCAAATTTACTTTCAGCTGACTTTTTAGTATCTTCAAAAGAATCTTCGATTTTATCCTTAGTTTTATCAAGTCCTTTTTCTGCTTTCTTTTTAATATCATCTAACTTGTCTTTAAAATCCATATTAATCAAACTCCTTTTATAATATTCTTGTTATAGATATACCCGAAAACTAATATTTAAACCCCAGTTTTTTAAACTGCTTTAATATTTCCTTTTATATCTGCATTTACACCATCATATTTGGACAAATATTGTTGTAATACTTCTATTGCATGAATATCTAAATCTTTTCTATCATGGCCATATTTTTCAGGAACACCTTGAGTAGTTACATATACCACATTGTAGATTTTTTCTAAATCTACTTCTTCTCCTTGGACAAATAATTGTTGGATTCTTTCACCAAATGGATTTTCAAATTTGAAATACATATTGATTCCATTGGAACGTTTTAAATAGCCACCCATTTGTTCATAGGGGTCTTTTGCAAAAGTTCTTTCTATATTTTCTTCTAGCATATCCCAAATTTCCTTACCAGTGATTTTTACTGTAGACAATGGTGGGTTCACAGGGATAATATTCCATAGGTCATTTTCTGTTACAGGACCCTTTGGTACAGGAGCACCATATCTCCAACCATTTGAAAATGCTGCATCAGCATGGGTATATTCCATTAAAGCTTGTAATAAGAAGTTATCCATAGTAGCCTCTAATACTTCATACCTGTTTAAATCTGTAAGTGTTTGCCCCCATACTTGGTCTAATTTTTCTCTATAAGGTTCCATTGCCTTATTAACCTTATCTTTCATATGAGGATCTTCTTTAATACTTTCATCTAATACTACAAAGCTATGAGAGTAATCTGATACTTTTTTATTTTCAATAGTTAGGTCTAAATGGCCTAAAAATGAGCCATGGCAACCGGATTGAATTATTATTGTGCCATTTACTTCTACTGGGTCATAAATTCTATTGTGTGTATGAGCACTTAGGAGTATATCAATTCCATTAACTTCACTTGCTAATTTTACTTCTTGTGGAAAGCCTAAATGTGATAGGACTAATACTAAATCTACATCCTTCTCTTCTTTTAATTCCTTAATATAAGCTGGAAGTTCTTCATTTCCCATGGTAAAGTAAATGCCTTCACTAAAATGTTTTGGCATTGTTTTGTCTATAATAGTTGCTGCTATACCTATAATCCCAATTTTCAATCCATTTACCTCTTTTATTAAATAAGGAGGGAATACTAATTCATCTGTTTCCTTATTGAAACAGTTTATTGCAAGCATAGGATAGTTTAAGTCATGGAGTATTTCATAAAACCTTTTAGGTCCATAGGCAAAATCCCAATGGGCTGTCATAGCATCTATTCCTAAATCATTTAAGAGAGGGATCAAAATCTCACCCTTAGTTTGGACTACAGGATAAGTCCCATGGAAAGTATCTCCTCCATCTAAGAATAAAACCTGATCCTTTTTCTCTTTTCTAACAGTTTTAAGGTAAGTTGCAATTCGTGGGTATCCACCAGCTCTAATATATTTACCTTCTTCTCCATCATAGAAATGCTCCCAATGTTCTTCTAAGTATCCATGGGTGTCATTCATTTGTATAATGGTTAAATCTTTTTTACTCACTTTAATCACCTTTCTTTAATCCTAATTACTATATACCCAAAAGAGTCATGATTTATTAAGCATTTTAGTAATGAAATAGAAGTAGATATATTAAATCATATGTAGTACACTATAATATATTTAGGAATCATACTGGAGGCTTATAAATGGACATAAATCTTTGGAGTTTTATATTAGCGATTTCTCCTATACTTTGGCTGTTTGTTGCCATGCTAGGCTTTAAAATAGATGGTTATAAGGCAGGTTTTGGAGCTTTAATCCTTTCTTGTATATTAGCTGCTTTCAATTGGAATATGAGCACCATAAATATTGCAACTGCCATACTTGAAGGAGTGCTTTTTACCCTTTGGCCAATTATAATAATAATTATAGCTGCAGTTTTTACATATAGAGTGATTACTTTTACTGGAGCCATTGAAAATATTAAAAGGACCATATCCGGAATTAGTACAGATAAGAGGATTTTAGTTTTACTTATTGGATGGTGCTTTGGTGGTTTTATGGAAGGAGTGGCAGGCTTTGGAACTCCCATTGCTATTCCTGCAGGAATGATGTGGAGTATGGGATTTGATCCTGTACTAGCAAGTGTGGCCTGTATTATAGCCAATATTACAACTACACCCTTTGGTGCTATAAGTATTTTAACCCTGACTCTGGCAGAAATAATTAATGTGGATCTAGAAATGCTTTCATATTTTACAATTATTCAAATGGCAATACCTATGCTTTTGACCCCTTTCTTTATGATATTAATAGTTTGCAAAGGACGGTTAAAATCACTTAAAGGAGTAAGCCATATTGCCTTGATTGCCGGATTATCTAGTTTCTTACCTCAGTTCTTAGTTGTAAGGTATATTGGTACAGAAATGGTAGCAGTAATACCACCAATTATTTCTTTAATATGTACCCTATTAGCTGCAAAGTATTTAGGACCAAAAGAAATTCCGGAAGAATATGACTTTTCCAAGCGAAATATGAAAGTAGAAAGAATAGTAGTTAAAGACAGGCATATAATACTGGCAAGCCTACCATTTATTATTATATTTACACTTTTTATCTTGACTTCAAAATTATTTCCTAATATTAATAAGATTATTTCCTCTGTTCAATCTTCTTTAATTGTTTATACAGGAGATAATCCTACTACTTTGAATTTTTCTTGGCTAAATAGTCCAGGAGTACTAATTATGATATCTACTGTTATTGGTGGCTTATTCCAAGGGGCTACAATAAAAGATATGCTAGGGATCTTCCAGGCTACAATAAAGCAAATCTATAAAACGATTCTTACATTTTTAACAGTAGTAGCTACTGCAAAAGTAATTAGTTATAGTGGCATGATTGAGGAAGTATCCACTGTAATAGTATATGTAGCAGGCAATCTGTACCCATTTTTTGCTCCAATAATAGGTGTAGTAGGTGGATTTGTAACAGGAAGTGGAACCAGTACTGCAATACTTTTTGGTAATATGCAAGCAAATGCAGCGGAACTACTGGGAGTTAGTACTTTTTCTTTGGCAGCTGCCAATTCAGTAGGATCTAGTATAGGAAAAGTAATATCCCCCCAATATATAGCTACAGCAGCATCTACAACAGGACTTTATGGGCGAGAAAGCGAAATTTACTTGGTTGCTATGAAATGGATTAGCATATATATATTTTTAGCCCTTATTATCTCAGGATTATCAAGCAAGTTTTTATAATTATAATTTAATGTTATCTAGGTTGGTGAATAGATATGATAAGAGAAATTACTAGTAAGGAATACCATATGTTAAAAGACCTTCTCCTTAGAGATATAGCTAGGAATTATTTTTTGCTTTTAGGAATTTCTGGAACTAGGGATGTATATGATAAGATTTATGGGGAATTCCATAAGGGTAGGCTTAAAGCAGTCTTATTCAAGAGGAAAACAGGAGTATTGCAATTTTATGCCCCAGGGGATTTTGATCTAATCCATTTTGTAGATTTAATAAAGAGTCTAGACTATAATAGTCTTATAGGACCAGAGTCTTATTGTGACAATTTCTTAAATAAAGGTATATTTAAGCGCTTTGAAGAAGGTGCATATTTATCTAAATTAAAGAATAATCATAAAGTAATTATAAATATAAATAAATATAACATTAGATTCATAACTTTAGAAGATTTAGATCTAATAGTAGAATTATATAAGGAAGTCTTTAAAAGCTTTGCGCCTAAAGAAGTTATGGAAAAGAAGTTAAGCGAAAAAAGAGGTAGGGGAGTTTGTATTGAAATAGGGGGAAAAATAGTAAGTGTTGCTCAGTCTGATTTTGAAACGGAAGGCGGAGCCGTTATTGTTGGAGTAGCTACGTCTAAAAATTATAGGGGTAAAGGCATGGGTACAGAATGCTTGCGATTTTTATGTACTACTCTGCAAAAAGAAGGCAAAGACTTATTTCTTCAATACAATAATTTGGACGCAGAAGGTATTTACGATAAATTAGGATTTAAGAAGTTTGATCAAGTTATACATTATTTTAAGGAATAATTAAATCAGGAGGGTCATGATGATTATTTATATTTTGAGTTTTTTATTATCTGGTTTAGTCTTTATTGGATTTGGAGTATTTGCATGGAAAAAACAAACCCCAGTTCACTTTTGGTCTGGAACACAAGTTAAATCTGAAGAGATATCGGATGTCAAAGCATATAACCAAGCCAACGGAATAATGTGGGTTACTTATGGAGTCTTAATAATATTATCTTCAATCCCAACTATATTTATAGATTCCCACATATGGGCTGTAATTTCTATAATCATTCTCTTTCCTGGATTAATTTTAATGATGATTATTTATAATAAAATATACAATAAGTATAAAGCTTAACCTATTTCCTTTTCGATATTTTCCAATATTTCTACCATTTGCAACACATTAGGAATTCGCCCTTCTATAATGATTTTATCATTTACAATCATTGCAGGGCTATTTTTTATGCCTAATTTTGCTAGTATCTTTGGATTTTCAATTAGTTCATATTTGTAATTCCATTTTAGCATTTTTAAAGCCTCATCTACGATGGGGGCCAACTTATTGCCTCCTCATGAAACTTCTGTTAATAATTTAATATCCATAATTACACCTCCAATATATGTCTTTATACTATTATACCAAATCTTTAGTGGATTTATATTAA
>LFRM01138680.1_pt1 | contig 11874 bp, 8 predicted proteins | sample 618341 | NCBI WGS metagenome assembly LFRM01 (sample SAMN03654438, study PRJNA283298) | anaerobic digester metagenome | isolation source: pool of bioreactors CSTR01a, CSTR02a, and CSTR03a thermophilic anaerobic... | place: Denmark: Kgs. Lyngby | collected 2014-05-21
AGCTTTAATAGTTGGTATGGCTGTTCCTATTCGAGTAAATACTATTTACTTTCTAATAATTATTACTATTGTTTTCACATTATATTTTAGATTCTTTTATAAGAAAAAATTTACATTAAATTTAATTGCTCTAACAACATTATTTATTGTTTTAGTTACTTATTTCACAGGACAGTATACTTCATTTAATCAAATATACTTAAATTATTATGAGTTATCAACCAGTTTAAATCCAAGTATTATAAGATTATTAATCGGATATAACTATGGTGGAATAGCGGCAACTAGTTTATTATTAATAACGATTGGATACTTATATTTATCTTCATCTTTATCATATAAAAAAGAAATACCACTTTATACATTATTATTTTATTCTTTATTTGTTTGTATTTCATTAATCTTTAATTTAGAATATAGCTTATTTATTAGAAATATGATGAGTTCTTCATTTATATTTATTTTGGTTTTCATTTCATCAGACTCAAAAAGTTCGCCATTTAATACTATAGGCATGATTGTTTACTCATTCTTAATAGCATTATTAAGTTTTATTATTGGATTATATTTTTATGAAATCTCATTATTAATTTCTGTAACAGTAATAAGCAGTATTACTATTTTATTAAATAAAATCTTTAAAAAAACAAAATTTTAACTAACAAAATTTAGTTTTTTGTATAAAAATAAAGGAAATTCGGTATTGATGTTTAATATATACTATTGTAGAGGTAAAATGGCATATATCGATAACGAAAAAATTAATCAAATTAGAACCAGCGCTAATATCGTTGATATTATTAGCGATTATATTTCGTTGACTGCTAAAGGACGAAATTTTTTTGGTGTATGTCCGTTTCATGATGATCATAGTCCAAGTATGAGTGTTAGCCCTGATAAACAAATATATACATGCTTTTCTTGTGGAGCGACCGGTAATGTTTTTACCTTTGTTCAAAATTTCGATCACATTTCATTTGTTGAAGCAGTTGATAAAGTTGCCAAGAAAGTTGGGATCAACTTAGGAATTTCCAATGTAAATACAAAACCAAAAGAATTAAAAATTGAATTTGAAATTTTAAACTATTGTCAAAAATATTTTACTAATAATTTAAATACTGAATTTGGAATAAATGCTCGAAGCTATTTAAACAAACGAGGAATAACTGATGATTTAATTGATAAATTTGGAATTGGACTAACTATCAATGAAAAGTCGGCTTTGACCAAATTATTAATTAATAAAAAATTTGATTTAAATGTTTTGTTAGATATTGGTTTATCTGCAAATGAGAAAGACCCTTTAGATACATTTCATAATCGAATTATGTTTCCAATATGGGATGCATTTGGTCAGATAGTAGGTTTTAGCGGAAGAATATATAATGATGAAAATACATCTAAGTATGTTAACTCTCGAGCGAGTTCAATCTTTAAAAAAGGTGAAATTTTATATAATTACCACCACGCTAAAGAAGAAATTCGTAAAGAGAAATCAATTATTGTTGTTGAGGGTTTCATGGATGTTATTAGATTATCATCTGTGGGAATCAATAACGTTGTTGCGTTAATGGGAACGGCTATGACCAACGATCAAGTAAATTTATTAAAACAACTTAGAACCAAGGTCATACTATGTTTCGATAATGATGAAGCGGGAATGAATGCAGCAATTACTAGCGGTGAACAATTATTTATTCATAAGGTTGATGTTTCGATTATTAAGTTAGATGAAGCAAAAGATCCTGATGAGTATATAATTAAAAAAGGCAAAGATAATTTTGTTCGTAAAATTGAAAATGCAATATATTATTTGGATTATCGTTTAAAAGACTTAAAACAAAAAATTAATGTTGATAATACTGAAGAATTAGCTCAAGGTATTAACGAAATGATTGAATTAATTAATAAAGTTGATGATGCCATTTTACGAGATCTAATGATTAAAAATATTAGTGAAGAGTTTAAATTAGATGAAGATATTATTTCTTTAAAAGTTAAAAAACCTATAGCTCAAAATCAAAATCAAAGTAAAGAAGTTGTCAATAAGTACAAACCTTTAAAGAAAAAAAATAGATTTGATAAAGCAAGTGAAGGGTTAATATTTTTATTAATTGATAATGTTAAATATTTAAAACAATTCGAAAAAAAACTTGGTTACTTTCCTCAGGCTAATTATGGAGACTTATTAAATGAAATAAGATTCTATTATGAAAGAAATAATGATATTAACTTGGCTGATTTTATGAGTCACATTAATGATAATCAAGAATTAAATGATATTATGAAAGAGATAATTATCGATATAGGGGATAAAAACATTGAAAATAATTTTGATGAATATATTGAAATTATAAAAGTTCAAATATATCAAAAAAGAATTGAAAAATTAAAAAAAGAATTGTCTTTAGCATCCGATATAGATGAAAAGATTGCAATTGCAAAAAAAATTTCAGAAATTAAAAAAGGGAGTGTTAATAATGGTTAATGAAATTAAAACATTTGAAGATCGTAAGAAAGAGTTATTAGAATTAGGAAAAAAAGAAGGTAAAATTACTTTCGAACAATTAGCGGATGCATTAAAAGGTCTGGAAATTGATAACGATTCGTTAGATGAGTTATATAATATGTTTATTGAATGCAATATAGAAATTGTTTCAACTGAAGAAGAAGGTGAACCATCCGGAGATAAATTAGAACCGGAAAAAGCTATTGTTCTTGATGACAATAATATTACTAAAGATATGTCAATAAATGATCCAGTAAGAATGTATTTAAAAGAAATTGGGAGAATTAGTTTATTATCATCTGAAGAAGAATTAAAACTATCTAAAAGAGTAGCTATTGGCGATGAAAGTGCGAAAAACATTTTAGCTGAATCAAATCTTCGTTTAGTAGTTAGTATAGCAAAAAGATATGTTGGTAGAGGATTATTATTTCTTGATTTAATTCAAGAAGGCAATATTGGTTTAATGAAAGCAGTTGAAAAATTTGATTATGATAAAGGTTTTAAATTTTCTACTTATGCAACATGGTGGATTAGACAAGCTATAACTAGAGCTTTAGCTGATCAAGCAAGAACAATTAGAGTTCCTGTTCATATGGTTGAAACAATTAATAAAATGGCTAGAATTCAAAGACAACTAACCCTAGAACTTAATCGCGAACCAACAGAGGATGAATTAGCAAAACATATGAATATTACTCCAGAAAAAGTTCGAGAAGTATTTAAGATTAGCCAAGATCCAGTTTCGCTTGAAACACCAATTGGTGAAGAAGATGATTCTCATCTAGGAGACTTTATTAAAGATGAAAGTGGATTGAGCCCCGAAGAATATGCAACTGTTGAAATATTGAAAGAAGAAATAAAAGATGTTTTAAAAACTTTGCAAAAACGTGAACAAGAAGTTTTAGAACTACGATTTGGATTAATTGACGGTACTAGTTATACTCTTGAAGAAGTAGGTAAGAGATTTAATGTTACAAGAGAAAGAATTAGACAAATTGAAGCAAAAGCCTTACGAAAATTAAGACATCCATCTCGAGCAAAAAAGTTAAAGGATTTCATGAATGACTAATATTTCTGAGCGTTTAATTGATATATCAAAGCATATCAACAAAACCAACATCATAATAGATGTTGGTTGCGATCATGCTTTATTATCGATATATTTAGTTAAAAAATTAGGAATAAACAAAATATATGTTAGTGATAATAAGGAATTAGCTTTAAAACAAGGAATTAATAATATTAAAAAGAATAAACTTAATAAACAAATAATTCCTTTATTAGGAAATGGTTTAGAAGTTATTAATGATCCAGAGATTAATACATTAATTATTTCGGGATTAGGAACTAAAACAATTTTAAATATAATTAATCATCCTAAAATAAAACAAATAAGTAAAATTATTATTCAATCAAATACAGAATTACCTTTTTTAAGAGAAAACATTACTAAAATAGGGTATAAAATTATTAAAGAAACAATTAGTTATGATAATAAAAAGTACTATTCAACTATATCTTTTATTCCAGGAGACGAAAAATATGCTAAAAGATTACTAGATTTTGGATTTCATCATAATCTAAATTATTATAATTATTTAATGTATAATCTGATAAAAATCAATCAAAAAATACCAAATAAACATCTTACTAAGAAAATTATTAATATTATTACTCAAAAAAGATTAAAATATCATATACATAAAATAAAATCATCTTCATCAAAGTAGCATAAATACTGAAAATATTGCCGATTTGACTTTGATTTTGGTTTATGCTATAATAAACGCCGTTGTTGAAAAATGTATTCAACAACACATTTTCTTAGAAAGAGGAATATAATATATGATAATGCTATTTATTTATGTAATTAAAATAGCAACCAGATTACTTTCGAGTAATTAAAAAAAGGCTTCGGCTTTTTTTTTGTCAAAAAATTTGACTTTTTTAATAAATCAGATATAATATCAAGCAAAGAAAAGGGGATTTATATGAGAATAGCTTTTGATACCGATGGGGTTATTGTTGATACTGAAAAATTTCAATTTAAATATGGAATCCATTATTTTAAGAAAAAGTTTCTAAAAGCTTATAATAATACACACGATATAAAAATTAAATTAAGCGATGTAAAAGACAGTGATGTAATTATAAATCCAAATGGATATGGAATAAAAGAAGTATTCGGTTGTAGTGATGCAGAAGAAAAAAAATTCTGGACAAAATTTATGTTAAAATATACATTCTTTTTTAAACCCAATAAAGAAGTAGTTAGTATACTTAAACAACTTCATTATGATGGTGATCAAATATTTAGTTTTTCATCAAAAGCTAAAACTAACGAAAAAAGTTTACAAGGTGCAATCATGAGAACTTTGTTGAAAACTTATTATAAATTATGGAAAATTCCATTTGATCAAATCAAGTATTTCTCAGTTGAAAATAGTGGAAAAGAAAAAAAAGATGCTTGTCAAGAATTATCCATAGGTGTAATGGTTGAAGATAAAAAAGAAAATATTCAAGACATATCTCAAGATAGTACTACATTAGTTATATGTAAAACCACAAATAATAATCTTGATTTTGCAACAAAATATCGATTTAATGATGAAGATACTCATGCTTTATATAGATTCATTCAAAATCATAAAATAGAAAATCATCCTTTTGAAATTTTAAGCAGATTTGAAAGAGAAAAATTATCCCAAAGTGAGTTAATTGATTATTATAAAAGACTTAGAGAATATTATATTCAAACTACATTTAACCGTCCTACACTTAATAAAAAAGCCCAAAACTATCGGGCTGTAACATCAATATCAAAACCTATCTTTGATCGAATTGTAAAACATGAGGTAATTGATGTTGATAAGATACCAGAAGGAAATGGATTTATATTATCATTTAATCACACTGATTATATTGATACACCTTTAATAATGAGTATATTTAATCGTCCAATCAATGTTTTAGCAAAACAAGAATTAGATAAAGAACTTGTTGGAAAAATTCTTAAATTTATTGGATCAATACCACTTGATCGTAATAATTCTGAAAGTAGAAAATTTGCAACAGATGAATTAATTAGAATTATCCTTAACGGCGGTAATATTTTAGTTTCTCCAGAAGGTACAAGAAACAAAACTAGTGAGTTATTGTTACCTTTTGATGGACATGGGACAGTAAGTATTGCTCAAAAAACTGGACGACCAATTATTCTTTTTGCTATTAGTAAATGTGATAAAGATGGAAAATCTAGATTGGTTAGAATTTGCGATCCTGTTGAAGTTGGGATTAATGATAATCTTGAAAAAGCAAATAATTATATGCGTGATTTACTTATTGATGGATTAATAAAGAATCAAAAATTACTTAATGAACAAGGACGTGCTTACATAAAAAAATAAAAATTAACAACTAATTAATTAGTTGTTTTTTTATTAATATTGTTATACGATATATATTATAAGATATAGATGGTTGGTGATAATTATGACTAGCTTATATTTTCAAATTGCAAGTTTTTTTTGTATGTTACTAATTATGATTGTATATTTTACTAAAAAAAGAGTTAATAATATCGAAACAAAAATTTTTAGTGTCCTATCTATTGTAAACTTTATTGGAATTATTTTAGATATCTTACTAGTTTATTTTGAATATGTAATTCCAAAAGATCCTAGTTTATATATAATTACTAAGTTTTATTCTATATATATATTAGTATGGACATCATTATTTGCTACGTATATTTTTTATATATCTTTTAAAGATCGAAAAAGAATATATCAATATCATGAATACTTTTTATGGTTTAATTTAATATTCACTATAATATGTTCTATATTTATATTTATTTTAAACGTTGAAATCTATGATGATGGAAAAATGATGTATACTTATGGTGCTAGTATAGATTTATTAATGTATTTTTGTTTACTTTATTTTGTATTAATTATTATTTCTATATTAATTAATATAAAAAATATTGCTAATAAAAAGTATTATCCTGTATTTTCATTAATATTAATGGTTTTGTTAGCGTTTATTGCTCGAAGTTTAAATCCAGGATTATTATTAACAACTTCAATAATAACTTATATTAATCTAATAATGTTCTTTACTATTGAAAACCCAGATATGAAAATTCTTCACGAAATGGAATTAGCTAAAGAAGTTGCTGAAAAAGCAAATCAACATAAATCTGATTTTTTATCCAGTATGTCACATGAAATTAGAACTCCACTAAATGCCATTATTGGACTTAGTGAAATCGATATGGATGATGATATTTCTTTGGAAGAAATCAAACAAAATTCTAAAGATATATACTACGCCTCTAACATCTTATTAGAAATTGTTGGTAACGTTCTTGATATGTCAAGAATTGAATCTGGTAATGTATCAAAAATAGATATGGTATATAAACCATATGATGTTTTTGAAAATATAATAAAAATTGTTGACTATAGGTTTAAAGAGAAAAATTTATCTTTTATTACAAATATTGCACCTGATATTCCAAAAACATTGAGTGGTGATCCTGCAAATATTAAAAAAATCTTATTAAATCTATTAACCAATGCGGCAAAGTATACAGAAAAAGGACATGTAGACCTAGTTATTAATTGTGTTAATAAGGCTAATATATGCCGACTAATTATTTCTGTTGAAGATACAGGAAGAGGAATAAAACCAGAAAATATTAATAAGTTATTTACTAGATTCAATCGTTTAGATGAAGATAAGAATACCACTACTGAAGGAACTGGTCTTGGTTTAGCCATAACCAAAAAAATTGTTGAGATGTTAGAGGGAACTATTACTGTTCAAAGTATCTATGGAAGTGGAAGTAAGTTTACAGTTGTATTAAATCAAAAAATTGTTGATCTAAAAAACATTGAACAATTTGATAATGAAAAGAATAATCAAACAGTATCTACAATTATCAATACTCCTAATATTTCTCATAAAAAAATAATGATTGTTGATGATAATTTACTAAATTTGAAGGTCGTAAATAAATTATTAGTGAAATATAATGTTGATGTAATTGAGTTTACAAATGGTCAAAGTTGTATTGATTATTTAGATCAAAAAAACAAAGTAGATTTAATATTACTTGATGAAATGATGCCTGGTATGAGTGGAACAGAAACTTTATCAATAATTAAAAGTAAGGGCTACAAAATGCCAATTATTGTTTTAACTGCTGATGTTGAAGATAGTGCCAAAGAAAAATATATTAAAATTGGCTATAATGATTATCTTGGGAAACCAATAGACCGAGTAGAATTTTCCAATATATTAAATAAATATCTAAAGTAATCAAACAAATTAACTTATGTTTTTTTGGGTTTAATTTTAATTTATGGTATGTTATAATAATATTGATATGATAGGTAAGGAGAAAAGAGCAATATGGAACAAGAACAAGCAACAGCCAAAGTTTCTAGTTTTTCTGAAATTGCTCGTTTTTTAATGCCTTTAGTAAAAATCTTAAAAAAAATATTGATGGCATTTGTTTTTATTTTTAAATACGCAAGTTTGGGCCTTTATTATATTCTTGATTATATATTTGGTAATCTTTTATTAAAATATTTAAAAATATTATTAGATTTTATTATCAAACTAAGTAAAAAAATTATTGCTGCTTCGATTGAAGCATACCATAATTCAAAAACTTATCAAAGAAAACTTCAACAGCTAGAAAACGAACGAAATTCTTTAATGACTTCGGTTGCTGATGCAGATAAAAGACTACAAGAAGAAGTTACTTTTAGATATAAAGCTAAAGATGCAACAGGAAAAATTAAAAACGGTGTTATTAGAGGTCGATCTAAAATGGATGTTCTATCATTTTTAACAAATGATGGTTTTACTGTTTATAAAATTGAAACATCTAAAACAATTGATTTTGTTTTTGGTCAATCATCATTTATTGGTGTAAAGATGAAAACAAAAGATATTATCTTTTGGTTAACCCAACTATCTACATATATTAAATCAGGTATTCCATTAACTGAATCATTAAAAATTTTAGGTAAACAAGTTGGTAAAAATAAACGTCAACTGAAATTATTCAATTCTTTAATATATGAACTTACAATGGGTAATACATTTAGTGATGCAATGGCTAAGCAAAAAGGAGTATTTCCTCCGTTGTTGGTAAATATGTTAAAAGCAGCAGAAGCAACTGGAGATTTAGAACAAACATTGGATGAAATGGCTGATTATTATACGGAATTGGAAAGTACAAGAAAACAAATGAAAAGCGCTATGTCATATCCATTAATAATTTTGGTCTTTGCTTTTGGAATCATAATTTTCATGGTTTTATATATTATTCCACAATTCGTCGGAATTTATGCCCAAATTGGTGCAAAATTAAATGGTTTAACCCAATTTATAGTTGATTTAAGTACTTATCTAAAAGGTAATATTACAAAATTAATTTTATATGTAATTATATTTGTTGTTATTTTCATATTTTTACTTAAGAAAAACAAGTTTTTTCGTCGTAAAGTTCAAATTATTAATATGCATTTACCGATATTCGGAAAAATAATTATTTATAATGAAATGACTATATTTACTAAAACATTTGCTTCTTTATTACAAAACAATGTTTTTATTACCGAAAGTATGGATATTTTAAGTAAAATTACTAACAATGAAATTTATAAAGAGATAATGTTTAAGACTATAACTAATATTGCTAGAGGCGAAAAAATATCCGAATCATTCAAGAATCACTGGGCAATTCCGGAAGTTGCTTACTATATGATTGTAACTGGTGAATCAACCGGTGAATTAGCTTCTATGATGAATAAAGTTAGTATGTATTATCAAGAAGAGCATCGTACAATTATTAGTACAATGAAGAGCTTCATTGAACCAGCAATGATAATTTTTCTTGCTGTTATAGTTGGTGGTATAATAATTGCTGTTATTATTCCAATGTTCTCATTATATGGAGAAATTGGTTAGGAGAAAATATGTTATTTATTTATGTTATGTTATTTATTAGTGGATCGGCACTTGGTTCATTTTATAATGTTGTTGCTTTAAGACTACTTAAAAATGAATCTATTGTAAAACCGGCATCACATTGTCCAAAATGTATGCACAGATTAGTTTGGTATGAGTTAATTCCAGTTTTTTCATATATGTTTTTACGAGGAAAATGTCATAAGTGTAAAACTTCAATTTCAATTATCTACCCATTAATTGAAGTATTTATGGGAGCATTATTTTGCTTTAGCTATTATCGTTTCGGATTTTCATTAGATTTTTTAACTGCTATAGTAATATCTTCAATTTTAGTTATTATATATATTACTGATTTTAAAGAATTTATCATATTAGATGAGGTATTATATTTTGGTGGTATAAGTTTGATTGTTATAAAATTTCTTCAATCTGGTCTTCAAAATACATTAATTTCGATCTTATATGGAATAATTTTATTTATATTATTTTATTTATTGAAAATTTTCGGTGATAAACTATTTAAACAAGAGTCTCTCGGTGGAGGAGATATAAAGTTAGCATTTATAATTGGTTTTATTCTAGGTATGCCTTTAGGGTTATTTAACATTGTTTTAGCTTCTTTCTTAGCTTTTCCTTATGCTATTATTACTTCTATAACAAATAAAGTTAAAGAAGTACCATTCGGACCATTTTTAATTACTGCTTTATTTGTAATGTTTTTTAAATATGATTTTTTTCTAAAAATTTTAGAGATGTTGAAAATATGATAATAGCTATTGTTGGACCAACTGGGGTTGGTAAAACTAAATTATCAATTTTATTAGCAAAAAAATATAATGCTATAATTATTAATTGTGATGCTATGCAAGTTTATAAGGAATTTAATATTGGTGTAGCAAAGATAAAAAAAGAAGAACAAGAAAATATTAATCATTATTTATTTGATATTAAATCGGTTAATGAAACTTTTAGTGTATATGAATATCAAAAAGAATTAAGAATAATATTGGATGACCACAGTGATCAAAATATTATCATTGTTGGTGGTACTGGCTTATATTTGAAAGCAGGATTATTTGATTATCAGTTTAATGAATATCAGTCAATAACTGATAATTATGATGAGTTAAGTAATGATGAATTATATGATTTAGCAATGAAGAAAGATCAAAAATTTACTGGACACATTAATAATCGTAAAAGAATAATAAATTTCTTAAGAAAAGCAAATTTACCTCAAAACAAAAATATTCAATTATATGATGCGATACTTATTGGTTTAACATTAGAAAGAAAACAATTATATGAAATTATTAATCGTAGAGTAGATATAATGATTGAAGATGGATTAATTAATGAAGTAAAAGAATTATTTGATCAAGGAATAAATTCAACAGCAATTAACACTGCAATTGGATATAAAGAATTATATGAATATTTTAATGGTGATTTATCATTAGATGAAGCAATTGATTTAATTAAAAAAAATACCAGGCATTATGTCAAAAGACAATATACCTGGTTTAAAAATCAAATGAATATTAATTGGTTTAATGTAAATATTCAAGACTTTAATAAAACTACAACTGAGATTATCAATTATATCGAAACTCTTGATAAATAGTGTAATCAAATTTATGATCAGTTGTTGCGTATCTTTTCAAGTTATCAGTGTTGATTAGAAAAAATTTATGGATTAATCGTTCGTTGCCTAATGTATCTATTTGATCATCCCAAGTGGTATCTAAATGATACCATTTTGCGTTAATATAAACGGCGTTCCAAACATGGGTTTCACTTGATACTTTGTAATTTGGAATATCAAAGTAGTTTAAAAATAAGGCCATAGAATCAGCATAACCACTGCATATCGCATATCCTTGAATTAATGAACCATAAGCTATATTAGATAAGTATTCGCTTTCATCATTAACTTTATCAAAATCATATTTTGTATTATTGATAATATAATCATGAATTGACTTTAATTTATCTTCTATATCATCATCTTTATCAACGATAGTATTAGCAATTTCAGCAACTTTAAATTTTATTTCACTTATTTGATCTTCAGAATAAAGTCTTTTTACTTCAATTATAATTTCTCCAGAAGAATCTACAGTAGTAATAACATTAGTAAAACTATTAAAGGGGTGAACAAAGTTATTAATATGAGTTAAGATTTCATTATCTTGTGTAATTTTTTTAATATCTTTGATACAGTCAGTATATTCAATTGGGCAATAAAATGTAAATTTTTCCCAACCATTATTTAAGATTGAATATAAAATATTTTGTAAACCATTTAAACTATATGGTACATAATCATCAACTTGTTTAATATATGAAAATTGATAATCACGTTTAAATTC
>LFRM01064654.1_pt1 | contig 11871 bp, 10 predicted proteins | sample 618341 | NCBI WGS metagenome assembly LFRM01 (sample SAMN03654438, study PRJNA283298) | anaerobic digester metagenome | isolation source: pool of bioreactors CSTR01a, CSTR02a, and CSTR03a thermophilic anaerobic... | place: Denmark: Kgs. Lyngby | collected 2014-05-21
CTTCCTTACCGTTCAGGCAGGTCTTCTGACTCCTGGCTCATCCTACTGGCTGCGTCTTCCCGGCCGTATTTTATCGGCCAGTGACTTTAGTGCAGCGGTCGTCCCCAGTTACAGCGGCGGGCCCGTCTCCGAATTACACGGAGTTCCCTTTTACGCTCTAGCGAGCACCTGAACTGATGCGAACATTACTGACGTGTGTGTTAAATGTCAAGGAAAAAGTACTTATCCAAAATTCACAGCTGTGAGCGCGCTCAAGGATACAGGCTGCTACTCAATGGACAATGATTTCAAATTTTCTGTTCAATTTTAGTAAAACAGGGAATGCAGAGTGTCTGGCCATCAAAGCGCCTGGTTCGTGATTCCATGGTCTTTTCTCCGCAGTGCTCGCAACTGATACTCGTCAGAATTCTGGGCGGTCGCGGTGCACCGTTCTGTTGCGGCGTAATTACAAACATTTCTTCCAGAGACAAGGTCATGAATCTATCCTGCAGCATAGCGCGCAATTCACCCAGACGTTGTTTTTCATCTTCAGCAGCAAAGCCGGAGTTGACCTTTGCCACCAATTCCGCCATTTCCTCGTCCATATCGCCCCGCACTTCTGGATTGAGCACCGCTCTGAACCCTTGGCCGGTATCGCGGCGGAAAAAGGAAAAGGCCACCTTGCCGTAATCCCGGTGGATCAAATTGCCCTTGCCCAGAGTTGCACCGGTCAAATACTGGATAGCATCAATACCGCACATATCTGTTTCAACGACAGCAACAATCTCATTATCCCGAGGATTATTCAGCTCACGTAAAGCCAGTTCGGCTACGCGAATGCCAATGTCCAGTCCAGGGCAGGAGTGACCATGGAAGGCAATGGTTTCTTTGATACGCTCCTGGGAAATGTGACAACCCATAACTTACTCCTTTAGGTAAGCGGCAGCACCACCGGCTGCCCGTTGAGATGATGAATATGCACCGCCAGACCATAAACCTGCTCAATCATTTCCGAGGTAACGGCTTGCGGTGTTGACAGAGCATGAATAAACCCCTCCTTGAGAAAAAGAACCTGGTCGGCATGGCGCAGGGCCATGTTCAGATCATGCATGGTCATGACTGCTGCGATGCGATGCCCATCCACCACCCGCCGGATCAGGTTCATAATTTCCACTTGGTTTTTCAGGTCAAGGGCGCTGGTGGGCTCATCCAGCAGCAAGAGCTCGGGTTCCTGTACCAGAGCGCGGGCAATAGAGACCTTTTGCAATTCCCCACCACTTAAGGTGTCCACGTAGCGCATGCGCAAGCTTTCGAGGCCAAGAGAACAGAGTATGGCCTCAACCTTATCCAGATCGTCACGGCCCATGCGCCAGCGGATATGTGGAGTGCGGCCCATAAGCACCGCATCGAACACGGACAGCCGGGAGGTTTCGCTTTTCTGGGACACATAGCCGATGTTACGAGCAATGGCAGCGGGCCTCAAGGTAAGAATGTCCCGCTCCTCCACCAGTATCGTCCCCCTGGCAGGCCGGTGCATGGCATTCATACACTTGAGCAGTGTAGTCTTACCCACCCCATTGGGGCCAAGAATGACCAGCAACTGCCCTCTGTTCAGGGAAAAGTCTATATCACTCAGCAAAGGGTGGCTGTTGTACGTGAAATGCAGATCACAAACCTTGAGCATCATGGCTGCCGTCCCCGGATAATCAGCCACAGAAAGGTAGGCGCGCCAAGAAATGCGGTCAAAACTGAAACTGGCACCAGATGCGGCATGAGTACCAAACGTGCCACTGTATCAGAAAGCAGGAGCAACAAGGCCCCGCCAACTAGGGAGGCTGGCAACAGAAAACGATGATCCGCGCCGATGAGACGGCGGAACATATGCGGCACAATCAACCCCACAAAGCCGATAATACCCAGAAAGGCGATAAGTACTGCTGTGATCAGGCTGGAGACAAACATGCCGAGCAAGCGTATCCGTCCCACCCGTACCCCAAGGCTGCGGGCTGTTTCTTCTCCAGCGTCGATAGCATTGTAACTCCAACTGTTGGCCCAGAAATAGAGGAAGCTAGCCAGGGTTACGGCTGCCATAACAGCCAATGTATTCCACGAGGCCCGGGCAGTGTCGCCAAAGGTCCAGAAGACCATGGCTGCAAGTTGTACATCCGAGGCAAAAAACTGCAAAAACATGGTCGCCGCCGTAAACAGTGCCCCCAGGGCAACCCCGCTTAAAATCATGGTTTCGGGTTTGGCTCCGCGCAGCCGGGAAATGGCAATAATTACGCCAGAAGCCAGCAAGCTGGCTGCAAGTGCAGCAGTAGTGGTGGCGTAGGGATGAATAATAGCCACAGCAGTACGGCCAGAGGTATTCAAGCCAGAGCCCAGCATAACTGCCAAGGCTGCTCCAAAGGCAGCAGCATGAGAGATCCCCAAGGTAAATGGTGAGCCCAAGGGATTGCGCAAAATGGCCTGCATGACAGCTCCGGCGACAGCCAAACCACCACCCGCAACCGCGGCCGCCACTGCCTGTGGTAAGCGGATGCCGCGCACTATGGCGTCAACACGGGGACTGCCCTCTTGCCCCAGTAGGCTGCCAATAACTTCCAGAACTGGTATTTTAGCGGAACCAAGCCCCAGTGAAAGCAGCATTGCCAGTACCAGGCCAATAGAAGCGATGGCGATAACAGATATTTTCCAGCCCAGGTAGCGAAAGTATTCTTCAGGAACTTGGCCGTGGTCGGCATGCATCAGCGTACCTGCAGGCGGGTAAAAGCCTGATTGGAAAAAAGGGCGTTCATGGCTTTAAACACTGGCTTGCCAAGCAGAAAAGTGTAGATCTGGTCGGCCTTGCTTGCAGGATCAATATCTTCAAAACGCTCTGGATAAAGCACCTTGCCGATAAAATAGGCATTGACCAGAATGGAGTCGAAATTCTGGGAGTACCAGTTATAGGGAAGCACCCCGTAGATCTGCTTTTCTGACACCGCGCTCAGGGTGGCATAGGCAGGGTCGGTACGCAGTTCGTGCAGCCCGCCGGCCTGTTCACCCATCTGCAGGGTGGAGAGATCCACAAAAAGATAATCGGGATTCCAGGCCACTATCTGTTCCTTGCTCACCTCCGAATTGGTCATCGCCTTGCCAGCCCCGGCATGGGCAAGGTTGCGTGCGCCGATAAAGGTAAAGGGTGGATAGGTTGGCTCTGTGGATTGAAAGCCGTGGGGACCTCGGTAGGCCACTCCGCCCAGATAGACCGAAGGCTGGCTGTCTGCCGCAATATCTGCGGTGCGCAACTGTAACTCGGAAATATTTTGCTCAAAAAAGTTTATGACTGCCTCGGCTCGTTCGCTTTTATTGATAATTACACCCATGAGCTGCAGGGATTGTTGCAATTGCGGCCGCCTGGCACCAAGATCGCCACCATCCACGACAACAACAGGTATACCGGTTTTGGCCTGCAGTTCATCGGGATCATAACCCATGCCACCGAAAGTTTTGAAAATGAGCTGGGGTTGCGGTTCAAGGCTCAGAATCCGCTCCGGATTATCCAGACCGCGAAACTGGCCAAAGACCGGCATGGTCTTGAATTGCGGATTCGCCAAGGCGTAAGGTCGAGCATCGAACTGGCTGCGCCTGGTCTCAATATCATCAACAGCAACGATCAAATGTTGGCCCTGCAAGTAGCTGAGTAGACGCAGGCATCCTGAGCCAGAGCAGATTACTCGCTCCACTGTATCGGGAACAGTTACTGTACGGCCCATCAGATCGGTCAGGGTGCGAGCTTGGGCATAGTTCCCGACGACAAGCACCGTGATAAATAGCACACAAATGAAACGAATCATAAATATCTCCTGACGGGTTGAAATTGGCTGTTGCCTTCAAGATGGTGCGGTGTCAAAAAATTCTGCACGCATCTCACAAGATGTAACAGTGCAAGATTAATTATCAAGCGATTTGTAACACAAAAATAAAATTAGTGTTTCCAGTCAGCTCATTAGCCCACATTATCGTGATAATTGTTTTCCTGTGGTGTCATCCCCCCTTGAAAAAGAAGAGAGGCTGGTTGTATCCGGTCACTGTTTAGTTCTTCAGGGGAGGATTTCCAATCTTGCCCATTGTTGAAGGGCATTCTATTAGGCGAGTATATTTCTTAACAGAGGTGCTCAATGGCAACGAAAGCAAAATCAAGCTAAGTCAGACAGCAATAATTACACACCTAAACAAGACTCCCATTGGTAGGAGCGGATGGAATGTTTTTTTCAGTGTCGATCAGTGCTGTCTCACAGATTTTTCCATAGCAAAAGCTGTGGAGAGACAAGGAGTTGAGGTCGTGGCGGCTTGAAAAGTCCGATCAAATCTCTTCTGACAAAGAGATTGAGTTGCAGCAGGCGCAGTATCCCCTGCAAAGAACAGCCCAACTTGGCCTTGAAATTCAGGAACGCAACCAGCAGATACACGCACAAGGCAATCCAGAGCTGAGTGAGCACTGCGTTGGCCGAAGTACCCAGAAACGTCTTGATCTTCAGGTTCTGCTTGATCCATTTGAAAAACTGTTCGATTTGCCAGCGTTCTTTGTAAATATCTGCGATCTCCTGAGCCTTAAGGTGATGCGCATTGGTGACAAACTCATACTCGACACCGCTTTCCTGGTCGGTGTAGTTGACCTGGCGAAGGCGCTCCTCAACTCCCTTGAGCCGGATGAGCTGATCCTTTCTGACACCAGGGCTTTTTCTTCCGGCCCGCTGTTGCAGGTACTCGACCTTGGCATTGCTTTTCAGCCGGGTAACGAAGAAAATCCCGTTCTTAGTCAGCGTGTTGTACCAGCCGTAATCAGTAAAGCCCCGGTCAAAGCAGGCAAAGGAACCTTTGGGCAGCTTGAGGGCTTTGGCCCATTTGATCTCATGCTCTTTAGCCTTGGTCATGTCCAGAAAGACAGGCAGATAGCCGCTGGCATCCAGGCCCACATGCAGTTTGATGCCGCCTTTTTTCTGGCGGAATTCTGCCCAGGGAAAGGCGGCAAGGCAAAGCTGTATAGTCGTGGCATCGAGCAGATACAGTCTGCCTTGAAATGAGAAACGGTGCTTGGGCGCAAGCCTCTGACACCGGTGCAGCAGCTTGCTGAATATTTCCTGGTAGAGCGAGGCAGGTTGCCCAGCATTCACCCTGGCCAGGGTTGCGGTGGCAGTCGGCTTCATGCCCAGGTGATAGAGGCGCTTGCCCTGGGCTTTGAGATTGCTGGTAATGTCGCGCAGACTTTTACGGCCAGATACTTGGCCCATCAGCATAGCCATGAATTGGCTCCAGCGGTTGTATGCGCGGAATTTTTGTCCTTGATGATGGCGCTCGGCCAGTTGGTCAAATTCATGTCGGTTGATATGTGCAAGCAATTGACTCAGGACAGTGTTACTATGGGCCATGGCTCGGATCTCCTTGGTTTGTATGATCTTTTTGCAAAATCATTGTACCACCAAAGAGCTCTCCGAGCCTCCTTTCATTGATCTTTTATGAGACAGCACTGAGTGTCGATAGTGACCAGACCAGTGTGACTGGAAAGGATTGATAGACCGGAATGCAGCAACAGAGGCTGTGGTTGGTGCGTGGGCGAACGGGCCTATTTATAAGGATATACGGGGCGCTGAGAATTTGTATGAAATAGTTTCGGTGTCATCGCTTTGTTTTCCGATCAACTGCTGCGCTTGGCCGGATAACACTCAACTCAATGATCTACGCCCAATCTACACGCCTTCGTCATCAAGTTCATTTTGCAACAGGCCCAGAAAGCAGAAAAATCAACCACCAAAGGAGGAAGAGAGAAAAGAAAAGGGGTTATCTAGCTAAAATATCTAGACAACCCCTTGATTTATTTGGTACTCCAGGCAGGAATCGAACCTGCGACACCAGGATTAGGAATCCTGTGCTCTATCCCCTGAGCTACTGGAGCAATATGGCGAGAGATCCAGATCAAAAAGGTAACTTCCCCCGTAAGCGAAGGAAGCAGGAATTAACCATAATCAACGATCCAGGGCAACAAAATCTCATCCTATCAGGTGCGAGGCATATTTGCCGGGGAAACTGTGACCAACCCCACACTGTGCGCTCTTGCCCTAACCTCCTTTCTTACCCGTAGTCGTTTATGCGGACTCTCCGTCCGGGAGTTCCCGGCTACCGTTGAAATCACACCCATTAAAGCCGAAATTAATGCGGCAGTTTCGTCCAATCTGGGCATTGGGGGGAATCCTTGCTTCTTTTCCCACTAGGGTGATTCCTGTGTACAAGTGCTTAGGAAAAAGTTTATTAGCCACATGTAGTTGTTCGCCATGGCCTACCACCGCTCCAGCATTGACGTATACCCGCTTGTCGCAAACGGCCAAATCAACTACGGCATTCTCTTCAATAATCGAATCGTGAAAAACAACCGAATTGTGCACCCTGGCCCCTTTTCGCACCCACACGCCTGGTGACAACACTGAGTTGGTGACCGTGCCTTCAATAATACAGCCTGCTGAAATCATGGACGAACGCACATCGCATCCCGCTACGAAACGCGCTGCCTGCCTGTCCATGGGCCGGTCGCCATATTCGGGGTTGGAGCGGATCTCCCATTCCTCGGGCGAGATACCCGAACCGGAGCGCAAAACGTCCATATTAGCTTCCCAGTACGCCTGAATGGTGCCGACATCACGCCAATATCCGTAGAAGGGGTAGGCAAACACCCGGTCCTCATTAATAGCCCTGGGGATGATGTGCATGCCAAAATCCACCTCCTCTCTATCTTGGGCCAAGGTGCGCAGCAGGTAGCTGGTTTCGAAAACATAAATTCCCATGGAGGCTAGATTAGTCCTGGGAATGGCTGGTTTTTCCTCCCAGTCGACAATGCGGTTTTCCGCATCGACAATGCCAGCGCCAAACTGGTGGATATCCCGCCTCGGTACAACCATCATACCGATGGTGACATCCGCCTTTTTGTGCTGATGATAGGCAAGCATGGCATCAAAGTCCATGCGGTAGATATGATCACCCGATAGGATTATTACCTGGTCCGCCGGATTATTCTCCACAAAATCAATGTTTTGTCGAATGGCATCGGCAGTCCCCTTGTACCAGTCAGAATCTTTTTCGCCGGTACGTGGTGGCAAAATCTTGACCCCGCGGGTACGACCGGTAAAATCCCAAGCCTCGCCGCTACCGATGTGGGCCATCAGGGAGAGCGGTTTGTACTGGGTCAGCACGCCCACCCGGTTCAGGCCAGAATTCATGACATTGGAAAGGCTAAAATCAATAATTCGATACAGGCCACCAAAAGGGACAGCCGGTTTGGCCCGGTGTCCAACCAAAAGATTCAAACGGCTGCCTATGCCGCCCGCCAGAAGAAGAACCAAGGCATCGCCACTTTCTCTCATTGCAGTGTCTCCCCGTCTTGCACGTGTTGCTCGGGCCAGGAAGCGGCGGGTAGGCCCGGTGCGATCACGCAACCACTGCCTATAGCCATCCCGGCGGGAACAATGTTGCGCGATCCCATCACTGTGACCGGACTGCCTACACCATCTTCGTCGGGTGTGCCAATCACAACACCCCGGTTGTAAACCGTGTCCACATCGCTGACCACCCGGTTCATGCGGACACCTTCATGTACGATGTTGTCAAAAAAAATGATAGAATTGTTTATTTCGGCACCACTACGTACATGGACACCCGGAAAAACAATGGAGTTGCGCACCGTGCCCTCAATTACACTGCCGTCGTAAACCAAGGAGTTGGACAACTTGCCTCGGGAACCGATCTTGACCGGTTGTCGATTGGCAATATCCCGGTGGTGCAGGTTGGTGCGAATGCCCCAGGCCTCCATATTGATTTTGGGTTCCGGCCCGAGGAGATCCATAGAGGTCTGCCAGTACTCATCAATGGTTTTGGTATAGCCCCAATAACCCTTGAAATTGTAACCATATACCTTGTAGTTCTGCTGCATCATCAAGGGGATGATGTCGCGGCCGAACTCATAGGATTCGGCGTGCTGGTTCTGCTTCAACACATCCACCAACACAGAGGGCTTGAAACAGAACAGGGTAAGTGAGGCGTTGGTGTGCTTCGGATTGTCCGGTTTTTCATCATAACTAAGCACTCTGCCGCCATAGGGGCTGTCATCGGCAATCTCGGCCACGCCGAACCGGGACGCTGACCCAATAGGCACTTTGACAAATGCAGCGGTCAGATCAGCATCTTGGTCGTAGTGGTATCGGATCATCCTGCTGTAGTCCATCTGCTAGATATGATCACCCGAGAGAATCAGCACCAATGAAGGATTATAGTGGCGGATGAAATCCAGATTCTGAAACACAGAGTCAGCAGAACCCCGATACCAGTGCGGATTGCTGTAGTCTTTGAAGGGCGGCAGGATGGAAATGCCACGGCTTCGGCCTGTCATATCCCAGGCAGCGCCGGTACCTATATGGTTGATTAGAGAATAAGATCGATACTGGCTGAGGATGGCAACCCGCTCTATGCCGGAATGGAGCAGGTTGGAAAGAGCGAAGTCAATAACTCTGGCGTAACCACCAAATGGAACTGCGGATTTGGGCCGGTAGTGCGTCAGCACCCCAAGTTCATCAACACGGCCTCCGGCCAGCACCATCGCCAAAATAGAAGGTCGATTCATACGGCACCGCCTCACAGATAGGGGCAACCGCTGCCAGATAATGGAATATCCCTTCAAAAAGCGCGGCTGCAGGATGATTGTATTTCATTATTATCTTTACATTTCCCGCATTGCAAGAGCTAAAATCTACGGGTATATCTCATTTTGCCTGGCCTGTTGCCGGTTTTTTCTCAAATTGGGAGGCCAGACGAATGAGGGTCTGGGTAGTGAACTCGGCGCCTTCCTTCAACAGCAGATTCTTCAAGGGCACCTCCGCCCGGGCGGCTTCCCGGTGCCCGCCGGCGGAGCCAAGCTGGGCAAACATTTTTTTGGCCAACTTGCCAGCATTTTTTCGATACCCGTCGCAACGAAATATAACTACCAGCTTGTCGTTATGCTGACCGGAAACAAGCACCCAATCGAACCCCTCCACATGATTAAAAAAATCTGCTATAATCACAATGATATCGGGAGTACTTACCTTGCCCAGATGAGCAAAAGCCTTACCCTTGCTGCTTTTCACCTCGGCGAGTGCTATGCGAAAGTAGCGCAGTTCTGAGCGGCGCAGTGCGGTCAGTTCAAACTTGCGCACCAAATTTATATTAGCAATATTGAACAGGTAGCGGAAACTAATACCGTCGGCAGGCTGCACGGTCTGCCGACGGAAATTCTGGGTATCCACCTTGATACCGTAGTAGAGCGCTGTAGCCAACGCAACTGACGGTTTAATATTGGCCGCGCGCAGATATTCCACCATGATGGAGGATACTGCTCCATATCCGGGCCGGATATCGATAAAATCCGCGTTCCATCCAGTGGTGATCGGATGGTGATCAATCACGGCTGTGAAGGTCATCTTCGCAAAAACAGGCAAATGGTTGGGTTGGGAGTCAACGAGAATGCGCTTACTGAACTCCCTGCCAGCCAAGGTGTGGAGGCGCTCAATGGGTATTTTCAAGCGCTCTACCATGGTAATATTGTTTAATCGGCGAATTTCGTTCGGATAACCGATAGTGACGCTCTGTACCCGGTAGCTCAAGAGTCTCTTCAGGGCCATGGCCGAAGCCAAGGCATCTGGATCGGCATTGATCACAATCAGCACCGCATCAGAGCGTTCAAACAACGCCCATAAACCCTGCAGGCGCGCCAGCGCCGAATTCTTGCTGGGGCTGCAAGTAATATTGTTGTGTGCCATCTTTTCCAGCCGTTTCGGTGTGGTAGGGGCCATAAAAAGGAAGTAGTATGCGCGATTGGGTCAGGAAGTGCAGGGCGTTGATGTGTTTTTCGTGCGAACGCACTCCCTCTTCTATCCATAAGGCTTTACGTAAAGCTACCATAGAAGCGGTAAATTGAGAAGCTTCCTCTCCCTGGAAACACCTTGCTAATCTGGCTTGACTCCCGAAACAAGAACCCGTAGAAAGGTTCATCGCCAAGGGTTTAAATACAACGCCTGATCGCGGGCGCAGCAACTGCTGCTAAGTATTGTCCCGCACTTGTTGATAGTTGCAATGGCCCCATTATCTTATCCTTAGTTGATCCCTGAATATACCGTGCTGCTGAATCGCTATATCCTTAAGCATTTCCTGCGCAACCTAGGCATGCTTTTTGCCGCGCTTATTTCCCTCTACCTGCTCATCGATTTTTTTGAAAAAATCGATAATTTTCTGGAAAAAGGTAAATCCGCAGGACTGATTTTGAAATTTTTCATCCTCAATATTCCCTTCATCGTTGAGCAGATGAGTCCGGTCTGTGTGCTTCTTGCCGGCGTCATTACCCTAGGGGTACTCAATCACACCAACGAACTAATCGCACTGAAATCCTGCGGTATCCCTTTACGTAAAATAGTCGCTCCGATTGTGGCTGCAGGTATGGTGTGCATCCTCTTTTTTCTGGCTCTGTCCCAATGGGTGTTGCCCAGAACAGTGTCGGTCACCAATGAGATCTGGAACAAGGAGGTACAGGGCCGGGTATCCTTGGGCATCTACCGCAATGGCAGGTACTACTATCGGGGTAAAGAGGGCTTTTATTCTTTCATGAGGCCTAACCCGCGTGAATCCCTCTTCTATTTTTTTTCCTACAGTACCTGGGATAAAAACTACGAGCTGGACTCCATCATTTCCTCTCGGATAGCAGGCTGGCAAAACAAGCAATGGGCACTGGTGCAGGGCCAGGTGCAGAACAAAAGCGGCCCTGAAAGATACAGCACTGAAGTGTTTCAGGGAAAATGGCTGGCATTTCCTGAAACACCGGATAGTTTTTTTGTACCGGCCTACCGAAGCATGGAGCTATCGCTGGTGGAGTTGTATCGGGAAACAAAGAATCAGAACTCACCTGAAGAGAGCAACAGGGCCTGGGCCGAGTTTTTCGGTCGTATCTCCTACACCACACTGGGATTCCCCCTCTTGCTCTTGGGTCTGCCGCTTCTGCTTATCGTATACCGGAAATGGGGGCGCGATCTTTCCCTGGCTGTGCCCGTGAGCTGTGGTATGGCCTTTCTCTGCTGGGGTCTTTGGGCGACCCTGCAATCTCTTGCCAAGGCTAATTATATCAACCCGCTTGTTGCTGCCGTCAGCGTGCATGTGGTGGTGGGCGTTGCCGGGCTGTTTTTTTTGCTGCGTGAGGATATCTGATGCAGGAGCGGGTCGGTATTGTGGGTGTTCCCCCGCTGTCAGCAATTGCCGAACTCAACCGGCAGGAGGCGCTTATATTCGACCTGGATGAACCGCAGGTACGCGCCCCGATTGATCAAAGCGCCACCTGGGCGCCCCGGGTGTATTGCGCCATCCTGCGTACCGTGGTGCTTAACTGCATGCATCTGCAACTGGATCGGATCTTCATCGACGTGGGTCCCGGAAAATGCGATGCAGCCCTGTACATTGCAGAGGCGCTGGAGGGCATGCTCACCATTCCCATCCACCGCACCCGCAACGAAGACCAAACAGCCTTTGGTTTTCCCCTGTGCACCACCGCCATGCCCCTGGAGGAAAAAATTGCCCAGATCACAAGGAGCGTGCAGCGGGCAAGCCCCCATCAGGTGCGTCCGGCCTGCGCACCTCTTTGCGGTTTTTGGGGCGTGCCGCCGAGGGATTTTGCCCTGCTACGCTCCTTTCCGGAACAAACCCATGTCTTCGGCTGGACCCGGTGCATGGAAAACAAGACCCCGGCCAATCTGGATTTGGAAAAACAGTTCAACCCAGATCTGCCCACGGTCTTTTTCACCCAGTCCTTCTGCGCCAAGGCAGCCTTGGCGCAGCACCTTGGCC
>LFRM01333721.1_pt1 | contig 11870 bp, 14 predicted proteins | sample 618341 | NCBI WGS metagenome assembly LFRM01 (sample SAMN03654438, study PRJNA283298) | anaerobic digester metagenome | isolation source: pool of bioreactors CSTR01a, CSTR02a, and CSTR03a thermophilic anaerobic... | place: Denmark: Kgs. Lyngby | collected 2014-05-21
TTTGCGTAAAGGCTTGGGCAAGCCTGAAGTGAAGGGCTTGTAGTGTAAGTCGGCTCTGTCTATCTGCCCCATAGCGGCCATTAAGCGATTCAAATTAACAGGGCCGTTAACGCAATACAGTTCTTCTTCGGTTAAAGAAAACTGTTTCAATAGAAAATTGGCCAGTTCTGCGGGGCAGTTGTCTGCCACTTCCAAACGCACTGCATCGCCATAATGTCGCGATAAAAGCTCGCCCCTTAAAGCACTGGCCAAATCAGAAACTTCTTCAGAATTAACGGCTAAATCTGCGTTACGGGTTAATCTAAACTGGTAACAGCCTTTAACTTTCATGCCCGGAAAAAGAGATTTAGCATGGGCATGAATCATTGAAGATAAGAAAACAAAATTATCACCGCCATCACAAAGCTCGTCGGGCAGGCGCAATAAGCGTGGTAAAGAACGGGGAGCAGGTAAAATGGCAAGGCCACCTTCACGCCCAAACGCATCCTTACCTTCCAAAGAAACAATAAAGTTTAAACTTTTATTCACTAGGCGTGGAAAGGGGTGTGAAGGGTCTAGCCCTATGGGGCTGGTAACGGGCAAAATTTCATTGTTAAAAAACGCTTCAACCCAAGCTGCCTGTTCTTTTGTCCATTGGTTACGGCGAATAAAGCGTATTTTTTCTGCTTCCATTGCCGGAATTAACACTTAATTTAATAAAGCATATTGGCGTTCTACCTGTTCATGGCAGAGGCGTGATATTTCTTTAAGTATTTCAGTTGGGCGCATACCATCGGCTGCTGATTTTTCTCTATCTATGGCTACTTGATGACGCAAACCAGCCACACGAATTTCAAAAAACTCATCTAAATTACTAGAAAAAATAAGTAGGAAAAACAGCCTGTTTAATAAGGGGTGACTAGAATCTAAGGATTGTTCTAGCACCCGAATATTAAATTGTAGGTGGGAAAGTTCGCGATTAAAGTAAAGATCGGGGGCATCTAAATCAATGCTGTCATCTGACTTGCGCCGCCGAACACCGCTTTTACTTTGGTTAATGCGTAAAGTGGCACGGGGAGTAACCACTAAAACGGTGGGTGTATTGGTGTCGGGTTGACTTAATACTTCGGGTTTAATCGCCATCTTTCCCTGCCTCTTAATTTACTAATTTAATAAATTACTGATTTAATAGCTGCACTGCGCGCTTACCATAGTAAGTTAAAATGCCGTCACTGCCAGCACGTTTCATGCACACCAAAGCTTCCATCATGACCGCCTCAGACAACCAACCCTTTTCAATTGCCGCCATGTGCATAGCATATTCACCGCTTACTTGGTAAACCAAAGTTGGCACCCCAAATTGGCTTTTTACACGGCGCACTATGTCTAAGTAAGGCATACCCGGTTTAACCATAACCATGTCCGCGCCTTCGGCTAGGTCTAGCGCCACTTCGTGCAAAGCTTCATCGCTGTTGGCTGGGTCCATTTGGTAACTGGCTTTGTTGGCTTTGCCAAGGCTTGCAGAAGAGCCAACCGCATCACGGAAGGGGCCGTAATAGGCTGAAGCGTATTTTGCGGCATAAGAAAGAATGCGTGTATTTACTAGGTTTTCTTTTTCTAACACTTGGCGCAAAGCACCGATGCGGCCATCCATCATGTCGGAAGGGGCTAAGACGTTTGCACCGGCTTCTGCATGAGACAAACCCTGCTTAACAAGAGTATCCACAGTGCGGTCATTCAGAACATAGCCTTCAGCGTCAATAATACCGTCTTGGCCGTGGGTGGTGTAAGGGTCTAAGGCTACGTCAGTAATAATGCCTAGCTCTGGCACCACATCTTTAACAGCTTTAATGCTGCGCTGCACTAAACCATTGGCACTATAAGCTTCTTCAGCAAATTCACTTTTGCCTTCTTTGCCAACCACTGGAAATAGTGCAATGCCAGGAATGCCCAAAGAAGCCAGTTCACGTGCTTCTTTAACTAGCAAATCAATACTTAAACGATCAACACCTGGCATGGAGGGAATAGGATCGCGCGCATTCGTGCCTTCTTGAACAAAAATAGGCACTAAAAAATCAGTGGGAGTTAACTCAGTTTCACGCATTAAACGACGTGAAAAATCATCGGCGCGCATACGGCGCATTCTTGTAGCAGGAAAATGTCGGGGAGTTGTTTGCACGTTTAATTCTCACAAAAATAGAAGAGGAATTGCTGAATGTTAACCTAAGTATATCAGCCCAAAGCAATATTTAATGGCAAGAGTTTGCCTCTAGGCTAATAGGCAGCTAAATTCTATGGGTGTTTTAAACTACTTAAGGGTAAAAATAATGACTAAGAAAGTTGCTTTACTTATTGCTGGTTGTGGCGTTTATGACGGTGCGGAAATTTATGAAACTGTCTTAACACTGCTGCGCTTAGATGAACAAAATGCTGACTATCAGTTTATTGCACCTGATAAACCCCTAGCCCAAGTTATTAATCACCAAACAGGTGAAGAAGTAAGCGACAGCCAACCCGGTGGGGCTGCTAGCCGCAATCTTTTAGTTGAAGCTGCCCGTTTAGCAAGGGGTAACATCATTGCTTTATCGGCAGCTAACCCTGCCGATTACGATGCCGTTATTTTACCAGGCGGTTTTGGTGTGGCTAAAAACTTCTCTACCTTTGCCAGTGAAGGCGCAGACTGTTCGGTTGACTCAGACGTACAAGCTTTTGTGCAGGCTTTTTATAAAGCTGAAAAACCCATTGGCCTAATGTGCATCACACCAGCCATTACAGCCAAGCTTATTCAACCCGGTATTCTTTGCACTGTAGGGCAAGATGCTGCAGTTGAAGGTGCAATGACTAGCATGGGTTCGCTGCATAAAAGCTGCCCAGTTGATGCCATTGTTGTCGACAAAAGCCATAAGGTGATTAGCACACCAGCCTACATGCTAGCCACACGCATTACTGAAGCTAAAGCAGGTATTTTTAAGCTAGTCGATAAAGTTTTAGAAATGGCTTAAAACTAAATTAACTTAAAGTCACTCTAAGCTAAAACCAAGCAGCCCTACTTGTTAGCAGGGCTGTTCAATGGTTTTTTTAATGCTACTTTTAGATTACTAATTAAAACCCACCTAAAAAACTAGATTAAATCAGCAATAGACGATAAATCGGCAGTATTCACACTATTAACTCTAATGGCTTGAATGCCCCAAAGCGTAGCAGGGTTTACTTTTATTCGTTCACTTACATTGCAAGCACTACGAATAGCAAATTGTTCATTTTCTGTATTGCGTCGCCTAGGCGATAAAAAGAACTCGCCATCAGTTTTTTTAATGCTTGCCACTAAAGGTGAGCGTGGGTTAGGTGTTCGGCCTATTACAACGGCCAGTTCACCATTATTTAACCTTACATAAACACCGGGTGGGTAAACCCCCAACTCATTCAAGAACACTAGAGTAAGTTTGGAATCAAACTTGCTGCCGCGTTGAGTGAAAATATCACGCAAAGAGTCTTTGTGTTTAATGGGGTTACGGTAAGGCCGGTGGGTAACCATTGCGGTATAAACATCGGCTAGGGCTAAAATCCTTGCTTCACGACGAATAGCGTCGCCTACAAGGTTTCGTGGGTAACCTGTGCCATCTAATTTTTCATGGTGTTGCGCCACTAGTTCTAACCATAATGCATCGTCTACCCCAGCGGCTTCTAGCTTTTGCATACTTTGCAAAGGGTGGCGATTAATTACTTCACGCTGCTGATCATTTAAAGGTGTTTTCTGCTGATGCAAGCGTTGTTGGTAAGGGTTCCTGGCTAGGTTACCCGTTAGGGCAGCTGCCAATACCGACAAGCGAACCACCTGCTCTACTTGTAAACGCTCAAGAATTAGCTCTGTTAATACTGCTATTTGCATGGGGTGGTGTACATGGTAAGGAAACTGATCAGCCAAATGCACCGCACCTAATAAGGCGTCGCTATCATAGCTAACGAGTCCTTGAATGTGGGTGGCTATATCGTAAACCCGTTTTTTAATAACGCTGCCATTGGGCGTTTCTGATTCAATTAGCTTAAATACTTCCTCAAGCTTTAAGCAAAGTTCGTCAAATTCTGCAAAGGGGTTAACTTTACGGTGAAACTTAATAGGCTGAGGTAACAGGCTTTCAGGATCAGGTTCTATTTCATTTGCAAACAGGCCAACTCGCGTAAGAATTTCTTTTTGCCTGTCGGAGCGCAAAATAGAGCCCTTAGCCATTAACAGCTTGCCAAACTCGTCATAGATAGACCAAGGCACCGGCTGACTCACTTTAAGGTGTTCAGGCGTTATTCTTGACAGTTCAAAATCACGCAAAAACATAGCGTATCCTTGCAATCAGTCTGTTATCTAAAAAGGCTGGTCAGCGTAAATGGCTTTTAAATAATCACCGCCACACTGCAGTTCTTCAAACCAAGCTAAAAAAGCTTCCACTTGATCGCCCTGAAACATTGCTCCGTGCTGGGGCACTATCATGGTTACTTTTTTTGGCAAGGCTCTAATTCTTGCTACCCAGTGCCTACAAACTGCATTGGAGTGCATATAACGTTTATGGAAAGGAGTCATAAAAGCTTTATGTGCTTCAAAGTCTTTTACAAAAATTTCACGCCCACCTTCAGGGTAAATAGAAGCACCAATGTCACCGGTAAACAAAATGCCTGAACGCTCATCAAAAATACTAAAGTTACCTTCACTGTGTAAAAAGTGAGCAGGTAAAATAAGCAGATGGTCGCCGCTTGGCAGGCGCAATTTAGCACCTTTATCTGGAATGGGAACAACCCGTTCAGGCTCATCTAAGCCAAAGTGAGAGACAAAATGTAACCATAAACCTGAAATTAGCAGCTTAGCGTCGGTGGCTTTCATCCAGTAGGGCGCTGAAGAGCAAACATCAGGGTCTTGATGGGTTGCTATCATGGTGTTGAGTTGACGAGGGTGTAAGTAACGCGTGACTTGTTCTAATACATGGTGGAAGACATAACTTCCGCCTGGGTCAAACAAATAACCCTGCCCGCCATTAATAATTAAACATTGGTTGGTTTGTACAAAAGAATTAGAACCCTCTTCTTCTTCCCAGCCAAACCAAACAAATTGGTGTTCATCGTCCTCATACAGCAAACAGCTGTCATCTAAGTTTGCATTCATTTTGACAGGCTCCTATTGGTTTATTCCTTGTTTTTATTTTGCTTACACTAGAACAAATGCCTGTAAAACTGAGTCAGCTTAAAAGCCGTAGAATTCATCTAATAAATCAGTTCCACATTGTAAGTTTTCTAGCCAATCTAAGAATTTAGGTATGTGTTCTTTGCCTATAATTGCACCGTGCTGAGGCACAATCATTTCAACAGGGTATTGGCGAATCATACTAACCCACTTACGCAAAGCAGCATTATTACCCATATAACGTTTATGGAAGCCTTCAGTGTAAGTAAGGTGTTTTTCCCAATCTTCCACCATTAGGTAACGTTCACCTTTAGGGAAAACTGCAGCACCTATATCACCTGAAAAAAGAATTTTAGAGCGGCTATCATAGAAGCTAAAGTTACCTTCACTGTGTAAAAAGTGGGCAGGTAACATTACAATTTCACCGCCAGCTGGCAGCTTAATCATCTTACCGCGGTCTTCAATAGCAATGAGTCGACTGTTATCACTAAAGCCAAAGTGGGAAACAAAGCGCACCCATAAGCGTGATACAAGCAAACGCGCATTGGTTGCTTTTAACCACAAGGTGACAGATGAAAGTACATCAGGGTCTTGGTGGGTGGCGATAAGGTAACGAATTTGATCTAAGGGGAGGTACTTGTTAACTTCTGCTGCGACTTCGGCAAAAATAAACGCGCCACCTGGGTCAAACAAATAACCCTGATTCTGATTAACAACTAACACTTGATTCGATTGCACCAAGGTTTCTTCTGTATCAGGATCTTCCCAACCAAACCAAACGTACTGGTGGTCATCATCCTCATATAAGACTTTACTGCTTTCTACCATCTTTAACTCCATCTGCTAACTCCATCTGCCTGCTTTAGCATTCCATTTAGTTAATGTATATCAAGGTTCCTTAACTTAACAATTGATACAAAACAATAAAGCTGCTTATAACCCTTAATTATTGTTTTTAAATGTAAAGTTAAACTTTAATCTTGATGCCTAGTTTTGGGTAATAAACGTGAAATGAGTATACCAACCTCAAATAATAACCACATAGGAATGGCTAATAACGTTTGTGAAAACACATCGGGTGGTGTTAGTAACATGCCTGCTACAAAGCAACCTAAAATAACATAAAGGCGTTTTGCTACTAAACCTTCAACACTAGTAATGCCTGCTAAAACTAATAAGACTGTAGCCACAGGAATTTCAAAAGCCAAACCAAAAGCAAAGAACAGCTTTAATACAAAGCTTAGGTAGGCATTAATATCAGTCATAACAGTCACCCCTTCAGGGGCAGCCTTGGTGAAGAAGGCAAAGAGCAATGGGAAAACTGCATAATAAGCAAAGGCCATACCAGCATAAAACAACACAATGCTTGAACCCAGCAAAGGGAAGGCTAGCTTTTTTTCATGCTCATATAACCCTGGCGCTATAAAACTCCAAATTTGGTATAAAACGTAAGGCACACTGACTAAAAATGCAGTGAATAAGGTGAGCTTAAAAGGTGCTAAGAAAGGCGATGCAACTTCCGTTGCAATCATTTTTGCCCCTTCGGGAAGAATAGACCTTAGGGGTTCAGAGATGAATAAGTAGATGTCGTTAGCAAAATAAAACAAACATAAAAACACAACCAATACAGACAAAACACTACGCAATACGCGTGAACGCAGCTCGACAAGGTGTTCAACCAAAGGGGCATTACTTGAATCAGAAGGTTGTAATTCTGGGTTGCTCACTTGGGTGTGTCCTTAGACTGGTTGGCAGGTCGTTCTACAACAGCTTGCTCTACAGGAGTGTGCTTTTCATTGGCCTGCGGTGATTGCATTTCTGCTGCTAGTTCTTTTTCTGCATCAAGCAAGCCACTACGCACTTTTTTCTCGTGCTCTGCCAAACGCTCGCGCATTTCTTCTAGTTGCAACTGTTCGTTTACTTCCTGTTGAATGCCAGAAACCATTTTACGAATTCGCCCTAGGTATAAACCTAGGGTTCGAATTGCTTGTGGTAAACGCTGTGGTCCTAAGACTAGAAGGCCCACAACGGCAATCACCACGAGTTCAAAAAAGCCAATATCGAACATAGACTAGGGCGCTTATTTGCGCTCCTGCTCCTGATTAACTTTAGTGGCTGTAACGTCTATCGTGTCTTTATGCTCAGCTTTTTTTTGAGCCGTTGTTTGAGTGCTCTCTGCTTCGGCTTCTTTTTCGCCTTCGTTCATGGCAGATTTAAAGCCTTTGATAGCGCCGCCTAGATCACTGCCTAGGTTACGAAACTTTTTAGTTCCAAAAATTAGTACCACTATGCCCAATACAATTAGAAGCTGCCAAAAACTAATGCCACCAATACCCATAACTCTCTCCTACAATAAATTAAAATGTGGTTAATTAATGATTACTTGCTACGGCTCGCTTTTTCATCTAAGCCAGAAATGCCCATACGACGCGCAAGTTCATTGAGTACATCTTGATGGTTAATGCCCAAGTGGGACAGCATAACTAAGGAGTGAAACCAAAGGTCGGCGGTTTCAGCAATCACTGCTTGGTTACAGCCAGAAACCTGTGCATCTTTAGCAGCCAACAGAGTTTCTGTTGCTTCTTCACCCACTTTTTCTAATATTTTATTAAGCCCTTTGTGGTGCAGTTGGGCAACGTAAGAGCTTTGTGGGTCTGCCTGCTTACGTTCCTGCAAAACAACAGTCAGCTGTTGAAGAATATCACTCATTGCCATCGCAACCTTGTTAAATAAGAGAAAATGCAACTAAGCATAATGAAAATAGCAACAGTTCACCAGTTGCCTAACGCCTTAATAATACTAAAAGGCTAACACTACCCAAAACCCAAGGCTGCCATTCGCCTTCTAAAAAAGGCAGCAGGTAATCGCCTAAGCCTGCAACTAGAGCCAAAGCAAGCAGTAAAACCCCTACAACTAACTGGCCAGTGCGTCGCCGATTACGCGCCATTTCATTACGCATCTCGGTTAAAATAAGGCGTTGTTGCTGTTGGTCTTGCTGCCAATGCCGCATTTGGCTTAAGCCTTCATGCGCTAACTGGGGTAATTCAGGCACTAATTCTAGCCAATCGGGTAGTTTTTCTTGCACTTTTTTAAGAATACCACGTGGGCCAATGCGTTGTTTCATCCAGTTTTCTAAAAAGGGTTTAGCGGTGGTCCACAAGTCAAGTTCTGGGTAAATCTGCCTGCCTAAGCCTTCAATATTCAGCAGGGTTTTTTGCAGTAAAACCAATTGTGGCTGAACTTCCATATTAAAACGCCGTGCCGTTTGAAATAACCCTAACAAGACTTGCCCAAAAGAAATGTCTTTTAAAGGTTTTTCAAAGATAGGCTCACAGACAGCACGAATGGCTGCTGCAAACTCATTAGCGCGAGTGCCTTCACCCACCCAGCCCGATTCAATGTGTAGCCTTGCCACTTCGTGGTAATCCTGCTTAAAAAAAGCTAACAGATTACGTGCTAGGTAATTTTGGTCTTCAACACTTAATGAACCCACAATGCCGCAATCTATAGCAACATAACGTGGGCTTTCTGGCTTGCTGGTGTCTAAGAAAATATTGCCTGGGTGCATGTCAGCATGAAAAAAATTGTCGCGGAAAACTTGGGTAAAGAAAATCTCTACGCCACGTTCGGCCAGTTTTTTCATATTCACCTTGTGCGCGCGAATGGTGTCTAGCTCAGCAATAGGCACGCTATAAATGCGTTCTTGCACCATTAGGTTTGATCGAGTAAACGACCAATGAATGGCTGGTACATAAAGTAAAGGCGAGTTTAAAAAGTTACGTTTTAGTTGTGAAGTATTGGCGGCTTCTTTTTGTAAATCTAGCTCGTCCATTAAGCTTATTTCATAATCTGCCACCACTTCCACTGGGTGAAGTCGGTGTGCATCAGGCACTAGGCGCAGTATTAAACGTGCCAACATATATAACAGCTGCACGTCTTTTTTAATGATTTTTTCTACACCGGGGCGAATAACCTTAACAACAACGTTTTCACCTGTGTGTAATTTAGCAGCATGAACCTGTGCAACCGAGGCAGAAGCCAAAGCTTCAGTTTCAAATTCAGCAAAGGCTTCTTCAACGGTCATGCCCAAGGCTTTTTCTATGGTTGCCTTGGCTTGCACAGCAGGAAAAGGAGCCACTTGGTCTTGTAGTTTTCTAAGTTCGTCTGCTACGTCTGGCGGTAGTAAATCACGCCTTGTTGAAAGCATTTGTCCAAATTTAGTGAAAATTGGACCCAGTTCTTCTAAGGCTAAACGTAAGCGTTCACCCCGAGTGTAATCATGCAAAGGAAAGAGTTTTGCAGGGTTAATACGCATTAATAGCACTAGCACAAAAGGTAGGCGATCTAATGGAATTAACGTATCTAAGCGGTAACGCAGGGAAATCCAAGCAATGCGAAAAGCGCGGTGTAAACGTCCCACTTATTCTTCTCCTGCTAGTGGTTGTAACTGCTTTTCTAGCAGGTTAATGCGGGCTTCTAAACGGTCAACGTCTAGTCTGAGTTCATGCAGTTTATCTTCAGCCACATGCCAACTATTTTTACCCGTTAAAATGGCGGCTTCATCATCTAAATAAGATTTAACGTCTTCACTAGCCGAACCTGTAAAACGTTGCCCAAATTGCAATAATTGATTAACACTGGCTTGAATGGATGCCAGAGGTAAAGGGCTAGCGACACGGCTAACCAGTTCTTGGGCATCTAACCCTAGGCCAGCAATCAACTCTTCTAGTGTTTCTAACAAGTGTGTATTGCCGCCCACGGTTACTTTAGAACCGAACAAAATGCTGCTGGCATCTTTACTAGTCGCCATTTTTAAATAAGTTTGGGGTGAAGTTAAAATCCAAGCATCGGCAGGTTCTTCACTTTGACGGTAAAGGTATAAACCATCGCCTGCTATTTGCATTCTTAATTGCAGGTTTAAGCCAGTGACTTGAAATTCAATGCAGCTACCCTGTAGTTTTTCAAACGCAGCAGCAGCGCCCCCTTCTTGGGCAACCGCTTGCCTTAGCAAAGGGTTAATAAGGCTTTCTAAGGCGGTTAATGCACTCAGCGGTAATTGCATAAAATATTAGCTTCCCTAAATTAAGTTACAGCTTAATGCCACGGTGCAGCGCAACCACGCCCGAAGTCATATTGTGATATTCCACTTCATCTAGCCCAGCGTTTTCCATCATCCCTTTAAGGGTTTCTTGGTCTGGGTGCATACGAATGGATTCAGCCAAATAACGGTAGGAATCACTGTCGCCTGCCAACAGCTTGCCCATTAAAGGTAAGGCTGTAAAAGAATAAAGGTCGTAAGCTTTAGACATCAGTGGGTTGGTTGGCTTAGAAAATTCAAGCACTAATAAACGGCCACCGGGCTTAAGAATGCGTGCCATATCTTTTAAGGCTTTGTCTTTGTCGGTAACGTTTCGCAGGCCAAAAGCAATGGTAATAATATCAAAATGATTGTCTGGAAAAGGTAAGGCTTCAGCGTTGGCCTGCACAAAGCGGATATTGCCGCCATAGCCTTTATCTAGCAGGCGGTCACGCCCCACTTTCAACATGGAAGCGTTAATATCAGCCAAAACAACCTCACCGTATTCACCCACTAGGCGTGAAAACTGCATGGTTAAATCGCCCGTACCACCGGCGATATCTAGTACCTTATGGCCTTTACGCACACCCGATAATTCAATAGTAAATTTCTTCCACAGGCGGTGTACGCCCATCGACATCATATCGTTCATCAAGTCATATTTAGTGGCAACGGAATCAAACACCCCAGCAACCCGTTTAACCTTTTCATCGACCGGCACTTCTTGGTAACCAAAGTGAGTGGTCTTATCTTGTTGCTCTTGTGTCATAATTTTTTACCTGCATCAACAGCCAGTGGAATAAGTTTGGGGTTGCGGCTTTCTCCGGCAGCAGCTAATTGGTCTAAATACCGCTGCCACTCAAGTGCTTTATGGGTGCCTAAATGCCAAAAATAATCCCAAGTAAATAGCCCTGTGTCATGCCCGTCATCAAAGCTTAGCTTTAAGGCATAACGCCCAACCGGTTCAATTTTCCAAATACGCACATCTTTTTTGCCTACTTGTAACTTAGGTGAACCATGCCCTTGCACTTCGGCAGAAGGCGATAACACCCTTAATAATTCAGCCGGAAGTTCAAAAATCTGGCCTTGTGGATAATGCAGTTCTAAGCAAGCACGACTTTTGCTGTAATGAATTTTGGTTGGTTGGGGCAGGGCCATGTTGTACCTTTAAAGAATGTAGCGTGAAAGGTCTTGGTCTTTAACCAATGCGCCTAGCTGCTGATTAACGTAAGCCGCATCAACCACTAACTTACCTTCTAAGCTTTCTGTGGCAAAGCTTGCATCTTCTAGCAGGCGTTCAATTACCGTGTGCAAACGACGTGCGCCAATGTTGTCGGTGTTTTCGTTCACTTCGTAGGCAATTTCTGCCAAGCGGTTAATGCCATCGTCGGTAAAGCTTAGTTCTACGCCTTCGGTGGCTAAAAGTGCAACCGCTTGGCGGGTTAAAGAGGCCGTAGGCTCGGTTAGAATGCGACGAAAATCATCGGTGGTTAGTGCTTTTAATTCCACGCGAATGGGCAGGCGACCTTGCAATTCTGGAATAAGATCAGAGGGTTTGGCTAGGTGAAAAGCACCCGAGGCAATAAACAGAATGTGGTCGGTTTTAACCATGCCATATTTAGTGCTAACCGTGCAGCCTTCAATTAG
>LFRM01055610.1_pt1 | contig 11866 bp, 7 predicted proteins | sample 618341 | NCBI WGS metagenome assembly LFRM01 (sample SAMN03654438, study PRJNA283298) | anaerobic digester metagenome | isolation source: pool of bioreactors CSTR01a, CSTR02a, and CSTR03a thermophilic anaerobic... | place: Denmark: Kgs. Lyngby | collected 2014-05-21
TCAGTTTCTCGAATGATGAACTTCCGATAATTATTTTTATCCGGTAATCCATTTTTGAAGGAAACTACGGCTCCCACTGTTTCTCCTCCCTGGAAAGTGGAGATATCCACTCCCTCTACCCACTCCGGGGCTGACGGAATGCCTAAGAGGGTTTGCAGCTCTTCTTTTGCTTTTTCTGAAGCTCTTTCTCTTTTTTCCATTTTTAGTTTTTCTACTTCTAAATTCTTCTCCGCATTACTCCGAGCAAAAGTCATCATCTCTTTTTCTTCCCGGGTTAGAGGAGGAGTAAAAGTTATAGCATACTCTTCTTCTATTTCAGGTATTTCTCCTCCCTCCCAGCACACCCGGGAAGGAAGGTTAAACCTATTCAAATAAAATTCCTCCCCGAATTCTCTCAATATCTCTTCTCTCTTCCCGCCTGATGTGAGAAAACTCTCGCTTCCTATCAAGCGTCCTTTTCTCACCCGGAGCACTATAAGAGAAGCCAGGGTTTCATCGCCAGCCATATCAATAAAATCTACATCTTCTGCCCTGGAGAGAACCAGTTGATATCGAGCCACAATTTTGTTCACTGCTTCCCACCTATCCCGATAACGGGCTGCCTCTTCAAAATCCAGCTCCTCTGCCCTCTTCCACATCTCCTGCTCCAGCCAGGAAAGAACTCTTTCATAATCGCCATTCAAAAAATCTTGAGCTTTTTTCACTCTCTCTCCGTATTCCTCTTTAGTTACTGAACCCAGACAGGGAGCACAACAGAGACCCAGTTCAAAATCCAGACAGGGTCTATCCAGAGGGAAACGCTTCTCCGAAATAGCGCAGCCTCGCAAGAGAAAAAGAGAGCGCAGAAGTTTCAAACCTTCTTTCACCTTTTTCACATCGGTAAATGGGCCAAAAAACTGACCAAAAGGAGTGGTTTTTCGCCGGGCTACTCTCACTGCTGGAAAATCCCCATCGGGAGAAAAAACTATATAGGGGTAGCTTTTGTCATCTTTTAAGCGCAGGTTATAACGGGGCTGGTGAGTCTTAATTAATTCATTCTCCAGAAGAAGAGCCTGGTGCTCATCAGGAACCAGAAAATAACCAATGGTGTCTATTTCTTCTGCCATATCCCTTTTCAGGGGAGAAGAGTAACGGTGATGAAGATGAGAATTCACCCGCTTGAAAATGTTTTTCGCTTTACCCACATAAATAATTTCTCCCCGGGAATCTCGAAAAGTGTACACCCCGCACTCCGGGGGTAATTTATTCCAGTCTTCCTTTTTAACTTCGAACCGAGTATAGCTCCTCCTGGTCAAGGGAAAGCACTCTCCTCAAAAATTGCCCGGTATAGGAAGCGGGATTTTTTGCCACTTCCTCAGGGGTTCCTTTGGCTATTAGATACCCTCCTTTTTCTCCTCCTTCTGGTCCTAAGTCAATCAGATAATCACAACTCTTGACCACGTCTAAATTGTGCTCAATTATTAAAACTGTATTTCCCCGACTGCGCAACTCCAGCAGCACATCCAGCAGTTTTTCTATATCGGCAAAATGAAGTCCCGTAGTTGGCTCATCCAGAAGATATAGAGTTCTACCGGTGGCTATTTTACTCAGTTCTCGAGCTAACTTTATTCTCTGCGCCTCTCCTCCTGAGAGCGTGGTAGCCGGTTGCCCCAGCCGGATATAGCCTAACCCCACCCGGTCTAAAATCTCTAATTTTCTCCGGATGGTCGGTATGTTTTCAAAGAAAGAAAGAGCCTCGCTTACTGTCAAATCCAGAACTTCAGCAATGTTTTTACCTTTATATTTAATATCTAAAGTCTCCCGGGCATATCTTTTGCCTTTACAGTGCTCACAGGTAACAAACACATCGGGGAGAAAGTGCATTTCTATTTTAATCGTTCCGTTACCCTGACAGGCTTCACACCTTCCTCCTTTAACGTTAAAACTAAAGCGTCCCGGACGATAACCTCGAGCCCGGGATTCAGGAAGCTTGGTAAAGAGATTCCTGATTTCTGTGAAAACTCCGGTGTAGGTAGCAGGGTTAGAACGAGGAGTTCTACCAATGGGAGACTGATCAATAACCACCACTTTGTCCAGAAATTCCACCCCTTCTATAGAATCGTGTTCCCCTGCTTCCCAACGGGAACGATAAAAAGTCCGGGCTAAAGACCGATACAAAACATCATCCATCAAGGTGCTTTTTCCCGAACCAGAGACGCCCGTTATCCCCACCAGAAGCCCCAGAGGAATTTCCACGGTGATATTTTTCAAATTATGGGCTCGCGCTCCTTTGACTATCAGCCATTCCTCTCCCGGTTTCTTTCTTTCTCGAGGAAGAGGCACTTCTCTTTTTCCGCTCAAATACAGACCCGTTATACTATGAGGGTCGTTCATTATCTCTAAAAGGGAGCCCTGGGCTATTACTTCTCCCCCTCTTTCTCCTGCCCCTGGTCCCATATCCACGATAAAATCAGCATTTCTGATGGTATCGGCATCATGTTCCACTACTAAAACTGTATTGCCTAAATCCCGCAAATTTTTTAGAGTAGAAATCAGCTTCTGGTTATCTCGAGGATGCAGACCAATGGTAGGTTCATCTAAAACATAGAGAACTCCCACCAGACCCGAGCCAATTTGAGTAGCCAAACGGATTCGCTGCGCTTCTCCTCCTGAAAGAGTGGCAGCGGGGCGATTAAGCGTGAGATAATCAAGACCCACTTCTTCTAAGAATTTCAAACGAGAGAGAATCTCTCGCATTATGGGTTGAGCAATTATCAGTTCGCTCCCGGAAAATTCCAGTTGAGAAAAAAAGGAGCGTAACTCAGCAATAGTCAGGCGAGAAAGGTCTCCAATGGAGAGATTCTGGATTTTCACCGACAAACTCTCTTTTCGCAGGCGGTCTCCCTGGCAGGTCGGACAGGTTCTCGTAGATAGATAAGGAGATATTTCTTCTTCCTCCCACCATCCTGTAGCAGAACGCAGTTTTCTCTCTAAATAATTGATGACTCCCTCAAAACCTCCATCACCATAGAAAATTAAGTCTTTCTCTTCTTCCTTCAGTTTTTGAAAGGGTTTATTCAAGCTTATCCCGTGAGATTTCAAAAACTTTATAATTCTCTCTCCACTATAACTATCAGAGTNNCTACAGGCCGGACATGCTCCATAAGGATTATTGAAAGAAAACATTCGGGGAGTGATTTCAGGAAAACTAACTCCGCAGTCCACACAGGCAAAATGCTCGCTAAAGAGGACGTCTCTATCTTCTTCCCCTTCTTTAATTCTCATCTTTACTACTCCCTTACCGTAGCGGAGGGCTATCTCCACTGAATCACTTATCCTCCTTGCCGCATCTTCTTCTACCACTATCCGGTCCACCACTAAATCAATTTCATGTTTTTTATTTCTGTCTAACTCTACATTTTCCCAGTCTTCCAGCTCTATCATTTCCCCGTTTACAATCACCCGAGCAAAACCATTTTTCAGCATATCTCCGAGGAGCTTGCGATATTCCCCTTTTCTTCCCCGCACTAAAGGTGCTAAAATCATCACCCGCGTGCCAGATGGCAGAGATAAGATTTCATCAGTTATCTGAGTAACAGTCTGGCGTGTGATGGGCTTTCCACACTCCGGACAAAAAGCCTTCCCGCAGCGAGCAAACAAGACTCGCATATAATCGTAAACCTCAGTAACTGTCCCCACTGTAGAGCGGGGGTTGCGAGAAGCAGCTTTTTGATTTATAGCAATAGCTGGAGATAAGCCTTCGATGTAGTCCACATCGGGCTTTTCCATTCTCTCCAAAAACTGTCGAGCATAAGAGGAAAGAGACTCCAGATACCTTCTCTGTCCTTCAGCATAAATGGTGTCGAAAGCCAGAGAAGACTTCCCCGACCCCGATAAACCAGTAATAACTATAAAGTGATTACGAGGAATTTCTAAATCCACATTTTTAAGATTGTGTTCCCGTGCTCCTTTAACTACGATTTTCCCGTTTAGATTCATGTTTTATTCCCAACTTTCAATTCTTTCCTTTTTTCTTTGATTATCCGGTTACCAGATTTTATTTTGAGAATTTCATCTCTCAAAATAGCTGCTTTTTCAAACTCTAAGCGACGCGCTGCCTCTTGCATCTCCTGAGTCAGTTTCTCTATCCACTTCTCTTTAGTTTCTCCTTTTTCTTTCAACCCTTCCACTAATTCCACCACCTCTTCTGCTTCCTTAGAAACAGCTCCTTCTTCAGGAAGAAGAGTACGCACCTCTTTAACTATACTCTGAGGTATTATTCCGTGTTCCCGGTTGTATTCTTCCTGAACCTTCCGCCGGCGTCTGGTTTCCTCTACCGCTCTTTTTAAAGAACCGGTCATCTCATCAGCATAAAGAATAACTCTACCTTCTACATTGCGAGCTGCCCGACCCATAGTTTGAATAAGAGACACTTCCGAGCGCAAAAACCCTTCTTTATCGGCATCCAGGATAGCTACCAGTGCCACCTCCGGTAGGTCTAACCCTTCTCGCAACAGGTTAACTCCCACCAGGACATCAAACTCTCCTCTCCTCAAATCCCTGACAATTTTTGCTCTTTCTAAAGTATCAATTTCGGAGTGAAGATAGCGCACTTTTATTCCCATCCCGTAGAGAAAATCGCACAGGTCTTCAGCGCTCTTTTTGGTAAGAGTAGTTACCAGAACCCTCTGATTTTTCTTTACCACTTTTCGGATTTCTCCTAATAAGTCTTCTACCTGCCCTCGCGCTTTTCTTATTTCCGCCTGAGGGTCTAAAAGACCGGTAGGTCTGATCAATTGCTCTACTACCTGTTCACTATGCTCCAGCTCAAAAGCAGAAGGAGTAGCAGAAACAAAAATACACCTCTTCACTTTGCTTTCAAATTCCTCAAAAGTAAGAGGACGATTGTCAAAAGCAGAAGGAAGCCGAAAACCAAAATCTACCAGAGATTTCTTCCGGGAGCGGTCTCCTTCCTGCATGCCCCTCAATTGAGGAATGGTAACGTGAGATTCATCTATTATAACCAGATAATCAGAGGGAAAATAATCGAGCAAGGTATAGGGAGGCTCTCCCGGCTTTCTCCCATCTAAATGACGGGAGTAGTTTTCTATCCCCGGACAGTAACCGGTCTCCCGCAAAAGCTCCAGGTCATATTTAGTCCTTCTTCTCAATCTATCCGCCTCCACCAGGCGTCCTGCAGAGAGGAAAAAGTTTACCCTCTCTTCCATCTCTCTTTCAATATTCTGGAGAGCTCGCTCGAATTCACTTTCATCTACCAGATAATGTTTGGCAGGGTAAATGAACACTTCTTCCAGTCGCTCCAGAGTTTTACCACTCACCGGTTCAAATACTTTTATACACTCCAGCTCCGGACCAAAAAATTCCAGGCGGAGGGCAGTTTCGCTATAAGCAGGATATATCTCTACTGTATCTCCTTTCATCCGGAAATACCCGGGGCTGAATTCAATCTCATTTCTTTCGTAAAGCAAGTCTATGAAACGTCTGACTAAATCTTCCCTTTTCCATTCCTGCCCTACCCTCAAGTGAAAAATTCTCTTCTCATATTCCCGGGGAGAACCAATGCCATAAATACAGGAAACCGAAGCCACTATTACCACATCTCTTCTCTCCATAAGAGAAGAGGTAGCTTTCAACCGCAGGCGGTCTAATTGCTGGTTAATGGAAGCATCTTTTTCGATATAGAGGTCATATTCAGAGACATAAGCCTCCGGTTGATAATAATCGTAATAGCTGACAAAATATTCTACAGCATTATCAGGAAAAAAGGCTCTCATCTCGCTGTATAATTGAGCAGCTAAAGTTTTATTATGAGAGATAATGATGGTGGGAAGATTGATTTGAGCGATGACATTAGCCATGGTAAAGGTCTTACCCGAGCCGGTAACACCCAGTAAAGTCTGGTACCGATATCCTTTCTTCAAGCCATCCACCAGTTGTTCAATAGCCTGAGGTTGATCCCCGCAGGGCTCATAAAGAGAAGAAAGATGAAAACTATCTTTTTTCATTGGCCTTACTGCTCCTTGCTATTTTTTCCTCCAATAAAAACCCATCAGAGGATTTTCTATTTCAGCTCCTCCAGCCAATCTTCGATTGTTTCCTCCAGCTCCTCTAAAGAACCCTCATTTTTCAGGATAAAATCTGCTCTTCTTTTCAAGCAATTTAAGAATCTCTGTAAGCGCAGACGGTCTCTTATTTCTCTCGCTTTTAGTCCTGTGGTTTTCAATAACCTCTTTTCCCTTATTGCCTCATCCGCCTCTACAAATATCAATTTATCCCAGAGAGGCTCAAAACCAGCCTCAAAAAGGACAGCTCCCTCAATTGCTACTATCCGGGAAGGAGGAACTGAAGCTAACTTTTTACGCACTTCCTGGAGAAGAACAGGATGGGTAACGCTATTGAGATTAAAAAGGTTTTCCCAGTCCCGGAAAACCATTTTTCCCAGTTTAGTGCGGTCAAGCTCTCCCTTTTCGGTCAAAAACTGCGGCCCAAAAGTTTTTACTATGCTCTTCCACAGAGGCCCTCCCTTTTTAGAAAGCTCCCTGCTCAATTTATCCAGCTCCCATACTTCTATTCCTTTTTCCCGGAGGATACGGGCTACAGTGCTTTTGCCTGCCGCAGTTCCTCCTCCTATAGCCCACACTGGAGACATGAATTTCTCCTACCTTTCTCGATAAATTTCTAAATAACGGGGAATGGAATTTTCCCAGGAAAAATCAGATTGCATAGCATTAATCACCATGGTATTCCACAGTTCTTGATTTTCAAAATAAGTGTTCAGAGCCCGAGTGAGTGCTTTAGATAAATCAGAGAAGGAATAGTTTTCAAACTGAAAGCCAGTGCTGAGACAAGGATTAAAAGGATAGTCAATCACAGTGTCAATCAAGCCCCCCACCCGACGCACGAGAGGTAGTGTTCCATAATTCATGGCAATCATCTGGCTTATTCCGCAGGGCTCAAACCGGGAAGGGAGAAGCAGCAAATCAGAAGCAGCATACACTAAATGGGATAATTCATCATCAAACCTGATAGCCGCCTTTACTTTTGGGTATCTCTCTTCCATGTCTTTTAAAGCTTTCTCATAAATCTCCTCACCTGTTCCCAGGAAAAACCAGTAAGCTGGTAAATTAAAAAAGTGAGCCGGGTCGTGCAAAAGAAGGTCTATCCCTTTTTGTTCTACTAAACGAGAGACAAAAGAAATCACCGGTAGAGAAAAGTCCTTTGCCTTCGGGAAAAACTGCCGAATCAATTTTTCTTTGTTTATTGCTTTCTTTTCTCGGGAGGATAAATCATAGTTTGCCGGAATCAAAGAATCAGTGGCCGGATTAAAGACTTCTCTATCTATGCCATTTACAATACCCACTATTTTCTTTTTCTGGGAAATAGCTCGTAAAACCCCATCCAATCCTTCTCCATACTCGGGAGAGCATATCTCTCGAGCATAAGTGGGGCTGACTGTAGTTATAACATCAGAAAATATCAAGCCTGCTTTCATCAAATTCAAATTACCATAAAATTCCAGATATTCATGAGTAAAAAACTGACCGGGAAGATTAATCAAACGGAAAAGGTCACCTCGACCAATGCCCTGATAAGCCAGATTATGAATGGTAAATACTATTTTTTCTGGCTTAGTACGGTATGAAGGCCAGTATTTTACTATGTAGGCACAAAGTAGAGCGCTCTGCCAGTCGTGAGCATGAACTAAGAAATTCCCTTCCTGCCATCTCACCAGATACTCAAAAACCGCCCGGGAAAAGAATATGAACCTTTCTAAATCATCGGGATAACCATACATCCTCTCCCGAGAGAAAAAATCTTTCCCCTGTACAGCTATAATTTTTTGTTTTCCTTCCTCCATTTTGAAAAATTGAGCAGTCACTGCCGCATCGCCAAAGTAAAAATCCACCTCTCGCTCCAGAGAAAAGGAATAATTATCCAGCACTCCTCGATAGGCAGGAAGAAAAAGAGTAACAGAAAAATCGTAATCGGGCAGATACTTAAAAAGCGCTCCAATTACATCTCCCATTCCTCCACTTTTGGCATAAGGATAGGCTTCAGTGGCAACCAGTATTACTTCTTCCATATTCATCCTCCCTTATAATTAATATATCACTCTTTTTCTTCGCTCGAGCGGGAAAAAAGAGAACCGCTATTCACTCGATTTTTCAAAAGGCGTTCTTTAACTTTCCGAAACTCCAAAGCATCCAGCTTCTGGAACAATTTGTTTTTATCCACTTTTGACCATCCCCAGGCTTTTATCTCTAAATCTAAGGGGAGGTCTCTCTCCAGGGCAACCAATTTTCTATTTTCCTCCACTTTATCCCGGTTGCTTTCGATGGCTTCCCGGAGCTTAGGAGGTAAAAGAGAGAGGTTCTTTAGAATTCCTTCCCAGCTACCAAATTGTCTGATTAGTTTTACTGCCGTTTTTTCTCCTATCCCCGGAACACCAGCAATGTTATCTGAGGGGTCTCCACTCAAAGCTAAAACATCAATCCACTGCTCGGGGGAGATACCCCACTCTTTTTCAAATTCTTCTAAATCTATTTTCTTCAAATTAGTAACTCCTCGGTGGGGTTGAAGAAGTACGGTTCTCTCATCCAGAAGTTGCAGCATATCTAAATCAGAAGTAACCAGTAAAACCTGAAAGTCGGGTTTTGCTTTTTCTTTAACAGTTCCCATCAAATCATCGCCTTCCCAGCCGGGCATCTCTAAGATAACAAATCCCATGAGCTCCAGAAGTTCTTTAACCGTCTCTATTTGCGGTTTTAGCTCATCGGGCATAGCTTCACGCTGTGCTTTGTAGCTTTCCTGTAGCTCATGGCGAAAGGTCTTTTGGGGATGGTCAAAAACAACCACCATATTAAAAGGACGATAATCGTCAAGAAGTTTCAAAACCATATTCAAAAAACCCAGAGCAGCTCCGGTGGGCAAACCAGAAGAAGTAGTTAAATGGGGCATGGCATAAAAAGCACGATAAATCAAAGAACTTCCATCTATCACTACCAATTTTTTATCTTCCATTTCCTGACCTCAACTAATTGACAAAAAGATAATTTTCCTTATAATTTTCTGATAGAGCCGAAGTGGCGGAACAGGCAGACGCACTAGACTCAAAATCTAGCGAGCTCTGCGCTCGTGCGGGTTCGACTCCCGCCTTCGGCACCACTTCACTCCCCGAGATAAAATCCTGTGTCCGGATGAAGTAATGCATCTTCTTCTGATAAAGTAGCACTAACTTTCACTTCTCTTCCTTCCACCTCTAATTCAACTTTTTTTATTCCTTCCGCTTGTTCCCCGGACAAATTCAGTTGTTGAGCAAAGATTTTCTCATACAGAAGAGAAAGCTTCTCCCGGAAATTTTCATCTTCCCCAAAACGCTCTTCACACTCTTTTATAAATTGATAAACCAGCTCCTGGTCCTCATCCAGATTAAGAAGCAGGTTGTCTAAAGCTTGCTCATACCCTCTCCGCTCATAGGAGTAAAAGAGAGAGCTTAAATTTCTTCCTCCCCACCTCATTATCCGAGCCCCCAGGTAAGGGGAAGTAAAATCTTTTCTTCCTAATAGCAGAAAGGCCTTAGGCATTAGTTCTTGCCAGGCTTCCTCTTCGCTGAAAGAAGGAGTGCCTCCTTCCAGAAATATACTTTTTAATCTCTGGATATCACTTTCTTGCAGAGAGACATAAGAGGGAGCATAATAGCGCCATTTTTGAAAAACATCCCGATTATCAGGTTGAGCCATTAAAACCACAACCCACTCTTTAAGTGCTTCTTCTATCCTGCCCAGTTGCTCTTCAGTTTTTCCCAGCCAGTATCGAGCTTCCCAGAAATTGGGGTCTATTTCCAGAGCTTTCCTGTACCACTCTCTGGCTTCTTCATACTTACCTTGAGAAAAGTAAATATAGCCATTCTGGTAACACTCCTCCTTGGTTTGAGCCAAAAGCCCTGGAGCTATTCCCAACACCAACCACACTATGATAATCAGTTTCCCAATTTTATTTTTCATCCTGCTAACCAGACCTCTCCCTCCTCTAAAGAATTCTTAATTGTCTTTTCTATCTTTTCATTCCAATCAATACAAAATGACTTTCCCAGCTCTACCGCCCAGTTTTCCTTTTCTCCCCGGATATGAAGTATAACCGGAAAAGAACCGGGAAAACGGCGAAGATAGTCTTTTAAAAAGTAAACAGTTTTAAGGGTATCTTCTTTCTCGGGAATTGCAATATGCACGGTGGAGATGTTATTTTTCTTTTCTTCTATATCTATCAGCTCTTCAGCGATTATCTTACGCTCTCCGTTATCCAGCAGGTCCACTTTTCCAACTACCCAGATCACCTGCTTGTGAGAAAGATAATCTTCTAACTGGGAAGCCAGTCTGGGAAAGAAAACTACTTCAACGCTACCAGTTTCATCCTCCAGAGTGACAAAATACATATTGCCTCCATTCTTGGTGGTGATTTTTTTACTTTTGCTCACCACTCCTCTCACTCTGACTCTCACTTCCTGGCTAAAGTTAGAAATCCGCTCCAGAGGAACAGCAGACCAGGAAGAAGAGATAGATTCCAGCTTCAGAGGATGGTCACTGATATAGAGACCCAGCATTTCTTTTTCCATTCTCAAGAGCTCTTCCCGGGGTAGCTCTTCTGCCTCCCGGAGGGAAAAGCTTTCTCCGCTATTGTTTTCTTCCCCGAAAAGACTTTTTTGTTTTTTTTTGCTTTTTTTCTTACGGGAAAGAAGAGATATATCTTCTAATGAAGCCAAAAGTTGAGCCCGATGGGGGTGAAGTTCATCAAATGCTCCTGCCTGCACCAGGCTTTCCAAAACTCTTTTATTTATGACTCGAGAATCCACTCGTTCTACAAAATCAAAAATACTCAGGAATTTCCCCTCTCTGCGTCGGGTCAAAATTTCCTCCACTGCGATATCGCCCACATTTTTAATGGCTGCCAGACCAAACCTGATCTTATTTTCTCCCACTACGGTGAAGTTGGCCAAACTCTCGTTTATATCAGGCAACAAAACTTGAATCCCCAATCTCTTGCACTCCCCGATGAATTTAGCCACCTTTTCATTGTCATTGGCCACGCTGGTAAGATAGGCCGCTAAATATTCTGTGGGATAGTGAGCTTTCAAGTATGCCGTTTGATAGGAAATTAAAGCATAGGCAGCGCTATGAGATTTATTGAATCCATAACCGGCAAAATATTCGATGAGGTCAAATATCTCTTCTGCTTTTTCCTTGCTGCATCCTCTCTTTAGCGCTCCTTCCACGAATTTAGCTCTCTGCTCTTTCATAACCTCTGGCTGTTTCTTACCCATCGCCCGGCGCAAAATATCCGCTTCTCCTAAAGTAAAACCGGCCAGTTCTGCAGCAATTCTCATAACTTGCTCCTGATAAACTATCACTCCATAAGTCTCTCGCAAAATAGCTGCCAGTGCTGGATGAGGGTAATCTATTTTCACTTTTCCATGTTTTCGGTTGATGAAATCTTCAATCATTCCGCTACCTAAAGGACCGGGGCGATAAAGAGCTAAAATAGCTATCAGGTCTTCAATATCGGAAGGGTTTAGCCTCTTTAATAATTCTTTCATCCCGCTACTTTCCAGCTGAAAAACTCCAGTGGTCTCTCCCCGCGAGAGCAAAGAAAAAGTAGCTTCATCATTCAGGGGAATTTTTTCCAGGTCTATTTCCTGGTGCCTGGTATTTTTAATTATCTGCAAGGTCTTTTCTATTACCGTCAGAGTCCGCAACCCCAGAAAGTCCATCTTCAGAAGCCCCAGCTCTTGCAGAGTGTCCATTTCAAACTGGGTAACTATTTCCCCCTCCCCCATCCTCTGCAGAGGAACATAATCGGTAAGCGGCTGATT
>LFRM01403406.1_pt2 | contig 11861 bp, 9 predicted proteins | sample 618341 | NCBI WGS metagenome assembly LFRM01 (sample SAMN03654438, study PRJNA283298) | anaerobic digester metagenome | isolation source: pool of bioreactors CSTR01a, CSTR02a, and CSTR03a thermophilic anaerobic... | place: Denmark: Kgs. Lyngby | collected 2014-05-21
CGTTTTGCATGGCTTCATCACGGTCAGTGACGCGGGCATTCCTGAGCACCTGGGGATATACTACCACCGGCTCCGCGAGCTTTGACAGGGGCGCTTTTTTGTCCAGCATCACCTGCATGATCTTCATGGCGGTCAGGATACCGTCGCCCGTGTTGGCGTATTTGGAGAAGATGATGTGCCCCGACTGTTCACCTCCCAGGACATACCCGCCGTTGTGCATGGCGTCGCGTACATTTTTGTCGCCCACCGGCGCTTTTATGTAGTCGATGCCCGCCTTGTCCAGCGCCTTAAAGAAACCGAAGTTGCTCATGACCGTCGCCACCACAGCGTTATTGGTCAGACGGCCGCCGTCCTTCATGTAATTGGCATAAATGTAAATGATGAGATCGCCGTCCACCACATTGCCCTTTTCATCCACGGCCAGGCATCTGTCGCCATCGCCATCAAAAGCAAACCCCACGTCCAAGTGGTTTTCACGCACCACGTCCCGCAGCCTTTCGATATGGGTGGAGCCGCATTTCTCGTTGATGTTGAGACCGTCGGGTCGGTTGGCGATCACATGGGTCTCGGCCCCCAGCGTTTCAAAAACGCTCTTGGCAATCATCCAAGTGGAGCCATTGGCGCAGTCCAGCCCCACTTTCATGCCCTCGTAAGAATGGCGCGCAAGGGTGATCAGGTACCCGATATAACGGTTGCGCCCCGCCACATAGTCGTTGGTGCGGCCGATGTTTTCTCGCTTGGCGTAGGGCACGTCGTCGCCCTTGCCGTCAAGATAATCCTCGATTTTTTCGATGGTGGCATCCTCCATCTTTTCGCCCGCTGTGTTAAGCAGCTTGATGCCATTATCATAAAAGGGGTTGTGGCTGGCGGAAATCATGATGCCGCAGTCGAAATTCTCCGTCCGGGTGATATAGGAAACGCTCGGCGTGGTGGTAACGTGCAGCAGATACACATCCGCGCCCGATGCCGTGAGACCGGCTGACAGGGCATCTTCCAGCATATAGCTGGAACGGCGCGTGTCCTTGCCGATAACGACACGGGCCGGATGGAAGCGTCCATAATACCAACCGATATAGCGGCCGATCCTAAACGCGTGATCCACGGTCAGGTCGATATTCGCTTCGCCCCGAAAACCATCCGTTCCGAAATATTTCGACATATGCATTCCTCCATAATAGACTCTTTTTTGAACAAGCAAATGATAAGGGATAGATGCCAGTCTGTCAATGGAACCGTTGGCTATGCTGTTATTATGTTAGACATGTCTTGATTGTGTTTCCCCATCAAGTTTGAGATCCGCTCCATATGGGCTAATGCCGCTTCTTCCCTTGCCCTAAGTACGCGTCACGAACCTGGGGGTTGGCGAGCAATTCCTCGCCCGTGCCCTCCAGCACCACATGGCCCACTTCCAAAACGTACCCGTATTGCGCGGCGCGCAATGCGGCGTTGGCGTTTTGCTCGATCAGGAGCACCGTGATCCCCTCTTGCGCCACGCGCCTGATGATAGCGAATATATCCCGTACCACCAGGGGCGCAAGGCCCAGGGAGGGTTCATCCATCATCATCAATTTGGGGCGCGCCATCAGCGCGCGGCCCACTGCCAGCATCTGCTGTTCCCCGCCCGAGAGAGTGCCCGCCATCTGCCACAAGCGCTCCTTAAGTCGGGGGAACATATCATAGACGTACTGCGTTGATTGCAGGATGCCGTCGTTATCATTTCGCAAATAGGCGCCGATCTTCAGATTTTCAAGCACGGTAAGGTTGGGGAACACACGGCGGCCTTCCGGCACCATGGCGATACCCTTTTCAACGATCTTCTGCGTATCCTTACCCGTGATGTCCTCCCCCATAAAAATGACGCTGCCGCCCTGCACAGGCACCAAACCCGAAATGGCACGCAAAGCTGTTGATTTGCCAGCGCCATTGGCGCCGATCAAAGTGACAATTTGTCCCTGCTCCACTTTAAAGGAGACGCCGTCCAACGCCTTGATACCGCCATAATTGACCTTAAGACCCTTCACTTCCAGCATGCTCAATCTTCATCCACCCCCAGATAGGCTGTAATGACTTCGGGATCATCCCTCACCTCTTGGGGCAGGCCCGATGCAATCAGCTTTCCAAAGTCAATAACGTATATCCTGTCGGAAATATCCATAACCAACGCCATGTGATGCTCAATCAGGAAGATGGTGAGATCAAAGCGGTTGCGAAGCTCCACGATGAATTCGGACAAATCATCCGTCTCCTGCGGGTTCATACCCGCGGCCGGCTCGTCCAGCAGCAAAAGCGTAGGATCCGTCGCCAATGCTCTGGCAATCTCCAGCCTGCGCTGCTTGCCGTAAGGGAGGCTGGTCGCCTTCTCATCTTTAGCGTCCGCGAGCCCCACAATGTCCAGCAAGTGCATGGCTTTTTCACGCATGCTTTTTTCTTCCGAGGAATTGAGCCTGAGCACCGCGGTGAAGAGATTGCTGGTGCGGTGCAAGTGCGTGGCGATCAGCACGTTGTCAAAAACCGTTTGGGTCTTAAACAAGCGGATATTCTGGAATGTGCGAGCAATGCCCATGCGGGTGATTTTGTCCGGCGAGGGCGCCGCGACCTGGTGGAATTTGTCTTTATCCGCGCCCAAATACATTTTGGCCATTTTGCCCGAAGGATGATTGGATACGATGACTTTTCCGCCAAAGAGCACCTGGCCGTTGGTCGGCGCATACACGCCCGTCACGCAGTTGAAAGCCGTCGTTTTGCCCGCGCCGTTGGGTCCGATGAGCGCCACGATCTCGCCCTTGTCAATATTCATGCTAAGGTCATTGACGGCAACAACGCCGCCAAATTGCATTGTAAGGTTTTTAAGTTCCAGCACATGATCAGGCATTACGGCCACCCCGCTTTTCTTTGCCGTTTCTCTTAAACATATCGAGGCTCAGTTCCCTGTCGCCCATGATGCCTTTTTGATAAAACAGCACCACCAGCATAACAATAACGGAGAACACGACCATGCGAAAGCCGGAACGCAGCAGCGGCACTTCAAACGTGCCGATGACGGTCTCCGCATCAAGAAAGCGCAGCCACCACTCGGAAGCGGCAATGAACAGGAAACTGGCAATGACCGAACCGGACACGGAGCCCATGCCGCCCAGCACGACGATCAAAAGGATCTCATATGTCATGGATGCCTTAAAAGCACTGGCCTGCACCGTTGTCTGATACATGGCAAGCAACGCGCCTCCCACGCCCGCAAAAAAGCAACTGATGACGAAAGCCATGCTCTTATGCTGCGGCAGGTTGATGCCCATGGCTTCCGCAGCGACTTCATCATCACGTATCGCCTTGAATGCGCGGCCGTAAGTGGAGTTGATCAGCAATATGATGAGCAAAATGCAGATCCCCACAGCAATGAAGGGGAACAAGGCCGAATTGAATGTGGTGAAGCGGCGCAACAGGTTGGAACCGTTAGTAATGGGCCCCAACCCGTCATACTGAAACACGGCGCGGATGATCTCCGCAAAACCGAGGGTGGCGATCGCCAAGTAGTCGCTCTTGAGCCTGAGCACCGGAAGGCCGATGAGATAGGCAAAGAATGCCGCCACCAGCCCTGCCAGGATGATCGCCAGGATCACAGGCATTTGGAACTGGATCAGGCCGCCCGCATAATACTGGTAGACTTGGCCGCGGCTTTCCACGGGGATGGTAAACATGGCGTAGGTGTATGCGCCGATCAGCATAAAACCCGCCTGGCCCAGGGAAAACAGCCCCGTGAAGCCGTTAAGCAGGTTCATCGATACAGCCAGCAGCGCATAAATGGCGCCCTTTTTGAGTACCGTTACCAGCATGGAGGATGTACCCGCGATCTGTTCGACCACATAAACGCAGACGTAAAGCAGCACGATACCCACCGCGTAGAGCGCCGCTTTTCGCACCGCTGCCTTGCCCGAAATAACTGTCGCCAACAGTGCCGCCCCGATTGCCATCAGTAATACACCCACGGACGACACTATGGGGCCGGAGCGGAACGCCGTCAATTCCAGTGCATGCGTCCCTTCCAGTAACAGAAGATCTCCATGGCGCTCCAGGTATCTGTCCAGATTGCGCAGTGTCCTGTCCCTGTCATTATCCAGATGGCTTTCCAATACGCGGTCGCGGTCGGCCAGCATTTTGGGGTTCAAATCCACCACGTTTTGAGCGTCCAGCCGCTTAAGGAGACCTTCCAGGTCGCTTTGCGCGCTGATAGAAGAAACAAGCAGCGCGACAGCGATGATGATGAGCAGGATCCCGCCCGTCCATTTTAAAGCTTTCATATGCTCATACCTTCTCGTTGACAGCCTCACCAAACAGGCCGGTGGGCTTGAAAATCAGTACAACAATCAGCAAAGCAAAAGTAAAGGCGTCCGAAAAAGTGGTAAGCCCCACGGCCTTGATGATGTTTTCGCTGATGCCGATGATAAAGGCGCCGATGACCGCGCCCGGGATAGAGCCGATACCGCCAAACACCGCCGCCACAAACGCCTTCAGGCCCGGCATCGCACCGGCGGTAGGGGTAACGGCCGTATAATTGGAGAAATACAGAATTGAACCGATACCGGCCAACGCGGACCCGATGATGAACGTAGCGGAAATAACACGGTCGATCTTGATGCCCATCAGCCGCGCGGTTTCAAAATCCTTGCTGACGGCACGCATCGCCATGCCGATCTTGGTGTGATTGATAAGCTGCACCAGCAGAGCGACCAGCACGATGGTTAAAATAGGTGTTACCAGCGTGACCATTTTTGTGGTCGCGGTATAGATGGTAATGCTGCTTGAGATCCAGGGAATGGTAGGGTACTGTTTCGCAAGGCCGCCCGTCACGTACCACATAAGGTTCTGCAAAAGGTAACTGACACCTATAGCGGAGATCATGACCGACATGCGCGGCGCGTTGCGTAAAGGCTTGTAAGCCACCCGTTCCACTGAAAAGCCCAAAGCGATGATGAGCAGGATCGTCAGCGGCAAGGACACCGCGACGGGCATAGTGGCGTTCAGATACACCATGAAAAAACCCGCCACAGTGAAGATATCTCCGTGTGCGAAGTTGATGAGGCGCAATATGCCGTATACCATGGTGTATCCTACGGCAATCAGCGCGTATTGGCCGCCGACGGATATGCCGCCGAGCAGGTAAGGCAGGTTAGCCGTAATAAATTCCTGCATTCAATTCCTCCGATACATGAGAGCAGGCGCAGGCCCTATGCGGCATACGTCAAGGCAAAAAGGAGCCGACAACTCGATCGGCCCCTTTTTGCCGCATGGAACCGTGCGTTAGCTTTATTTACTTGATGATGCCCTGCACCTTGACGAATGTCCAGGTGCCGGCCACGTTTTCGGTCGCCTTGATAAAGGCCTGGTCACGAATGGCATCGCCGTTTTCGTCAAACACAATAGCGCCGGTGACGCCGTCATAGGTGATACCTGCCATCACGTCGGCAATGTCATCGCGATCGGCAGAATCGGCCGCTTTAATGGCTTCCAGCGCCACCATATAGCCATCATAGCCAAGGGGGGTGACGCCCGCGATCCCGTCATTACCGCCGTTGTTGACAAGCTTATCGGGGTTCGCGTTGAGCCAGGCTTTGAAACCGGTAACAAACTCGACTGCTTTGGGAGAGGTGTCGCCTTCGTCAAAGAAGGTGGAAACGCTGACTTTGACATCGGTGGTCTTGGCCGCCTCAACAATAACGGAGTTGTCCCACGTGTCGCCCGCCAGGATCGGGATGGTGATGCCGTTGGAAGCAGCCTGCGTGATGATCTGCGCGGCATAGGGGGTGGAAGTAGGGGCAAAAATGACTTCCGCGCCGTTATTGAACGCGGTGGTGAGATAAGCGGTAAAGTCACTGGTGCCCTCGGGGAACGTTTCGCCATCCACTTCGCCGCCGGCAGCTTTGAAGGCTTCGGTGAAGTAATTGACCAGGCCCACGCCGTAGTCTTCGCCAAGCATCGCCAAAGTATAGGCTTTCTTAGCGCCGTATTCTTCCAAAGCGAAGCTGGCCAGTACCGTGCCCTGGAAGGGATCCAGATAGCACACGCGGTAGTACAGCGGGTTGCCCAAGGTTACCTGCGGATTGGTGCAGCTAAGGCCAACAGCAACCAGGCCCGCTTGGTCAAAAATGTCTGCCGCCGCGATGGACACGGAGGAACCGTAGGAACCCAGCACGACGGACACATCTGCGCTGACCAAAGTCTGGGCGGCAGAGGGCGCTTTGTCGGTGGAAGACTGGTTGTCCGCATGGACTAATTCCACTTTATATTCGCCATCGGACAGAGTTACGGAAGGCGCGACGAAATTGGCGTATTCCACGCCCAACGTTTCCTGCTTGCCGCCCGCGCCATTGTCGCCGCTGGCCGGTTCGTACACGCCGATTTTGATGGTGCCTGCGTACGCCGTTTCACCCAGGGCGAAAGCGGGCAGCATGAGGGTAAGGACCATGAGAAGTGCGAACAGTTTCTTGAATTTAGCAGCTCCGATCATTGTGGAAACCTCCTTCATATTGGCAACCGTCTAACATTTGGTTGGGGTAATTATACTTTACGTCCGTATCTTTTGCAAGTAAGATACAGAAAATATCCAATAAGGAGGCCTAACTGGTCATATTTGGGACAATTGGTGTATTTCGCCTGCATTTTCTTTCATCCGCATGTCGCGCGTGCAGGTTTTGCGCCAATATTGTATAATAACCGGGTAAAACTTAGGAGGTATTTATGCTTAGAAAAATCATTCACATTGATCAGGATAAATGCAACGGCTGCGGCGCGTGCGCCAGCGCATGCCTGGAAGACGCCATCGTCATGGTGAACGGCAAAGCGCAGCTCCTGCGGGATGACTATTGCGACGGATTGGGCAACTGTCTGCCCGCATGCCCAACAGACGCCATCAGTTTCGTGGAGCGGGAAGCCGCCGCCTTTGATGAGGAAGCAGTCAAACGTAACCAATCCGCAAAAGAGAAGCCGGCGCCTTCATGCGCATGCCCGGGAACGGTGGCGCGCACGATGGAAAACAGCGTCGCCGCTGCAGATACTGCCGTGCCCTCCATAAGCCATTTACGGCAGTGGCCCGTGCAGATCAAACTGGCCCCTGTAAAAGCGCCTTATTTTGACGGCGCAAATCTCTTGATAGCGGCCGACTGCGCGGCATATGCCTACGGCGGATTCCATGCGGACTTCATGAAAAACAAAGTGACCATGATCGGCTGCCCAAAGCTGGATGATGTGGATTATACGGAAAAACTGCCAGATATCATAAGGGAAAACGCCATTCGCTCCGTCACGGTAGTGCGCATGGAGGTGCCCTGTTGCGGCGGCCTGGAGCGTGCGGTCAAAAACGCACTGCAGCAAAGCGGCAAGTTCCTGCCTTGGTCGGTGGTAACGCTGTCCACCGATGGAAGAGTGGTCGAGAGAATATAGGTTTTGGCTCGGATACGCCGGGGAAGGCGCTCGGGATGCATTCGCTTTCTCAGCCCTCAAGCACGGCTTCACCGCGATCTCCATGGTGCTGCGTCAAATACTCATCCGTATCATTGAGCCCAACTTTCGCCGCACCCTGATCGACAGCCGAAGAAACCCCACTATCATCGTTGCCTTCCCGATTAGCGCGATATTCCCGGCGCTAGCCGTAATCATCGCAGCAGCGTTGTACCTCAGAAACAAATGGTCCAACAAGTCTTTTGGCTCACGACGAAAGGAAAAACGCATGAGACTACTGAATTTCATCCGAAACGGCAATGTGCACCTGGGCCTGGATCTGGAGAAGGGTATACTTGACGTCACCGCCCTCTCCCCCGACATGCCTGCCTGCACAGACGAAGCTATCCGGGGCGGCGACGATGTGTTCAACAGGCTCAGGGAGCTGGCGGCGGGACACTATCCCCTCCTGAACAAAAAAGAAATCGCTTACGCCCCCGCTGTTGTTTCTCCCAACCTCATCTTGTGTGTCGGCCTCAATTACAGGGAACATGTGCGCGAAAGCAGCGAAGGTGAGCGCGCACTGCCGGAGCACCCCGTCTGGTTCAACAAGTTTAAAAACGCGCTTGTCGGGCATGGCGGCAAAGTCATACGCTGCAAGGCTTCCGCGCAGCATGACGCGGAAGCCGAAATCGTCGTCGTTATCGGCAAGAGAGGCCGCTATATCCCCAAAGAGCAAGCCCGCGACTACATCTACGGCTACACCTTGGGCAACGACATTTCCGCGCGGGATCTGCAGTTCCGCTCCAAACAGTGGCTCATCGGCAAAGCGGTTGATACTTTCGGCCCGCTCGGCCCCGCTATCGTTACCAAGGATGCCGTCGACGAAAGCACACTCAACATCCGCGGCACCATCAACGGCGAAATAAGGCAGGACAGCCTGGTCAGCAAGATGATTTTTGATATCCCGACGCAGATCGCCGATGTATCGCAGTTCTTTGAGCTGAACCCCGGCGATATCATCTATACCGGCACCTGTGAAGGGGTCATCATGGGCCGCGTACCCCCGCTTGAAAAGGACTGGCTGAAGCCCGGAGACGAAGTCACCGTGGAATCCGACCAGCTGGGCGTGCTTCGTAATATCATCGCGGACGAGTAATGGGCTCACTTGTGCCGCAACATTGTCAAACCGCACAAGTGACTGCCGCCGCCAAATGAACGGCACACCTTTTGTTGGAAGTAGAGCCAACTGAGGGAGTGCCGTTCATTGCGGCAACTTACTTGTTATTCCTCACAATAGATGTAAAGGGCGTCGCGCAGCAGGGTGGCGCTCCCCGGAACGACGGCGTCATAGTAGGCGGTGAAGCGCGGGTCCGAAACGTACATGTCGCCCAGCGCTTTGTGCGTTTCCTTTGAATATTCTTTCCAATAGAGGCGCAGCCATTGCGCATGTTTTTCGCATGCCGCCTGCGCGGGTTCACCGGCCGGATCCCCTGTTTTCATCGCCTGCTTCAAAAGGGCGTTGATTTGGGAAGATAGTTCTTGCGCGAGATCATACTGCTCCTGGCTTTGACCCGCCAATTTTTGATTTGAAGAGTCCACTTCTTTATCGCCGTACTTTTCGCGGATTTCCTTGCCGTACTTCTTTTCGTTCCGTGCGATCAATTCTTGCTTGAAGCCCTCGAATTTTTCTTTGTCACTCATAGTGGTTTTTCCTCTCCTTTGGCGCAAGGTTTTTTTAACGTTTGTAATGAGTTTGTCCAGTCTTGCGCGTTTGTCCTCAAGTTTACTTAGATGTCCTGCCAGCGCCTGGATATCGCTGAAATCATCTGAATGGAGAATGTCCCGGATGTCACCCAGCGGCATATCCAGCTCCCTGAAAAACAGAATTTGCTGCAACAGATCGACTTCCTTGTCTGCATATACACGATAGCCCCCTTGGGTCCATCGTGCCGGTTTCAGCAGCCCAATCTCATCATAGAACCTCAGCGTTCTGGTGCTTACACCGGAGATCTTGGCCAGTTTGGCAATGATGTATTCCATCTTCTCCCTCCCTCCAAAGCCATCATAAACCTTAACGCTACGTCAATGTCAAGCAGTCGTTGCAGAAAATGCTTGATTATCGTATCATGGTATGGCGCGGGCGCAATTACGCCCGCAGAAGGGGGGATCGCTTGCCTATACCCAGTGGGAAGGCGCTGCGGCGCAACGCAATACTGTACCGCGTGCTCCGCGGGCTGATCGCGCCATTTGTTTTGCGCCGCTTTCGTTTTGAAAGTGAAGAAGCACCGGACTTTCCCTCTCCCTATGTGATCATATCCAACCATGTCACGGAATTGGATTTTTTCTTCGTTGCCCGCACACTCAAAAAACCCATGACCTTCGTGGTGGGTGAATCGCTGTTTCGCAACCGTTTTGTTGCGTGGCTGATCGGCGACATGTTCGGATGCATTTCCAAACAGAAGGGCACCGCGGACGTGCAGACAGCTATGGGCATGCTGCGCTGGCTGCGCCAAAAAGGCAATGTGTGCCTGTATGCTGAGGGCAGCACTACCTTTGACGGGCACACCGCGTGCATCCCGCAAGCAACCGGTACACTGCTGCGGACGGTAGGTGCAGGCCTTATCACCTACCGCATAGAAGGCGCCTACTTCGCCATGCCCCGGTGGGGGCGCGGCATCAGGCGCGGCAAAACGCGCGGACACGTGATCAACACCTATTCACCCGAACAATTGAAAGGTATGAGCGCCGACAGCATCAACGCTGCCCTCCTGACCGACTTATGCGAAGACGCCTACGCCCGGCAGGAAACGGAGCAGATCCCCTATCGCGGGCGGCGTTTGGCAGAGGGGCTGGAGTACGCGCTGTACTGTTGTCCCAAATGCTTGTCCGTGGGCGCGCTGAATACCCGGGATGATAGGGTCGCTTGCACATGCGGCATGCGGGCGCGCTATTTGCCCACCGGCTTTTTTGCGGATGACTTGCCTTTTCGCAGTGTTGACAAGTGGATGGCGTGGCAGCGTGAACACCTCAGGGAAATGGTAAAAACCGCTGGGGACAATCCCCTGTTTAGGGATGACAACCAGCAATTGAGCCTGCGCGGGGAAGGGCACAGCCTGCAGGCGGTAGCCAAAGGACTCCTCACCATTTCCCCAAATGCCCTTTGTGTAGGAGACACACGATTCCCCATAGCGGACATATGCGGAATGGAAATCTACCGTAAAGGTACTCTGCTGTTTTCCACCGCGCAGGGGCTGCATTACCAAATTGATTCTCCTTATGCGCGAAGCGCACTCAAATACCGGGACGCATGGCAATTTGTGAAAGAAGGACGAGACTAAAATGGATTATTCGAGCGCAAACACCGAACTGTGGAACGTTTTTCTCTGGGGAGGCGTCATCGCGGCACTGATGCTCTTGGCCAATGTATTGACACGCAAGGTCAAGTTTATTCGCGCGTTGCTGATGCCCGTAGCCGTGCTGGCCGGGTTTCTGCTGCTGGCATTGAGAGCCACCGGTATACTCAACATTCCCAAGGAACTGCTTGAAATTGTCACCTATCACGGTATTGCCGTGGGCTTTATCGCGATGTCGCTGCGCACAAGCAAAAAAAGCTTCGGCAAGAAATACGCTTTTAGAAGCGGCGCGCTGATCGTATCTACGTACCTGATGCAGGCGGTGGTAGGCCTTTTGATCGGCATTGTCCTGTTTTACACCGTGATGCCGGCGTTTTTCCCCGCCGCGGGCATCCTTTTGCCGATGGCCTTCGGACAGGGCCCCGGCCAAGCCAACAACGTGGGCAGCACGTATGAGGCGCTGGGCTTTATTGGGGGGCGCTCCTTTGGACTGTCGCTGGCGGCAACGGGCTACCTTTGCGCGTGCCTGGTGGGCGTGTGGTATACGCGGCGCATCATTAAGAGCCGCGGGCAGTATCTTAATGTAGCGGACAGGCTTTCCGGCTCCGTCACCACCGAGACCTTCCAGGATGCAAACGAAGTGCCGCTGTCTGAATCGGTAGACAGACTGTCCATGCAGACGGCGCTCATCATGCTGACTTACCTCTTGACTTATCTGACGACGATGGGACTGGATGCGCTCATTTTCGCCGCCTCTCCGGGCTTTTCCAAAACTTTATCGCCGCTGCTGTGGGGCTTCAATTTCATCACCGGTTCTGTGGTGGCCATGGTAGTGCGATCCCTGCTGGACGCTCTGCGCAAAAGCAAAGTGATGACGCGCCAATATCAGAACAACTACCTGCTCAACCGCATTTCCGGCCTGGCGTTTGACCTGATGATCGTTGCGGGCATTGCTTCCATTGATATATCCGACCTCAAGGGGTTGTGGGTTCCGTTCGGGCTGATGGCCCTTGCAGGCGGCACAACGACTTACTTTTATGTAAAATACATGACACGCCGTCTGACGCCTGATTT
>LFRM01183366.1_pt1 | contig 11851 bp, 9 predicted proteins | sample 618341 | NCBI WGS metagenome assembly LFRM01 (sample SAMN03654438, study PRJNA283298) | anaerobic digester metagenome | isolation source: pool of bioreactors CSTR01a, CSTR02a, and CSTR03a thermophilic anaerobic... | place: Denmark: Kgs. Lyngby | collected 2014-05-21
CCTGCCGCACCGGCGCTCGCAGCTTCAATAGCAGCATTGATAGCAAGAATATTTGTCTGGAAAGCGATATCTTCAATTGTCTTTATAATTTTGCTGATGTTGGTCGACGATTCGTATATCTTATCCATTGCACCGCGCAGCTGACCCATGTCTTCACTGCTCTTTGACATGAGAACGCCTGCTTCTGCAGTGAAGCTTTTTGCCTGTACTGCGGCTTGTGCGTTTTTACGTGCGATTTCAGAAACTTCACTAATAGAGGCTGAAAGCTCCTGTATGCTTGCTGCCTGCTCAGACGCGCCTTGCGCTATTGTCTGGGCATCGCTGCTGACCTGATCGGCGCCTGCTGTTACCTGATCGCTGACACTGATAATCCGGCGGAACGAAGCTGTCAAACCATCACGCAGACGACGGAAGGATTTGAGGATTCCGCTGAAGTCACCTACATATTTCTCCTCAGCGCGTGTTTCAATATCAAAGTTCTGATGGGACATCTCTGTCATTAAATAGTCGATGTCCTTGATAATGTCACGGGTTGTATTAACGACTCCTGTTAAGGATTCATATAGAGTATTGATTTCCCTTGCGGATGCTTTAATGTATGGAACAGGAGATGTTACATCCCCTGCAGCAAACTGAGCTTGCCTGTCTGAAAGCAGTTTAAATGATTTCGTTAACGGTTGTGTCAGTATAGTAACAGCGACAAATGATATAATAACAAAAACAATGCAAAGGATAATAGAGAAGCGAATAGCATTAATAACAGAAGCGTTGAAGTCGGTGCTTGGAGCAGATGCAAAGAAATACCAATTAACAAAACTGCTGATTGGAGCATACCCTACGAGGTATGTTTTACCGTCAGACTTGTAGCTGCCAAAGCCTGTATTTCCTTCCTGCGCCAGATCTATCATTTTTACAAGATTGGCAAGTCCCTTTGACTCCTCAGACATCTTTTTAATGTTCTGATAGGAGCGTACTGATTCGATATCCGTGCTGGCAACAGAAATGCTGTCTTTATTGATAACAAAGGAGGTAGCATTTTCGCTGACCTTTAACGAAGCGACAACGTTATTAATTACGGATTGACTAATTTTTAAGTTAAGTACACCAATAATCTTTGAGCCTTCAACACCGCCGTGCCATACAGGAACAGCGATGTTAATATACATTGTTTTTCCGTCGGCGTCGAGTTTAGGATCGCTTATATATATTTTACTTTTACCGGACATTAATAATTCGAAAAAGTCAGCACCATCGGTGTCATTTGTGTTGTTTAAATTTTCTCCGTTCTCGTTATAATAATAGACGCCTAAAATTTCTTTATTGCTTTTACCTTCTTTATTAAAGACATTTTTAATATAGATAGCCCTGTCCTCATCGGTTGCTGTGATAGATACAAGAGTTCCCGTGGACGCAATAGTTTCAGCCTGAGTTACAAACCGTGATATTTCGGTAGAAACAGTCTTGGCGGCAAGCGACGCTGTTGCAGGCAGTAGATTCTGCAGGTTTTGATTATATGTATTGTATGACATAAACGCCGACATGACCGCGAAGATACATATGACCACTAATATAAGAGCGATTACTGAAAATGAAATTATGTAATTTAATGAAGGACGCTTTTTTTGCTTTTCCTTACGCATACGCTTAACACTCTTTTGCATTGTAATACCTCAGTTGAATTGATATATTTTTCAAACCGAAATTTGTACAGCCAAGCGCTATGATAATACTTCATCGTATCATTTTATCGACGCTTTTTATATTTATTTTAGGCTTATATTTAAAGAAAATATTTAAAGTGAACAAAAATGTCAGATTATGTGCCGTTCATAATCTGACATATTGTTTTATATAAAAATAAATATTTGCTATGTAGTGATAAGACAAGTTTTTACGGCAGATAAAAAACTTCGCGTAGATATTCAACAGGATTTTCTTTTGAAAAATCAAATGACCCTTCAATCATTTTTGATGTGATGGCGTTCCATTTCTGGCATATTGGGCTTTTGTCTAAGTATGCAAATGCTGCGGCAGGGTCATCGCACTCAAAACAGTAGAAAAACTGACGTCCGTTTTGAAAAATCGAGTAATTGCGTATTCCGGCGCGGCTGTGTTCAACTAAAATTTCAGGCCACGGATTGAGGTGCATTTTTACATACTCATCAAGGCACTCAGCCTTAACAGTCCATGTCCACGCGTATCTCACTATAATACCTCCGTTTATATTTTATTTATGTGCTCAGACTGTGCTTTGTAAAATTATAACATATGTAATGCTATAAAACAAAGAGAACCCCGTGTTAAATAGTTTAATGAAAAAATAGTCTTTTCGTTGCTTATCAATATAAGGTGGGGCGGGATTATTTCATGTTAAAAATACAGCAAGGGTGAGCAAATATAATTTTCATTGCATCAATGCAAGTGATGTTTGCTTGCCAGGCATATTCACACGCCATATAATTAGTTTGGAGGTGGCGAAATATGTTCAATACGAAAAAATTTGGCGGGTACATATCGCGGCTGCGCAAGGAAAGAGACATGACACAGTCGGAGCTTGCGGAAAAACTAAACTTGACACGGCAGGCAATCTCGGGTTACGAGCGGGGCGACAATTTCCCGGATGTCTCGATTCTTGTGCTTATGGCGGATATATTTGGTGTGACACTTGATGAGCTTATAAATTCGGGTGAGCCGTCGCGTGGAGAAAAGTTTATTCTCGGAAACATAGCTATTGGCAACGATAATGTGGTAGCGGAGAGCATTAGCGACGTTGTCGGTCTTGCGCCGCTTCTTAAGCCAAGCCTTTTGTCAAAACTTTCGTCCGGACTTGCGAAAAACGGGATTGACATATCGAATATCGTTGCTCTTGCAGAGTATCTTAACGATGAAAGCGTCATTTCAATGCTTGAAAACGCAACATTTGATACGATTGATGAAGAACTTCTCGAAAAGCTGATGCCACTGCTTGATAAAAAGTCAAAGATGACGCTGCTTGATAAAATAATTGATGGCCAGATAGACTGGCGCATGATAAGTGTGCTTGTGCCATATGCTGACGACGGTATAACGTCTCAAATTGAAGCGGCAGTAGTTGAAGGCGCACTTCCGTGGGAAGCGCTCGGGGCACTAAACGAGGGCATTGTACGGCGTCATGAAAAAGAAATAAGAGACGGGGAGCGGTAAAACAAGGGCGAGAAAAAACATTTTTGTTTTCCCTTGTCTGCACGGGGTAGTTAAGTGGACTTTTCGGGGTAATTTTTCAAGAATTTAAACATTGAGCATTAAATTTATGGTTGTTTATGATAGAAGCCATATATCACTTCTATTGTATCTCTTTGGCAAAATATGAATATCATAAAATAAGGGTGTTATAAAAATATATAAATACCGATAAATAAAAATTCATCCTATGTTCAATTTTGCTATTGCAAATTGGATGTGGATGTGCTATGCTTTAACAAATAAAACCCAAAAAGGAGATACAAAAGTGATAGGACGCAGCTTTATAGCCGAATACTTTTACTTTAGCTATTACTTTTATGCTAAAGTTTTTTCGGTTTGGCTAAAAAGCTGAGTCATGCTTCATAATAAGGGTATAATAGTAGCATGATAAGCGCAGCCGAACCGGCTGCGCTTTTTTTCTCGAAAGGAACGATAAATATGATTGTAATTCTGAAAAATAACCCTGATAAGTCTCAGCTTGACAGCCTTATATCGTGGATTAAGGAAAAAGGTCTTCAGGTCCATATGTCCGTCGGTGAAAATCATACGGTACTCGGGCTTATAGGAGACACATCAAAAATTGATATTGACCTCATATCGGCGCTCGACATCGTTGAGTCTGTTAAGCGCGTGCAGGAGCCGTATAAAAATGCAAACCGCAAATTTCATCCCGAGGATACGGTCATCAAGGTTCGTGACACGCAAATCGGCGGCGGCAACCTGACGGTAATCGCAGGCCCGTGTTCTGTTGAATCGGATGAACAGATTATAGAAATTGCCCGAGCCGTCAAGGCGAGCGGCGCAACAATGTTGCGCGGGGGCGCTTTTAAACCACGCACGTCACCTTACTCGTTCCAGGGGTTGTGCGGTGAAGGAATAAAGCTACTTAAACTTGCGCGGGAAGAAACAGGACTACCGATTGTTACTGAGATAATGGACGCATCGCAGCTTCCGCTTTTTGAGGATGTTGACATAATTCAGGTCGGCGCGCGCAATATGCAGAACTTCAATCTGCTCAAAGAGCTTGGACGGCAGGATAAGCCTGTTCTCTTAAAGCGCGGACTTGCATCAACATATGAAGAATGGCTGATGAGCGCCGAGTATATAATGGCGGGTGGCAACGAAAAGGTCATACTCTGTGAGCGCGGTATCAGGACATTTGAGACGTATGTCCGCAACACGCTTGACCTTACGGCTGTTCCTGTACTGCGTCAGCTAACTCACTTGCCTATCATCATTGACCCGAGCCATGCGACAGGAAGAGCGGCTTTTGTGCCGCCGATGGCGTTGGCAGCAGTTGCCACCGGTGCCGACGGTCTTATAATTGAGGTGCACAACGACCCGCCGCATGCGCTCAGCGACGGTCCGCAGTCGATTCGCCCTGATGTGTTCGATTCGCTTGCAAAGAAGCTTTTTGCACTCCACGGTTTTATGCGTGAGATTTCGCAGGAATGATGAAAATATAAAGTATCCAAATAAGTATTAAGTAAATACCAAGCTGAGTTACATTAGTATTTTAGAAAAAAGAAAGGCATCGTTTGCTCTATGAAAATCGGGATTGTTGGACTTGGGCTTATCGGCGGTTCGATGGCTAAGAGCATAAAAGCGAGAACGTCTCACGAGGTCTATGGTATCGACATCGACTCGGAAACAATGATGTTTGCGCGGCTTTGCGGGGCTATCGACGGTACGCTTGATGTGGAACGTCTTTCGCAGTGCGATCTTATATTACTTGCTGTGCGCCCGGGTATTGCTGTTCAATGGGTGAAGGAAAACGCGCATAACATCAGAGCCGGGGCAGTTTTATGCGATCTCTGCGGTATAAAGCGAAAAGTCACGGAAGAAATAAGGCCGATAGCAAAGGCAAACAATTTCGTTTATATAGGTGGCCATCCGATGGCAGGGCGTGAAGTCGGCGGATTTGTTAACTCCCGCGTCGATCTTTTCGACGGAGCGTTTATGATACTGACGCCCGACGGACATACGGATGTGCGTATACTTGAGCGCCTTCGCAATTTATTCATTGATATCGGTTTTGCATCGCTGACATTTTCAACGCCTGATGAACACGACAGGATTATAGCTTTTACATCGCAGCTTGCTCACGTAGTGTCAAACGCATATATAAAATCGCCTGAAGCTGAGCGCAGACGCGGATTTTCTGCCGGCAGTTATAAAGATATGACGCGTGTCGCACGGCTTGATGAGGATATGTGGAGCGAGCTTATGATTGGAAATGCCGATTACCTGTCGGAGCAGCTTCGGATTTTGATTGATAATCTTAATAAGTACCTGTCGGCTCTTGAAAGACGTGACGAAGATGAGCTTCGTGCGCTGCTTCGTGAAGGACGCATTAAAAAAGCCGAAGCGGGAGGAAACTAAAAAACATGAACATGGCGGCAAAGGGAAGGGAAAAGATAAGAGAGATATATGTAAACGCAGGCGGCGGATACAAGGTTACTGTCGGGGCAGGACTTATCGACAAATGCGGCGAGCTTCTGCGCCCTGTTTTAGCCGGTGATACCGTGATGCTCGTCACAGACACGAACGTTGCGCCGCTTTATTTGAAAAGAGTGTCGTCGTCGCTTGCGAATGCCGGTTTCAGGGTAGTGTCTTACGCCATACAGGCAGGGGAAGCGTCAAAGAACATGGTTGTAATTACGTCGCTTCTTGAATTTTTCGCTGATTCGGGTCTCTCAAGAAGTGATGCCGTCGTATCGCTTGGTGGTGGTGTTGTGGGCGATATAGCGGGCTTTGCCGCCGGTGTTTATATGCGAGGGGTCGCTTTTGTGCAGATTCCTACAACGCTTCTTGCTTCGGTTGACGCATCCGTCGGGGGCAAAACCGGCGTTGACTTATCGGCGGGGAAGAATCTGGCGGGTGTTTTCCATCAGCCGAGGGGAGTTATATGCGATGTTTCGTGCCTTGAAACGCTCCCGCAGGATGTTTTTGCAGACGGAGTTGCGGAGGTAATTAAGACAGGAATATTATCCGGCGCGGAACTTTTTTCCCTTTGCGAATCACGCATTGATAAAAGCGAAAATCTCATTGATATTATTGAAAAGTGTGTTCAATATAAAGCAAAAATAGTTGAAGAAGATGAGCGCGAGGGCGGGCTGCGCAAGCTTTTAAACCTTGGCCATACCGTCGGTCATGCTATTGAGCGTTTGAGCGGTTATACAATCTTGCACGGTCATGCTGTCGCAAGAGGAATTGCTGTAATCTCTCGGGCGGCAGCAGCGCTCGGGTATCTCAGTGAAGATGTACTGCGGCGCATTATATCGGCGCTTGAGGTAAACGGACTTCCGACGACTACGGAATACGCAGCCGCCGAGCTTGCGGCAGCGGCCATATCCGATAAAAAACGAAAGGGCGGCACTATAACATTAGTCATGCCGCGGGGGATTGGCGACTGCGCGCTCGTAGATTATCCTGTTGATGAGCTTGAGGGCATATTCTCGCTTGGGCTTAGTGGTGCGGGAACAAACGCATGCGACGGCACGGGGGCATTATGATGAAGATAGATGCTGTGGCGAAAGTAAAGCGGTCGCGGATATCAGGCGAGGTTCAAGCAATATCGGCAAAAGCCGAGCTTCACCGGATGATAATATGCTCCGCGCTTTCAGGCGGGGTGTGTGACATAAGCTATGCCGGCACTTTAGCCGACGACGTATTAGCGACAATAGGATGTGCCGTTGCAGGTGGGGCGAGTGTTGATGTGCGGGACGTGCCGGGTGGAGGTATAATTTCAGTAAAACCCGGTTTTGGAAGCGCTGAGAATCCGCACTTTGACTGCGCGGAGAGTGGCTCAACCTTGCGGTTTATGCTGCCCGTAGCGGCGGCTGTGGGATTTTCACGCGGCGCTCGGTTTGCTGGGCGCGGGCGGCTGCCGGAACGCCCGATAGCGGAGCTTATGCGTCCGCTAACAGAGCACGGCGCACAATTTTCCGCTGACAGGCTCCCTTTTACCCTAACGGGTCGCATGAGCGGGGGCGAATTCTCACTCCCAGGCAACGTCAGCTCGCAGTATGTGACGGGGCTGCTCCTTGCGCTGCCTTTAGCGGGCGGAGGTGATGTGATTGTCACGACTCCGCTTGGCTCCGCGCCGTATGTTGATATTACACGCGCTGTAATGGCACGTTTTGGGGTTAATGTGGGTGTAAGAAATTCAAGTGACGGTGCCGAAGAGGGCAGCGGTGCGGTGTTTTCCGTTCCGAAAGACGCCTGTTACACATCGCCCGGTGAGATTCGGGCAGGTGGCGACTGGTCGGCGGCTGCTTTTTTCCTCGCGGCGGGCGCTCTTGCAGGAGAGGTAACTGTCACAGGGCTTGATATGATGTCCCCTCAGGGGGATCGGGCGATAGTTGAGCTTTTGCGCCGCTTTGGCGCCGGCATAAGCGTCGACGATGAAGGCGGGTGCGTCACGGTGAGAAAAGCAAGCCTTCGCGGATGCGAAATAGACGCGGACGATATACCCGACCTTGTTCCGGTGATTGCCGCTGTTGCGGCGGCGGCGGAAGGCGTGACCGTTATTCGCGGTGTTGAGCGGCTCAGGCACAAGGAAAGCGACAGAGTTTCCGCCGTTGTTGATATGATACGCTCGCTAGGCGGTGACGCAAATGATGCTGACGGCACAATCACCATCAGGGGCGGTAATATAAAGGGCGGTTTTGTCAACAGCAGGGGAGATCACAGGATAGCGATGGCTGCGGCTGTCGCGGGAGCCATCGCCCGCGAGGAGGTTACAATATCCGACGCTTTTTGCGTTGCAAAGTCGCACCCCGGATTTTATGATGATTTTGCTTCGGTAGGAGGTATTGTCGATGTCGTCCCAGTTCGGTGAAATAGTAAAGGTTACGGTTTTCGGGCAGTCGCACGGACGCGCAATTGGCGTCGTCATCGACGGGCTTCCTGCGGGTGAAGTGATAGATTACAATGAGCTTATGGCCTTTATGGCGCGGCGAGCTCCCGGCCGGAATAAACTTACAACAAGCAGGCGCGAAGCTGATGTGCCGGAGCTTATTTCCGGTGTGATTGAGCGTGATGGCTCAATTGTCACATGCGGCTCACCGCTTTGCGCCGTTATTTATAATACGGATGCGCGCCCCGGCGATTACAACCGAGACGGTGGTTTCTCCCGCACTCCGCGTCCGTCGCACGCCGATTATACGGCGCGTGTAAAATGGGGAGGCGCGGCAGATATGAGCGGCAGCGGCCATTTTTCGGGGCGGCTGACGGCACCGCTCACTGCAGCGGGAGCTGTTGCGGCGCAGATTCTTGCAAGACGTGGCATTTACGCCGGTGCGCAGCTTTTATCAGTTGGAAAAGCGCAGGGCTCGCGATTCCCACTTTGCCCGACAAGGGATGATTTTGTTGCGACAGCGTCGCGTGAGATACCGACATATGATGAAGGCGCTGTCGATAGTATGCGCGCCGAGATTAAAGCGGCAGCTGCTGAGTGTGATTCTGTCGGCGGAGTAATCGAATGTGCCGTTATCGGGATGCCGGCGGGTGTCGGTGAGCCTATGTTTTACGGCGTTGAAAATATGCTCTCACGCGCGCTTTTCGGCATACCGGCACTGACGGGAGTACAGTTTGGCTCAGGTTTTGACGGTGCCGCGTCGCGCGGATCAAAAAACAATGACCCCTTTATCATCCGAGACGGCGCTGTAGCTACGGAAACTAATAACAGCGGCGGCATACAGGGCGGGATTACAAACGGCATGCCGATTGTTTTCCGTGCTTCAATTAAGCCGACACCTTCAATAGCGCAACCTCAGCGTACGGTTGATATGGACACGATGACGGAGACTGAACTTAAAATCACCGGACGCCATGATCCGTGTGCGGCACTGCGGGCAGTTCCTGTTGTGGAAGCTGTCGCATCGCTTGTCATGCTTGATTTACTTACAATAGCGAACAAAATTTGACTTTTGTATAACAATATTCGACAAATATATAACATAGGAGCTGTTACCAATATGGACGAGACAGGAAGCAAGAGCATGGATTTAAGTCAGGTAAGAAGCGAAATTGACCGCGTTGATAGCGATATTTTGCGTCTTTTCATCGAGCGTATGGAGCTCGCGGAACGTGCGGCACAAGCAAAGCAAGCGGCGGGGTTGCCGCTGCAGAACAGGGCACGCGAGCGCGAGATTCTCACGCGCGCATATGAAGCGGCACGGGAGCGCGGTATGGGAATATACGCTCACAGGCTTTTTACATCGTTAATCGAGTTGTCGAGAGCTTATCAGTCGGATATTTTAGCCGGTAGCCAACAGTCGGCTGTCCGTTCGCTGATTGAGCGTTCGCTTAAACCGGCGGAGATTGTTTTCCCGCGCGCAGGACGCATAGCGGTGCAGGGGATTGAAGGATCACATTCGCAAAAAGCGGCGGAAAAGCTTTTCCCGCTTGGGAATGTCGTATTTTTCAAGACATTTGCCGGTGTATTCGACGCTGTAACAAAGGGATTCTGCTCACATGGCGTCGTACCTGCTGAAAACAGCACAAACGGTTCAGTGCGCGCCGTATTTGACCTACTACGTACTCGCGGGTGCTATGTCGTGCGTTCAACGACAGTGCAGATACGCCATGCGCTCCTGACAAAGCCCGGTGCCGATCCGTCGGAGATAACGACGATTTATTCGCATGAGCAGGCGCTCGGACAATGCTCGCGTTTCCTTGATTCGCTCGGCGGAAAGGTGCGTGCCATTCCGTGTGAAAACACGGCGGTTGCCGCGCGTATGGTAGCTGAGTCCGGCGATCCTCATGCCGCCGCAATTTCATCAGCTCACTGTGCTGAAATATACGGGCTTGAGGTTGCACGCTCCGATATTGGCGACAGTGATAATAACTACACGCGCTTTTTCTGTGTCTCGCACGAGCCTGTTATTTACGCAGGTTCAGACAGAACATGTATTGTAGCTGGTGCCGACAACAAACCGGGAGCGCTCTACAACATCCTCCAGCGTCTTGCGGCACGTGAAATTGATATGACGAAGCTTGAGAGCATACCTGTGCCCGGAAGCGATTTTGAATATAATTTCATTATCGAATTAGGCGCGTCAGTGCGTGACGAGGGCGTTATGTCGCTGCTTGAGGAACTTGAGCGAGATTGTCCGGTCTTTGATTTCCTCGGCTGTTACGCTGATGAATGATTAAAAATGAAAGAAAATAAAGTGAAAATGTACGGGCTTCTTGGGCGAAAGCTCGGTCATAGCTATTCTTCGCGTGTTCATACGCTGCTCGGGAATGAAAATTACCGTCACATTGAGCTTGAACCCGATGAGCTTGAGAGATTTTTACGCGAAAATGCCGCTGACATCGGCGGGCTGAACGTTACAATTCCATATAAGCGCGATGTAGCCGCTCTTTGCGATAAGCTCTCGTCTGTGTCGGCGTCCGTCGGTGCAGTAAATACGGTTACTGTTCGGGATGGGTGCCTTACCGGTTATAACACGGACGTTTTTGGCTTGATTTATGCCATAAGGCGAGCGGGAATCGATTTACTTAACAAAAAAGTCGTTATTTTCGGCTCGGGTGGCGCATCAGCGACGGCTGTTGCCACAGCACAACATGAGGGGGCACGCGAAGTCGTAGTAATCTCACGTTCGGGCGCCGACGGATATAATTATGAAACGCTAAACCGGCATTACGATGCAGATATTTTAATAAACACAACGCCGCTCGGAATGTATCCGTCCCCCGGTGCAGCTCCTGCTAAAATAGCAAGTTTTACTTCGTGCAAAGGTGTCGTTGATTTAATATATAATCCCATCAGAACATCATTTTTAATGGAAGCTGAAAGACTTTCCATCCCGCGGACGGACGGTCTTTCAATGCTTGTAGCACAGGCTGCACTTTCACATTCGATATTCTTCGATAAAATATCATCGGATGGTTTAAGCGAAGATACAATACAGTCGCTTATGCCAGATATCGAGCGCATTTATAAAACGCTGCGCACTGAGGTGCAGAACATTGTGATAATCGGCATGCCCGGGTCAGGGAAGAGCACTGTCGGCGCTCTTTTAGCGGAGATTACCGGGCGCGAGCTTGTTGATACCGATGAGAAGATAGTGTCGCTGGCGGGCATGAGCATTCCTGAGATATTTGCAACCGAAGGTGAAGAGGGCTTCCGGCGCCGCGAGCGCGAGGTTGTGTGGGATGTGGGGATGAAGTCGGGCGCCGTTATTGTTACCGGCGGCGGCGTTGTCCTCGACAAAAGAAACTATGCACCGCTCCATCAAAATGGAAGAATTTATTGGCTTATGCGCGACGTATCGGCGCTTGAACGAGCCGGGCGTCCACTGTCGGTTAATGCTGATCTTTATGCTATGGAGCGTAAGCGCCGACCGCATTATGAAGCTTTTGCCGATGCAAGTGTAGAAAATAAAACCGCACCACATGATGCGGCACGAGCGATATGGGAGGATTACCTTGAAAATTCTTGTAATTAACGGCCCGAATATTAATATGCTCGGTATACGTGAGCCGGAGATATACGGCAGGCGGACGTACGACGACCTTGTCGCATATATAACAGACGCGGCACAAAAATTGGGCGTTGACGTTTCGTTTTTCCAGAGCAACAGCGAAGGCGCGATAGTTGATGCGATACAGGCGGCAT
>LFRM01101858.1_pt1 | contig 11846 bp, 5 predicted proteins | sample 618341 | NCBI WGS metagenome assembly LFRM01 (sample SAMN03654438, study PRJNA283298) | anaerobic digester metagenome | isolation source: pool of bioreactors CSTR01a, CSTR02a, and CSTR03a thermophilic anaerobic... | place: Denmark: Kgs. Lyngby | collected 2014-05-21
GGTACGACCGTCTCAAGGGCCTCCGCTATGCCGCTCTACGCTATTTCAATGCAGCCGGATACGATATCGAGGGAAGAATCACGGGGCTGGAGATAAAACCGGAAAATCTCCTTCCCGTGGTCATGGAAGCCGCATCAGGGGTAAGATCTGAGCTGGCAATTTTCGGCGATGACTATGATACTCCTGATGGGACCTGCATAAGGGATTATGTACATGTAAGTGATCTGGCCGATGCGCATATCAGAGCACTTGATTATATCTCCAATGAAAATTCGAGCATTATGGTGAACCTGGGAAGCGAAAACGGTATCAGTGTAAAGACGATGGTGGAAAAGGCCAGAGAGGTCACAGGCAGAGAGATTCCGTCAAGAATTGCTCCCAGGAGACCCGGTGATCCGGCCAAACTCGTCGCTTCCTCACAACTGGCCCGGAAACTCCTTGGATGGGTGGCGAAGTACAGTGATGCCGAAACGCTGATAAGGAGCACCTGGAAAGTTTATCAGAATTCAGTTGTTAATTGACAAGCCAAAACAACTGAAAACTCATCTCACTTCCAGAGATTTTCGGATTGCCTCTTTGAGGGCTTTTGCCAGCGGCGGAGCGAAGAGTTTCCTGGCAAATGTCGGTGATGAAGCATCCGGGGTCCTTTTCTTAAACATCGAATAAAAAATCGGCCTTCCTGTAGANNTTTCCATCCTTGCTCCATATTTGGACATGAAATTGCGCATTTGCCGAATATGTGACAGGACGCACATACGATCCCTCATATTTTCCGCCTCTCCACCCTTTCTGCCTCACTGCGCTGTGTTTTATGGAGCAACTGTATGGAACCGCGACCAGATCCGAATTGAACTCCTTCGCTATGCCGGCAATCAGTTCACTGATCGTATCCTTTGATGTTTCACTTTTCACCAGATTTGACCAGTATTCCTCTATTTGCGGCACTTTTTTGTTTCCTGTGGAATCCGGATGCTGATCAGTTACTTTAAATATCCTGGAAAGCTCAAAAAGCACAAGCGCGTTTGCAGCTTCGATGTAAAAAGAATCACTGTATTCCACTTCCGGTTTTAATGATGTATTATCGATATATTCCGATTTGATCGATTTAAGGGGGAGATACAATATGGTAAGTGATGTGTCATTCAGGATGTTGGAATCGGCAACATAGTGTAAAGTTTTCGCCGGACTTGAACTAAGTACAAAAACCGCACAGACAGGGATTACAGAGAGTAGTTTTAACATTATGAGATAAGCCGTTCTGTTATTGAACCGGAAAAGGAAATTTTTTGAGAAGTAGATACAGAACTAATATACAATATTTGACGTTTAAACAAGGAAACTGTCTTCTCCGGCTCGGGGTCGGTATCGGAATTGGCATCGGTATCAATATCAAAACAGGTAATCCTTTAATCATGCGAATCAAAGTCAGTATCTAATCAAACAAATCATGGTATGAAATTTCCTAAACTCCTTAAAAAAACTCAGTGCAGAGTCCCCACACTTACCGGATGGGTACTGTTTGTTTCTGTTGTTCTGACTACTGGTTGTGTTTTTTTCCTGAATGTGCATAATTTCCTTTCAGTAAACAGACCTCTGGGAGGAAGTATTCTGATAGTTGAGGGATGGATTCCTGACTATTGTCTGGAGGAAGCTGCAAGGGTTTTCAGGGAGGGTGATTACAGAATGCTTATTTCCACAGGGGGCCCACTTAAGCAGGGTTCTTATTTAAGGGAATATAATACTCTTGCCGAACTGGCAGCAGCCACATTGAAAGAGCTTGGTATTCCAGAAAAGCAGATTATTTCTCTTCCCTCGCCGCACACCAGGAAAGATCGTACCTGGCAGTCCGCGCTCACAGTCAAGGATTTTCTTCTCGATAAAGATTCCTGTGTCATAGATCTTTTCTCATTCAGTGTGCACTCCCGCAGATCAGCTTATCTTTTTCGTAAAGCATTAGGCAAAAAATTCAGAGTAGGAGTGATCTCCACCGAAAACCGCGATTACGATCCATCCCGATGGTGGATGTTCAGCGAGGGAGTAAGATCGGTATTAAGTGAATCTATCGCTTATATCTACGCCAGAGTAACCTTGTCTGCTCCCTGATTAGATCGAAGTGCCTCTTCAACAGACGACTAGTTTGTCATTTCGACGAATCTTTGAGGAGAAATCTTCTCATAATCAGAGGTTTATTCCACCTTAAACCCTGGTGTCCCATACCACCCCGCTGAATCATAAAAAACAGGACATTCCCGCCAGTTTCTTCCGAAATTATTAGAAAGGGCATCGTATGACTTATTGACAAGCTCAATTGATCTGCTGTCCTTTACTACCGGCCATTCTATTTTGTTGGATTCACCGGTAAAGATCACCTGATCAATCACAGTAGAGTCTTTGCTCAGTAATGCGATCCAGTTACCGGATGCTGACAGGTTAAGAAATGAATTTGACTGATCAATCCAGGAGCCATCTCCTCTTCCAAACACATAAAAACCTTTTCCTTCTATCTCCACATCTGTAATTGTATTTATTGTTTTATCAAGCACTACCAAAAGTGTATCGAGAAAAAGCGAATCTGTTCCTGGATTGTAAATTTCCACATATTCTGCTTTATCAACTTTGTACATTAACTCGGTTATAAATAGAATACCGCTTTCCGTATCCGCGATATTTAATCCATCCATACTTCCAGATACTAAAGTTATTCCGGGATCATAAATCGAAAGATTGAGGGAAAGATTTCCCGGAAGGCCTTTGAATTCAAGAGTAACAGAACTGTTTGAAAGAGCATTGAATGTCAGATCCCTCGATGCGGTGTAAATAGTATCACCCCCGGGCCCTACCCCGGATACGTAGAGTGTGCCTTTGGTTTTGTTGGGAATTTTATCTATGCTGATGAAAACTCTCGTATTTCTGCCAGTATGCACTACCCAGCTTGTGTCTTTTGAGACAAAAGATGCGAAAATGGAATCCACCGATGTCGGAATACCAGCTATTTGTAAATAGATCGAGCCCACCGCCGGGACAAGGACAGCGTTTACATCTGAAACCGATCCCGGATATATCCGCACAGTCCTGGAACCCACAGAATCTACATGCACCGTAAATCCGCTCTTATCTACAGTGGTAACTGTGATTTTCCGGTTACTTCCGGATGGGATACCCGGAAACGTATCCGTAAAGAGAAATTCTCCCGAAGTGATCTTTTTGCTCCTCCGCATTGTACCTATGTCAGACGCGCTGACTACTACCACCACGCTGTCATAGGTAGTCAGCATCGATTCCGATGCTTTGGCAAGATTGCTTTGCAGAATCTGGGCTCTGATCACCAACGATCCATTTTTAGATTCCGGGCTGGATGGATAATCCCCGCAAAACAAGAATAAAACCATTGCAGCCGGAAAAACTGAAACAGCAAAATGCTTTATCCTCATAATACTTATCCTTTCCCAGAATGAGAATTACTGGCCTGCAGCCATGAAGATGAAGCAATTTTCTTACCATTTTTTCAGGGATTTAAAATGAAGGAAAAGCCTAACTGAAAGAGCTGATATGGTTCTACTGACTTACAGGGGAAACTTTCTGCCGAAGGTTCAGTTCATTCCCGTGGGCCTTTTTTGTTCTCTTGTGGTGAGGAATAAAATAGTGCCACAAGATCCCAAATGTAAGAAGTGCCACCATGAAGCTGCTCATTGATGCCATCGAGGTGTGAGTAATAAACTTTTTTACCATCTCTACCGTGTTCAAATGAGGAACCGTAAAAAAACCATACCCAAACCCTCCGGACACTGTAAAGCCGCCTATTCCAATGCCAATGGCAAGCTTTTTCGCGAATTTGAATCTGTGAGGAATAATGTGTCTCAGCGGTTCTGCCTGCCAGTACCATTTAAGATACCAGTAAACCATTATAACAATACCGGCCAATGAACCGGCATACTGCAGGATATAGTAGACTCTCATTGTCCCCTGAGGAAAAACAAATACGGGACTGTTTAATACAGGAAACATCTGCACTATCCATCCATCATGATGAGTCAAACTGTCCCACAAAAGATGGGAAAAAGCCCCGAGCACAAGTGAGAGAACAATTCTGATAAAGTTGCTCAATGGAAAAAACCTGAATCTCTGTGCGACAGGGAATAGTCTTACCTGATGATTGTGCGGAATTAATGACAAAAGGGGAAATTTGATCAGTTTATGGAAGACAAAAAGCGAAATCAGTCCCACCGGGAGACAGAAGATAAAAACCCCCGGAATGGTATGTCCTATCGCTTTTCCATCTGAAAGCCGCAGAAAAAACTCAAAATCAGGAATCATGCTTCCCAGAACCAGGGCGGATGTAAACAGGCCGAAACGCCTCATAGGAACAGACAACGCAGGATGAGAAATGGTAACTGGCATATTTTAAGTCTTCATTGAGAAGGTGGTTAAAATGAACAGAAGGAAAATCCTGAGGGGACTTATCGCTCCTGAGGGCAACCTCTAATCCGGAACTAATCTGAATTTAAAAATGGTTTTTCCAAATTGAGAAAAAAGACTGAAAACCGATTTCGTTTTGGGAAAATGGAAATTGAGGGTTTTTTTGATGGAATGTTGGCCCCTAGCAAAAAACCACATTTTTGGGCGGCATAAATGCCAGCCCCTAGCAAAAAAAAAGCCCGTTTAAACGGGCTTTTCTTCAATGGCTGTGGCATTAATGCCACAGCCAAAACTGCCAAAAACTATCTCTTCACCCCCAAATACATCCTCGTAGTCTGCGTCTCACCATCCCTCAACGTAACCCTTATAACCGCCATATATACCCCAACTCCCACATCTCTCCCCTTGCGGTTACGCCCGTTCCAGTGAAAGTACATGCTGCTTGCACTCCCACTTCCAGGCACCAGGTCTCCACTTATAACCCTGTTTCCCAGTTGATCCAAAATATCGACTTTCCCACTGAAATCACCCGTCGTCTCTATCCGTGAAAACGGAACAACCCTGATCACCATCCCGGGAAGACCCGCGATTCCAGGAGGTAAATCACCGTTATCCGCTACAAACGATTTTCCATGCACCAGCGGGTTTGGACCGACATCTATCTTTATTGTAAACGACAGCGGCTTTACCTTTAAAGGAGCATTCCGGTTGCCCGGATTGTCCTGCACTATTCCCTTGTTGTCAGCCATACCGGATGACGGGTCGATGCGGATAGAATCGCGGCTTGATGGGAAAGTGGCTCCATTTATGGCCGTGATCAGGTAAATGTGCGACTTGTTTCCGCTCTCCCTCAATAACTCACCCGAAAAAGTGTAAGTCGTCCCGGTTTCCTTCGAGGTCAGAATAAAAGGCACTCCCGGTACGATTGTAACCGGCTCTGAAAACTCTACTGTCAATGTGTCCTGAGTAGATTCGGATTCAGTCACAGACGGAGCATAGACAGCCGAGATTATTACCGGTGCTGCACTGTCAGCCACACCAATCTCCAGACTGCTGTTAGGGAATGAACTGTGTACTCCCGAAAAATGCATCATCCCGCCTGTTACTATCTGAGTGTCGGTAAGAAGCCCCTCTATCCTCATGCCTATCACTTTCTGATCTGCTCCGGGATAAAAGATGCTGTCCTGAGGCACCACCACCATCGAATTTGTGTTCCAGTATAATCCGGCGGCAAGATTTTCTTTACTTATGTCTTTATGAAAGGTCACCTCTACATAGTCAATTTTACCGTCCAGATCCAAATCCTTGTAAAACGCTCCTGTCACACGCGGCGGCAGCTCCTTGAGAACAATCTCGATACGTGGATTCTGCGGATGAGCATGGTTGCCGGTAGCATCAGTTACGGTTCCTGCAGGATCTATGGAAACCGAATCTCCCCTGGCTATCGGTATCTCACCGGCGTTTGCCAGTACGGTGAATGTATTGGTCGCCTGATCAGATCCGATTATCGCCTTTACAGCTATCGGGTATTGACCCGATCCCTTGGTTAACACAAGAACACTTCCGATCAGACTCGTTACTGCCTCCGAAACCGAAATTACAAGAGTATCATCTCCCGGTCCCTCACGTTCGTAAAGAGTAACCGTGCCGGTAAGAACCGGTCCTGCCGCATCATGAAGCGGGAAATTGGACTTGCGTACTGCACCGCCATGGGTGATAAATGAGTTCCCCTGCCCGGCCATCCCCGATGAAAAGCCTGTAATCCCCTGCTGGAAGTTTGGACGGAAATAAGCACGGACAGTATTGTCGGATACAATTGACATTGAATCCGCCGGCATCTTTACTATTCTGCCGGTGGATGAATTGGGGAAGAAAACCTCAAAGGAATCCGGAAGCTCCTTTATTGCTGTCGAGTACACCACTTCCATCTCATCAACTGCACCGTCCCCGTTTACATCAAAGATTCTCCCGCTGACAGCAACCGGGAATGTGGCCTTGCTCGCGAGAAATGCCGTCGATGAATCTGACGGGTCCGTGGGATCGATATAGGTGATCTTTATCCTGTCTCCCCCGGTCATTGAAATCTGATTCGGCCCTCTCTGCGATACATCCAGGCTGACTACCGATATGGGCACCTCGGTCTGGAAGACATTCGACGAATCAGCGGTTTCAACTACCCTCACAACAAGGGAATCACCGTTGATCGGATTGTAAACAGATACCCAGAGAGTATCTTTTGCACCGCGGTTCTGGTTCCCGTTTTTATCTGTCACGATAATATGGAAAACCGTAGTGTCTATTTTTGCGGTATCACTTATTACTTTGAGTTCAGTATCCCTGATGGAGAGGTTTGATGGATACTGCTGGATAAAAGGCGCCTCAATGTAAAAACTGTGATTTGTCACAGCACACCCGAAACACTCTTCACAATCCGTTGATGGTCCCGCGAAAAGTGTTACGTCAACCAGATTCCTGCCGTTCTTTACAGGCACAGGAATATTGAAATCGTAGTTCTTGTTCGCCTCATTCCAGAAAACCATCGATGACGGGTTGTCAAGGCGTACGCCATTTACCCATATATCATTGATCCTGCCATCAACCGGTGTCACATTTGCATATCCGCTTACTGTCAATGTTTTTGCCGATCCCTCATACAGGTAATAATCCGCGTTGGGATTACTTATCGGAGATGTAATCTGGGAGGTTAGCTCAAAGTGAGTCTTCTTTGTGGCAAGCTCTGCCTTCGATGGAGAATAGCCCCAGACATACTCCTCTTTGCGGTAAATTGTCACGTAATAATTGATCGGCTGAAGAAAATAACTGTTATCAACCTCATCTTTGGGCAGTTCAGGAACTCCGGGATAATCAACCGGATCACCCTGTGCTGTGCTGTGCGGTCCGAAACTCCAGTCCCTGTCACTTATCACATGCACAGGGGGTTCATCGAGCTGATCTATTCCCCTCTCCGGTTCCCATCTGACAAAGATAATATCCAGACGGATCCTTGATTGAGAATGCATCTCTATATCCCACAGGGGCAGGGTAAGATAATAGGCATAAGTCTGGTCGGTCGGATCGTAGGTATCCTCCATCTTTTTTGGCTTCTGCTTGACAAGATTATCCCATACTCTCTGACGTAACTCGCCTTCTATTGTTTCCTGATACCCGTCTTCGCGGTAAAGGACACAGATATCAAGCCGCGCTCCAAGATCCTTCTCAAACCCCTCCTGTGCCCTGAAATACAGCCTTACTTCCAGTGAATCGTACGACTTGCCTTCCTGGTTTACGATATTTATTCCTATACCAGGCTTATCACCCCAGTGGTAACGAAGTGTACGCACATCAAATTTGACATGCTCAACCGGGGTCGTAAAAGAATAGAGCTGACCCTGGTTATCATCACGTGAAATACCTGACTCCACATAGAAGTAATAGGTGGTCTTCTCTTTGAGCCCCCCGATTTTCACGTAATGGAACTTTGTGGGGTGCCCGGAAACATCTCCCTCATGTGTAATTGTAGGAGGTTTCTGCTCGCCATATACTACTCTGCTGTCAAACTCCCCGTTGGGAGTATACCAGAATATCTCAGCACTGTCATGTGTCACTTTGCAGATTTTGACATTCTGTATATCCGCATTGGTGGGACAGTTCTGCCCTGTAGTAAAAGTAAAGTATACCTCCTGGCGCTCCTCATTGATATTTTTAAGCACCGACTCCCTGCCGTAAACGTCTTTTACAACCACATCAAAGATGTATTCAGTCCCCTCTTCAAGCCCCTTGAGAACCATCCGGTGCAGTACATCCGATGAATCGGATGAGACCGTCATACTGGTACTCCCTCCCTTGCCATACCTTATGACAGCATCTCCGTAACGGGACTGCCTGACCTCTACGATTGCATTATCACACCCCACATAAAGAATCCGCACTGTTCCGGTAGGCGGCCCGATCTCGATCTCCTTTGCCAGGCCAATCACCGGCATCAGTATATTTGTCGTTCCGTCTATTCCTGTTTCGGAATGATGATAATCATCGTAGTGCTCTTTGTACAGGGAAGTAGTGGGCATATATCCACCCTGCAACGCACCAACCGGCGGACGATACCTGTAAAACGCGCCGGGAACATTTTTCCCTTCCGGATTTGCCGCCCTGTGGTGAGGATGGTTGAAGTTCTTGTCACCAACCCCGTATATCATGCTGATATCCCAGGGATTCACACCCAGCATGTAATCCAGCATACGGATAAGAATCGTTTTCACCTCTTCAGCTTTCCAATCCGCTGATGCAGGTGTGTTTGGAAGAGCTATACCCTGTATCCTGGTTGCGATATCATAATAGTAGTACATCTCCGTGATATTACCCGCCTGGTAACGGTTCCACACCCACTCCATCTGGGTATGCATTAAAAACCAGGGAAGTACATATCCTACAACAGGTGGTACCCAGTGGCCACTTTCCGGAAGCCGGATTATCTGTCCTTCCTGCTTTGCAACTGAACCAAGATTTGCCATCAAATTATAGACTGTTTTTTCAATCAAACCAAGACGCTCATTCTCTGATAGACCAAGCTGCTGGCAAAACGTGGTATCATCGAGTACCAGCTTGAAAAAACCCCAGAGGACATGCGCATGTGATGACGCCCAGTCGGTGTTTGCGGTACCATGGTAAAATATGGGGTCATTATTTGTAAACCATCCGCCCTGGAACAGTTTGACATTATTTTCTGAAGCTTTGGCACCTATTGTCTTGTCATAACAAAGTTCATCAAGATATTTCCGCTCACCGGTTGCCCAGAGCAGCCCAAGACAGGCAAAAGCTATATCATCATCCAGTTTTGTCTCACCATTGTAGGCAGGAGTATCTGTTTTATCCAGTCTGGTTTTTGTAAATTCATAAATAGCTTTTGCTGCAGCAAGACACCTGTCTGCATAAGCCGCATCGTACGGACGGTACATCTTTGAAACAAATGCCAGATTAGCAGTATACTTTCCAAGATAGTCGGTTGTCGGGTGATTTCTGGCTTCACGAGGAGGACCTCCCCGGAGCGTCGGCATCTTATCCTGGTTTTCGGGTTGCCCCCACCACATATGATCATTTTGAAAACTTCCCACTGAAGTTATCATTTTGCCCGGCTGACCACCAGCCAGATCGAACGAACGAAGAACAAAATCGGCTCCATGCTTCGCTTCATACAAAATATCCGGAATTCCATCAGTTACAAGTGTAATACCCTGATCAGCACTGTATACATCCGCATCACGGTCAGAAAACGCTGCTGCCGCCAATCCCAGGACAGCCGCAGTGTAGCTCATCGTCGCACCCTCTTTCAGGTGATCCCCGCAGTCATGCCACCCCCCCGTGACTGCATCCTGAAGATGACAGGCTCCGTGAAACCAGGACTGTGAATCGCCACACCGGTTTGCACCATAAAACTTCAACAGCGCATCACGAACCCAACTGTAAATCTGCTCATCGATTAAAAACTCCGCCGATGTATCTGAGCCGACTACCACCCTGTATTTCCCCGGAGGAAGATCTGGAATAATACCCTCGAATATTGTCCCGGAAACCTCCGGGCTGGTCATGATATAGCGGGTATCTCCTCCGCTGACAAGCGTTGCATTATTAGATGCTCTGATCTCTAACTGCCCTGCTGTCCTCTGACCAGTATTGGTCATAGTACCGGTCGCTGCCACATTAGATGAACCATCAATAACCTGAAAAGACGATGCGGAACCACTCGCCACATAGTAGAAATATTTTGTATCCTGGAGACGATACCCGGCCTGATTTACCCGGACCCTGGAGATTTTCAGATTCACAGAATCCCTGTAAAGCTGATCCATGGTATCAGGCAGAGGATTTGCAATGGGAACATAAGGAAGAGGGTCAGTAGCAAGCTGCCCGAAACTGTACCCGGCAAAAAGAGCTACAGCAATAAAACACTTAAAAGACTTTCTGAACATATCAACCTCAAAGTCTTATTGCGAAAATGGATCTTATATTATTACTTAGTTACGGCATCCATATATATAGTTCATGCCGATTCAGGATTGGAAACCCAATTTATCTCTTGACAGAAAATAGCAGGTGATAGTGTGATGAAAGACAGGCCTCATCCAGGCTGATTGTTTTATAAAAAGCCTCTGGAATCACCCCTGAAACAGGTTTTTCATTCCTTACGGTAAGCAGCATATTTTGTGTTAAACTGGTACCCCTCTTTTCGTCTCATATCATTTTACTTCAGTCTAACCAAAAACCACTTTTCGCCTGAGCACAAGCATGAGAAAAACGCGAAGCGTTTACCCCTTTGCGTCCTCTGCGACCTCCGTGTTTTAAACTCTTATTCTTATGTCACCTGAACAGTAAAGGTGTGATGAATTGTAAACGATTTAGGAGAACCCTTAATCTCTTCTGGTTCCGTATTCTTCTAAACGCGAAGCGTTTAACCTTTGCGTCCTGCAATCGCGATTACTTTTAATCATAAGAGAATGAAAATCAAGTCTTTACATCAGGATAAACTCATGCATTTTCTTCTGGCAGAATTTTCTCTTCCTGCGAACCGCCAGCATGGTTATATCATCGTAGGGCGGCTGACCGGCGCAATGCTCTTTAACTGCCTCTTCAACATTCTTTACAGCCTCAGTAGCTGAGCCAACCGGCACCTGAAGTATAGAATTCAGCTTGTTTTTAGTGAAAAACGCCCCTTCAGGACCCCTGGCCTCAGTCACACCATCTGTGTAGCAGAAAAGCATCTCCCCCGGTTCAAGCGCAATCTCATTGTGCGAAAACTGCCCGTCAGGAACAATTCCTACCGCGGGACCAGTCGTCTCGATCCACTTTCTTACTCCTCCCTGCGCACTGACAACAGCAGGAGGATTATGCCCGGCATTTACATAGGTTATCACATTGCGTTCCGGATCGAGAATCCCCATAAACAGCGTAGCATACATGTATCTGCCGTTGTTTCCGTAGTGATGATTTATCACATACTTGTTTGTCAGGTTTACAGCATCCAGGGGATGTGTCGCACCGGATAAAGCCTGCTCTGTAAGAGCCCTGATCAGGGTATTTATAAGTGCCATGAAAAGCGCCGCTCCTACATCTTTACCCGACACATCTGAGATGACAAGCACGATCTTTCCATCCGGCAACTTGAATACATCGTAAAAATCTCCCGAGACCTCCCGTGCGGGTTGGAAAGCAGGATGAATCTCCCAGTGATCTATCTCAGGAAGCCCCCTGGGGAGAAAACTACCCTGAATCTCCCGTCCAAGCTCAAGCTCATGCTTTATAGCCTCCAGATAAGCGTGCTCCGCCTCCCTGAGTTTCTGCAACTGCTGGTTTGCGACCTCGAGCGCAAGAGCCTGCTCCTGCACTTTTTTCATCAGTATCGCACCCTTCAGCGCACTGCTTATATGCTGACGCAG
>LFRM01297936.1_pt1 | contig 11840 bp, 8 predicted proteins | sample 618341 | NCBI WGS metagenome assembly LFRM01 (sample SAMN03654438, study PRJNA283298) | anaerobic digester metagenome | isolation source: pool of bioreactors CSTR01a, CSTR02a, and CSTR03a thermophilic anaerobic... | place: Denmark: Kgs. Lyngby | collected 2014-05-21
TTCTCCGGGCGCAAGCGTTATCCCCACCGCCGCCGAGTGCTCGGTGTCGTAGATCTTCCGTGCATCGCTGTGGGGTTTGGTGATCGGTACTTTCAGCCTTTATAGTTCGTCCAGTAGTTTGCGAGACATTCCCGTTTCCTCCGCTCATAACGGCGGGCCCGCATCTCCGGGTAGGTCGGCTCCTTGCTCTGGACCGCCGGGCAGTAGGGGCAGAGTGCGAAAGCCACATCATTGGCCTTATCCCTGACCGGACAGAGATAGGTCCCCTCCCACTCGTCGACGATCTGCCCGCCGGGGAACGGTGTGCCGACCGGGTGGGCGGGCTCTTCCATGACGAACATGGTGAATGCGGAGAGGAGGTACTTCAGGTAAAGGTACCTGGGGTCTTTCTCCCGCGCCTTCTCGGCGCAGGCCTCCGCCACCATGGCGCAGTAGGCACGAAGCGCCGGGTTCGGTGGGGCGTCCAGCTCGGGACCGCCGCCGTTCCGGGAGAGGAGGATCAGGCGGTGGTGCGCCCCGAAGATCTCCTCGCGGACGCTTTCAAGAAGGCGGTCGCGGTAGTTCTCGGGGAGGTCAGCGACCTTTCGTTTGAACCGGGCGTTCATCACCTCAAGGTCGTGCAGGTCGAAGATCCCCACTTCGCAAGCGATCACACCTAGGAGGTCTCTCTTCGTTGTTGCCTCTCCCATCCGCTGGCAGGCCTTCCTGATGGTCGAGACCGATACCGACTGCCCGTTCTTCTCGTCTTCCTCCCAGTTATCAGTGAAGGGGTCGATGATGAAGGAGCAGGCATCGCGAGAACCGGCCCCGGGTGCATCGCGGGCGTCCCGGCCGATGAACCGTCGGAAGCGTTCAAGGATTCTTCTCAGCCGCATGGTCTCACTACTATTCTCCAATGAAGGTGGGGCATGGGGGTGTTTAATTCTGGTGTAGTTGCCATGGTAACAAAGACAAATGACCCCTTCTGGAACCAGACGATCCTCGGGTTGCGCCGCCTGCGGCCTTGCGGCCGTCAGTCTGGAACAGTTAAATCAGCGAGTTTGCCATATACTGCCGATATGTCGCAGGGCCACCCCATTGGATCCTTCTCCCGTCCGAGAGATATGGAATCCGAAAACCGCTTGGGAACGCTTCCCTCCATGCCCCACAATCCTTTTGCAACTTCTTTTTTGGGAATATCTTCAAGAAGACCCATTGCGCCCGATCCTGGTGAGTGGCTCGATACTTATGACCGCGCCTGCATGATCATCTACCGGGGACGGTCGAAAAAGAGGGTTATTATCGCCTATATTCCCAGCTTCTCCCGCTTCGCCTCGATGTGTGCGAGGATCCCCTCCGCTGCCTCCACCGCATCCGTCTCGACGTGGAGCACCCCGCCGGTGATGCCGGGGAGGTCTTGCGTGAGGAGTTTGACGAGGTCCGGCCCCCCGGTCACGGTCGGGACCGGATTGACGTAGGTGTAGAGACCGAGCGCGAGCGCAAACAGGGCGTCGATCGTCGCCTTCTGCTCCATGTACTCTGGAGCTGCGACGGCGACCGGGAGGTCGGGGAGGGGCACGCCGCCGAGGGCTTTGGAGACCGCGAGAAGGAGGTCGGCGCACCTACCGGTGTCGGTGCAGGTCCCAAACCCGAGCACCGGCGGTACACCGAGCGCTGAGCAGAGTCTCTTCAGCCCCGGCCCGGCCTTCTCCTTCGCCTCCGGTGAGCAGAGCCCGGCGACCTGGAGCCCGGCCACGCCGCAGCCCATCCCGAGGACCAGGATATCGCGCGCGATCAGGTTCTCCGCGACCGCGACGGTATGGACGTCCTGCCCGTAATCGCGCAGCGTGGTGCAGGAGACGAGCCCGACGACGCCCCGGATGGTCCCATCCTTGATGGCACTAAGCAACGGGTCAAGACTCCCCCCGAGCGCCTCGACGATGCTCTCTGTGGAGAACCCGACCACCGCCTCCCGCACGGGAAGACCCGGGATCGGCCTTACCTTCTCGCGCCGCTCCCGGAAGTTCTCGATCCCCATCTGGAGGAGCGCTGCCGCCTGTTCTTTTGCCTTCTCGGGGACGTACTCGAGCCTCTCCGTCCCGCCCTCAAAGACGACGACTTCGCTGACCGGGATCAGCTTGAAGTGATACTTCTCGGCGTAGAGGGGGTCGAGCGGGAGCGAGCAGTTCATGTCCGCAGCAAAGACGTCGACCGCCCCGGTGGCAAGCACCGCCTCCTGCATGATCCAGTTTCCCGTATAGCCGTAGAAGACGTCGTCCATCTCTCTCCTCTGGATCAACTCCTGTCCGGTCTCGATGTTTGCGATGATCCTAAGCCCCTTCGCCCCCACGGCCCGAGCTTTCTCCTGCCACTCGTCGGTGCGGGCGAGGTCGATGAGAGCGAACCCGAGGAAGGGTTCGTGGCCGTTCGGGAGGATGTTGACGTAGTCGGGGTCGAGCACCCCGAGGTCGACCCGCATGGGGTGCGGGCGGGGGACGCCGTAGAGGATGTCCTGGATGTACTCGAGCACGATCTGACTCTGGTAGGCCATCGCGACGCCGAGGCGCATCGCCCGCATGGCGTGGCTCGCGTACCATCCGTCGACGTTCGTGAGGGTCGAGGCGGTATCGACGATCGTCTCCCCATAGATCCCGCCGGGGAATAGCCCGAGACGCTTCCAGACCTCTTTACGCTCCTCCGGAGCGAGCCGCTCCACAATCAGGCTCGGCTCGTAGGTGAACCGGTGGAAGTCCTCCTCCACGAAGTCGCAGAGCCGGAGCGCGACCTCGGCATCGCTCCCGCTCGTGTCAATCCCGAGCCGTTCGGCAAACGTCCGAAGTTTTCCGGAATCCGCGATCGTGAACGGGGTCTTCCCTTCCGCGGTCGCCCGGAGGGTTCTCACCGCCTGCGCCGCATGAAAGTGGTAATTCGATGCCCCCATGACGTTCCGGAGGAGCATCATCCGCATCGCCATGCCGTCGGCGTTGATCCCGCAGACACCGCGCCAGTTCCGGGAGGCATCGGCCCGGCAGGGGCCGTTCGAGCAGAAATCGCATCGAGCGCCTGCCCGGCAGAAGGCGCATCGCCGGTCGGGGTCGTTCCCGAGACCCTGAGCCTCGTAGCGGTCCCAGACGTTCGACATGCCGTCCGCTTTGAGCCGCTGATAGACGGTCCTCACCGAGTCGTGGTAGGATATCCTGTCGCTCTCCATGGTCATGGTGAGTGACACTCGCCACAACCATAAGTATGTGTCGGTACCGCGGCTTACCCCTCCTCAAGGTAGCGTTTCAGCGCCACGGCGTTGTTATGCTCCTCGTCTTTAGCGGCGTAGAGAAGCGTCACGGTCCCTTCAGCCGCCTCTCTCTGGAGTTTGGCGAGCGTCTCCTCTTTTTCCTCGAGTTCGGCCCGGTAGCGCCGGAGGAACTCCTCCCACTTTGCCGGGTCGTGCCCGAACCATCGGCGCAGTTCGTTGCTCGGTGCAAGGTCTTTCTCCCACCGGTCGACCACTGCCTTCTCCTTCGAGAGACCCCGCGGCCAGAGCCGGTCGACGAGGATCCGGGTCCCGTCGTCCTCCGAGGGTTCTTCATAGATCCTCTTTGTACGCAGCATGAGGGGGGATACGGCGGCCCCTCACATAACACTGTCCCCCGCGAAAACCTGGCCGGTATTTCAGGACATTCACGAAGATCTCGATGTATATTGGTGTATGGTACACACCTGCGAAAAGTATATTACACTCGTTTCCATCCCCTGCCCCCGTATGACTGGATTGGCGAGACTCCTGATCGTCACCCTGATGATAGGGTGCGTGGCTCTCTTCTCCGGGGCGGTTGCCCAGGAGTATGGGGGCGACCAGACCCCGGTCCCGACCATGGCCGGGGGCGAGACCAATGAGACAAATGTCACCATCACGTCGCCGGAGGTTAATGCCAGCATCCCTGCTGGAAACGTCACGGTGAGCGTGAACGTCACGAACTTCACGCTCGTCGAGCCGACCGGGCAGCCGAATGTGCCGGGCGAAGGGCACCTGCACTACTACCTGGACGCCCCGATACCGACGAATGCAAGTGAACCGGCCATCCCGCCGACCGGCGGCTACGTCATCTCCACGAACCTCACCCATACCTGGGAGAACGTGACGGCGGGCGAACACAACTTCTCGGTTCAACTGGTCAACAACGACCACACGCCGCTCATTCCGCTCGTCTTTGCAACAGTGAACGTCACCGTCGATGGGAACGCGACCGAAAATGCAACGACGGTAAACATCACGGCACAGGATATCGCGTTCGATACGGAGACCATCACGGTGCCAGCGGGAGCGAACGTGACGATGGTCTTCAATAATATGGACAGCGTCCCCCACAACGTTGCAATCTATGACAGTTCTCTCCGGTCGGAAGAGATCTTCGTGGGCGATATCATCACCGGCCCTGCTGAGATCACCTACAACTTCACGGCGCCATCCGAGCCGGGAACCTACTACTTCCAGTGTGATGTCCATCCATCCATGAATGGTGACTTCATTGTGGAGTGATCGGAACAAACGGGTGTGAAGAGCTGGGCTGCTCGCTCTTCTTACCCCTCTTCTCTTCGATACCGGTACTGTGTAGATCTATCGGCTCCGGGAGCGGATCAGCGTTCGGGTAGGCATCCGATCAATCGCACTTCTACGGATCCAGCACAGCATGACTGGGCCTGTGTAATATGGTATTCAGTCAAACGGGCTTATTCTGGCAAAATTACGGCATTCTTGCGAAAAGTATATAGCACGCACATATCATCCCTGCGCCGTATGCAGAGACTGTTGAGACTCCTGATCGTCACCCTTGTGATAGGGTGTTTAACGCTCTTCTCCGGGGCGGTCGCCCAGGAGGAGAACGCGACTAACATGACCAACGAGACAGCAGGATCACAGACGGCGGACGGAGTCCCGCCGGAGATCGTGCAGTATGCGGCTGATTGGCCGCTACCCAATAGAGATTACGAGAATACCCGGGCAACGACAGATGTATCGATTAGCAAAGAGAACGTGAACGATCTGGCAATCGCCTGGACGTTCGATATCAACGCCACCGGCACCTTTGGCGGCGCAAGCAGCAACCCCATCATCATGGGGGACACCGTCTACTTCCAGGATCTCCACGCCAACACCTACGCCTTAAACCTCGCCGATGGTTCGGTGACGTGGGAGAAGATCTACAACAACACCACCGTGACCGGGCCGAACGGGCCGGCGGTCGGGTGGGGTAAGGTCTTCGTGACGAACGACCCCTTCTCCATCGCAGCGTTGAACGCATCGAGCGGTGAGGAACTCTGGGTGATGCAGCTCATCAACACCACGCCTCTTGCCGGGGAGATCATCGGTGAGGGTATCGACATTCAGCCCACGGTCTACAACAACCTCGTCTTCACCTCGACGGTCCCCGGACGCGGTGATGTCTTCTACCGGGGCGGCGCCGTAGGGATCCTCTATGCTCTCGACCAAGAGACCGGTGAGGTTGTCTGGAACTTCAGCACGGTCGACGACCCGGCGAGCATCTGGGGCAACCCTGAGGTCAACAGCGGCGGCGGAGCCTGGTACACTCCGGCCGTGGACACCGGGACCGGCATTACATACTGGTCGATAGCAAACCCGGCGCCGTTCGCGGGAACACCTGAATTCCCGAACGGCGCAAGTCGTCCCGGCCCGAACCTCTACACAAACACCCTGATGGCACTCGACCATGCAACCGGGGATATGGTCTGGTTCACGCAGGTTCTCCCGCACGACCTCTTCGACCACGACCTCCAGATGCCGCCGATCCTCGCCGATGCCAACATCAGCGGAGAGGATCAGAAGATCGTGATCAGCGGCGGAAAGATGGGCAGGGTCTACGCCTTCAACCGTGACACTGGCGCTATCCTCTGGGTGTCCGTCGTGGGCAGGCACGAGAATGATCATCTTGCAGCCCTCCCGCCCGGCAACACCACGGTCTACCCTGGAGCGCTCGGCGGTGTCGAGACCCCGATGGCCTACGCGAACGGCACGGTCTACGTGCCCTACGTTGACCTCTACACCAACTGGACGCCGGAAAGCTCGCTCTCCATTGGTGTTGAGGGCGCACCTCAGGCGGAGATCCAGCCGGTTCCCGAAGGTACGGGCGGGCTTGTGGCTATTGAGGCCAATAGCGGCAAGGTCCTCTGGGACAGGAAACTTGACTCCATCAACGTCGGCGGCGCAACGGTCGTCAATGACCTGGTCTTTACGGGAACGTTCAACGGGACGATCTACGCGTTTGACGCGGTGACCGGCGAAGAGGTCTGGAACTTCACTGCACCTGCAGGCATCAACGCCTGGCCTGCGGTTGCAGGAGACACCATCGTCTGGCCCTGCGGTGTCGGTGAGATGGCCCAGGTCATAGCACTCCGTCCGGGTGGTATGGCCAACGTGACCCCGACTCCGACGGTGAACGTCACTCCGGCAGCGCCAGTGAACATGACCCCGACTCCGACGGTGAATGTCACTCCGGCAGCGCCAGTGAACATGACCCCGATGCCAACAATGAACGTCACCCCGACTCCGACGGTGAACGTGACGCCAACAGTGAATGTCACCCCGGCGCTGACGGTCAACGTCACTCAGACGCCAACGGAGAACGTGACCCCGACAACCCCCGAGGCCGAGATGATGGTGAACATCTCTGCCGATAACCTCGCCTTCGACACGGAGACCATCACGGTGCCGGCGGGGGCGAACGTAACGATGGTCTTTGACAATCAGGACGGGGGTATACCTCACAACGTCGCTATCTACGACAGTCCCCTTCGATCCGAGGAGATATTTGTGGGTGAGGTCATCACCGGACCTGCCCAGATCACCTACAACTTCACGGCGCCATCCGAGCCGGGAACCTACTATTTCCAGTGCGATGTCCACCCCTCGATGAATGGCGACTTCATTGTGGAGTGAGGGAAAGACGGGACAAACCCGTCTTTCTTACCTCTTTCTCTTCACGGGTTTGGTGGGGACCCTGTGTGCGGTAACGGGGACCGGGATTTCCGTCTTGCTCGCAGTATGAAACCCTGGTCGTCCGGGTGGGCGCATCGTTGCAGAAGAGAGCCGGAGCGGGTGAAGGTGCGAACGCAGGCATTGGGCTCTCTATCTTCGGTGCGCCCAAGTAAATTATAAATATCATGTATGCCACGACCCCACCTCTCATGAGGCCGAACCTAGTCCTTCTGGCGGTGCTTCTCATCGTGGGCGCCGGCATACTGATTGCAGGGTGCGTCTCGCCGAGTGGAGACGGCATGCAGCCGATCGAGACCGAGACCCCGATAGATACGGAGACAGTGGCAACCCCTACAGATATGGAGACCGAGGAGACCCCGACGGATATGGCGACTGAAGTTACTTCAACCACCATGGAGACATTACCCGGCGCGACGGACGCGGAAGCAGGCGGCCAGACCGGGTATTGATGAGTTTGCGAAAGGATTGTAGAAGAGGGGATGGACTTCCCCGTTTTTAAATTTCAGATTGAGATTTGAGCCTCTTGTATACACTGCTCTCTCTGAAACTGATGACTCGCCTATACACCTAAGGGTGGAATTGGTGCTATCGGGCGGCAGTGTGCGTCCTAGTGCATTCGCATGTCCCGGGACGGGTCTTTCTGGATGCATCAACAGCCGTAATTTCCGGGATGCGTTTCAGAGGAAAGGCGAAGATCCATTCCAGGAGTGAGCCGGCACCTATCGGGTGAGTAGCCGGGGATCTTCCTCCATCTAGATATCTGCTATTTTGGTTTCTTCAGGATTGGTGCGGTAAAAAAAAGGGAGAATTAGTGTCTCCGCCTCGCCCAGAGGAGGAATGCCAGCGGAGCGAGGAGTGGCGCGTAGATGAGCGGTGTTACCTGTGCCTCCACCGAAACGGTGGTTGGCTCTGTCGTCGCACCCTCGGTCACGATCTCGGTGGGCGTGACGTCTAACTCCTCTCCAGCAGTTGCGTTGGTCTCACCTCCGACTGTTGCATTGGTCTCCCCGATGGGCGTTACGCTCGCCGATGCTGCAGTGATGGCAAAGGTGGAGAACCCCGGTATGATTGCCCGGAAGTGGTAATTGCGCCCTTCATTTCCGATGACTGTGGTCTCCAGGCTCTGCCAGGTGTTGTCGACGTAGCGCATGAGCCTGACATCCTCTGCGGTCGCGTCATGCTCATCGAGCCAAGCGCCGGGGACGGTGAAGACCACCGTTGCGTTGCTGATGCGTTGCGGGTTCACCCAGTTGAGATTGATCTCGAAGTACTCGTAGACGTCACCGGCGGGAGGTCTCGCCGCAGAAGGCTGAGAGGTCTCCTTTACGGTCACCATCATCCTCGGGATAGTCTCGGCTGCCGTGACGGCGACACTGCTGACCGATGAGATGGGGATATTCATAAAGGTGAACGTCTCCCCGGCTCTCAGATTCTCTCGTACTCCTGCATAGAAGGTGGGACGGCTGTCACCACTGTCGCCCCCGCCACCTCCGCCACCGCCTCCGGGGGTGGGAGTTGGTTCGGGCCCGGCGCTGGTCGTGATAGTGACTGTCGCCATCTCGATCGCGCTTCCCGCTGATGCGATCACGTCCACGGTTCCCTCCGCGAACGCGGCAAAGAGCCCGGCACGGTCGATGGAGCCTTTATCCATGTCTGATGAAGCCCAGTCAATCCGGACCCAGTCAATCTCATTCTCGTGCTGGTCAAAGACCTTAGCAGTGAACTCCTGGATATCTCCAGGCTTCACCGTTGCCGTCGGGGGCTCAAGCTCGATTCTGGTCGGGATGGAGAACGAGGGCTCAACGGTCACCTGGATCGAGCCCGAGGCACCTCCCGTTGATGCGGTCAGGGTCACGGTGCCCTCTTTGAGAGCCGTGAAGGTGCCGGACTCGTTGACTGTCCCGACGGCATCGTCACTGCTCTCCCAGGTGAGATTACCGGCAGGTATGACGCTGCCGCTCTCATCCCTCACAGTGAGTGCCAGGGTGTTGTTCGCGGCGATGGTGAAACCGGACGGGCTGACCGTGATCTGCGTAAGCGCCATGGGCGCCGGGAGAACGGTTACCGTTGCGGCCCCGGTCTCGTTGAGCCCCTCAACCGACGCGGTGATGGTAGTGGTACCTTCCCGGAGTGCCGAAAAGACCCCGTCGGATCCAATCTCACCAACGCTCGGGTCATCGGATGACCAGGTCACCTCCCCAGACACTACGCTGCCCTCCGAATCGTATGGAATCGCGGTGAATCGCCTGGTGTCACCCGCATAGACGGTGATCTCCGATGGGGTGACCACGACCCCGGAGGATTCATTGGTGACCCTCACATCCACCGTTCCGGTGATGTTTTGGCCTGATGCTGTGATGGTCGTCCTTCCTGCGGCACGAGCGGTGAAGATGCCTCCCGCATCGATGGTCCCGACGGTCTCGTCGCTACTTGTCCAGTTGATACTGCCGACAGTTATGGGGCGGCCGTTCTGGTCGAGAGCGTTCGCAGCAAAGACTGCGGTGTCGTTGACGTTCAGGGTGATTGCCGCCGGTGTGATGGCGAGGGTCGTTGCGATCGGTTCTTCTTCTCCATCATTGACGGTGACGGTAGCAGTCCCGGATACATTGTCTGCCGTCACGGTGACGTTCGTCGTTCCCACGGCAAGAGCAATGAAGGTGCCAAACTCATCGATGGTTCCGACGGTCTCGTCGCTGCTTGCCCAGGTGACCGCAACGTCGGAGACGACGTTACCGGACCGGTCAAATCCGCTGACCTCAAAGAGCAGGTCGTCGCCGACATTCAGGGTGACTGCGGACGGCTGGATCACAAGCCTTGCAAGCACCGGTTCATCAGCGTTGACGGTGATGGTTGCTTCTGCGGATATGTTTCCTGCCGATGCCGTGACGTTCGTCGTTCCCGCGGCAAGAGCGGTGAAGATGCCGTTCGTGTCAATGCTCCCGACTGTCTCGTTGCTGCTAGTCCAGTTGATCTCGCTGACGGACATGGGCTGGCCGTCCTGATCGAAGATGGTCGCCATGAATCTCTGAGTATCGTTGACCGCGAGGGTGGCACGCGGCGGCGTGATCCTGATCTCTGTTGCGATGGGCTCTACCTCGCTGTCGTTGACGGTGACGGTTGCTTCTGCGGATATGTTTCCTGCCGATGCGGTGACGTTCGTCGTTCCCGCGGCAAGAGCGGTGAAGATGCCATCGGCGTCAATGCTCCCTACGGTCGTGTTGCTGGACGTCCANNTCATCTCACGGCCACGCTGGTCAAGGACGGTTGCATTGAATCTCTCAGTCTCATTGATGGCGAGTGTAACGGTGGACGGGCTGATCGTAATGCTTGTTGCGACCGGTTCGGTCGGCGCATCCTCACTGACCGTGACGTTTGCCGTGCCGGAGACGTTGCCGGATGTCGCCGTGATCTCTGTTGTGCCCACTGCAAGAGCGGTGAAGACACCACTTGTATCGATGGTTCCGACGGTCTCGTTGCTGCTTGTCCAGTTGATCTCGCTGACGGTCATGGGCTGGCCATTCTGGTCGAGAGCGGTTGCGTTGAAGGTTATGGTGTCGTTAACGTTCAGAGTGATAGTCTTGGGAGTAACGTTGATGGTCGTCAATACCGGTTCGGTCGGTGCTTTGGGCTCGTAGACAAACATGTAAAGGTTCGAGTTAGGACTCTGGCCCCTCTGCCAGACGATCGTATTGCCGCTGGCAACAGGGTAGAGTTGCTCGTCATCGGGGCCTGCTGGTTCAAAAGCGATCATCTCTTCCCCATCACTCGAGAGGTCGTACATGTATATGGCCCGTGGCCCGTCGCGCATGTCCTCCCAGGCGATGAGACGCTCGCTGATTGTCGGCGAGACCTGATAACCTGGGGCAGTGGTGATCCGCCGCTCTGTCGCTGCCGGATTGTCGAGGTCGGCCATATAGATCTCAGGGTTCGTAGTCCCGTGCCGGTAGTCCTCCCAGGCAATAAGGCTCCCGGACAGCGAGGGCCAGGACTGATACAAGGGAGACGTGGCAGTCGTGGATACCCGGCCAACTACCGATCCCGCCTCGATATCATAATACCAGAGTCGCTCCCCACTGTCAGATTCGTTCACCCAGGCGAGATACCTCTCGGAGAGCGCTGGCCTGAATTCGGTCCCCACAGTCGAGAAAGGAATCGTCGTCTTTGCGTTGGCCTCGATGACGGCCTTCACGGCTCCGGCGCCGATGTCGTAGAGGACGATGTTTGTCTTGCCGGTACTGTTGTCGTACCAGGCGGCGTAGTTTCCGCGGACTATGGGCAGCCACTGATAGCCGGAATCGTTGGTGAGCGGTCTCTCTTCACGAGTGGAGATGTCATAAAGATAGATATCCGAGTTTCCGTTCCGGCTATCCTGCCAGACGATGTAGTTCCCCGAGATGGACGGCATCGCCTGCGAGGCAGGATCAGTCGTTATCCTCTCGCCGGTGTAACTGCCGAGCGATCTTCGGAAATCGCCTACGGTTCCAAGATAGATGTCGTTGTTGCCGTTCCGGTCGTCTTGCCAGACGATTCTGTCGCCGTCGATATCCGGGCGGTCCTGCGCTCTGTCGAAGCCACGATATATGTGCTCCCCCGGCGCAGCCTCTATCGCCATAACCGGTGATATCAACAGTCCGAGAACAACAACTGTGCACAATAGTGCCAGATGTGTATATTTAGTCATTCTTTCCCCCCTTGCTTGATAACACTCCACCTGCGGGATCGTCGATGCATACCTTACGGTACGCACAAACGGGCTGGCTAAAGCAGGCGCTCGGCCGAGCACCCGGCAGGTGTACTGCGAATTCCAATCAAGACCCGGTCATAGGGCAACCGGTGAATGGGTGAATAG
>LFRM01374067.1_pt2 | contig 11839 bp, 9 predicted proteins | sample 618341 | NCBI WGS metagenome assembly LFRM01 (sample SAMN03654438, study PRJNA283298) | anaerobic digester metagenome | isolation source: pool of bioreactors CSTR01a, CSTR02a, and CSTR03a thermophilic anaerobic... | place: Denmark: Kgs. Lyngby | collected 2014-05-21
AAGGACAGCACCTCCTGGAAGACCTCAGCGATGAACTTCCGATCGTGGGACACGGCGATGATGCAGCCGCCGAAGTCCTGCAGCGCAGCGCGGATTTCCGGACCGGAAAGGGGCGAAAGGTTGCGGGTAGGTTCGTCCAAAACCAGAACCTCTGCCCGATCCAGGATCATCTTGGCGAAATAGAGTTTGGCCCGCTGGCCGCCGGAGAGCTCCGCCACGGCATGGTCCATTTCCTGCGCCGTGAAGTTGAGACTGCCCAAGTAGGTGCGGATGGTGGTGAGCTCTTCCCTGGTTCCGGAGCGGCTGAGAAATTCCACAGCGCTCTGCTGGGGATCCATGTGTTCCGTGTAATCCTGGGGCATGTAGCCGTACTTGATACCCCTGGCCGCCAGATCCTGGATTACCGCCCGCAGAAGCGTGGTCTTCCCCGCCCCGTTGGCCCCCACAATGCACACCTTCTGCGGACCTGTAATGTGCAGGCGCACACTGCGGCTTAACACCCGCTCACCTGCCCGGAGAGGCTTAAGGTGCAGATCCACCATCACCTTGCCCCGGGGGATGGTGATGGCTCCGTCGAAGCGGACATTGATGCTTCCTTCGTAATCTGGCCTTTTGGTCATCTGCTCCTGTTCCCGCTCCAAGCGCTTGCCCAGTGCTTTCACGCTGTGCATCTTGTCCTTGAGGTTTTTGCCCACGGAAGGAGCCTGCCGCGACACAGTCCTCAGCTCGTGCTGGACCCGCTGGTAGATCTTGCGGTAGCGCTCCAGCTTGGCCTCGAATTCTTCCCGTTCCTTCTGGGCCAGGCGGGTCTGTCTGAGGATGCGCTGCTCACGGTTTTGCACATACTCTCCGTAACTGAGGCGGGCGATGGTATGCTGGGGCTTGCGCTTGCGCATGAGCTGTTCCAGATGGATGATGGTGTTAGCACAGCGGTCCAGGAGCAGCTCATCGTGGGACACGAAAACCATGGGGATCTTCGCCCGGCGGATAAAGCCCTCCAACCACTTGACGGACTGCAAATCCAGATCATTGCTGGGTTCGTCCAAAAGCAGCACCGTAGGTCGCTTCAGCATTTCACAGAGGAGCTGGAACTTGATCTTTTCCCCGCCTGAAAGGTGGCGCATTGAGATGCTTTCCGAAATGCGGTCTTCGGGGAAACCCAGTTCATCCAGGAGTCTGTAATAGGTCCCGTAGTCGAAGTCGTCCCAGTTCACCTTGGAGTGCAGGTACCATCTGGTGCTCTGCTCCAAGAACTCGGAAGGCAGCACTTGGGGCAGATAGCCAACCACTTCACCGACGGTGATGATCTCGCCTTGGATTTCCATATAGCTCCGCAAAGCCTCCGGCTCAGCAATGGCCTTCAGGAGCGCAGACTTGCCGTTCCCCTCTTCGCCGATGAGGCCCACTTTCATCCCCGGCTGGAGGGAAAAACTAAAATCCTCCAGCAAGACCCGGAGGTCTTTGGTCATTATCAAGGTAAGGTTTTTGATGACAAGCATCTTTACACCTCCGCATAGCGGCCGCAGGAGGGCAAAAAAGAAGTCTGCTTGGACGCAAGCAGACAAATCGCGCAGTTAAGGCGGGCCGAAGCACACACCTTAAGAGAGCAGTTCATCTGCCCAACATGGCGACCACAAACTAGGCCTTGGACTGAAGGCCCCTTCCACAAGTGTTCATGTCACCGGTGTTGGTTAGCTGAACATCGCTCTCCTCCACATCGTTATTCTTTGTCTAGTATATCACAAAGCTCAAGCTCCCTCAACCCCATAAAGCTCGGCAGGAAGACTCCTCAGGAAGGGGGATAACTCTCCGGGACAGACCAAATCCAGATCGTGCAGTGCCCTGCTGCAGGCCACATACAAGAGGCGTTTGTCATGCCCGGCGCCATAGCACTGGCTACTGGCATCGGCGATGATCACCGCATCAAACTCCAGCCCCTTGGCTAAGAACACCGGAAGCACCAGCACACCTTTCTGGAACTCACCGCTCTCCTTCACCAAGAGGGTGGGCTCCACCTCCAGGTCCAGCTCCCGCAGGGCTCCATAGATCCGGTGGCACTCCTGGGCGGTTTTGGTGATCACGGCGATCATCTCATACCCGTTCTCAAGGTGCGCCTTAATCCTCCCTGCGATGAGTTCAACCTGCTTCCCGGGAGCTGTTTGATAGACTTGTGGTTTTCTTCCCGTGCGCAGCACCGTTTCCGCGCCGGAACCCCCCAGCAGTGCACTGCAGAAGCGGAAGATCTCCTGGGTAGAGCGATAGCTCTTGTTCAGTCTCACAGTCCGCAGGTCCAGGCCGGCAAACAGCTCCTCCAGCTGGTCGGCGCTGCTGCCCCACACATAAGGATGGAGGGACTGGTAAACATCGCCCACCAGGGTATAGCGGGCCGCGGGGAAGGTACTGGTCAGTACGCGCAGCTGCAGGGGGGCGTAGTCCTGCACTTCATCCACCACCACATGCAGGATGCCCCGCCGCAATGGGTAGCCCTCCAGTTCGCCTTTGAGGTACATCAAGGGCACCACATCTTCAAAGGCAATACAGCCCTCGTCCAAAGTGCGCAGGCTCTCCCCTGCTCCGGAGGGAGCCTTGAGTTCTCCGGCTACCCTTTCCCACAGTCCGGGATCCTGCCACAGGCGCCGATACCAGGTGATGCTGTCCACCTTGTACTGGCTGTTCAGGCGGGTGAGTAGTGGCTCCAGCTCCCGCCGAACCCGCCGCACCGCCTCCCGGGCCTTGGCCAACCAGGTTTCTCCTTCAAAGGCCGCTTCCTGCTGGATGGCATTGAGCACCGCCCTCAGGCGCCTTTTCTTGAGGGGGCGGAGCACATGGAGGATGCGCTGGCGGATCTTCAGCAGGCGCTTTTGCACCGGCAGATAGGCGTAGCTTTCCCCAAACAACCTCTCCTGTTCGGCGGCGGACATCAAGAGCTTTTTGCCCATGTAGATGTCGGAAAAAGCAGCCGCTTCCCCCGTCACCAGCTGGATCAAGGCATCCAGCACCCGTTGAAACGCCGGTGATGACTTGAAGCTGCACCTCTCCAGGCGCCGCTGCCGCTCATCCTCATCCTGGCTGAGCAGCTCTTCCAGGTAAGCGACGTGGGTTTCCACATCCCACTGCCAGTCAAAGAAGGACTCGGCAAATTCTCGATAGGTCAGCTGCGGTACGTTCTCCTCGCCCAGATCGGGCAGAACCTGGGAGATATAGTCGCTGAAGATCCTGTTGGGCGAAAACACCAAGATGTTTTCCGGTTCAAGGCTTTCCCGGTATTTGTAGAGCATATAGGCCACCCGGTGCAGCGCCACCGAGGTTTTCCCGCTGCCGGCTGCTCCTTCCACCAACAGGCGAGCGTCTTGATCGTTGCGGATGGCCTGGTTCTGCTCCCGCTGGATGGTGTTGACAATGGTGCGCATCTTGGCTGTGGCGTTGCGCCCCAAGGCTTCCCGCAGGATCTCATCGTCAATGGTGAGCTCGTTGTCGAACATGTACTGCAGCTGGCGATGCTTGATCCCGTATTGGCGCTTGAGGGTAATCTCACCGCGATAGGTCCCGCCGGGGCCGGTGTACTGGGCCTCGCCTAAACCGTAATCGTAGAACATGCTGGAAATGGGCGCCCGCCAATCGTAAACCAGCGGCCAGCCCGTGGCCCGGTCCAAAAGCGAACGCACACCTACATAAATCGCCTCACTGCTTGGTGCCCCTTCTTCACGGAAATCGATGCGGCCGAAATAGGGGTTTCTCTCCAGGGCGCGCAGCTGCCTGAGGAGGCGGTGCTGGATGCCGAACTCCACCGCTCCGTGCCTCAGCTCCACGATGCGCTGGGCAGCGTCCATGAGGCGTTTATCACCGGCTGAGCTGATGCGGTGTTCTTCGCTGAGGGACCGGCGTATTTCCCGCATCTCCGCGTAGAACTCCCTGACCTGCGCTTCCTGCTCGGCCAGCTGTTCATCTATCTCTTTGTAAACCCGGTCCAACCACTTCTGTTCCCGGGCAAACTCTTTTCTGTCCAACAGGTCACCCCCACTGGGCTGCGGTTTTACCCACCGCAGCAAGGTAAACGACAAAATGCTGCTCGCCATCGAGTCCCAAGAGCTTGTTGAGCTCATCGTCATCGAAGGCAGCGACGGCACAAACCCCACAGTCGATGGCGGTTGATGCTAAGTAGAGATTCTGGCACACATGGCCGGCATCCAGGAGGATGTAGCGGTAGCCCCGCTCCCCATACCTCCAGGTCATCCGGTAGATGTCGACAGCCCAGAGAAAGGTAACGGCGCTTTCGGCCAGAAAGGGCTGATCGCCTGCCGCGCGGGCAATCTCCCAGGCCAGCTGCGCGCCCAGGTCAACTGCCAACAGTTTATGTCCAAGGGCCACATAGCGGTACAACCCCGGCTCCAGCCCTTCCACCCTGTTGATCAGCAGGTACGTCTCCAGGGCGTGGCGGGCACCAGCCGAAGGCACAGGGCGCAGGGTGGACGGTCGATCGGTCACCTGCTGCACGCCCTGGGTAGACCAAAGCAGGTAGGCAAGTTCGGCTAGAGTCAGCCCGGTGCGGGCATACTTGCGCCTTGAGCGCCTGGCCGCCATGGCCGTCCTTAAGTCCATCTCCTTAACCTTAATCTGCTCAATTGGCGGCAGTTCGATGAAAACGGCGTCAGCTGGCACCGCAACCTGCAGAGGCGGCTGGGGCAGTCCCAGATCCTGGTGGGACGGGGCCAGGTGCTGATACTTGGTCTTTTCCATGAACTCTCTGCCGATACCTGTCATAGTACTCTCCCTTCTACCCTAAAGCCTGGAGATGCTCCAGACTGTTGGCAAAGACGATGGTTCTTCTCCCCGATTCCAGCGACCAAAGATGCACCCCCGTATCGCCGGTGCTGAAGAAGCAATCACACACCACGGGCAACCCCAAAAAACAGCGAAAGAGCTGAGTTATGGTGCCGGCGTGGCTAACCAGGGCAATCCGCTTAAAAGCCCCTGGCAGGATATACTCGTAGGTGAACTTGGACCAGAACATCTCTACCCGTGCCCTGAACTCGATGAAGGACTCGGTCTCAGCGTAGGTATCGTGGGGCCTGCGACCCCCTGGCGGCAGGGGAAAGCGCTCCGCTGCTTCCTGCCGGGCAAGTCCCGCCAGCAGCCCGTTGTTCCACTCCATCAAGGCAGGCTCCAGCTGCAGGGGCGCCCCTGTGGCCCCGCGGAGGATCTCCGCGGTGCGGCTGGCGCGCTGCAGGGGACTGGACAAGATGAGCTCAGGTGGAAAGCGCTCCTGCACCCACTCCGCCAGCAGCTGGGCCTGCTTGACCCCGAGCTGAGTAAGGGGGAAATCGGCCCGGCCCTCATGGCGGTCTTCCAGATCCGCCTGGGACTGACCGTGGCGGATGATCAAAAGTTCCATCGGTCTTACCCCGCTTTAAGATGCCTGCCTTTTTATTCGGTACAGCACACCCTTTTCCTTTACTGGCACTGGTTATTGACAGAAGTGAAAAGGAGTACTAGAATCAAGCTATGATACTTGTGGGAGCCCCAGGAGGCTTCTGTTTTTTCATTTTTGAAGGAGGTTGCTTATGGCCAAGGCTAGAGAACTCTTCGCGGCTAAAGACCTGACCCAAGGCCCACCTTGGAAACGCATTCTCGAATTTTCCATCCCCATGCTCATCGGCAACATCGCGCAGCAGCTGTACAATACGGCAGACTCCATCATCGTGGGCCGCTATATCGGAGACAACGCCTTGGCCGCCGTGGGCAGTGCCGCCCCGGTCCTCCACCTGCTGCTGGTGCTGTTTGTGGGCATTTCGGTGGGCGCAGGTATTATGGTAGCCCAGTATTTTGGCGCCAGAGATCGGGAGAATCTCTCCAAGACCATCGGCAACTGCCTGACCCTTACCGCCATCACCTCTGTGATCATCATGGTGGTGGGGCCTCTGGTAACCCGTCCGCTGCTCGAGCTTTTGAACACGCCCGCTTCCATCATCGATTGGTGCGTAGGTTATCTGAACATCTTCTTTTTGGGCGGCGCTGGCTTTTCCTACTTCAACATCCTCTCCGGAATTCTGCGTGGCCTGGGGGATTCCGTGTCCGCCTTGGTCTTCCTGCTTCTGAGTACCGCGCTCAACGTGGTCCTGGACATCATTTTTGTGGCCAGCTTTGGCCTTGGGGTCCCTGGTGTAGCCCTGGCCACGGTGCTGGCCCAGGCCCTTTCCGCCGTGCTCTGTCTGGGCAAGCTGGCCAGGATGCGGGAGCACTTCGACCTTAACCGCGCCGCGCTCAAGCTGGATAGGGAGCTTTCTCTCGCCGTGATCAAGCTGGGCCTGCCCTCCGGGCTAACCCAAGCCATTTTCTCCATGGCCATGATCATGGTGCAGTCCCTGATGAATACCTTCGGAGAAATGGTCATTGCCGCCAATGTGATCGTCATGCGCGTCGACGGCTTTGCCATGATGCCCAACTTCTCCTTCGGCAGTGCCATGACCACCTTCACAGGCCAAAACGTTGGTGCCGGCAAACTAGACCGTGTTGACCGGGGCACCAAGGAAGGGACCCTGATTGCCGTGGGCGTATCCGCGGCCATCACCGTGGTTCTGCTTTTCTTTGGCCATTACCTTATGCGCATCTTCACCACTACCCCTGAACTGGTGGCCCTGAGCCAGCGCATGCTGCGCATCCTAGCCTTCGGCTACATCGCCATGGCGGTCACCCAGTCCCTCTCCGGGGTGATGCGGGGTGCCGGGGATACCATAACTCCCATGTGGATCTCCATCATCACCACGGTGATCATTCGCGTGCCCTTGGCCTACACCCTCGCCTACTTCACCAGAAGCCCCCAGTATCCCACGGGCAGGCCCGAATCTACCTTCGTCTCCCTGCTTGTGGCCTGGACCTTAGGTGCACTGATTACCTACGGCTTTTTCAAACGGGGCGCGTGGCGCGCCAAGGGACTCAAAAAGAGCATGAACAAAGAGGCTGCTTAGCCTCTTTTTTTGTGCCTATGCTCGCCGCACACGGATTTCATCTTGTGGACTAGTTCGTCCATGAAGCAGAGGCGCAGCCGGATCATGGCGAGTCCAATTGGCCTTGGCTGCTGCGTGATCGGCGTTGGCGTAGCAGTATCGACACTGGTGCAGGCAGGTGTTGTAAGCTCCCAGATCGATGCTCTCCACACACCCACAGCTGGCCCGCTGGTTCCTGTCCCTTTTCAGGCTGAGGGACCGCCCAGTGATCCTACTCACCAGTTCATCATCGATGCATTTGCCCGGCTTGACGCCCCAGGGGCTCAAATCCACCGCTTCAGAACAGGTGCAGATCTCCATCTGCGCGCTCCGTGCCACTGCGGCCAGCTCCCTACCGAGCACCTCCATATCCTCCGGGCCGATGGGCAAAAAGCCTAGGCCCCGGGTGTTGCGCTTGGTCTTGGCGTAGAAGTCGAGGAAACTGATGACACACCGCTCGCAGCTGTCCTTGAGCTCCGCGGCCAGCTGAGCAAAGAGCTCCACATGCTTGGCAATGGTCAGATCCTCACTGAGGATGATGGGGTCATAGCGCCAAACCACCCTGGCGGGGCCAATCCTTGCCGCCAGTTCCTGAAAGGTGCGCACCAGGACCTTTTTCTCGGGGAGGTTCCCCTCGATGGTCCGATCGTAGGGCGTCAAGGTGAACTGGAAGTAGAAGTTGTAGCCCAGATCGGTTATGCTGTCCAGATCAGAAAGCAGGGGTGCGGGATTCTTGGTCCAAAAGACAATGCAGTCAACCAGCTCGGGGTGGAGCTCAACCCTGGTCACCTGCCGGGGACGGAAAGGATTGCGCACATAGGCAAATCCGGCCCTCAGGCGCTCCAGGAACCACTTCCCATAGAAAGCAGGGATGTCAGTGCGGCGGCTGGCACTGATGATCATGGTCCATCGCTCCCAAAGGTGTAGCCGGCAAAATCACCGATGGGTCGGAATCCGATGCGCTGGTAGATGCTGTTAGATGTGGGGTTGTTCAAATCAGCAAACAGAGTGCAGAACTGGTACCCCTCGTCCAGGAGCAGCTGGCAAAGGGCTGCCACACAGCTGGTGGCATAGCCCCGGCGGCGCAGCCCTTGGGGTGTGTACACGTGGTTGATGGAGATCCCGTGGCGAGTGGGGCGGGTTTTCGCCGCCATGGAGACAATTCTGTCCCCGTGCTCCCACAGATAGAGACCGCGCCGCGCCACGAGTCTGCGGGCCAGGCGGCCTATGCGCTCCAGGTCTGGGGCGCTGTTCAACCCCGCATCCCTCTCGAAAGAGGCGATCGCGCCGATGACGAAGTCCAGATCTTCTTCCCGGGCAAGTCTCAGGCTTCCTTCCCCAATCACCCCTGCGGTCACTTGCCTGAGCTCATAGAGGCGCATGGGCATCTCCAACTCGGCACGGCAGCCCGTGAGCTCTGCCCACAAAGCCGCGAACCGCTGGCAGACTGCCGCGGGGGCGGTCACTCCCGGAAGCGCTATTCCCCCTTCCAGAAAACCGTTGGCCAAACACGATAGAGTCTCCTCCAGATCCACGCCCGGTGCTGTGTAGAGGATCAAATTGGCCGGGACAGTCATAAGTCCCGCTGCGGCCAGGTCGCGCCCGGCCCGCACCGTGACCAGGAACACCTCATCCCAGGCATCTGGGTGCTCTTGGAGAATGAGGGCTAGACCCAGCAAGAGGTTGTGGCGGGCTTCCTCCCTTTCCAGGTGTTCCAGCGTTTCTTGGAGGAAGCTCTCGATCCCATCGTGCCAAGACAGCTGCACAGTACCACTTCCCTGCATCAGTATTGCCCATTACACTTCTGCTCGCGGCGGGGAAATCCTTTGTAACCCACTGCGCCCTTTATGCTTTTCCGTGGGATTCACCCTGGGGCAGCCGCGGCAGAAAGAACCCCGTCCGTAAAACGTATTCTTCCCAAACCGCACCGAATCGCTCCTGCAGTGCCTCCTCTTCCAGCCTAGCCCGGTACACCAAAGCCGGCAGGAACAGCAGAAAAACAGCCAAGAGACCTAACCAGCTCCGCGTGGAAACGGGGATACCGCAGGCGGCGATGGCCATTCCCGCATAGACCGGATGGCGCACCAAGCGGTAGGGGCCCGTTTGAACCAGTTCTCCCAGGGGCTGCACCGCTCCCAGCAGCGAACCCTTGAGGTAAGCGGCCGCCCACAAGACAAGTCCCATGCCCAACACCACCAAGAGAATACCAGCCAACTTGGCCGGCCCCACCGGGACAGATACCCTCAGGTCCACTAGGAAACTCACCAGGCAGACCACCACCGCCGCGCCGGTGACCAAAACCGGTGCTCTCAGATGTTCAGGCCTCTCCCCCACAGCTATCCCTCCTAGACAGGCCTGGTCCTAAAAGAAAGCGGCAGGCCTTGGTTACATAGTACCTAAAGAGCTCGCCTGGGCTCATGAACAGCTGGTCTCCCCCAGCGTAGGACCACTTCCCTTATTCCCCGCGGACGGGCGGAGTGCCCGGGCAGCGTAACCCCTTCCTTCCCACGCGCGACCGAAGCTTAAGCTCGTCCACGAGGGCCAAAAAACCGGGGGCTCTGGGCCTTACTCCGGTGCCCCCCTAGTTCGCTCCACTTGGCAAAAATCCCGTCCCCTTGGGGACGAGATCTTGTGCCGTCCAAATCGTTAGATGGAACACCTCTGGTCCATGATCAGCTGGCAGCTTGGAGGTGCCCTGCCATAACCGGTTCCTGCCTGGCGCGCACCCTCCCCAGCTCGCTTGCGAGGCCTCTCTGTTATGGTTCCCTCTCGTTGTCGTATTCGTCATTGATCTCCATTTAGGCAGAGAAAAGCATGGCTGTCAGGGGCAGTTCGCGCTGAGCTTGCAGCCGGCGCAGCGGCCCGAGGGAGCTGTCGCCTGGCCCATCTTCACCAACAGCTTGAGGAACAGCTCCTGTTCTTCATCGTTCAGCCCGCTCAGCAGCTGATCATCACAGCTGCTCACAACCTGCAGCAAATGTGCCTGAAGCCCGGCCGCCTTGGGCGTAAGGTGTATGCGGTGGGCGCGCCCATCTTCCGGATCAGGCCGCCGCTCCACCAAACCCTCCTGAGTTAGTCTAGTGATGGCGCGCGTCGTGGTGGCTCCATCGACGTTCAACAGCCGAGAAAGCTCCTCTTGGCGCACTCCATCGCAGTGAAAGAGCTCCAGAAGGAACATGGCCTGGCCGCTGCCTACGCCATGCTCCTTGAGGCCATCAGCTACATGTTTCATGGTCATGCGATGCAAAATGGACAGCCAGCGGCCCACGGACCGCTCTGGGCATGTGTTCATCATCCTTCTCCTCTCCACGGTCAAATGGCTGCTTCAGCCTGCCCCTGAGACAGCACGGCCCGTTTGCGGATACGGCTGCGGGCGTAGAAGAAGCTGGCTACCTGCCCCAGTCCAGCTATGGTCCAGGTCACCGGGTACACCGCAAACAGCACCAGTTGGGTGGGATACAGCCTGAACACCGTGGCCAGCCAGACAATGCGCAGCAGGCAGGCGCCCACCAGCGTGGAGAGCATGGGAAGTACCGAGTAGCCCATGGCTCTGGTCAGCCCTGGGAAGACGTTCATGATGCCGCAGGTGAAGTACAAAGACATGAGTACCTTCATCCGCCGCATGCCCAGCTCGATCACCGCGGGATCGGTGGTGTAAAAGGCCAGCAGCGTGCGGCCAAAGGAGAGGGTGATTCCGCCTAGAATCAGCCACGTCACGAACACCAAAGCGGTGCAGTTTTTGGCGATCCGGTCAATGCGGTCGTAATCCTCCGCGCCCATGCTTTGGCCGGTAAAAGTTATCGCAGCCTGGTAGTAAGCGTTCATAGGTGTAGCCACCAGGTTTTCCACGTTAGACGAGGCAGCGCTGGCCGCCACCATGGTGGTGCCGAAGGAGTTCACCGCCGACTGAATCAGCACGTTGGATATTGAAAAGAGTACGCTTTGCAGCCCCGCGGGCACCCCGATCCTCAGAAGCTGTACGAGCTTCTGACGGTGGATCTTCAGCCTCTGCCATTGAAAACGCAGAGCTCCCTCCTGCCTCGACAAAGAGATCATGATCAGTATCAGGGCCAAATACTGGGAGATGACGGTTGCCCAGCCCACGCCGGCCACACCCAGGCGCAGCACGGCGACGAAGAACAGGTTGAACACCACGTTCACGGCGCCGCTCACCACCAAGAAATACATGGGCCTTCTGGAATCGCCCACCGCCCGGAGGATAGCTGCCCCGAAGTTAAAGACCATGCTGGCGGGCATCCCGGCGAAAACGATACGCATATATAAAGTAGAAAGACCGATGATGTCTTCGGGAGTCCCCATCCAGCGCAAAAGGGGAGCGCAGAAGCTGAGGCCGATGGCGGTGGCCACCCCGCCGCCGATCAGGCTGACGGCGATGGATGTATGCACCGACTGCCGGATCCCCTCCACCCGGCGGGCCCCGTAGTCTTGAGCTACAATCACTGCGGTGCCTACCGACAGACCCATAAACAAGTTGACGATGAGGTTAAACAAAGAGCCTGTGGCCCCCACCGCCGCCAGGGCCCTGGCCCCTTCGAAACGCCCCACCACGATCATGTCCGCTGCATTAAAGACCAGCTGCAGCAGGTTGACCGCCATGATGGGCAGGGCAAACATCACCATTTGACCGACTAATGCCCTATTAGTGCTTGGAAAATGTTCTCTTGCTCTCATCAAGTTCCCCGGTCCTTTCCTCGATCATTGCTTGTCTGCTCTTCAGGCATTCCCCCTTTTCCCCGTAGAAATCCACCCCATCTAGACGATGGGGCGGCGCATTAGTAAACAAACACTGTTGTTCCCCGCTTGATAAAAGAGTAGAACCAGCGGGCGTCCTCCAT
>LFRM01001964.1_pt1 | contig 11836 bp, 15 predicted proteins | sample 618341 | NCBI WGS metagenome assembly LFRM01 (sample SAMN03654438, study PRJNA283298) | anaerobic digester metagenome | isolation source: pool of bioreactors CSTR01a, CSTR02a, and CSTR03a thermophilic anaerobic... | place: Denmark: Kgs. Lyngby | collected 2014-05-21
TCTGTCGTAGACCCCATGCCTTGATCTCCTCTCATGCCCTGTTTGCCGGCATCGGTCAAAACTCGTTTGCCGTTATAGTTCAAAAAATTTTGAGGTTTTATTTCTCGATACATTGCTACTTCCTATTAAATTGTGTGAATGAGTTCCATGTCTACTCCTGATCAATGGCCTCCGAATCGAACCATTCTTTTTGGCCTTTTTCATTCAGGGTAAAATTTAGAATAGCTTCTTTAGTTATTGCTCCCTCCGTTTTGTTGATTCATTAATAGTATTATATTACTATCATGGTAGTAATGCAAGGATTATTTTAAATAAAATATAATAATATATTAATATTATATTACTGTTAGATATACTTAAATTATTCTTTAATTATCAATTGGATAGGCTTATTTGTGAGGGCAGAAAAATTGAAAACCTAAAGATATTATTATATTATCTTATATGATTTTATTCCTGCCATTTCAGCTTTGATTTTTATAAAATCTGTATTGGTCAGTGGTTTGAAACAGCGCTCTTTGGGCTGTCCTCTTTCCTGATTAAATCTTAATAAACAATTTGACGTGTATTGTTCCATTACAAAAGCTTTGCATCCATAGCAAGTTCTAGTATTTTTTAATCTTATTTCATCATTTCTCATAAAAACCCTATCTCATAATTAAATTTCAAGCCAGTTCGCTTAGAAAAATCGTCTGCAAACCTTTTTTCTATATCTTCTAATAATTGTTCTCCATTTTCTATATAGTCATGAAGATAGTAAAGAGGTAGCCGATGATCTTTATACAACCTATAGATCATTCGTAATACGGATAATATATCTTCAAATGCGTTCTGCTCAATCGAATTTAAATAAAACATATTAATCTGACAATTTTTGTTCAAACAGATCAGGAATCTTGCTACATATTTCCAACTACTATTATTGCTCTGCGCCAGTATTAAAAGACGTTTTAACGCCTCAATTCCTTTTGTTTCAATTTTTAATTTTTCTATTGTCTGCCAAGCGTTACTATCCATTTTCTTTCTCTCCGGTATCTATAGGCAGTTTCTGCCCATAGATTTAATGTTTGTTGATTCGCTATAAGTATTATATTACTATCATGGTAGAAACGCAAGGGTTATTTTAAGTTTATTATGATAATATCGTAATATTATATTATAGTTAGGTATACCTAAATTTTTCTTTTAATTATCAATTGGATAGGCTTATTTGTGAGGTAGTGAAATTGAAAACAAAAGGGTATTATTATAATATCTTATTATGATTTTATTTTTTTTGTTCGTTCACGCATTTTAAATGCTTTTATCAAAACAGGATACCGATTGGATTTAATTATTCTCATAAAATTTGAGTATGTCCCAACATTTATATTTTGTTCAATAAGTTTTGTATGTATATCAACTAAAAAATACCCTTCTATGATCTGTTTGGCAATCCATTGAATGTTTTTTTCAATTTCAGTTCGTGCAAGTTTTGGTCTTTTCATTGGCGTTAAAAAAATAATTGTTAACTTTTAGTATTCATGATACCAAAATTGCTACGTCTTCTTTTTTTTTCATAAAAAATATCTGTATGAGTTGTCTTTTTGTGGATAACTTTAGTAGTTTTTTCATTTGTTGATGTTGTTTATTTATTAAAAGTAATTAAACTTATTAAGCAAGCGCAAAGCCTTTGTTCATGCGGGTTTCAGAGGGTTTTTATTTCTAATATACTACAAAACCTTTTTGATATACTCTAAAACATTTGGGATATACTCGATTCCATTTTTGAAATACACTTGACCACTTATTGATTTTTTGTTTTATCAGCAAAATGTTGTTATTTCTTCTTTTTTTGCTTATTTTTTGATCAAATTTGATTTTTGCCTTTTTTACTTTTATTTTTTTACTAAAAATGAAAAATGAGAGTTTGGTTTTTTTTAATAAATATTTGTGATATACTCCAAATCTTTGCGATATACTCATTTTGTGTACACTAAAAATACCTTATGAAAAAAAAACCTGCACTTGATTTTAGCCCTGAATTTTGGGATAAAGCCGTTGACTTGCCATTTATTACGCTTGATCTAATACATGACGCTATTGAACAAGTAGCTAATTTAAAGCTGTCTGTTGACCGTCAAGAGCGTTTTGCACTTAAAAACTTATTGGCTCTTAGTCAACGCCTAGAAAATGAAAATAAGCCCGTAGAGACAGCTTCAGAGGAAGATTTAAAGCGTAAACATCTACTTATTGATCTGAAATATGAGCAATCGGATTTTTTCATCATGGATTCAGAGGATTTGCCATATTTAAAAAATGATATAGCAAGTATGGCACATCCTATTTTTGCTTTAAAAGCAGGTGATACAAGGACTATTGAGTATCAACTTTTGAAGCGGGATAGTGAAATAGATAAAGTTATCATAAGGCCAGGGGCAGAACTTGGCAGGGCTACTATTTTTGATAAGGACATATGGATTTTTGTTTGTTCAAAACTAATGCAAGCTAAATTTGATGGCAAACAAATTAAAAAAACAGTTGAATTTACATCATCTGAATATTTTCAAAAAACGAACAGAGGCAGGGGCGGTAATCAATATAATCAATTAAAAGATGCACTTAACAGGTTGGCAGGTACTCGTATTGAGACAAACATAAAAACTGGTGGAGAAAGAATTTCACAAGGTTTTGGTTTGATTGATGCTTGGAAAATAACTGAAAAAGGCCGTAATGAAGCACCTTTAAAGGTGCTTGTTACTTTACCTGATTGGTTGTACAACTCGATAGAAGCTAAAGAAGTTTTGCAAATATCAAAAGAATATTTCAGATTAAGAAAGGCATTAGATAGAAGAATATATGAAATTGCGAGAAAACATTGTGGTAGACAAAAAAAATGGAAAATTAAACTTTCTGTCTTACGTGAAAAAACAGGAACTACGAGTAACATACATTCGTTTAGACATTCTATAAAATCACTGGTAAAGGCTAACGTGTTACCTGACTATTCAATAGAATATGACCCTATAGATGATTTTGTAATTTTTCACAATAATAAATTCGATCTTATCGAAGAAGAAGAAAATAACGAAAATAAGGGCTAAATACTTACAATCGTAATAAAAGCTTAATATAGTTCTATATGCTGTTGATTTATATAGAACTTTTTTTTAACTTAGGTATGAAAAAAATGTGAAGTTTTCATTTATTTAATGAAAAATTAAAGTGGATTTTTTACAAAAAATTTGGTATCATTTTAAAAAATTAATCTTGCTTTTATAAAAAATGTTTGATCTTCTTCCTATTATTCTTGCTTGCGCCCCATCTGTGCATATTGAAACGATGTATCCACTGGTTAAGACAGAAAGTGGATTTAATCCATTTGCCATTGCCTTAGTCAAAGAAAGTCCATTGGAAAGACAGCCAAAAACTATCGAGGAAGCTGAAAAAATTATAGATAGATTAGAAGAACGGGGAGCCAATTTTTCTGTAGGCTTAGGCCAAATAAATAAAATCAATTTTAAGCATTATGGGGTTTCAGCAAAAGATTTATTTGACCCTTGCCTGAATTTGCAAATTAGCGAAAAAATTTTAAATGATTGTTATTCAAGATCACCAAATGCAAAAATTGGACAAGCATTATCATGTTATTATTCAGGAAATTTTAAAACTGGATACACAAAAGACATAGCAGGTTTGCCTAGTTATGTTGAACGGATAATTAATAATTACAAACCGGAAAAAGAAATAAAATCAATAATAATACCGTCTATAAAACAAGAAATTAACGAAATAAAAAGGGTTTCTGAATCCTCAACAAAAAAATCGAAAACAAAACAAGTAGAAATAAAGACGATTAAAAAAAATTCAAATAAGCATTTTATTAAAAATCATTCTTCCAAAGAAAAGCAAAAGTCATCAAAATCTATTTTTTAGATTTTTTTTTTTTACTTAAAGAGGTCTTAATCAATGAAATATGTTCAATCAGTAAAAAATACATTTTTAATTTTGTGTATTTTATTTGCTTCTCCTGCATTTGCTCAACTAGAAAAAGTTACTTCGATGCTTAATAAAGTTAAAGATGCACTATCAAACGCAGCAATAGTAACCGTGACTATTGCTGTTCTTTGGGTCGGTTATAAAGTGCTTTTTGGTGGTCAAACATTGCGTGAAACAGCACCTATTTTAATTGGTGGCTTATTAATTGGTGCGGCGGCTCAAATTGCATCTATGTTAGTGGGCTAATAAAAATGAAGTACAAGATGCAAAATGACTCGTTATTTAAGGGCTTGACACGTCCAGCCATGTTTCTAGGTGTTCCCTTAGTGCCATTTTATATAGCGTTAGGGTTTTGCATCTTGCTTGCTACCTGGACTAATTTACTTTATTTTTCCGTATTTTTTATTATTTTTGCCTTATTACGTGTAGCAACTCAAATTGATGAAAAAATTTTTCAAATATACGGTTTAAAATTTTATTTATTTTCAAATAAACTAAAAGCCATTAGTTACAAAAAAATGTTTTCTGCAAATGTATATACTGCTGGATTTAATAAAATTTCAGAAAAACCGAAAAATGAAAAAGGAAATATAACAATGTTAGATTTAGAAAAAGCAATTGGATTAAGTGAAGTAATACCATATTCTTCTTTAATTTCTGATAGCGTTGTTATTACAAAAAATGGATTTTTAGTCTCTAGCTGGATGATTGAGGGAATAAGCTATGAAACACGAGATGATGAAGAACTAGATAGATTCAAAATTCATTTAAATACATTGATTCGCTCTTTATCAAGTGAAACAGTAGCAATTTATTGCCATAATGTTAGAAATTTTTCAGAAATAAAAATAAATAATAATTTTGATAATGATTTTGCAAATGAAATAAACACAAAATACCTTGAATCATTTAAAAATACTGATTTTATGGAAAATAGTTTATTCATTACTTTAGTTATGTTGCCAAACAATCAAAAAATTGACAAAATTAATAATAAAATGTTGTCAAAAAATGAAAGATTAGATGGCATAAAAGCTAAATTACATAAATTTGAAGAAATTTCTGATCGTTTTGAATCATCATTAAGTAAATTCGGAATATTAAAATTATCAAATTATGAAAAAATAATTAATGAAAAACCAATACTGTTTTCACAACAATTAGAGTTTTATCATTTTTTATTAACAGGTCGTAAACAAGAAGTGAGAGTTTTAAATTCTCCAATATATAATTATTTGCACAATATTGAAATTTATTTTTCAAAAGACATGGGGCAAATAACTTGTCAAGGTAAAAATACTTTCGTAAGGTCAATTGAAATTAAAGAATGGGATAAAAATACTCATGCAGGGTTCTTGAATGAACTTATATCAGTTCGTGGCAGGTATGTTTTAACACAATCATTTTCAATGTTGTCAAAACAAAAAGCAAAAAGATTGATTGAGAATCAAGAAAAAAGGATGAAGTCTACGGATGATGATTCTATCCGTGAGCTTGATGATTTAGTGCAAGCAAAAGATGATCTGACAAGTGGTGAAATTTGTTTTGGTGAACATCACTTCACATTAGTTTTATATTCAGATACCGTTGATGAATTAAAAAAACTAACAAATGAAGTTTTCACAAAAATGGATAATATAGGTTTATTAACAACATTATCAAATATAAGTTTAGATGAAGCTTATTATTCACAATTACCAGCTAACTTTCAATTTAGGCCGAGGACAAGTCTAATAACTAGCCTTAATTTTGCTGGCCTTAATTCCTTACATAATAATCCAGTCGGTAAAGCAAATTTAAATTGTTGGGGAGAAGCTACCACTGTTTTAAAAACACAAACAGATACACCATTTTATTTTAATTTTCATCAAACTAAAATTGGTAGAAATGATTTTGGTGATAAACATCTTGGTCATACTTTAATTATTGGTCAAGCAGGTACAGGTAAAACAGCATTATGTTCTTTCTTATTAAATCAATGTATGCAATATCGTCTACCAGAATCATTTCCAGAAAATTCTACAAATAAAGAATTTTTAGCAATTTATTTAGATAAAGATTACGGTGCGGAAATTAATATTAAAGCTTTGGGCGGTGTTTATAACCGTCTGAAAAATGGTATGAGTACAGGATTTAATCCTTTCATGCTTGAAAATAATGCTGAAAACATTGATTTTTTAAATACTCTAGTTAGTATTTTGGCTACGGCTGACGGCTCAAAATTGAGTACAGCAGATAGAGAAAAAATTAATTTTTCAGTTAATTCAGTAATGAATTTAGATATTGAAAATAGATTTTGTGGCATTAGTCGTTTATTAGAAAATATTCAAGAAGATATTAATGATGATAATTCTTTGAAAAAACGGTTGTCAATTTGGAAAAAAGGTAATATTTACGGTTGGGTATTCGATAATGAAAGTGATACTTTAAATTTTGATAAAAGTAGTGTTTATGGATTTGATGGTACTGAAATTTTAGACAATAAAGAAATAATTCAACCTTTAGCATTTTATATTTTACATCGAATAAAGAAAATGGCTGATGGAAGAAGATTAGTATTGTTTTTAGATGAATTTTGGAAATGGTTACAAGGTGATTCATTTAAAGATTTTGTTTATGATGGATTAAAAACATTTCGTAAACTTAATGCTTTTATTATTGGGGCTACTCAATCACCAGATGAAATTTTAAGGAATCCTATTTCACGGGCAATCATTGAACAAACAGAAACATTTATTTTCTTGCCAAATAGTAAAGGTGATGAAGAAGAATATACAAAAGGATTTAAAGTTTCTGAAAAAGAATTCAAATTAATTAAAGAACTTGCTTCTGATAGTAGGCAATTTTTAGTTAAGAAAGGCAATGAAAGTGAGGGAGATACCAGAGGTAATACCGTAATGGCAAAATTGGATTTAAGCACAATCGGGAAAGGTAACATGAAAATACTTTCTTCTTCTATTGATAATGTCGCTATTCTCGAAGAAATAATAGAAGAAGTTGGGGATAATCCCAAAATTTGGATTCCAATTTTTAAAGAAAAATGCGTTTAAATTATTTATTTTCAAAAGGTCTTAATATGAAGTTTTCAAAAATTACTCTTATAAGTTTAATTCTATTTAGTTCAAATTCATTTGGTCAAGGTATCCCAACGATTGACAGTACTTCTATTGCAAATCAAATTCAAACATGGAAAATTGAAGCTGACCGATGGTTAAAAACTGTTGATGAGTATAAAAAGCAATATCAAGCACAATTAGAGCAAATAGCAACACAAACAGGCGCAAGAGATATTATAGGTTTTGTTAATGAAGCAAAAAAACAGTATGACAATGTTAAGGACTTAAAACAATGGGTTGATAACCCTGAAATGCTTTTAACGTATGGCAAAGATGCATTATCTAGTGAATTAAGAAGTATTTATGATAAATATGGAATGACTTCTTTATGTGATAACCATATTGAGGATGAAGCAAGAAAATTATGTGAGGGCCAGATAATTTTAACTGCTACTAAAGAACAACAAAATAAACGTGATTTAGATAGGGTAAATGATCGCGTAGAGACAATAAACAAAATTGCTGACCGAATGAGTAATGCGACAGATACAAAGGAAGCTCAAGACCTTTCTAATGCTATGCAAACACAAATTGCATTATTGCAAGCAGATAATATACAGCGTGATATTCAGGTAAAGCAACAAGATCAGCAAGAACGTTTGACAGAACAAAAAATAAGAGAAAAAATTATTAAAGATATAGAAGAAGCAACAAAAGATTTTGAAACTTTTTAACTTGAGGTAATTATGAAGAAAATATTCATTTTATTTATGTTTGTTTTTTTATCAGCATGTACAGAAACTAATATTTCCGTTGAGGATTTTATAAATAATCCAGATAATATTTTAAATTTTATTGAAAAATGTAATACAGGAGAATTCAATTCAGATTCAAAAAGTTGTATTAATGCTCATAAAGCAAAAATGATTATTAATACAGAAGAAGCAACAAAAGATTTTGCAACTTTCTAAACAAAAATGAAAATACAAATTTTCTCTAAAGTTGGTGTGATGATACAGCAAGCAATGGCTAGTATTGTTACATCACTACAAGCAACTTGGGTTACTCAATTAGTAGCAGTTGCCCAGGTATCTATTACTCTTTATATTGTTGTTGTTGGTTATTCTGTATACGCTGGTAAAATTCAAACACCTTTTAAAGATTTACTTTGGAATTTAGCTAAATTTGGTTTGATTTTGGCTTTTATATCTAATGCTGGCGGTTATTTAACATTAGTAAATGAGGCAATTGATGGCTTAAAAGGTTTTTTTGCGGGTGGAGATAATAGTTTTTCATTGTTAGACGGTAAGTTAGAAGCAGTAACCAATGAGGGTAAAAAAATATGGAAATCAGCATCGGGAATTAAAGATAGTGTTATTGCTGTTTTTAGATTGACAGGATTATTACCCTTATTACTTGGATTTTTAACCGCAGGGGCAATGTTAATTTATACAGAAATTACATTAAAAATACTTATAGCAACAGCTCCTATTTTCATATTTTGTTTAATGTGGGGATTTTTAAGAGATTCTTTTAATAATTGGCTTAGTGCAATTATAAGTAATTGCTTAATTATTTTATTCACAAATGTAACTATGCAAGTTGGGTTTATGCTTGCTGCTGAAGCGGTTAAATATGATAAAGACTTTCTTGTTCCTTTGGTTATGTTTGTATCTGCTGGTGTATTAACAATGATGTCTGTTAAATGGGGTCGTGAAATGGCTTTAAATATAGGCCGTGTAAGCGTTGATGCCGGCATAGGCGGTAAATCTACAACATCAATTGCTGAAAGATGGCTTTCTAATAAAAAAGGAAGATAGGTAAAGAAATGAAATTAATAATAAGTTTATTTTTAGTTTTTTTTATGGTTGGGTGTGCATCATCACAACAGCCTTTAAGCTGGTCTGAAGATTTAAAATCAATCAAAGAAGAGCCTATTAATAAAGATATTGAATTAATCAATAATGAATTATTGTCAAAAAACAATATGGAGTAAATAATGTTTACGAATAACACTAATAAATCAGAAGTTTCAAAAAAACATTATCAAAAAACAATATCTTATGAAGATGATAAGAATCATATTCAAGGAAAATCTAATAAATTAGCTTGGATAGTTGCTGGTATTTTTTGTTTTTTTTCTTTAATTTCATGGGCTGGTCTTTATTTTATGTTGCCTCTTAAAGAAGTAACACCATTTGTAATTAGGGTTGATAATACCACTGGTATTCCTGATATTATAACTGCAATTGATGAATCAACTCTTTCTAGTGATGAAGCATTAGATAGATATTTTATCAATCAATATATTCAATTACGTGAGGTGTATACATACCAAACCATTCAAAAAACATATGAACTAACTCAATTATTTAGTAGTTCTGAAATTGCTGAAGGATTTAGAAATGAATACAATCAGCCTGATAGCTTAGATAATTTTCTTGCAACAGGAACAGCAACTGTAAAAGTTATTTCAATTTCTCTTGAAAAAATAAATATGAATAACTTGGCAAATGTCCGTTTTCAAATTGATTATGTTGATTCTAAAAACACACGCTTTACAAGAAATTTTATTTCTAGAATTGCATATAAATATAATCCACAACAAAAATTAAATTTATCACACAGGATTGAAAATCCAATTGGATTTCAAGTTACAAGTTATCAGCGAATTGAGGAAAATCTATAATGAAAATAAGAAAATTATTGATTATTACGTCTCTATCATTTGGTTTATTAAATCCAGCTTTATCTGCTGAATTACCAAAAAACTCAAAATTCGATAACCGTATGCAATATCAAAATTATAATGCTTCTGATATAACAGTCATAAAGGCTAAAAGTGGTTATGCTACTGCCGTTACCTTTTCCCCTGACGAAAGGATTATAGATATTGCTGTAGGATTTGAAGGTTGGGAAGTCAAAGACAACAATAATGTTTTATATATTAAACCTGTGGCAGTTGGTGAATCTGAAAATGCTTTTGAACCTATTTTGAAAGAATGGGATACTAATTTATTAATTACAACAAATAAAAGACAATACGCTTTTGATTTGATTCTAGTTTCTGAAAGTTCTGATAAAAATGCGTATTTTATTAAATTTTCCTATCCGAATGAAGAAGCTAAGGCTAGGGCATTGGCTAATGAAAAAAAATCTGAAAAAATAAAAGATGAACGTATAAACCAAAAATTAGATAATTTTACTATTCCAAAGAATTGGGATTATGGTATGAAAATAGGGCAGGATTCAAAAAATATTGCTCCGTCTTTTGCATATGACGATGGCGTAAGAACATACTTTGGCTTCGATTCAACTACATCTATTCCTGCTGTTTTTTACTATCAGGGAGAACAAGAAATGATGTCAAATAGTAACTTGAAAAAACAAGGAAAATATTCAGTTTTAGTAGTACATAAAACAGCAAATAAATTTATTTTTAGATCTGGTAATCAAGTTGTTGGAATTATTAATCATGGATTTGGTAAAAATCCGGCTAATGATACTACTACTACAAATAAAAATATTGAACGAGTTTTAAGGTAAGGAAAATAAAAATGAATGAAAATAATCTTACTCAAAATGAGCAAACAGATTTTTCTACTATTGAGAATGAAAGAAATAGTACAAATTTACCAAAACAAACAAATAAAAAAACTGGTATTAGCCTTATTGTTATCGGTTTAATTTTGATAGCAATTTTTTTATTACCTAAAATTTTTGGTGAAGATAGTACAGAAGAAGAATCAAATATTATAGATGATTCAACAGTATCAATTGAATCAAAAAATGATTTTAATTTCAAAATATCCGAACCAAAAAAGGATGAAATTGTATCAGACAAAAAAGTATTTTCAGAAGAACTATATACCCAATCTCCTGAAAAACCGCCTTTTTTACTTGGTGCGCCAGATAGCCAGGATTTTCAGGTACCACGAAATGTACCAAAATCAAACAAGAATTTTATGATTAAAATCTCTGGCAATACTAGCCTAGACGGGTCACAGGCCAATACTGGAGATTTATTGACTGATAATGCTATTAACCAAGCTGAAACTATGTTAGGCAATCAAGGAAGCTCTAGTAATGCTTCCAATGATGATATTTTTAAAGCACCTGCTTTTCATGCAACACAGGCAAAAAAAAGCAAATTTAATCCTCATTTACTTTTAAGTCAAGGTACTTTAATTCCTTGTTCTTTAAGAGGTAGATTGGTATCTAACATAAGCGGACAAATCAGTTGCACCATTGCTGACAACGTATATTCACAGTCTGGCAGTGTACTTTTAATTGAAAAGGGTTCGCGCGTAAATGGATACTATCAGGGAAATTCAGCACAGCACGGTTCAAATGAAATTTTTGCTGTCTGGCAAGAGATTAGAACACCTGAAAATTTAATTATTCCATTAATGAGCGGTTCTACTGACGAATTAGGGGCAAATGGTTTAAGTGGATGGGCTGATAATCATTTTTGGGATCGTTTTAAAAATGCAATCATGCTTTCCATGTTTAAAGATGCAATGGGTATTTTATCTAATCGTGCAAGTAAATCAGGAAATTATGATTATTCTGAAAATACCCGTGAGGGCTCTGAAGATATTGCAAAAACTGTTTTAGATCAAATGGGTGATATTAGACCAACTATTTATAAAAATCAGGGTGATAAAGTTGGAATTTTTGTTGCTCGTGATATTGATTTTTCAAATGTTTATAAATTAAGTGAAAGATAAAAATGAGAAAAAAAACTTTAAATATTTCATTAAAAAATCATATTGAAAAATTGTTAGGCAATTTACTTGAAG
>LFRM01016868.1_pt1 | contig 11836 bp, 9 predicted proteins | sample 618341 | NCBI WGS metagenome assembly LFRM01 (sample SAMN03654438, study PRJNA283298) | anaerobic digester metagenome | isolation source: pool of bioreactors CSTR01a, CSTR02a, and CSTR03a thermophilic anaerobic... | place: Denmark: Kgs. Lyngby | collected 2014-05-21
CGTAACATATCGCCGCCCCGTATTATCTGCCCATATAGGCCTGCAGGCGGGATGAGCGGGTTCGCGCATGGCAGACTGCAATCGCCAGCGCGTCGGCGGTGTCGTCCAGCCTCGGCGCTTTCTTCAAATTTAATATAGTGCTTACCATCGCGATAACCTGCGACTTTTCGGCGCGCCCGTAACCCACAATCGCCTGTTTGACCTGCAGCGGAGTGTATTCGAACAGCTGCACGCCCCGCTTTTTCGCGCAGAGCATCAAAACTCCGCGCGCCTGGGCAACGGCAATGGCCGTTTTTTGGTTTGTGTTGAAGAAAATCTCCTCCAAAGCCATCGCGTGCGGCCGGTATAAAGATATAAGTTCGTCCATCTCATCGTAAATCGTGGCCAGCCGGTCGCACACCGGAGTGTTGGCGGGTGTGGTGATGGCGCCGCAATCCAGCGTTGTAAAGCTGCGTCTGCGCTCGTCGTAATCGATAACGCCATATCCCACTATAGCCAGTCCCGGGTCGACGCCAATTATAATCATTTAATGCATAACACTCCGCTACATCTATTGCTTATCAGATAAGTATAGCATATAAACATTAATCTGTCAAAATATAATTGTTAAATTTTATTTTCTCCCCCTCTTTACACCGCCGGCGAAAAATGATATAATTTACCCTATGAATATCATCAGATTTTATCCGGGCGACACGCTGCAAATGAAAAAGCCGCATCCTTGTGGCTCAAACCTCTTTAAAGTGATTCGCGTCGGCAGCGACGTGCGGGTTGTATGCGGCGGCTGCGGAAGGGATATGACGCTCCCGCGCATAAAGCTGGAAAAAGGCATCAAAAAAGTGATAAGCGCCGCACAGCAGGATAAAGGCGACGGGCCCCGGCGCTAAATCACGCGGCGGGATGCCGCGCATGCCGGCTTTTTTGCGTTTTTCGGCGCCGCGCCGCCCGCCGAAGGCGGAATTTTTGATATTCATGGATTGATGGATGGCAAAGACCGGCTCTGTCGCCGGCTTAGCCTTTTTTTCTTTTTTGCGGGAAGCTCGGTATGGCACAGCAATGCATTTATGTAGAATTTCAAGTCAAATTGAATAAAAATTGCCTGCGGTCATTGACTTGTATGACAAACTGGAGTAAAATTGCCTTGAAAACAAGCCCACGGAGGTTCAAAATGACAAGGAAAATCATATCGCTGCTGCTTGCGTTCTCCCTGCTTGCCGTGACATTTGCGGGCTGTGCGGAAAAAAGCGGCAAGCAAACGGACGCCGCAGACACCTCGCAGACCTCAACCGACACCGAGACGGAAACGCGGGTGGACTATTTTGCGACGCTTCCCGACTATGATTTCGGCGGGAAAACCTGCACTTTTTTATGCCGCACCGAGCTTGAGCACGAGATAGCCGTCGAAGCGGAAGACGGCGAAATCGTCAACGACGCGATTTTCAAGCGCAACATGCGCATCGAAGAGGCGTATAACACGAAAATCACCTATCACGCTATCCCCGGCTCCTGGGCAGACGCCGCATCCTTCCAGTCGGCCGTCACCAAAGCGGTCAATGCGGGGGACAGCTCGTATGACGCCATCGCGATTTATATGGCATACGGCGCGCCGCTCGCCTCACAGGGCAACTACTATGCGCTCAACAAAATCCCGACTATAAACATCAATGCCGACTGGTGGGTACAGAGCCTTGTTGAAAACAACACCGTATACGGCAACCTGTATTTTATTATCGGCGACCTGTCGCTCACCATGTGGAGCTACATATATGCCATATTTTTCAACAAACAGCTTGCCGCCGACTATAATATCGAAAACCCGTATCAAACCGTAAAATACGGCAACTGGACACTTGACAGGCTGATAGAGCTGTCAAAGCTGGTTTCAAGCGACGTCAACAGCGACGGCAAATATGACCTTGAAGACCAGTACGGCTTTATAACCAACGTCCACAGCATGCGCGCCATCGTAACGAGCTTTGAAATCCCGTTTACACAGCGCAACGACGAGGGCGGGTTCGACTTTGTTTTCTATAATGAGCATACCGTGGATGTGTTTAACAAGCTTTATGATTTTGTAAACAATAACGACTCTTCGTTCATACTCGACCCGAACCTCGACCACGCGGGCGGTCAGTGGCTTTCCAAGATTTTTGTTGAAGACCGTGCGCTTTTCATGACCTACACGCTTGATATGACCGATATGCTGCGCGACATGAAGAGCGACTTTGGAATACTGCCGATGCCCAAATACAACGAGACGCAGAAAAATTACATGTCCCACTCATATGACGGCGCGAGCATATTCGCGGTTCCGGTCTCTGCCTCCGACTATGAGTTTTCGGGCGCGATGCTGGATGCCATGAGCGCCGAAAGCAAGTACACGGTTATCCCCGCATTCTATGATTTGAAGCTGATGACCAAGGTGACGCGGGACGACGACTCGGCAGAGATGCTGGACATCATCCGCCAGGACATGACCTATGACTTTGCCTATGTGCATACCATGTCGGTCGACTATGTATTCTCGATGTTCGGCGATATGATAGGCACCCAAAACGACACGTTTGCCTCCACTTACGAGAAAAAAGCAAAGTCGCTGGACAAACTGCTCGAAACGCTGCTCAAAAACTACGCCAAAGTCGCCGAAAGCCAGCAGTAACCGCAGCGCGGCACGCAGATAATGCCCGCCGCCGCCAATTGAAGCGGCAGCCGCAAAATTATATGGCAGCAAAACAGAAAAACGACCACACCAAAACGCATATAAATTGGTGTGGTCGCTTTTTTTTGTATCAAATATGCGAAGTTTTAAAACTGCCAATATTACAATATATTAATAGGTTGCTTTAACGCCTCTTTTTCAGCAGTGCGGCACCGCCGCCGGATAAAAGCGCGACTGTGGCGGCCCATGCTATGGCATCGGCGGNNGCGGCTGCGGCTGCTGCGGTGTCGGCCGCAGGAGCGTCGGGCGTGGCGAGCTCCTGTTCAGGCACCACTTCAGGCTCCTCGGCGGCGGTATCTTCGGCCGGCTCCGCGCCGGGCAGCGGGGATTTATAGTCTTCGACAAACTCGATATGGTCAATGTAGAAAACACTGCCGATATCGGTGGTGATGTCCGAATAGTCCCAAAACAGATAAACGCCGGCAATATCGGAAGGGTCGCAGGGGGTATCGGGGTCGAGCGCCTCCCAGTTGGCGTTTGACCGGATTGTAAAATCTTTGAGCGGGAAGGCAAACCATCCCTTGAAACCGTAAACGTCCGAGTCCTGTGCGTCGCCGAAACAGCCGTCATCACCATGCGTCATGGTCACCCATTCATCCGACCCTTCGGCAAGATAATAAAACTCACATTCCCACGCGCCGTCAACTTCGTCGGTCGTAAACAGGCAGCCGTTCGAGTCGGCTACGCCGAAATTTGCCTTGCGGAACCCCATGCCGGTGAAATCGCACCACACGCGCAGATAATTTGCGCCGGCATGGTTTGTCCGGATTTTGTTTTTGTCTGTGGCGAATATGTATGTGCCGACGTTTGAGTTTCCGTCCTCCGACAGGGCAAGCGCTTTGCTGCCGCCATATCCCTTTCCGTCCACGATTTCCGCGGTGATAACGCATCCGTTGTCCGAGCCGCTGTCCCAGGCGCCGACCCAATAGTCGCCGGGCTCGTCAAAATTGTAAACGGGGTTTCCGGCCTGCTCAAAAGAGTCAAAGCCCTCAAAATCCGTGAAAAGGGCGCCGGATGCGGGCAGCGCAAACATCGCGGCAAAACAAATCAGCGTCAAAATCAATGTTATCCGTTTCATTTTCGGCTCCTTATTCACCATAATATGGATGGCATAATTATACATTAATGGTATGCTGTTGTCAAGGTGAAAAGATAACATACTGAAAAAATGTTGAACCCGATTGGCTAAAAGCATGATTTCATCATATGCACTAAAGAACGCGAAAAAAATTTATAAGAAAGGTATTGACAATCACGTGATTGCGTGTTACAATCAAATCAGGAGAGGGATGGCAGAAAATCTCATGCCGGCTCTCCTGCCGAAAACCCTGTAAACCGAGGTGAATCTGCTTTGAATTTGCTTGAAGAATCAGATAAATATATACCCGGAACCGTGCTCGAACGTGATGAGATGGGCGGCGTTTCGGGGCTGGAGTTTCTCAACAACATATTTTTCGTCACCGACGGGATAATGCTTTCCGAGGTGAGGGAAATATCCGGCGTCGACGGCTCGACACTGCAAAACTGGGTCAAACGCGGCTGGCTGTCCGGCACGGTAAACAAACGTTATTCAAAAGACCAGCTCGCGCGTATATTGATAATAAATATGTTACGACCGACAATGCAGCTTGAACGCATCGACCACCTGCTGCATTATATCAACGGCGATGTCGAAGACACATCCGACGACATTATTACGGAATCCATGCTCTATGAGTATGTCTGCCGCATAATCGAGCGCATTTCACCGATGGGCGGCCCGGGAAACTTGACACGCGAGGAAATGTGCGGGATTGTTGCGCAGGCAACCGACGATTATCAAGAAAAAATGGAGGGGGAGGCAAAAAGACTTCGTGCAGCGCTTGAGATTATCGTAATCGCATACTATGCGTCGCTTTATGCGGCGCACTCGGCACATCTTTTTGAAAAGCTCGAAGAGGGGTAAACAAAAATGAGTGCGTGGTATAACTCGCTTTCCGAACTTCAGCGGATATTTGCGCTGATAGCAATACCGTCAACCGTCGTGATGCTCATTCAGTCTGTGTTGATATTGTTTGGAGTGGGAGACGGCGACGCGGACGCAGACGGTGTTGACCTTGATTTTGACGATGCCGACGGAGGCACAGAGCCGGGCGACGGATTTGCGCTTTTCACGGTTCGCGGCTTCGTGGCTATGCTTTGCGTGGGCGGCTGGCTGGGCATAGTCTTGCTGGACGCCGGCATGAGCGTCCTTGAGGCGACCGTACTTGCCTTTGCCGGCGGCATAGCCGCGCTGTTCGGCATGGCTTTTCTGGTGCGCTTGCTGCTGAAGCTGCAGCAAACCGGCAACTTGGAGCTTTCAAACGCCGTTGGCAAAACCGGCACAGTCTATCTGACCATCCCTGCCAATATGAGCGGGACGGGGAAAGTCCATCTCACAGTGCAGGAAACCTACTCGGAATTTGGCGCGATGACCCCCGACGCCGAAGAAATCAAGACCGGAGAAGCCGTCAAGGTAGTGAAGGTGGACGATTCCGGCCTTCTGGTCGTAAAGCGAATTGTGTCGGAAAAACAAAACGAGCACCGGCTAATCGGCCAATAAATGTTGGCAAGATTGACAAATATTAATGCAAACAGACGAATTGTTTTAATAATAAACTAAAATTACCACAGTTTACTTGCAACAGGAATGGGGGTGTGTTATAATCACAAAATAAGTAAATTTGCTGTAACAGGGGGTCGGATTTTCACATGGAATACAAAAACAACTACAAGTATTTTTACCCCAATTGGATTCTTGAAATCATCGGAGGCGCAATCGCCGCTGTCGGTCTTGTCCCGACACTCATGACCCGGTTCAGAAGCAGCTATTTTCTCGGGCTCACGATTGTCGGTATCGGTATCACGGTTTTCTCTTTTGCCGGAAAATTTCGTGATTCCGACATAGACGACCAGGTGGAAAATGTCCGTAAATCCATGGTCGATGAAGCGATGAAAGCGTTTGGATTTACGGAGCGCCAGCTGCGCAACATCGTTTTGTCAAAAGATTTCGGCGAGTATGTTTTCCCCGAAGACGGGCAGGTGCATATTAAGCGCGGGTCGGACGGCAAGTTCCGCTCGTCCGAATACACGGCCTGGTCGGTTTCACTCGGCAAAGACGAGCTGTATTTTTACAGTCGCACTGTTTCGCTGACCGAAGAAAAAGAGTCGACCGACCAAAAGATTATAAACCTCGACGATTACGAGGGCGCAAAGGTAAGCGAACACAAATTCACGCACAGTTACGGAAAGGACAACTCAAAAACTTACGAGATAAAGTACCACACTTTCGACCTTACGACAAAAGACGGCGCTGTCTATACGCTGCCCGTTCATCCCGACGTTGAAATAGACGACCTGATAGACAGGCTGGACCATGTCACAAAACTGCGCCGCGCCGAGCAAAGCCAAGACCGGCCGCAGTAACGGGATGAGTGCCGGATAGCTGCCGCCGCCTGAAAATTTAATATTATAGGAGGCTACACAATGCCGGGTCAAAACTTGCTTTATTTAGTCACGGTTGTCGTGGTGCTGGTTTTTACCACATTTGTATTGCTTTTGTCACGATACCGCAAATGTCCCTCCGACAAAATCATGGTCATTTACGGTAAAGTGGGCAACAACCCGGACGGAACACAGCGTTCCGCCAAGTGTATACACGGTGGCGCGGCGTTTATCTGGCCGATTATACAGGGCTACGATTATCTTGACCTTACTCCTATTTCAATTTCGATTGATCTGAAAAAAGCGCTTGCAAAGCAAAATATCCGCATCGACGTGCCGTCCCGCTTTACGGTCGGCATATCAACCGAGCCCGGCGTGATGCAAAACGCAGCGGAGCGCCTGCTCGGTCTGAAGATGAGCGAAATCCAGAACCTTGCCGAAGACATTATCCTCGGTCAGCTGCGGCTTGTCATCGCCACGATGAAGATAGAGGAAATCAACACCGACCGCGATAAGTTCCTTGACGCGGTTTCCGGCAACGTTGAGACCGAGCTGAAGAAGATAGGCCTGCGGCTGATAAACGTCAATATCACAGACATCAACGACGAAAGCGGTTACATAGAGGCGCTCGGCCGCGAAGCCGCGTCCAAAGCGATAAACGACGCGAAGGTTTCGGTCGCCAACAACGACAAGCTCGGTGCGATTGGCGCCGCGTCCGCTGAGCGCGACCAGCGCATATCCGTCTCTTTGGCGAACTCCGAAGCGGTATCCGGCGAAAACGAGGCAAAGGTCAAAATCGCCGAGTCCGAGGCATTGCGCCGCGAGCGCGAAGCCGAGCTGCTGCAGCGCGCCGTCACCGCCGAGAAGATAGCCGAAGCAAAGGCAAAGGAAGAATCGTTTGCCGCACAGCGGCTTGCAGAGCTTGCGCGCGCACAGCTTGAGCAGGCCAAACTGGAGGCCGACGTAATTATAGCCGCGGAAATCGAGAAAAAGCAGAAACTGCTTGAAGCCGAGGCCGAAGCCGAACAGATTCGCGCACGCGCGAAAGGCGAAGCCGACTCGATACTGCTCCGCAAACAGGCAGAGGCCGAAGGTTTGAGAGCCATGCTGTCAAAGCAGGCCGAAGGTTTCAGAGAGCTTGTCGAGGCAGTCGGCGGCGACCCGTCCGACGCGATTAAGATGCTTATCGCCGACAAGCTTGAAGAGATTGTCAAAATCCAGGTCGAAGCCATCAGAGACCTCAAAATTGACCGGGTTACCGTTTGGGATTCGGGTCAGACCGGCGACGGCAAGTCTTCCACCGCAAACTTCATTTCTGGGCTGATGAAGTCTATCCCGCCGCTAAATGANNCCGCCGCTAAATGATTTGTTTGAACTGGCGGGAATGAGTTTGCCGGAATATCTGGGCACCGAAAAAGCGAGCGGCACCCAGCCGGAAGACGCGCCCGATACCGATACACAGGTTTCTGCATAGATTTAGCATAGCGGTGAGATGAGCCGCCGAATTCCCAAACCCGCGGAATCGGCGGCTCTTTTGCATGAATCGAGGAGGTCGCCATGAAGGGAGAGTACAGGCGTAGATATGCCTTTAAGCTGGGCATAAGACTGTTTGCGTCGGCGGCTGCCGGTGTGGCGGTGGCCGCGTCGGCATTATGGTACGGGAGCAGCGAGATTGTCTCTGTCGCCACGGGAGCGCTTGCGTTTGCTTTGGTGCTTTTTGCGCTGCGTGTGCCGTCCCTGCTTGCGCCCGGCTGGGACGGCGTTGTGACGAGCAAAACGGTGCGCTATGTCACTTTGCGGTACAAAAACAATGTTCCCGAGTATCAGCTTGTCGTAACCGACCCGCGCGGGAGGGAGCATCGCGACGTATTTCTTGACAAGGAGGACAACCGCAAGCTCAACCGCATAGAATATTACGACCATGGCGAGCGGGTGCACCGTCACCGCGGGTTTAAATATTTTGAAAAATTCGACAAAAGCGGAAAACTCAGCGTTATCTGCATCGACTGCGGCACGCTCAACCCAAGACAGCGCGAGCGCTGCATAAACTGCTCGCTGACTCTTTTGCGCGAAAATATCGAGGCGTGACGGCAAATATTTCACAGTATAAAATTTCATATCATTGTGAATATTATATTTGCATCACTGAGCAAATCTTGAGAAAAATGCAGTCTGCTGATAAAAAGGGCTTTTGCCCCTGTTTTCGTGCGGCGGCGATAGCAGCGTCGGCCGCTTTAAAAGTCTGAGTTTTACGCTTTTAGAGTATGGTGTTGTAAAATTAATCTAATTGTGTTATAATAGTTTGGACCAATCAAAAGGAAAGGACCATAGAGGAAATGAAAAAGATCATTTCGCTGATACTTGCAGCAATGCTTGTGTTGGCAACGTCCGCCATGCTTAATTCCTGCGCCGATAATACCGACGACGGCGGAGACACTACTACTACAGCAAACGATACTACCGATACGACAGGAGCCACAGTAACCGATCCGGCGACTGAAGAAAATGACGAAACGCTTGCTGGGGACATCGATCTTCAGCCGAAAATGGACATCAGCACGGTTAGCGGCACGCCCGGCGCAAACGAAACCGAAGGCCCGACAAACATCTTTGACGGCGACTCTTCGACAAAATGGTGCGCCCTCCAGGAAGGCGTCAGCGTCGAGTGGAAGATGATCGAACCGGTTACCGTAAACTACTATTATTTCACGACCGCAAACGACGCCCCCGAACGCAACCCGGCAAGCTGGGTGTTTTACGGCTCGGTCGATGGCGCCAATTGGGTGGAGCTGGATAAGGTCGAAGGCGCGACGCTGCCAACCGATTTCTTTACCGACTCCGAAAAGTTTGAAATCGAAAACCCGCAGACTTTTGAGTACTATAAGCTTGAGATCACCGAAGTCGCTGTTCCGGGAACAGAAGTTACCCAGTTCTCCGAGTTCAATTTTTATCAGACTGTTGAAAAGTAATTTTGACGGAGCAAAACTGCAGCTAAAAAAAAGCCGCACCCCGATTGTTTGGCAAGAAAGCCAAGCAATCGGGGCTTTTTATTTGCCGGATTTTCGCATGAATTTTGCGCCGAAGCGGGATTTTACTTAAAAATCATAGAAAAAAAGCGACTATAAATAATAGTACCCACCAAATAACCGGAAATCTCAGCAAATATCGTAAAAATTTCCACAAAAACATTGACGAATCGCAAAGCAGTTGATACACTATGTAAATGGTAGGGAATTTTTGGCGGGGCGGCCGGAAAGAAGCCGCGCAAATATGGCGGCAGCCCCCTTTCCTGCAGCTTGCTTTCAATTTGACTGCAGTGCGCGCAAAACGGAAGGCGAGGTTTTGCTATGGTCAATCCGTGCAAGGGAATACGGCGCAGACGATGTGCAGGCTGTGCAATTTTTGCCGTGATTTTCTGCATGGCTTTTGCGGTGCTCTGCGCTGCCGCCGATGCCGGCATAGATTTTACCGATGAAGAGCTTGAGTTTATAAACACGCATCCGGTGATACGCATCGGGGTTGACCCTGAATTTGTGCCTTATGAGTTTATCGACGAAAACGGCGAGCACAAAGGAATCTCCGCCGACTATCTCGCGAAAATAGCCGAGCGGACAGGCCTGCAGTTTGAAATTGTAAAAGGGCTGAGCTGGGTCGAAGTCTATGACATGGCGTTGGCAGGGGAGATAGACGTTTTGCCCGCCATCGGAAAGACCGTCGAGCGGGAAGAAAAGTTCCTTTTTTCAGACCCGTATTACCATTATAAAAGGGTGATTGTGACCCGCGAAAAAGACGCAAGCATATCGGGGATGGACGACCTTTTCGGGCTGACCGTCGCAGTGCAAAGATACAGCTCGCACCACAGCTACATGTTGTCCTATCCGAAAATAAACCTCAGCCTTTACGATACGGCCGAAGCCGCGCTGACTGCGGTTGCCACCGGCGAGGAAAAAGCATTTATCGGAAACCTTGCCACGGCAAACTACATAATACGCTCAAACGGGCTGACAAATCTCAGGCTTGTATCGTTTGAGGCCGAAAAACAGCATGCACTGCATTTTGCCGTAAGAAAAGACCGGCCGCAGCTTCTCGGCATTATAAACAAAGCGCTGGCTTCAATCGGCGAAAGCGAAAGGTTCGAAATCAACAACAAGTGGGTCGACCTGCAGACCGATATAGATTACAGGCCGGTCATCCGAATATTGGCCGTTGTCGGCATTACGGTAGCCGCTATTCTGGCAGTATCGATTTTCTGGATTGCGAGACTGCGAGATGAGATAAACCACAGAAAGCAAATCCAGCTCGACCTCGAGCAAGCAAAAAAGCAGGCAGACGAAGCAAATGAGTTCAAGTCGCATTTTATGGCAAGGATGTCCCACGAGATTAGAACCCCGCTCAATGCCATAACCGGCCTTGCATACCTGCTCAAAAAAACCGATGTGTCGCTGACGCAGCGAATGTATGTCGACCGCATTATTCAGTCGGCAAACAACATGCTAAGCATCATAAACGATATTTTGGACTTTTCTAAAATCGAAGCGGGCAAAGTCGAGCTTGAGCTGACCTCTTTCGCCATGGACCAGGTGATACAAGATGTGGTCAACATTATTTTATATAAAATAGACGAACAGGGAATCGGAGTCAGACTGTCCAAAGACCCGCTTGTGCCAAACCGGTTTTTCGGCGACCCGAAGCGGATTGAGCAAATCCTGCTCAATTTATTAAGCAACTCCGTCAAATTCACCGATGCGGGCGAGGTGTCGCTGGACGTGCGCCTGCTTGCAAAAGAAGGCGACAAATACCACATCTCGTTTACCGTATCGGATACCGGCATCGGCATGACCGAAGAGCAGGTCAAAAAGCTGTTTTCTCCATTCGAGCAGGGGGACAGCAGCATCAACCGCCGCTATGGCGGCTCCGGGCTGGGGCTTTCGATTGTCAAAAACCTGGTCGATATGATGGGCGGCGAAATAAAGGTGTTCAGCACGCCCGGAGAGGGGTCCACCTTCATCATCAATCTGTCGCTTGATGTCGACGCCGAAAAGGAGTCGGTATATGCAAAAGTGCTGTCCTGCAAACACTTTAAAAATATGAGAACGCTTATACTGGAAAAATCCGGCGCGAACATCAATCTTATCGAAAGCTATCTCGGCAGCCATGGGATGTACTGCGAGCTGACCAGCTCGGAGGACAGCGCCGTTTGCGTGCTGGAGGCCGCGGACGGGAGATTTGCAAAGCCTTTCGACCTGTTTATCATAGACTATGAAACACCGGCGGAAGGCGGGCTTGCATTCGTGGAAAAACTGCGCACCAACGAAAAAATCGCGCGTCTGCCGAAGATTATAATGCTGTTTCCGATGATGCGGTACGACCTGTTCGACAAACTCGCCGATTACGGGATTGATATGGGTATAGGAAAACCCATAATCCCGTCCATACTCCTCAACGGCATACTCGATATTTTCAAATTAAAAGCGGTTTCAGACTCAAAATCATCGGCAAACGGCAAGCACTTTGCCGAAAAATTAGAAAAACAGTACTGCGTACTGCTTGCGGAAGACAATAAATCAAATCAACTGATAGCAAAGACGCTCCTTGAACAGGTCGGGATAACCACTCTTGTAGCCGGCGATGGAAACGAGGCGGTCGAGCTTTACC
>LFRM01348102.1_pt2 | contig 11832 bp, 10 predicted proteins | sample 618341 | NCBI WGS metagenome assembly LFRM01 (sample SAMN03654438, study PRJNA283298) | anaerobic digester metagenome | isolation source: pool of bioreactors CSTR01a, CSTR02a, and CSTR03a thermophilic anaerobic... | place: Denmark: Kgs. Lyngby | collected 2014-05-21
GATTATTTAGTAGGCAAATTACTGTAAAAATGAGTACAATTATATGCAACAAACCATTTAGTGATATAGTATGTATAAAGATATTAAGGTAAAGAGGTGGCTTGTTTGAGAAAAAATTTAAGATTATGGATAATTATAATTTTGTCAGTTTTTTTAACTGCTTGTGGCAAACCTGAACCAATTGTTTTAGAAAGTCAAAAAGATGTTGAACTGGCTAGTTTAATAAAATTAGATGTAGGCGTTGAAGGTGAGATTGACAATATAGAAAGTTTTATTTTGACTTTAAATGGGGAAAAAGTAAACACGGAGTATAAAGTTGTAAATAATATAATTCAATTTAAAGCACAAAATGATTTCAAGGCTAATTCTGATTATCTTTTGACTATTAGTTTTAAGCAAAACAAAACATATTTATTTAATTTTTCAACGATGTCAAAGTTACAACAAACAATGTTAAAATTAGAAAAAAACTTTTTTATTATGCCAATCTATGATGACTATGACCTAGATGAGGCCCAAAAAATGAAAGCGAGAATTTTATCTATTTCTCCAAAAATCTTAATGTCTCTTTATAGTGCAAATGTTAAAATGAAACTAACTAATGGACCAATAACAGATGAACCTGAACTAATGTACCTCAAGGGTACAATACCAAGGGGCTGGGAGGGCACAGGTCTAACGTGGGATGATGTTCCAGGAGCTGGGGGCTACAATCTACCTATAGCAAGAATTGGCTACAGTGAGCCTAGTATCTTAAATAACCACGATACAATTAATTTAGAATTACATGAAATAGCTCATACTGTTGATAACTATATTACAGGAAAAGTAGAAAAACCAATTTCATTTTCAAATGAATTTATTGAAATTTGGGAAAGTGAAGTTGAACAAGTTTTAAGTTATGATTATTTTATTACTTATCCTGAAGAATATTTTGCGGAAACTTTTGCAATGTATTATTTAGACAAAGATTCAAACAATCAATTAAAAGAGTTTGCTCCAAAGACCTTTAATTACATTAAAGATTTAGATAGACTCACTGGTATAAAAGATTTTGATTAAGTTAAGAGGTGGATCAATGAAAAAATATTTACCATATTTATTTGTCGTTTTTATAGCATTTACTTTTATAGTAATACCAAGCTATAATGATAGTAATAAGCAGACAATCATAACAAATAATCTAGATAAAAATGGTTATTATACAAATGTTAATGATGTCGCAGCTTATATTAATGAGTACAATAAATTACCAAATAATTATATTACAAAAAATGTGGCTAAAGACTTGGGTTGGCTCCCTAGTGAAAATAACTTATGGCAAGTTAGTCATAAAAAAAGTATAGGTGGTGACAAGTTTTATAATCGAGAAAAACTATTACCGCAAAAAACTGGTAGAATATATTATGAAGCTGATATAGATTATAATGGTAAAAAAAGAAATGCTAAAAGAGTTGTGTTTTCTAATGATGGTTTAATTTTTTATACAAAGGATCACTATGATACCTTTACTAAATTATATGGAGATGATTAAAATGATAGAAATAGTCTTAGATGCTAGTTTAATGATTGATAAAGAAAATGCCCACAATTATATTAGAAATAAACTTGATGTAATTGAATATACTGGCAATAATTTGGATGCATTATGGGATGTATTAAGTGTATGTGATTTAGATTTAAGCATCATTATAATTAATCACAAAGAAGTAATAAAGTTGCTTGGTGAATATGGAGAATCTTTGTTAGAAACTTTTTTTGACGCGGCAATAGAAAACCCTAACATTTCGGTAGAAATTGGCGAAATATTAAGTGTTTAATATTTAATTTTATCAAGAGATAAAACTAAATATTTGTGATTTCACTATTAATAAAGCTTGATTTTGTAGTATACTAAACATATGGGAAACCTCTTTTTGTATTGGCTAATACAATTATAAGAGATTTCCCTTTTTTATTACACTCACAACTTAAAATACACTATCTCACTCAAGAAGAAAACTGCTAAAAATTATGAATATGATATAATGTACATATAAAGACTTATGTATTAGTCTTAAACTAGAAAGAAAGGAAGATATTATGAAAGACTATATTACTACAGTATTCCCACCGCATATTTTAAACCGGGATTCAAAAGTTCGGATTTCAATTTATATGCCTACACATCGTACCGCACCTGATAACAAGCAGGACGCAATCGTATTTAAAAACCTTGTGTCTAGTTTAGAAAACAATGGAGATTATGGACCTCAAGTAGAAAGATTAAGAAAGCTAGAACGTGACCAAGACTTTTGGCTGTATAATCTTGATTCTATCGCAATTTTAATGGATGAAGAAGAATTGATCATCTATCGATTACCAAGAAGTGTTGAAGCTTATTTAGAAGTTGGTGAAAGGTTTTATCTTAAACCACTAATTAGAAATTATCAATCAGATCATAGATACTATGCTTTAGGTTTATCAAGAGACAGTTTTAGATTATACTCAGGAAACCGTTATGGTTTTAGAGAAGTTGAAATCGATGATGAAGATCGTCTTTTAGTAAACGTTTTAGGTGATGAGTATGAAAGAGTAAGATTAAATGTTGGAAGCCATGGTGGAACAGCTGGAACATTTTACACCCACAGTGATAAAGCGGCTGAGATAAAAATTGATACTCAAAGATTCTTTAATCATGTAGATAGTTTTATCTATGATAATTATACAAAAGAAGATAAAATCCCACTGATTTTAGTTTCTTTATCTGAACATCAAGCGACATTTAGAGAAATTTCTAAAAACCCACAACTTGTAAAAAAAGGTCTACATAAATCATTGGAGAGTATAGATGCCAAAACATTGAAGAAAGATTTGTGGGAAGTTTTACAACCAATTTATGAAGAAAAGACAAATTCGCTGATCAAACAATATCATGTCGGAATAAATAATGCTAATGCAACAAAAACTATTCAAGAGACTTTAGTCGCAATTTTAAATGATAGAGTTAAAACACTTGTAATCCAAGCTGACAATACTGTACCAGGTAAAATAGATGTCAGTAATGCTAGTTATGAATTAGTTGATAATGGAGAAGATATTTTAAACCATTTAGCTCAATTAGCTCTAGCTAGAGGTAGTGAGGTTATAATATTACCAAAAGATAAAATGCCTGAACATTTAAGTGTGTTTTCTCTACTAAGATTTTAAAGTTTAAAATATTTTAAATTAAAGTAAAGTTGGATTGATAAGTTTATCAATCCAACTTTTTTAATACAACAAAGTGTAATATTTTTCAATTATTGCTACTAAAATCATATCTAAACATTGTTTGTGAAAATAGTGTGTTAAATACTAAATATAAAATAGAAGTGTTATAATTAATAAGCTGATTAGCGTGTGCTAACAGAATGATTTTAACGCTGTCCAATAAGTGTTTTTCTTGACTTTTATGAAAGTGGTTTTTTTCTAGCTTTCCAGTCGTTAAGTTTGAACACTTTTTATTAAGAGGTTAAGATGTATATAGAAAGTGAGGAATAGATGCGATATTTAATAAATAAATCTACAAATCCCTACTTTAATCTAGCTTTAGATGAGTATGCGATGAAACATATAAATGTTGATGATGATTTTTTCTTTCTTTGGCAAAATGAGCCATCTGTTATTATTGGCAACAATCAAAATACAGCTGAAGAAGTTAATCAAGCATTTATTGACGAAAATAAGATAAAAGTTGCGCGCCGGGTTTCAGGTGGCGGAGCAGTTTATCATGATTTTGGTAATCTAAACTTTACCTTTATTATAAATGTAGATGATCCATCATTGGTCAATTATAAAAAATATGTTCAACCAATAATTGATGCTTTAAAAGAAATGGGGATTCATGCTGAGGCTTCAGGAAGAAATGATATATTAGTTGATGGTCTCAAAATATCTGGTAATGCCCAAAGAATGGCAAATGGAAAATTAATGCACCATGGAACCTTGCTTTATGATGTAAATATTGAAAACATGGTTAAGGCTTTAAATGTTGCTCCAGATAAGATTATTTCCAAAGGCGTAAAATCAGTGCGCTCACGTGTTACTAATATCAAAGAACATCTTGATAATAGTAGTACTATCGAAGATTTTTGGCAGGCATTGCAATATTATTTGTCCAATAAAAATCAAGATCAAGAAATTGTGTTGAGTGAAAATGATTTAGCGAAGATTGAAATGGAAGCTATTAACAAGTTTGCAACGTGGAATTGGGTATATGGTGAGTCACCACTTTTTAACCTAGAAAATTCTAATCGCTTTGATGGTGGTAAACTTGAAATAAAAATGTTAGTCGATAGTGGACATATTCAACAAGTGCGCTTTATGGGTGATTACTTAGGATTAAAAGATGTTGAAATTATTGAAGAGAGATTAAGAAATGTTCGCTTTAATCGTAGTGATGTCGATGCTATTTTAAGTGGTTATGATTTAAATATATATTTTGGAAAAATTAGTAAAAATGAAATTCTAACATTAATGTTTGATTAATTTACAATTAGGTTAATTATATTAATGAAGGTTTAAACATAAAAATAACGTGTAAAATACGTTATTAATGGGCGTAATAGCCTGTGATAAAGAAAGGAATGAAAATTATTATGGCGAAAGTTAAAAATATAGATGTATTGGATTTTTCTGCTCACTTGTTAGCAGTAGAAGAAAATTATAAACTGATTCAAGTTTTAGATGAAACAGGAAAAGTTGTTAATAAAGATTTACTACCTGATTTAAAAGATGAGGAATTAGTTGAATTATTTAAAGACATGCTCTGGTCAAGAGCACTAAATGATCGTTCAACAGTTTTGGCGCGTCAAGGACGTTTGGGCTTTTTTGCACCAACGGCCGGTCAAGAAGCTAGCCAGTTAGCAAGTCTTTATGCTTTTGATAAAGAAGATGTTTTATTTCCAGGATATAGAGATATTCCACAATTAGTAAAACATGGACTGCCTTTAGACAAAGCATTTTTATGGAGTCGTGGTCACGTTTTAGGAAATGATTATCCAAAAGATTTACACGCAATGCCACCACAAATTATTATTGGTGCTCAGATTATTCAAGCAATGGGTGCTGGTCTTGGATTAAAAATGCGTAATAAAAACCAAGTTGCCTTTACATATACAGGTGATGGGGGTTCATCACAAGGTGACTTTTATGAAGGAATAAACTTTGCCGGTGCATTTAAGGCGCCAGTAGTCTTTTTTATTCAAAATAATGGTTTTGCTATTTCAACACCAAGAGACAAGCAAACAGCAGCTAACACACTTGCACAAAAAGCAGCAGCAGCTGGAATTCCAGGCATCCAAGTAGATGGTATGGATCCTTTGGCTATGTATACAGTTTCTAAAGCTGCGCGTGATTGGGCACTTGCTGGCAATGGTCCAGTCTTAATTGAAACCATTACTTCAAGATTTGGTCCACACTCAACATCAGGCGATGACCCAAAACGTTATCGTGACCAAGCTAATATAGATGCTTGGGACAAAAAAGATCCATTAATCCGTATGCGTAATTATTTAAGTGAAAAAGGTTTATGGGATAATGACTTAGAGGATGAAATTGTTGAAAACTTTGACAAAGAAATTCAAGAAGCAGTGAGAGCGGCAGATAGTGTTCCACAACAAAAAGTTTCTGACTTCTTGAAATCAATGTTTGAACATCCAACAAATGTTATTGCAGAACAAATAAAATACTATGAAAATAAGGAAGGGGAATAATTAGATGGCAAAACTAACAATGATACAAGCAATTACAAATGCGCTTGATAATGCCCTTGAAAAAGATAAAAACACACTAATTTTTGGTGAAGATGTAGGGTTAAATGGTGGAGTGTTTAGAGCAACAGAAGGTTTACAAGCTAAATTTGGAGAAGATCGTGTCTTTGATACACCTCTTGCTGAATCAGCAATCGGTGGTTTAGCAATAGGACTGTCTTTAGAAGATTATCGTCCAATTCCTGAAATTCAATTCTCTGGGTTTTTCTTTGAAGTTATGGATTCAATTGCTGCACAAATGGCAAGAACTCGTTATAGAATGGGCGGAACTCGTAATATGCCAATTACTATTAGAGCTCCATTTGGTGGTGGTGTTCATACACCAGAGCTCCATTCAGATAGCTTAGAGGGCTTAATGGCTCAAACACCTGGTTTAAAAGTAGTTATACCAAGTAATCCATATGATGCAAAAGGTTTACTACTTGCATCGATTGAAGATAATGATCCAGTAATTTACTTAGAGCATATGAAATTATATCGTGCAGGGCGCGAAGAAGTACCAGAAGAATACTATACTATACCACTAGGTAAAGCTGCAGTAGTAACAAAAGGTAGTGATGTAACAATTGTGACTTATGGTTACATGGTTACTGAAGCTAAAAAAGCAGCAGAACAGCTAGCTAGTGAAGATATATCAGTAGAAGTTATTGATTTAAGAACAGTATCACCAATTGATATTGAAACTATTTTGGACTCAGTTGAAAAAACTGGTCGCTTAGTAGTTGTTCAAGAAGCTCAACGCCAAGCTGGAGTTGGAGCTACAATTATGGCTGAAATGGCAGAACGTAAACGTGGAATTATGTCATTGAAAGCACCTATCGGTCGCGTTACTTCACCTGATAGTGTATTTGCATTTGGTTTAGCAGAAAATGATTGGCTACCAAATGTAGAAGATATTATTAACAAAGTTAAAGAAACAGTTAATTTTGATTAGGGAGGCGAAATAAATGTCATACATATTTAAAATGCCTAAAGCTGGCGAAGGAATTACAGAAGGCGAAATTGTCAAATGGACAGTTGCCGTTGGGGATAGTATTAAAGAAGATGCTACCCTTGTCGAAATACAAAATGACAAACTGGTTTCAGAAGTACCATCTCCAGTTACAGGAACAATTATTAAATTATTAGTAGAAGAGGGCACAGTTGCCCAAGTTGGAGACCCTTTAGCAGAAATTGATGCTCCAGGCTACGAAAGTAGTGAAGTTTCACAAACACCAAAAGTTGAAGTCGTAAGTGAAGAAGTCATTGAAACATTAAAAACTGAAGCAGTAAGTGCTTCAAATTACATTTTCAATTTGCCAAAAGCTGGCGAAGGGATTACTGAGGGTGAAATTGTTAAATGGGCAGTTGATGTTGGCGATACAATTAGTGAGGATCAAACACTTTTAGAAGTTCAAAATGACAAACTAGTTTCAGAAGTACCATCACCAGTAGCTGGTGTTATCCACAAGTTATTGGTAGAAGAGGGTGTTGTTGCTAATGTTGGACAACCAATTGCTGAAATTGTATTAGAAGGTCAAAGTGCTGTAGAAAGCACAGAAGTTAAACAAGAAGTAGTTAGTGAAAGTGTTAAAGTAGAAACTAAAAAAGTAAAATCAGCAGCCGATTCTTCAGTTGTTGGTGGAATATTATTAGCAATGCCATCAGTTCGTCAATTAGCACGAGACAAGGGTATTGATATAAGTAAAATTAGTGGTTCTGGCCGACATGGTCATATTACAAAACAAGACGTAGAAACTTTTAGTGAAACACCTAAAAAAGCAGTTGTTAAGGATATCTTAGTTGAAACTCACATTGCTAAAAAAGAGACTGCAAGCAAAGCTGTTCCACAAGTAATTGTTGAATCAAGTGATACAACTCGTGAATCAATGTCAGCAGTACGCCGTGCTATTTCAAGTGCAATGGTCAATTCAAAAGCCAAAGCTGCGCATGTTACAATTTTTGATGAAGTTGAAGTTAGTAAATTGATGGATCATCGCAACAAATTTAAAGAAGTAGCTGCAGAGCAAGATATTAAATTAACCTATCTAGCTTATATGACAAAGGCAGTTGTTTCAGTTTTACGTAAATATCCAATTTTAAATGCAAGTGTTGATGAATCTACAAATGAAATTGTTTATAAAAATTATTACAACATTGGAATTGCAGTAGATACAGAACATGGTCTATATGTTCCAAATGTTAAAGGTGCTGATCGCAAGGGAATCTTTAGCGTAGCTAGTGAAATATCACAATTAGCACAAAAAACACATAATCGTGAATTAACAACTCCAGAAATGACTAATGGATCTACAACTATTTCAAACATTGGTTCAGCATGGGGTATGTGGTTTACACCAATTATCAACTTCCCAGAAGTTGCAATCTTTGGAATGGGTAGAATTGAAAAGAAACCTGTTATATTAGAAGATGGAACAGTTGGCGTAGGACAAGTACTTTACTTGTCAATGAGTTTTGACCATAGAATTATTGATGGATCAATTGCCCAATTAGCAATGAATGAACTAAAACGCTTAATGGCAGACCCAGAAATTCTGATGATGGAAGGATGATGAAGAAATGGTAGTAGGAGATGTAGCAAAATATCTTGACACAGTTGTTGTCGGATCAGGACCAGGTGGCTATGTTGCCGCAATTAGAGCAGCACAACTTGGTAAAAAAGTCGCAATAATTGAAAGAGATAGTATTGGGGGCGTTTGTCTTAATGTCGGATGTATCCCATCAAAAGCGCTAATTAATGCTGGCCATCGTTATGTGCAATCACAATCTTCACAATTTGGGGTTAAGTCAAAAGAAGTGGAAATTGATTTTAGTGAAACACAAAGATGGAAAGATGAAGATGTCGTAGGACAACTTACATCTGGTGTTGAAATGCTTTTAAAGAAAAACAAAATTGAAATAATTAAAGGAACAGCTTTCTTCAATGAAAAGTATTTGCTAAGAGTTGTTGATGGTGAAGAGTCACAATCATATCGTTTTAATGAAGCAATCATTGCAACTGGTAGTCGTCCAATAGAAATCAAAGGTTTTAGTTTTAAAGATAGAGTCATTGACTCAACTGGAGCTCTAAATCTTAAAGAAATACCTAAAAGTTTAGTTGTAATAGGTGGTGGCTATATTGGTAGTGAGCTAGCTAGTGTTTATGCTAACTTAGGAAGCAAAGTCACAATCATTGAAGCATCTAATTCTATATTAGAAACATTTGATAAAGATATGGTTAAACTTGTTGAAGATAGCTTTAAAGCAAGAGGGGCAGAGATTGTCACTGGCGCTCGTGCTAGTGAAGCTAAACAAAGTAGTGATGATGTTGAAGTTTTTTATGAAAAAGATGGTAAAAAACTATCAGTTACTGCTGACTATGTTTTAGTTTCAGTTGGACGTCGTCCAAATACTGATGACTTAGGCTTACAAGTAGCAGGTATTAAAGTTGATGATAGAGGCTTAATTGAAGTTGATAAACAAGGTCGTACATCCCAACACCACATATTTGCAATTGGTGACATTACACCAGGTCCTGCTTTAGCCCATAAAGCAAGTTATGAAGCAAAGATTGCGGCTGAAGCATTAGCTGGTAAAAACTCAGAAATTGACTATGTGGCAATGCCGGCAGTTTGTTTTACAGATCCAGAACTAGCTTCTGTTGGTTTGTTTGCCCATGAAGCTAAAGAGCAAGGTTTTGAAGTGGTCGCTTCTAAGTTTCCATTTGCAGCAAGTGGTCGTGCTTTATCATTAGATGATACTAAAGGTTTTGTGCGTTTAATTAGTGATAAAAAGACAGGGTTAATTTTAGGTGGTCAAGTTGCTGGTGTTGGTGCAAGTGATATTATTGCTGAAATCGGACTAGCCGTTGAAGCAAGAATGAATGTTGAAGATATTGCTCTAACAATTCATGCTCATCCAACTATGGCTGAAACAGTCATGGAAGCAGCTGAGCTAGCTTTAGGTTTACCAACACATATTTAATTGTAAAGAAAAAATAATAAAAGCTGAAGTGGCTTTAAATAGCTACTTCAGCTTTTTTGTATAAAAAAACTAGAGTTTCCTCTAGTTTTATAAGTTATCTTGAATAAGCTACTTTACCGCGGCATACTGTTGTAAATACTTCAATGTTGTCATTAACAATAACAATGTCAGCATCCTTACCAACAGTTAAACTTCCTTTACGGTCAAAAACTTGTAAGTGTTTAGCTGTGTTTGAACTTGACATTTTAACTAAATCTTCCATTGGAGCATTTGTGAATTCTTGCATGTTTCTAACGCAAAAGTCCATTTCAGCAACACTACCTGCAAGTGCACCATTATCAATACGGCATTCTTTACCTTCTTTAATAACTTTTTGACCACCTAAGTCATACTCGCCATCTTCAAGACCTTTAGCACGCATTGAGTCAGTAATGATAATAACATTATCAGCACCTTTAATTTGATATGTAGCATCAACAACACTTGGCGCTAAATGAATACCATCGACAATTACTTCTGCTTTTAAAGCAGTGTGAGTAAAGCCGGCTGTTACAGCACCTGAGTCTCTATGGTGATGTGGTGTCATTGCGTTGTGGAAGTGTGTTAAGTTGTTTAAACCAAAAGGTATTTCACTAACTATTTTATCATAGTAAGCATCTGTGTGGCCTGCTGATGGAATAACACCATAGTCTCTTAAATATGATGTAAATCCTTCTTCTGCTTCTTCTGGTGCATAAGTTACAATTTTAATTTTTTCTTTTGATTCTTTCCAAAATATATCAAAGGCTTCTTTAGTTGGTACTTGAACATAATTAGGGTTTTGTGCTCCAACTCTTTTTTTGGAAATAAAAGGACCTTCTAAGTGAATACCTAATATTTCTGCTTCACCGGCATGGTTTTTATTATCCGCATATTCAACAATTTCATGTAAAGCCTTGTTGATGTTTTCAACTGATTGTGTCATTGTTGTCGCAAGATATGCTGTGGTTCCTTCTTTTGGTAAAAAAGTTGCGATAGTTTGAACTGCATCTTGTGTTGCATCCATATTATCGGCACCATTGGCTCCGTGAATATGTTGATCAATAAATCCTGGTAAAACGTTTTGCCCCTTAGCATCAATTACTTCTTCATCTTTTGGAGCATACTTCATATCGCCGATAGAAACTATTTTATCGTCCTTAATGTGAATGTAGCCATTTTCTATGACTGTTTCTTCTAAATACAATTTTCCGTTTATTATTAGCATAATTACCTCCGTTTTCACTATATAGTATATCACTTCATCTTTAATTTTTCATGTAATGAGACTTTATAATGATTAACTATTAAAACAGTTAATATATTGAAAGATCATTATTTGTTTTTTGCTAACATGCTGTTGTATAATTTAAATAAGTAGATAGGTGAGAAAAATTATGGAAAATAACAGTATATTTTTAGATACTTTTAATAGTATTGAAGAGCATTTAAAAAAACTATTAAACTTAGCGTATAATACTTCTTTTAGCTCAATGTTAAACCGTTTAAGTAAAAAAGATGAAATTATTAAGTATTATCAAGCTGAGTTAAACACAATGCGCGAATTGCGTAATTTTATTGTGCATAGTGACATTGATCAACCCTTAGTAATTGTGTCAGATGAAACTTTAATAAGAATTAAAATCATTGAAGAAGCACTTTTAAGACCTAAAAAAATTCGTGAGGTTTTTGAAGAAAAAGTTGTGGCTTTAAAAGAGAATGATTCGCTTAAATCAGCATTAAAATTGATCAAAGAAAAAAGATTTTCACAGTTTCCAGTTTTCAACGAAGATGGTTTCAATGGACTAATAACAGAAAATGGCATTACGAGATGGCTTGCGAATAATATTAATGCAAATACTATTTCAATTAAAGATACTTGTATTTGCGATGTGATGATTGATGATGAAGAAATTGATTCATATATGTATTTATACGCCTATGACACTCTCTATGATGTTATTAGGGCTTTTGAATCCGGCCATAAAACACATCGACGTAGTTTTGTTATTATAGTTTTAAAGCGCCAAAGTGATAATGTACAATTAGAAGATATATATAC
>LFRM01072334.1_pt1 | contig 11829 bp, 12 predicted proteins | sample 618341 | NCBI WGS metagenome assembly LFRM01 (sample SAMN03654438, study PRJNA283298) | anaerobic digester metagenome | isolation source: pool of bioreactors CSTR01a, CSTR02a, and CSTR03a thermophilic anaerobic... | place: Denmark: Kgs. Lyngby | collected 2014-05-21
CTCCTTATAGTGGTTTTTGCTTTATCTGAGAATAATTTCTAGGATATTTGCTTGAAGTATTTGCAACTTTTTTAATGAAAATAGTTGCACGCACAGCCCCATCCAACTCATCTTCGAATACATTTTCAATACTGCTTTTAAGTTGAATCAAGGCATTATTTGAAGCGTCTAATTCTGCTTGATAACGACTACCTTTCATTGCAATAAAATAGCCATTAACTTTTGCGAAAGGAATACACAATTCCGCTAATATTTGCATATTTGCGACAGCTCTTGCTGTTACAAAGTCATATTTAACAAAAGATTCTCTAATATAATCTTCTGCCCTTTTATTAACTATTTTAACATCTAAATCCAACTTACTAGTCACAACTTGTAAAAAGTTTGTCCGTTTTGTTATTGGTTCTAAAATTGTAACATCTAAATTTGGAAAGACTATTTTTAGTGGTAAACTTGGAAATCCAGCTCCAGCACCTACATCTAAAAGACTACCTTTTATGTCGTGATGAAAAGCCGGGATTAGTGAGTCATAGAAGTGTTTAATGTATATTTCATCTGTTTCAATAATAGCGGTTAAATTTATTTTTTTATTATACTCTTGAAGAAGTTTACGATAATCCTCAAATTGAGCCAATTGCACTTCACTTAATTCAACATTTTTTTCTTTTAGCTTTTTTATAAATTCTTGTATTATCATAATCAATCCTCCACTAAATTATTATAACAAATAAACCACACTTTTTATTTATCTATTGCGTTTAAATGAAATGATAAAACTGTTATGTCAGCAGGATTTACTCCTGATATTCTTGTAGCCTGCCCCAAAGTTAATGGTTTAATTAAAATAAGTTTTTCGCGGCCTTCAACAGATAAATTATCAACCTTATTATAATCTAACTTTTCATCGATTTTAACCATTTCCATCTTTTTAAGACGATCAGCTTCACGTTTAGCTTTGACAATATAACCAGCATATTTAATTTCTATTTCAACTAATTTTGCTAGTTCTAGATCATAGTCAAAATCTAAATATGGTTTTAAGTTTTCTACTGTGATTCTTGGTCTTTTTAATAGCTCAAAAGCTGATATTCTTTCATTTAAAGTCTTGAAGCTCTCTTTTGTTAATAGCTCATTCACTAAGTCGCTTCCTGTAAAAGTTGTCTTTTTAAAATTTTCTTCGATTATCGCCATTTTGGAAAGCTTATTTGTTAAGGCGTTGTATTGATTTTCTTTAACCACACCTAAGTCGCGCCCATAAGTTGTTAGTCTTTGATCTGCATTATCATGACGTAAGAGTAATCTGTACTCAGATCTTGATGTTAATAATCGGTATGGCTCTTGTGTACCTTTTGTAACCAGATCGTCTATCATAACTCCAATATACGCTTCATCACGACGTAAAATAAAAGGTTGTTTTCCTTGCAACTTTAAAACAGCATTTATTCCTGCCATAATACCTTGGCCCGCTGCTTCTTCATAGCCAGAAGTGCCGTTGATTTGACCAGCAAAAAATAGATTATTAATGTGCATTGACTCTAATGTAGGTTTTAGTTGAATTGGATTAATCGCATCATATTCAATAGCAAAACCATACTTAACAATTTCAGCATTTTCAAGCCCTTTTACACTATGAATCATTTCTAGTTGAACATCTTCAGGTAAAGAGGTTGATAAACCTTGAACGTAGACCGTATCTAATTCCAATGATTCTGGTTCTACGAATAGTTGATGGCGTTTTTTATCAGCAAAGCGGACAATTTTATCTTCAACTGATGGACAATATCTTGCTCCTGCCCCCGTGACAACGCCACTATACATTGATGATTTTTCTAAGTTATCTTCAATGATTTGATGCGTTTGTAAGTTTGTATATGTTAAATAACATGGTAGCTGTTTGAGCTTGATATCTTCAGGTTTGCTTTGCCACGAGAAAAAACTAGGTACATCATCCCCTTGTTGAATCTCAATTGACTCATAATCAATGCTGTCAGTTTTAATTCTAGCAACAGTACCTGTCTTTAATCTGATAATCTCTAAACCCTTTGATTTTAAACTATCTGAAATACCCTTTGTTGTTTTCTGGTTGTCCGAAGCAATGTTTTCTACATTTTGGCCAATCATTATTTGCGATGCCAAAAAAGTTCCAGTTGTTAAAATTGTGATATCAGCAATAATTTTTGTATCATCAGCTAAAATTACCCCTTTAACTTCTTCATCTTCAAATATTAAAGATTTAACTTGAGCTTCAATTAACTCTAAATTATCTTGGCTTTCAATTACATCTCTTACCATTTTTACATATTTAACTTTATCAATTTGATTTCTCAAAGCTCTAACGCCAGGTCCTTTTGCAGTATTCAACATTTTTATTTGTAAGGCATTTAAGTCTGCTAAGCGTCCCATGACACCACCTAAAGCGTCTACTTCACGTACAACAATTCCCTTAGCAGGTCCTCCAATTGAAGGATTACATGCTAAAGTCGCCATTAAGTCTTTATTTAAAGTAATAAGTTTTACTTTTACTCCCATATTTGATATTGCCATTGCGGCCTCAATACCTGCATGGCCAGCTCCAACTACAATAATTTCTTTCATAAAAATCACTCTTTCATGTGCGCCTGCCAAAAATATAATGACGCTATTGTCCCATAGGGACTTAGCCGTTTTTTAATCTCTATAAACTCTTTTTTTGTTAGAGAATCTAAATTATAGACTTTTTCAATTCCACTTCTAACACCAAAATCACCAAACGCCAATATATTTGGACGTTTGAGCCCATGCATCATTATCATCTCGGCACTCCACAATCCAATGCCAGGATATTTCACAAGATTTTCAATGATTTTTTCATCAGTGAGCAAGATTAATTCTCGGGCATCTAGTATACCATTTTTTATGCTTTTCGCAATAATTTGAATCTGGTCATACTTCTTTTTATATATGCCACAGGCAATAATATTTGCTTCAGGTTCATTTAAAAAATTTTCCTCATTAATAGTGCCTAATAATTGATTTAAACGATTATAGATCGTTAATGCCGATTTGGTTGAAATTAGCTGTCCTATTAGTGCCTGCACAATTGAGATAAAGAAAGAATCCGCATAATACCGACTAGGTATATTAGATTCTTCGATATAATTTGATAAAATAGGATCCAAAGCCTTTAAAGCTTCTAAATCCTTTTTGTTGATAATTATTTTATTCAACTTTAGAACCAGCTGCCATATTAGCGTTTAATATTTGCATATTTTTCTTATCTTTTGCCACTAATAGCATTCCTTGGGACAAGACACCTCTCAATTTAATTGGTTCTAAATTAATAACAGTAATAACATTTTGACCCACTAATTGTTCTGGTTTTATAATATCAGCAATACCACTAACGATTTGGATAACTCCACTGCCTACATCAACTTGTGATATTAATAAACGATCCGCATCAGGGTGAACCTTACACTCTAAAACTTTGCCAACAGTCATATCTAATTTAGTAAAGTCTTCAAATTTAATCATCGGTTTTTCACTAATAATGGGATTTTGATCTGCTTCTATTTCTGCCATCTTTTTATCTTTATCAATTCTCGCAAATAAAATCTCGGTTTCTTTTATCACTGTATAAATATCTTGATTTCCAAAATTTAAAATACTAGCATAATCCTTTTTATCGGCTTTAATTGAATCTAGATAAGCCTTTGCACTTTCGGGAATTATTGGAAGCAACATTACACTTGCAATTCTAACACTTTCTAAAAGGTTATATAAAACATCGTTAAGACGATCTTGAGCATTTTCATCTTTGGCTAAAATCCAAGGTTCACTTTCATCTATATACTTATTAGCACGACGTAAAAGGTCAACAATTGATCCAATTGCATCACTAACTTTATATTCATCAAATTTACTTACATAAGTTTTTAGACTTGTTTCATACTGACTTATCAAATTAGTATCTAATTTGGTCCTTGTTTTTGGCTTACTAACAGACCCACCAAAATATTGATTAACCATTGAAATTGTACGGTTAACTAAGTTACCATAAACATTTGCCAAATTATTGTTAATTTGTTCAATTAAAAGTTCATATGTAATAACTCCATCATTTGCATATGGCATTTCTTTTAAAACACCATATCTAACAGAATCAACGCCAAAATACTTAACTAAATCATCAGGATAAATTGCATTGCCCATCGACTTACTCATTTTACCTTCACCAACCAAAAGCCAAGGATGCCCAAATACTTGATGCATTTGTTCTAGGCCTAAAGCCATTAATAAAATTGGCCAATAAATTGTGTGAAATCTTACAATATCTTTACCTATTAAAATCAAATCAGCTGGCCACCATTTCTCAAATTCTGGCTTGTGGTTTCCATCAACATCATAGCCAATTCCAGTAATATAATTACTTAGGGCGTCAATCCAAACATAAACAACATGATCACTATCAAATGGAACTTGTACTCCCCAATCAAAAGAAGATCTAGTTACTGATAAGTCTAAAACACCTGGTTTAATAAAATTATTCATCATTTCATTTTTCCTTGATTGTGGAACAATCAAGTTCGCATTATTTTCTAAAAGTTGCTCTAACTGTTTTTGATAGTTAGAAAGTTTAAAGAAGTATGATTCCTCTTTAGTTTTTTCAACAGGGCGTCCACAATCTGGACAGTTTCCATCTACTAATTGTGATTGTGTCCAAAATGACTCATCTGGCACACAATACCAGCCTTCATATTTACCTTTGTATATATCACCTTGGTCATAAAGTTTTTGAAATATTTTTTGTACTTGCTTAACATGATACTCATCAGTTGTTCTTACAAAATTATCATAACTAATATTGAACATTTTATATAAGTCTTCAATGCCTTTAGCATGTATATCTACAAAGGCCTTTGGTTCCATATTTAATTCTTGAGCTTTTTCTTCAATTTTTTGACCATGCTCATCTGTTCCAGTTTGAAAATAGACATCATAGCCCAATAGTCTTTTATATCTAACAATGGCATCGGCTAAAATTGTTTCGTACATATTACCAATATGTGGCTTACCAGATGTATAAGCGATTGCTGTTGCTAAATAGAATTTTTTATTTTCCATAAAATACTTCCTCCCATAAAAAAACGTCCACAAAGGACGACTGTGCGCAATACCACCTTATATCATATTCATTGAAATATGCGCTTAACCTTGATAAGAAAGATGCTTGCCCAACTCAATTCAATAACTATTAAGTTATCCTTTAAATTGATAAGGGTGGATCGTACAAATGTTTTTCTTTAAATGTACAAACTAATCTCTTCCAGTCATTTCTTGCCTTACCATTATACTATACTTAGGGTTATATTTAAAGAAAGTATCGCTATTAAAATCATTAGAGCCAAATATAGGCTACCTTGCTATAAGTGCCTTAAATAAGCCTCTGGATTATTCAAAAATGCTTTTGTGATTTTCACATGCTCTAAGTCTTCATATTGTACTTCTAAAATGCTTCCATTTTCAAAAAATAAGATACTGGCATTTGGAATGGCCATTAGTATAGGTGAGTGAGTTGCAATAATAAACTGCGCATTTTGTTCTAACATTTGATTTATCATTGATATAAATACCAATTGATTTTTTGGTGATAGTGGTGCTTCAGGCTCATCTAAAATATATAATCCATTTTTAGTAAAACGCGAACCAAAAAACTCAAGAAAGCTTTCTCCATGTGACATTTTTTCTAAACCATCGCCATGTTTGTTTTTTAATGCAGCCAGAGAGTTTTGATACGCAGCTTTAGCTTGGTTTTGACTAAATTTACTTCTGCTTTTATAATTCTCTTCAATTTCAATTAAATCTTGGCTTAACTCAGTTTTTAGACTATTAATCTTTTTTGTATATGAAATAAAATCTTCAGCTCTTAGAAAAAAACCTCTTTTAGTTTTTATCTTCCACGATAACCTTAATTGTTGGGCTAAATGACGTCCTGCAAGCAGTGATGGATCATAATCTATAGACTCATTTCCAATTGTAATTGATTGGGCTGCTGCTGCAATGCCTTGAAGCAAAGTGGATTTACCACTACCATTTTCCCCAACTAAAATAGTCACAGGCTTACTAAAAGTTAATTCTTTAAAATCTTCAAAAATTTCAATATTAAATGGATAGTTTTTGCTATCTTTTCGCTTATTATAATTTATTGATATTAAATGCATAAAAAACCTCTCTATTAAAGTTATCCACAAGCTGTGGATAACTTTTTTTATTTAAACAGTTTATGGTTTGTTATTAGGTAAGAAACTACCCCATAAACTACACCTGCAATTACGTAGCTAATCACAACATCAAAGTTAAATAACTCGATAACAACATAAAATATTACCATTGCTAATATCATTGAAAAAACTAAATATATTTGATTATTTTTCATTTGACTACTCCTTATATAAAACCACTTTCACAATTTCGGGTTGGTTAAATAGTCTAATTGGCATTAAACTATTGCCAAGCCCTCTACCTACAACCATCAAAGACTGCTTACTTCTAGCCACACCACTAGTAAGTTTTGGAAAAAAACCTTGATTAGGAGCAAACAGCGGACCAATTAAAGGTAACCTAATTTGTCCACCGTGGGCATGACCGCAAAAAATTAAATCAATTTCTGATTGACAATACAGATCAAATATCTCAGGACGATGAGAAAGTAGAATAGAAAAATCTTTGGGATTAGAAAATGATTTGAGATTTTTGCTAAACTCCCCCAAATTAACCTCTTTTGCATTTTCTTTTGTATCAAAAGCCGCATCCATTAAGCCAATAATATTAATACTTTCGCCATCTATAATAAATTTTTCTATCTCATTGTTTAAAACGATTGCTCCAGCTTGACTTAGCAATTTGTCAACTTCATCATATTTGAAGCTCCAAGCCTCATGATTGCCCGGACTGTAATATATGGGAGCTATTTTTTTTGCGTTTTCAACAAAATCAATCGCAGGGGTAAGATTAAAACGTCGGCGATCTACGATATCTCCCGTTATTACTATAATGTCAGGTTTTTCATTAGATATTTTTCTTATTAGTTTATTTTGTTTGTTTCCAAATTTTTTATTGTGCAAATCAGTAATGTGGATAATTGTAAACTGATTAAAGTTTTTTGGCAATTTAGAAAATTTTAGTGTGTGTTTCGTTATTTCAATACTATTATTTTGATGGTAAAAAAAGACAATCAACAATAATATACCCACAATAATCAAATAAAAATTAACGTAATAATCATTCATTATTTCACCACTATTCTATTTAGATTATAACACAAAAAAGAAGCGTACATAAAATTGTCTTATGCTACAATGATAGTAAAGAGAGGAAGGATTCACTATGAAAAAAGTTGTCTATTTTACCTTTTTGAAGGAAAAAATGTGTTTTATGCATGTTTTATACAATACAATCGACTTGCATGAAAAAGGCCACGAGGTTAAAATTGTTATAGAAGGAGCTTCTACTGCACTTATTGAACCTTTAATAAAAGAAAACAATTTAATGTTCAAAAAAGTTTTGGACTTAAATCTGATTGACTCTGTTTGTAAGGTTTGTGCTGTACAAATGGGAGCATTTGATTTTGTCAATACACAAACTCATTTAAAACTCGTTGATGAAATGTTGGGGCACCCACCAATGGAACCATATATTAAAGATGGTTACCAAGTTATAACCTTATAATCAATAATCCTAAAATACAAAAGGCTTAAACTATTATTGTTTAAGCCTTTTAGCATTTTAGAAATCTCTATTATTTTTTTAAGTGATACCTATTTTTTTATAGCGATCAAATTGTACACTTAAAATTCTGAGATAATTTCCTCATAGCTAGCTTTTGCATATTTCTTTCCTTTTTTAGTTAAACGAATGATTTCTCCATCGACAAACACTTTGTCATCTTTTTTTAAATTTGTTAGGATTTTATTGAGAAATTTGTTTTCCCAATTTACATGCTGAGATATTGTTTTGACTCCAAGTTCACTAAATTCATCAGCATCTCCCTCGTGATTTAAAACATGAAATAATAATGATTTTTCAGCAAATTCAATTTTCTGTGATGATCTTAAAAGCATGATAGCAACTAAACCCTTATTTGGTGCAAAGACAAATACCAACAGAAAAATTAAACCTGTCATTACTGCCATTGATCCTGCAATTGAAACGTCTAATAATACAGCAAATTGAAAACCTAAAACAGCATTAATCGAGCCTATTATTGCACTTAAAAATATCATAATTTTTAAGTCTTCTGTTAGTAAATAAGCTGTAACAGGGGGCCCAATCATAAAGGCTATGACTAAAATTGATCCTACAGACTCAAAGGCTCCAACAGCAGTTATGGAAACTAAAGTCATTAGACTATAGTGAATAACAGCTGGCGAAAATCCTAAAATTGTGGCCAAAGCAAAATCAAAGGTAACAATTTTTAACTCTTTAAAGTAAATGACTATAAAGGCTAAATTTATTAAAAGAATTGCTGACATTGAATACAGTGACTTTGGTCCAATATCTTTACCAAAAACTATTAGCCGGTTAAATGGTGCATAAGCTAGCTCTCCCAATAAAACTGAATCTGTGTCTAAGTGCACTGAACCTGCATATTTTGAAATTATTATAATCGCGATACTAAATAAAAGCGGAAAAACAACACCTATAGCCGAATCTTCAGAAACAAGGCCAGTACTATACAATAATTCTGTTAAAAATACTGTGAATACTCCCATTAGTGCAGCTCCAACAATTAATAGTGGCGATGTCAAGCTATCAGTTATAAAAAAGGCAATAACAATTCCCAATAAAATTGTATGGGTAATAGCATCACTCATCATTGACATTTTTCTTAACACTAAAAATACTCCAGGTAGTGAACATGCAATTGCAACAATGACGGCAATTATTTGAATTTCTAAGCCTGCTGACATTTACATCTCCTCCTTAAAATAGTTTTCAACATAATCAATTCCCAAATTGTTTATCATCCATTTATTGTCATTGGTTTTGTTTACTAATTTTCTGTCCTTTAATATTTCTAATTGAGATATAACTTTATCAACACCATTTTTCATTTGACTCAAGTTAGGTCTAATTAGAGATAGTTCAAATCCTTTCGAATTTGGAAAATCTGTTTTCAAATGATAAAGATTCGCTAATGATTGGTCTGCACCAATGTTTTTCTCATTATTTTTTTGTCTTGAGTAAGCCCAAATTAATCCACGATTTGGCGCCAAAGTTAAGCTAATTAAAACAATAATACTTATTATTACAACTATCATTGGCCCTGTTGGTAAGTTAGATACTACTGAACTAATTAGCGTTCCTAAAATTCCAGAAATTGCGCCAAAAACGGCCGATAATAAAGCCATCATTGATAACTTGTCCGTCCACTGCCTGGCTGCAACTGCAGGTGCTGTTAACATTGCACTCATTAAAATTACTCCAACTGTTTGTAAACCAATAATAATTGATGTTACTATCATTGCAAAAAGTAATAGCGTTAGTTTTTTTGTATCAAAACCTAAACTCTCAGCGAAATCAATATCAAAGGAAATAATCTTAAACTCTTTCCAAAATAGAAATACTAAAAACAATAAAATAGAACCTAATATAGCAATGATTCTAACATCTCTTAGCAAAACTGTTGAAGCTTGCCCAAAAATAAACTTATCTAACCCTGCCTGGTTAGCATTTGGTATTTTTTGAATGTACGTTAGTAAAACCAAACCGCCCCCAAAAAATACTGATAAAATTAAAGCTAGAGCACTATCAAACTTAATTTTAGAATACCTTGTAATAGCTGTAATAATCCCGGTTGAGATTAAGCCAGATACTAAGGCTCCTAAAAGCAGTATTTCTGTATTTTTAGTGCCCGTAAACAAAAATGCTAAGGCAATACCTGGAAGTGCTGCATGTGAGACTGCATCTCCTAATAAACTTTCTTTTCTAATAACCGCAAAGCTTCCCAAAACTCCACTAATAACACCTAAAAGGGCTGAGCCCAAAGACACAACCTGAAGTGTATAGTCTGTCATAATTAATTCAATAATATTCAAAATATCCACCTACCTTTTTAGTATTTTTCCAATACTTCGATATGTCTTGCTAATATTGTCATCAGTAAACACTTCTGCTACTGGACCTGCAGCAATTATCTGCTTGTTTAATAAAACCACCCAATCAAAATATTCCTCCACTGTTTGTAAATCATGGTGGACAACGACTAATGTTTTGCCTTGGTCTCTTAAATCTTTTAATAGGTTGATAATTGTTCCTTCTGTTTTTGCATCAACACCCTTAAAAGGTTCATCCATGAAATATATATCGGCATCTTGAACTAGTGCTCTAGCTAAAAATATTCTCTGTTGTTGACCTCCGGATAATTGTGATATTTGACGATCAACATAATCATGCATTCCAACTTTTTCTAAAGCTTCAAGGGCTAATTGTTTTTGTTTTTTTCCTGGTCTTTTAAACCATCCTAAATCACCATAAGTCCCCATCATAACTACATCTAAAACATTGGCTGGAAAATCCCAGTCAACACTTTCACTTTGTGGTACATAGCCAATATGCTTTCGATGTTGTAAATAAGTTTCTCCATTAAAAAGCACCTTACCAGATATTGGTTTGATTAAATCTAACATTGCTTTTATTAGTGTCGATTTACCAGCTCCATTTGGACCTACAATTGCCAAAAGTTGTGCCTTTGGAATGTCTAAGTCGACATCCCAAATTACAGGCTTTTTATGATAAGCAACAGTCATATCTTCAACACTTATAATGTTTTTATTTTCTTTCATATTATTGCTCCTTTATATATTACTTTAATGCTTTAACTATTGTGTCAATATTTGATTTAACCGTTCCTAAAAACGTTTCACCTTCACTACCAATATCACCTGTTGAATCTGAGTATAACTCTCCACCAATCGCAACATCAAAGCCTCTAGCCTTAACTGCTTCTTGCAATGCTTCAATATTTTTCCTTGGTACAGATGATTCAACAAAGATAGCTTTAATTTGTTTTTCAACGATATAGTCAGCAAGTTTTCTAACATCTGCTGTTCCGGCTTCTGCATCAGTACTTATTCCTTGCAGTCCTCTTACTTCAAAGCCATATTGATCTCCAAAGTATGAAAATGCATCATGAGCTGTAATTAGTATTCTTTTATCTTCTTCAACTTCTTGGACGCGATCTCTAATGTATTGATCCATGTCGTCTAACTCTATTAAATAACGCTTTAAGTTTTCATCATAAAATGCTGAATTTTCCCCATCTAACTCTTTTAAACCTTCCGCAATTCTTTTTGTTGCAATTTTCCAAATTTGTAGGTCAAACCAAACATGTGGGTCACTATATTCAGGGCTAGAATCAAATTCTAACAGTTTTGATTGGTCGATATTTTCGTTGGCGGCAAAGATAATTTTACCTCTAATATTTTCAAAGACTTCACCCATCTTACCTTCAAGGTGTAAGCCATTGTAAATTACCATATCTGCATCACTCATCTTTTTGACATCTCCAGCACTAGCCTTGTAAAGATGTGGATCGATTCCTGGTCCCATTAATGCCTCTACTGAAACTTTATCTCCAGCCAACTCTCTTGTAACATCCGCAATAATTGTAGTTGTTACGACAACTTTTGGCTTACCATCAGACTCTTCACTTGCACCATTACAACCAACTAAGACTAGTGTTAGACTTAGTGTTAAAATTATATACTTCATCATCTTTTTCATAAACTCTCCTTATTTACATATATGTTATCAGCTTGACTTTTAGATAACAAAATTAATCTATTCTTT
>LFRM01330003.1_pt1 | contig 11829 bp, 7 predicted proteins | sample 618341 | NCBI WGS metagenome assembly LFRM01 (sample SAMN03654438, study PRJNA283298) | anaerobic digester metagenome | isolation source: pool of bioreactors CSTR01a, CSTR02a, and CSTR03a thermophilic anaerobic... | place: Denmark: Kgs. Lyngby | collected 2014-05-21
AGCATGTTCAAAGCCTTGGTGAACACGGTAAGAAATAGCTCGGTCATTAAATAAAGAAGCAAAAACCTCATGAACGGCCTGCTTAACTTCAGCAAAACCCTGAATGTTTAAGAAGGTTTCTTGTTGGCCTGCAAAGGAAGCATCGGGTAAATCTTCAGCGGTTGCTGAGGAGCGCACAGCTACTTTTAAGCCGGGGCTTTTTTGTTCTAGCTGAGTATAAGCTTCAGCCAAGGCGGTTTCTAAGGCAGGGGGGAAGGGCGTTTCAATAATCCACTGGCGAATTTGTGTACCACAAACAGCCAAGGCTTTAACGTCTTCAACGTCTAATTCATCTAAGGCTTTATTAATTCGATCAGCCAAACCTTCATGGGCTAAAAATTCACGGTAGGCTTCTGCAGTTGTGGCAAAACCACCAGGCACTTGCACCCCAGCAGAGGCTAGATTGCTAATCATTTCACCTAGCGAAGCGTTCTTACCACCAACTCGCTCCACGTCCTGCATACCCAGCTGGTCGAACCAGACAATATACTCACCCACAGCTGTTTTGCTCAAGACACGTCTCCAATCAGAAAAAAGTTCACTCATGGCTTTAGCAACTAAAAACAGGCAAAATTACTTGCCGAGTGCTAAGCCACTCTATTTCATGCAGATGATAACACGAATTAAGACGACGGAACTCCTATGAAGCGCACCGCATTTTTCATTTCAGATGGCACAGGCATTACCGCAGAAGCACTAGGGCGCAGCCTATTAGCACAATCGGAAGGCATACAATTTGAAACCATAACCAAGCCTTATATCAATACTAAAGAAAAAGCCCACGCCATAGTTGAATTAGTAAACGCTACTGCTGTTAAAGATGGCGCACGGCCTTTATTAATTGATACTGTGGTTGACCAAGCCATACGCACCATTATTAGTAGCAGCAATGCCTTAAATATTGATGTCTTCTCCTCTTTTTTAGAACCACTTGAAGAAGAGCTTAATACCCGCTCGACCTATTCAGTAGGCAAAAGCCACGGCATGTCTAAAACAGCAGGCGACACTTATAAAGCACGGATAGATTCAGTTCACTTTGCCCTAGACAATGATGACGGTGCGCGAACCCACCATTACGACAAAGCCGACATTATTTTAGTCGGTGTTTCACGCTGTGGCAAAACCCCAACCTGCATTTACATGGCGCTACAATTTGGAATAAGGGCTGCTAACTACCCCATTACTGAAGATGATTTACTAGACAGCGAACTGCCCAAAGCCCTGCGCCCTTTTCGGCACAAATTATTTGGCCTAACCATTGAGCCAGAACGCCTTTCTTCAATACGCAATGAACGCCGTGCCAATAGCCAATATGCTTCTTTAAAGCAGTGCATTCGTGAAGTTGAAGAAGTAGAAAGTTTGTACAGCCGACACAATATTAGCTTTGTCGACTCAACCCATTATTCAATTGAAGAAATTTCAACTAAGATAATGGCGGAAGCGGGCATAGAAAGACGCTTCTCACCACGCTAATTAAATAATTAAGAAAAGGAACCAAACAATGAATCAACTAAGGCCAATGAATAAACTAAGGCACTTGTTAGCTACTAGCCGAATTTTATTAGTTTTAGCGCTACTCGCCCTTTTCGCTGGCTGTAGTGATGACGATGAAAAACAAGGCTCTGACTCTCAGCACCCAGAAGGCAGTTTAGCAAAACTATTTGAACACCCAGTCATACAAGGCTGTGGTTCTTGTCATGGTCCACAAGGGCTAGAAAGTGCAGGGCCGAATTTAACAACTAAAGCCAGTTTTCACACTAGTTTAGTTGGTAAAAACAGAACTAATTACCCTAACTGGCTTGCTACAGCGCAAGAATGTGCTGGAAAGTATGTTGTAGCTAACTCTGTAAAAGACTCTTCTTTATTGTCGATAGTTTCAAACCAAAATGGTGCAACCTGTGCCGCTTACACTATCCATACTGTTCAAGGCGGATTAATTAGCGGTGCTGCTTTAAGCGACTTTATTAAGTGGGTTGAAAATGGCGCTCCAGCTAACTAGTGGTTAAATAAAGCAACCAAGGAAAACACTCGATGACTCAGGACACCCCAGCAGCGGCAAATAAGGTAATAAAGCCCAAAAAGTTTTTTTTAAAGCGGCCAAGTTTTTGGTTAATTAGCTTTGCGGTCTTATTGTTGTTGCCCTTAGTTATTTTGGCTGGGGTGTATTTTGCGCTTAAATCTTCTTTAGTTGAGAACCACCTTTGGCCTAGGCTTCAACCCATTATTGCCGAACAAACAGGGTTTCAGGTTGAACTTAGTCAGCTACGCATTGATCTTCTGCGCTCTATTACTATAAAAGGCATTCAGGTTAGCCAAATTGCAACCACTGCTAACGAGCCAGCTTCAGCAGGTAATGCACTAGCGGCTGCCCCTGTTAAGTGTGAAGGTTTTAATTTAACTTTGGCTGAAGTTGCTTTAGATTTTTCTGCTTTAGATTTGTTAGATAAACACTTATTAGTTAACAATCTAGCCTTAACCGACCTACAAGCAACGGGCTGTTTATTATTAGATTTAGAAGCCGATAAAGTACCTGTTAAAGAGGAAGCAACTGAAGCATTAGATTTAAATGCTTTGTTAGCTGAAGTAACGGAGTTATTAGACAATCCGCCCCTTAGCCTTAACTTAAAAGAATTATCTTTAAATGACGTTAAAGTAGATTTGCGTGTTGAAGAACGCAAACAGCAACTCCATGCAACTTGGCAAGGCGAGTTAGATTTTTTTGCCGCAATGGATTGGCAAGATAACGGTATAGTTGCAGAGTTAACTACCCAGTTGGCCTCTTTAGCACCGCTGGTAGTCGTCCTTAATTCAGCGCCAGCCCAAACATTAGACCTAACCAGCCAACCTAACTTAAATTTAAACCTAGCCATTGAACTAACCAAGCAGCAAGGTGTTTGGCAATTTAAATTGGCACCAGCCAAGCTGAATTTTAATTTAGCTAATTCGCACCTTAACTTAAAACAGCAACAAGAAAGCCTAAGCCTTAATTTACCTAGCTACCAGTTAACCCTAGAATCACAGGTTAACCTGCCCAGCCTACAGCAAGAAGCCCTAGAAGTTAGGGTGAAATTAGAACAGCTTTTAACCGATTTAAAGCTAGTTAGGGGTGAAGAAAACTATGCTTTTAATCAGCTAAGCCTGCTATTAACTAGCCACAATGAAGCCGATAAATTGCTGGCTGATTTAAAAATTAACGTTCAACAGCTAGCCACTGAATTTTCTTTCCAACCCATTGATTTTGAACAAAGGTTAGAAGTTGAACTGCTGCAAGATTTATCCAGCTTAAAACTGCAAGCAACCAGCCTATTAAACCAGTTAGATTTAGCTAAATTGGGTTTGGTGGTTAGTAATCAGCCGCGCCAGCTTAACTTGCAGCCACAGCTAGTATTAAACCTGCCCACTAGCCTAGCTAAGGTGTTTGTGGAACCCAGCTTGAAAGAGTTGCCAGGGAGTTTGCAGCTTAACCTAGCGGCTAACACACGCATTAATCACTCGGCTAATAATTTACTGACCAGTGATTTTGCAAAGCTCACCGGCTTTGTTGAACAATCTTTAGATTTGCAACTTAGCCAAAGCTTGCCCACCACCGATTTAAAAATCTTGCAACCCTTGATGATTAAGCTGCAAGCCAGCAGTGCTTTTCCAGAACTTAAGCCCGACCTGCGCCTAAGTCTAAGCTCTGAAGCCATTCAGCACCCACCCCTATTGCAGCCACTGCCTTTTCACTTAACGCTAGCGACTCAGATTGAAGCAGGCTTTAAAACACTGGCAAGCCAGCTAGAACTCAACCTAAACCATCAACCCTTTGCCAAGCTTGATCTACAAGCCAAAGACCAACCCCAGCAACTGCATCTTAATGGCTTATTAGATTTAGCACTTAACCCCCAACTAGAAGCTTTTTTAGCCGACTTAAAACCCTTGGCTGAATTTGGTCATCTAGCGTTAGGGCAGCAATTTCAACTGCAACTGCAACACCCAGAAGCTGATCTGTTGGCCTTGGCGGCCAGTGAAATGGATTTAAACCAATTCCAAGCCCAACTTAAACACGGCTTACAACTGCAACAAACCCTAGTTAAGCAATCTGCAGGCAAACAACTGGCAGCTAACATGCCACCAGTGCGCTTAAAAAAGCCGTTCAAATTACAACAAACCCTTAATTGGCGGGCTAAAGAATTAAGTTTAGAAGGCGACTACAAGTTTGCTGCCCTTGAAGTGCCTGAAGTAATGACGGCGGATGATTTAAATATTAGCCTACAACTTAAAGCCACTTCTGGCCTTGCACCCGAACACCTTAGCTGGCAACTAAGCAGCACCGCTAAACAGTTAACACTTTTGCAAGCGCAAGAACCTGCGATGGAACTAGGCCTGCTCTTCCCTCTAGTCACCCAAGGGGATATTAGTTTTAATGCGGCAAGTGAAAAGCTAACCATTCGGCAGTTTTCTTTGCATTTAAATGATTGGTTCAAGCAGCAGCTAAGTGGCGAAGTTGAACTAGCTAACCTAGACAAGCCCAGCCTACAACTGCTAGGCAATACTTACCTTGCGCCCAAAAACCACCTAGCGTCTTTATTAGACTTNNAACCACTTCTGGCAGCCTAAGTTTGCCTTGGCAAGTGATGTTAAACGAAGGCGAGCAACTGTCTTTGCAGGCCCAGTTAGAATTTAATAATTTTTCATTGGCACAAAAAGATTTAAGCCTAGAAGGTTTGCAAGGCACTCTTGCCATTAATGAAGAATTGCGTTTAAGCCCAGAAAATAAACTAAGCTTCTTTTATTTGCTTGAATCAGAGGCTTTTGAGCGAGTGGACTTCAACCAAATTGAACCTTACTTAGCTGGTAAAAAAGGTTTTACTTTTACCAAGCTAAAAGTAAGGGACCTTGAAGTGGGGCCATTACAAGCCATGTTTAACATTAAACAGAACTTAATTGAGTTGCCACAATTCAGTTTACAATTATTTGCAGGCAATTTAGCTGGGCACTTTTACCTAGATGTCACCCCCAAGGCTTGGCGCTTAGGCTTACTTAGCCGCATTAGCCAACTAGACCTGCGCTTATTATTACCCAAGCAGGCCACCAGCGACTACACACCCATTAGTCTTCGTACTGCATTAGAATTCGACTTTAACCAAAGGTTACTAGCAGGGCGCATGGACATAAGCGACATTACTCGCAGCCAGCTATTGCAACTGCTAGAACTGGTTGACCCTGAACACCTAGACCCACAAATTAACACTGTGCGCTCTGCATTGCGCCTTGCACACCCACAATGGATTAGTGCAGTCATGCAAAATGGGTTAATGGATTTAACCTTTAGCTTATCGCTCTTTGATGAACCACTACGCGCTCACGGCTTACCACTTAGCCCCATTATTGAGCGTTTTGGTGAAGAAGCCCTACTATTACCCGACCAGTTACCCTTGGAGTAAAACCATGCTATTGCGTTTATTTGCTATTTGCCTACTAAGCTTTGCCATTACTGGCTGCTCTGGCTTGTTGAACAGCCTAGTACCCGATGTTTACTTGGTTGATCGTCACACACTCATGGAAGCTGACGCTGCGGGTGAATGGCCAGAACTTGAAACGCGCTTGCGCCAGCAAGCCATTAAAGCAGGTTCTGAACCCTATGCTGGTATCAATGAACAGCTAGACGAACAAACAGGGTTTCGTGCCTTAAATGCCGAATATGCACTGCCTAACGCTTCAGCCAACAAATAAGGAAGGTAGCAAACATGCTTAAAAAAAAGTTTGTGCCTCTAAAACTTGCGCCCTTACTACTTGCCTTGGGCATGTTGACAGGGCAAGCCAGCCAACTTGCTGCCGCTAATGTTAGCGCCAATATTGACTGGCGTAATAACCGCCTTCTACCCCTAGAAAAAGTAACAGTGGGGCCAACCGACAACTACCAAGCCGTACTAGACACTGAAAACCAACTGCTGTTTTATACTCGCCACCAGAATCTCTTATCTGGCCTAGTGAAACAATCGCTTATAACCGGCATTGGCAACAACCTTCTACCCGAAGATTATGACAGCAAAGACCCAGCCCTAGCCCCCGATGCCAGCCAACTCGCCTTAACCTTATTTCGGTTTGATGCCCTAGGTGATGTGTGTTTACTGCCATTAAACGAAGGCAAGCTACGCTGTATAACCAAAACGGGTAGCCGCGAATGGCAACCTTTTTGGGTAAATAACCAGCAGCTAGGCTATTTAAGGCGCGGCGTTAATCAAACAACTACCGAACTAGTGATTCACTCACTAGCAAACAACACCAGCCAAGTGCTTATTACCGGACAGTTATCAGCACCTGCTGCCAGTGCCGATGGTCAGTGGTTAATTTATAACCGTGAACAAACTTCGGCAAAAGAAAGTGGCCTGTACTTTTATAACCTAGCTAAACAACAAGAATTAGGGCCAATTCAATTAGATTTACCGGGCAATAGCAGCTTTGCACGCTTTGATGCCCAACAAGATTTTATTTATTTTAGCCACTATTTAAACGACACCAATAACGACCAGCAGATAGACGCACAAGACCACAGCGTGTTGTTTCGTTTACCCCTGCAACAAGCTTTAGACACCAGTAAAAAACACCTGCCTGAACAGCTCACTTCTGTAGCACAAAACTGCAGTTTTCCTGCACTAACCAGCCAGCAAATTTACATGACCTGTGCTTTTGAAGGCTCGTTAGACAATTACCGTATGCCAATAACGGGGCAGGTACCGGCTCATTGGCAAGCCAAAGACATTAACCTTGCCCATGCCCAAGCCAGCAGTTACGAAGAGCGTTTACTTTTATTGAACACCCTGCGCTACAGAGAGCAACAAAAGGGTTCAGTGATGCTTGAGCGTCTGTTAAGTAATCACCTAGCCTTAAACGAATTTACTGCTGCCAGCTATTATGTAAAACAGCTGGCCGAGGCTTATCAAGCAGACGCTAATTTAGCCGAGTTTTTTCATAACCTAGGCATTTTACTAGAACTGCAAGCCAAGCAACGCCTGCAACCACAAGGGGTGTTAACTGCAAGTTTTCGCCAGCAATTACAGCAAGAACAACAAAAGCTGACAACCAACACACGCAACCCACAAAACTTAACCCTGTTTAGTGCTTGGATTAACTTCTTAGCGCAAAACCCTCAAGCAGCTATTAACCAACTAACCAAGCTTAACCAGCCAACCAAAGCAGCCACTAACAGCCTTCACCCCCTACAGGTTTACTTACAACTAGAATTGGCTAGCCAGCTGTTTGTAAACCAACCAGCAACCTTAGAAGTGTTATTTAAAAAAGCGTTAAACCTTGCAAACATTCCTACTGAAGCCCGACTCTTCTATGCTTTTCAATGGTTAAAAATCTTACACCACCCCCACTTGGCACTAACGCCTGAACAACAACAGCAAAGCTTGCAAAGCCAAGCCAACCAAAGCACTGATAAACGAGTAAAAATTCTACTCAGCAATGAAGCTGATCTGCTAAAACTAACTGCAGCCACTGAGCTTTTAGTTGAACAAGATTACTTTAAACGCATCAGTAATCGACTTTTGCCAGCCAAAGACGATGCCCAGCTGCGGCGTTTAGCCCATTTAAGGGCTATTCAAATGACGGGGTTAGCTGAAAAATATAATTTTATGGAGCTAATGTCACGCCACTGGCTAACCCACACCCAGCTAAGTGACCCAGGCTTTGCCCAAACGGCAGAATACTATGCCAGCATTAACCTAAGCCGTGCTTATGGTAGTTTGCAACAACAAGAAAACATGACCGCCCTCAACAGCTTTTATGCGCTAATTAGGCAAACCTCAGACCCTGAAGCCATTTATCAGCTTATTTATATTGGCTTACAGCTAGACACCAGCCTGCAACCTCGCATGGAACTGTTACTTAACCAAGTGATGGCTGAAGCCCTAATTGACCGAGACGACCCACTAGTAGCCACCCTTTTAGAATTGTTTAGTAAGCCCCAGCTTGAAGTTGAACGCTTAGCAACCTTGGCTAAAAAATTACAAGATTACCAACCAAAAGGGTTAAACCGTGGCGCAGCAGACCTACTTACTGGCAGCCTTTACCATAGGCTAGTGTTAGCCACCCAAACCGGTTACAGCCACAATAAAAGCTATTACCAGCAGGCACATTACCACTACATGCTAGGGCTAGACCTAGCTTGGAATAACCAACGCACTCAGGCGGCACTATTAAACAACCTAGGGCAGCTGCATTTAAGTGTGCGTAATTACGGCTTAGCCAGTGAGTTTTTTACCCTGCGTTTACAACAACCTTTTTTAAGCAACGAAGAAGAACTCTTAACCCGCTGGCAGTTGGCTCGCAGCTTGTTTTACAGCAACCGTATGAAAGCTGCTTCGCAACAAGCAGAACTTGCCCTAACAATTAGCCAACAACCCAAAGCCAATCAAGAGAATCAGCTAATTGGCCTAGAAAAAGCAGGCTTTTATGCTTTGCAAGCAGAAAACTTTCCACTGGCCCTTAAACACTACCAAGCACTGTTAGCAACCAAGAAACTTAGCGGTGTTACCCTAACTAAAGCAGTGTTTAGCCAAGCTTATGTGAACTTTAAGTTAGGAAATAAAGCGCCAGCTGAAACGGGTTTTAAACAAGTATTGCAACAACTGCCTAGCCTAAGCGCCGCTGCATTTAAAGAAGGCCAACTGTCTGGCTTTTCACCCGAACGCCTAAAATTGCAAAGCTATGGCTTCTTGGCGCAATTAGCTAGCAAGCCAGAAGACCAGTTAGCTTGGCTAGAAAAACGTCAACAGCTGCTTAGCGGCTTAAAAGTGAAAGATTTAAGGTATGGCTTTAATGAAGAAGGCCGTTTAAGCCAATTAATTCAAACACAGCTGCAAATTGCCGTGGTGCTTGAAATATTAAACCGCCCCGAACAGCTAGCAAGCCAAATGAAAAGCAACTTAAACAACTTAGAAGACTGGCAAAAAAATGGCAGCAGTGTAATCAGCCAGCCAGTGCTACTCAGTGTTTATAATTATTTAGTTTTAGCCAGCAGCCACCCAGCGGCCTTTGCTAAAGAACCCAAACACTTAGCGGCTTTAATTCAGAAAATTGACAAAGAATGGCAAGTGGAACCACAAACACCGGCTTATAACCAAGCTCAGCAGCTTAAGTTAAAGTTACTAGAAGAAGGCTACCGCTTTCGCTTACAAGAGCAAACAGCTCAGCAACTTGAAGCTAAACTGGAAGCATTAAAAACAGGCACTCGCTGGCAGGGTTTAGCCATTACTCGACCAGACTTGCATCAGGAGTTACAGAAGTTAGCAGCGGGGGTGCAAGGGTTAACAAAACCCTAGCATCAATTAAACTAACCAGCCGTTGCTGATACCAAGCAGCGGCTTGCAAGGCTGGAAAGGTGCGGCGAGCCAATAACAAAGGTGGCAAGGGTTGTATTTGTTCTACTGGCAGCTCCACCAACTCAGCCTCACCTTCAATACCCAATAACCAGTTTTGTTGGCCGCTAGCCGTGCTTAACTGCCCCCCAGCCAAACCTAACCAGTGAAGAGGGCAAGCTAGAGAAGAAGAACTGACCAGAGAAGGAGAACCTACTGGGCAAAAAGGCACTAGCGTTTTAGGTGTTAATAGCTGAGCAAAAGGAAGCAACAAAGCGCCAGCAGCTAAAAACTCTACCCTGCCCTGCCCCCTAACAAAAGTAGCTTCGAGTGCAAACAATTGGTTTTGATGACTAAAAATCACCAAGGGTAAATATTTGATCATTCAACCTACCTTGTTATTCAGCTAACCACCGCTTATCTAGCCACTGCTATTTAACCACTCCTCTTAACTAATCCTGCCCTGCTAACCCTGCCCTGCTAACCAAGCCGCAAACACCGCATCTAAATCTAATACAGTGACTGCCAAGTTATTAAAGCTAAGTAGGCTAGTTACAAAAGGCTGCAAATATTCAGGCAGGGCTTGCGGTGCTTCTTTTAGCTGGCTTTCAGGCACATCCACTACATCTAACAGTTGATCTACCCTTAAACCACTTTGCATACTTTTACCCTTGCCCAGCAAAATGGTTGAAGTGTTGCTGTTATTAGCAGTGTTAGAATGAGTACCGGCATTAGCTTCATTGCTGGTTAGTTGCAATAAAGCATTTAAGCGAATAACCGATTCAATGTCTCCCCGCACATTCATAACGCCTTCAACCGAAGCAGGCATAGCGGGCAAATAGTAAATTGTTTCATCGCCCGGTATGACTTCTTTAATACTTGCTCCGGTAAAGGCAAAATATTGCTCGCCCAGCCTAAAAATAACTAGCTTTATAACCGGCTCATCAACGTCAACAATTTCTTGCTGGCTATTAACTCGCTCAACAAGTAGTTGGTCTAGTTGGCTAGCAGTCATGGCTTAGCCTTATTAACAACCTTACTAACAACCACTTGATTACGCCCTAACTCTTTGGCTTCATAAAGTGCAGCATCGGCTGCTAAACGCAACTCTTCAGGGCTGTTGTAACCTGGATACAGGCTAATTCCGGCACTAAAAGTTACTTTAAACTTAGCATTTCCAGCATTGAAAATAATTCTTGAAAAATCTTCACGCAGCTCATTCACCAAAGCTTCGGCTTTTTCTGTGGTTAAGTTTTTAAGCAAAAGAGCAAACTCTTCACCACCATAACGGCCAATAACGTCGGTGCTTCTTAAGCGATGCTTTAATAAACGCGCCATAGCAACGATAACCTGATCGCCAGCCATGTGACCATAGGTGTCATTGACTGTTTTGAACTTGTCTAGGTCGATCATAACCACTGCTAAATTTTCTTGCTGACGCACGGCGTGAGCCAAGGCTGCCGTCATCATTTCAGTTGTGGTTGTGTGGTTATACAGGCCAGTTAAGCTGTCTTTGGCCATTAGGCCACGCAGGGTACGCATACGTTCAGCACGCAAGGCCACCGAGGCAACCAGTTCTTCTGGAATTACCGGCTTGGTAATAAAGCCTTCAACACCGACTTGCATAGCAGTGAACTGCTTTTTGCGGTTGGTTTCGCTGGATAAAAACACGATGGGCAAACCAACGTATTCAGGCACTTGACGAATAATTGAAGCCATTTCTACGCCATCGCAATTGGGCATGTACATATCGGCCAAAACCAAGTCGGGGTTAAAGCTTCTTAAAGCATCAAGAATTACTTCAGGTTTGTGGGTTTGATAAACCAACATACCGGCTTCTTCTTCTAAGATAAGACTGTGGTATTCAGCCACTTCAGGCGCGTCGTCAACAATAAGAATGCGGTAGGGTTCATCTTGTTTTTCGCACATTAAGTCGTCAAGTGCGGCGGCTAGGTCTAGGGGTTTTGCTGGTTTAATAAAATAAGCTGAACAACCGGCCCTAACAGCACTTAAGCGGGCTTCAAAATCATCCCGACCCGATAAAACAATCGAAGGCAGGTGTTGGCCTGTAATTTCTTTTAGGCTGGCCAGCTCATCAGTACCGGCTGTGCGCCCATCGGGAAAGAACACATCCATGACAACCGCATCGGGGCGTTTATTTAAAACTGCCTGATGGAAGCTGTTGGTGTCGGTAAAGTGCTTTATTTGGTAACCAAAGCAGCCAAGCTGGTAAGCAATGTGATCAACCTGTTCAGGCTCATCATCACAAATATAAATAAGCGGACTATCACTGTTAATTTGCATACTTGATGTTTCTTCCACATCAAAGAAAGGCGCATCAAGCGGATGGTCGTTATTTAGATCGGTGTAGGCAAGAATTTGCACTTGCGCCGCTAGCTGGTGGATTAAATCAACAAGCGTGTCTGGCCAATCTGAAGGGGTG
>LFRM01199167.1_pt2 | contig 11827 bp, 12 predicted proteins | sample 618341 | NCBI WGS metagenome assembly LFRM01 (sample SAMN03654438, study PRJNA283298) | anaerobic digester metagenome | isolation source: pool of bioreactors CSTR01a, CSTR02a, and CSTR03a thermophilic anaerobic... | place: Denmark: Kgs. Lyngby | collected 2014-05-21
CAGAAAATGAAGCACCGGCATGGTGGAATTGACCGCAGCCAATGCATTGTCCCCCACATATTTGCCCACGACAGCAGAGTCCACGGTGGAATAGAGCTGTTGGGCAAAATTGCCCATCAGCATGGGTGCGGCAAACATAAGGATACTCTTCCACGGCGTGCCGCTTGTCATCTCCCTGGGGGCGAATAGTTGTTTGATTTTCTGCATTTAGTCCTGCCCTTCCTTTGCGTAACGAAGGGAAGTATAACAGAAAGGCATTGCCTGGGCAATTGACAAGAAGGGAAAGGCGCAGCCGCTACTTGCCAAGCAATGACTCCAGCAAGCCCCCCAAATCAAGGCCGCTGTTTTTGGCTTCGTCCAGAATACCTTCCAGCAAGCTCCTGTCTTCCTGTTTGGTCGCCTTTTTGCGGGTGGCCGCAGCGGTCTTCTTTTTGGCAGCGGCAGGTTTCTTTTTTGGCGCCGCCTTGGTTTTGGCGGCCGTCAGCTTGCGCTTTTCCGCGGTCAGTTTCTTCTTTTCTTCCGTTAGCTTGGCAATATAGCCCTTGTACTTGGTTATTTTGGCATCGGCCCGTTTGAGCTCAGCTTCGATCCCTCTGAGGGTTTTCGTTTTGGTTTCCGCCATGGTTGCATCCTCCTTACGGTGAATTGTTTTTTTGCCTTACGGCGCGGCGGTGGGCGACGGTTTTCCGCCTTCAAAGCCCGGGGGCATCAATGTGCCGCTCACATCGATCAAATAGCTGCCCTCACGGGAGACACGCAGGGAATAGATGCCGGCACCCCTCCGCCACGAAAAGTCCACCGGGTCCTCCCCGCGTATTTCACGGTTATAATTGACGATCAGCGTTTCAAGGGGCGTATCGCGCAGCACCTTATCGCCCATCAGGTCACACAGCCATGCGGCACAGCGCGTGTTGTTGACGTGACCGTTCATGTCAAAATCACCAAAGCGCGGGGTATATTGGATTTTTCTTTCGGAAGCGTCGGCTTCCCTGGCGGCAGAGGGATAACCCATAGGCTTTGGCAGCACGTCATTGCGGGGCATAAGCTCGTTGACCTTGGGCAGACTGACCATCGCGCCCGAGTGAATATCCACCACGGCCCAGTAGCTGCCTGCCGTGGCAAGCAGTTCGCCATTTTCAGATGTAAAGGTAAAAAAGCGCGGGTACAGCGTGCGGCGCGGCGCGGTGGGGAATGTGCGTATCTGCACCGTTTCCAAATATACGGGGTAGCGTGTAATGCGCACTTCACTGCGCGTCAAAACCCAGACCGCGCCCTGCTCCAATAGCGGTCCACGCCCCAAGCCCAACCTATGTGAGTGCTCCCCCGCTGTTTCCTGCATCGCTGCCAGGATGTCATCCGGTTTCCAGCGTCCAAACCGGTCGCAGCAAGCGCTGCGCAGTAGATAACTTATCCTAAAATCCTGCATAATACCCCTCCGATCCATACTGTATCACAATTGTGCCATTTATGGTATGATTGGGCACGAGTGACACACAGTCTCATACGTGCCGCGGAACAAAACGCCTTAAAACAGGAGGAAAAACATTTGCTTAAAGACATCGTATCAACACATAAAAGCGCTTTTGCACCGGGTGCCAGCACGGAATTGCGCGCGCAGCGAAACCTGGTGCGGCGTGTCGTAATGCAAAACGGCAACTTGGTGGGCAATGCCCGCTCAGACACAAAGGGTGTCAGCGCACGCGTGTACAAAAACGGCCTTTACGGCTTTGCTTCCGCGGCGGAGCTGAGCGAAGCGGCGGTCAAAAAGGCACTGGAAAAAGCAACCTATAACGCCGCTTTTCTGGACAGCCACGCCGGGCGCGGAAAAGGCGCTTTGCCTTTCATTCAAAGCGGTGTGCGGCCTGCGGATGAAGACATGAATGACGTTCCGCAAAAAACCTATATCGACTTTTTGCGGGCGGTCGATAACTACATCCAAAAGAAATATCCCAAGCTGCTGAGCCGTTCCGTTGTTTCCGCCTGTGATTCCATGGAAAAGCTGATTTGCACATCGGACGGCTATGCATCCCATATCATTGCCCCCCGCGGATACGTCTACACCATGCTGACGGCCGAAGGTAAGGACAAAGCGCCGGTGGAGCTGTACGAAGTCTTTGGCGGGCGCGGCACCTTCGACCGGAGTTTCTCCAAGCCGGAACTCCTCTTTGACACGATCGACCGCCTTCACGAAAGACTGATGCATAAGGCGGAGGGCGTGCACGCTGAAGCGGGCAACAAGCTGTGCATATTGGGCGGCATATTGTCCGGCATGCTGGCGCACGAAGCCGTGGGCCATACAGTGGAAGCTGACTTGGTGCTGGCGGGTTCGGTCGCCCAGCATCTATTAAACAAGCCCGTTGCCAGCCCGCTGGTTTCAATGGTGGACTTCGCACATACGGCGCTGGGCGAAACGGCGCCGCTGCCCGTCTATGTGGATGATGAAGGCGTCGCGGCCGAGGATGCGCTGCTGATCCAAGAGGGCATTTTGCGCGGCTATATGGTCAACCGCGAAATGGGCGAAAGGCTCAAAATGGCACCGCAGGGCAACGCGCGCGCGTATATGTTCAGCGATGAACCGCTCATCCGCATGCGCAATACAACGGTAATGCCGGGGACGAGCACATTGGACGACATGATTTCCTCCGTGGACGATGGCTATTATCTGCTCAACAGTGGCAACGGCCAGGCCGACGCCACAGGCGAATTCATGTTTGGCATTACGATGGGTTATGAAATCAAGAACGGTAAACTCGGCCGCGCCCTAAAAGACACCACGGTATCCGGCGTCGCTTTTGACATGCTCAAAACCGTGGACATGGTGGGAGACACCGTCACGTGGTCATCCTCCGGTTACTGCGGCAAGAAGCAGCGTATGCCGGTAGGCATGGGCGGTCCCGCGCTCAGATGCCGCATCACGATTGGAGGCAGATAAAATGAGAAACCCGAAAGACTTAGCCAAACTGGCCCTTAGGATGCTGATGGAAGCGGGCGCAGACGAAGCCAGCGCCGCCGCGACAAGGTCGGAACTCAATGAATTTAACGCGGATGCAGGCGAATTCAGCCTGATGCGCACAACGTTTGATAAGTCGGTCTCTTTGGTTTTCATCAAGGACCACAAGCGCGGAGCGGTAAGCCTGAATGACAATAGTCCGGAAGCGCTTAAGGCTGCCGTGGAGGAATGCGTCACTTCTGCCCAAAGCGGAGAACCGGATGAAGCCTGGGGGCTGGCGGATGTTCCGCAGGACAAAGTCTTTGAAAGCGGCGCGGAAATGAATGTGGATAAGCTTTTCTCGCGCACAGATGAGCTGATCAGGACGATCGGCAAAGAGTACCCGAAAATCATGATAGACCAGCTGATCGTGTCGCATGTCCATGTCAAGAGCGCTTATGCCAACAGCCATCAGGTCAACTATGAAGGCGAAGACAGCTTTTATGGCGTGAGCTTGGCGTGCCTGGCGCGCGAGGGCGAAAAATCCTCATCCTTCAGCGGCGTGGGCAGCATGCTGTATAGTCTGGACCGCCCCTTCATCGAGCTGGACGGCATACGCATAACCCTAAGTGATGCTCAGAAACAGATCGATACCATGCCCGCAGACGGAAAGTATGAGGGCACGGTGGTATTCACGCCCGGCTGTCTGCAGGAAGTATTGGGCGCGCTGGCGGGCAATTATGTCGGCAACAGCGTTATCCTGGAGGGCACAAGCCAGTGGCTCAATAAACTGGGTCAGCATGTGGCGGATGCGCGCATCACCCTGTCCAGCCAACCACACCATCCCGATATGGTGGCGGGTCAAAGGTATACGGGCGAAGGCTTCCTGGCGGAAGATTATGACATTATCAAGGACGGCGTCCTGGAAAACTTCATGCTGTCGCTGTATGTCGCCAACAAAACGGGGCATAGACACGCCCCCAACGACAGTTTTGCCGCTGTCATGAAAAACGGGGATACGCCCATAACCGACATCATCAAGTCCATAGACAAAGGGCTGCTGGTCGGCCGGTTTTCCGGCGGCGCGCCCGGCGCCAACGGGGAGTTTTCCGGCGTCGCGAAGAACGCGTTCCTGATCAAGAACGGACAGGTGACGCACGCCGTCAGTGAAACGATGATCTCCGGCAATCTGGCGGGCATGCTGAACAATGTGCGCGGTATTTCAAGCGAAGTATTCAAGGACGGCGGCAGCGTGCTGCCCTACTTGGCGGTGGACGGCATCACCATCTCCGGAAAATGACCTCAGCCAAGCGCCTCATTGCAGCGGGATCAAATAGATAGGAGGCACATGCGTTAACAGACGCTTGTCTCTGCCGATGCAAATACAAACACCCCGCGAACGCCATTTGTTCGCGGGGTGTTGTTCGTTTTCTTCTTATTGCTATCCAGCCCTGTTATACGGCGGGCAATGCCTCCAGGGTGTTGAGCAAATAATGCATCCGTGCGCCCCAGCCCTCCGCGGCCGGCTCAGGGTATTCCGTTACGCACTGATAGGGGCCGCTTTGTGCCTGCACCAACAAAACCTTGGCGCGCTGCTCGCCTTTGCGGGCAAAAAAGCCCTGAAGGGACTCATCCGCCGCATCACGCCTGAACAGCGGCAACAATTCCTTTGTATCTACCGCTTCCAAAGCCCATCCATCGGCTTCGTAGGCTGCCTTGATCTGATCAAAGTCCGTGCCACTAAAGCTTTCCACGCTGAAATAGACAGGACCGCTGAGGAAGTTCTGTATCAGGTCGAAGCGAATGCCTTTTTCCGTCGGGAGCGGCGCGAAGCTTGTCGCGTCATACCAAAGGGCAAACTGCCCTTCCTGTGCAAATTGCGTAACAAGGACCTTTTCCGGCGTGCCTTCCAAAGATATTTCGATTTCTTTCGTGGCGGGCGCCGCCGCTTCGCCCAGTGACACCAAGGGCAAAGTGAAGAGCAGCATCACAGCTGCCAAAGTGAGTACCATACGAACGACGTTCTTTTTCATGTTAATCCTCCTTGATGGTTTCCGGGTCCGGCACGTGTACCCGCTGCGCTGCAGGCATCTTGGTTCAAGTGCCGTATCAACCATATAACGTACCCGTCCAGCACATTGTTGCATCGCAGGATGAGAAACAGGCACTTATTTACATTCAGTCGTTTTCATACGCCTTGATGGCGCTGCTGGCTCCGATGCGCTCGGCCCCTGCCGCCAAAAATGCCTCGATGTCTTCCTTGGTGCGGATACCGCCGGAGGCTTTGATTTTGACACCCGCGCCGATGTGCTGCTTGAACAGGAGAATGTCCTCAAGCTGCGCGCCTGCGGACCCAAAGCCGGTAGATGTCTTGATATAATCCGCGCCGCCGTCCGTTACGCATTGACACAGGGCGATCTTTTCATCCTTGGTCAAATAGCATGTTTCCACAATGACTTTGAGGATTCTGTTACCCGCAATGTCTTTTAGCGTCCTGATCTCCTTGGTCACGTCGTTAAAACGGCCATCCTTGACCCAGCCCAGGTTAACCACCATGTCGACTTCGCCTGCACCGTTGTCAAGCGCCTCCTGGGCCTCCGCCGCCTTGACGGAAGTGGTGTTGTAGCCCAAGGGAAACCCGATAACCGTACAGATGTTAAGGTGATTGAAGGCTTCACGCACGTTTTTTACATAGGATGGCGGGATGCACACGCTGGCCGTGCCAAACCTGAGCGCCTCATCACAAAGCGCTTTGATATCGTCCCACCCGGCGGTGGGTTTGAGCAGTGTATGGTCAACGTGGCTGAGTGCCTGTTTTTTATCCATGGTTCATTGCCTCCTAAGGTATTTTATTGAAATAAGCGTAGCACACACTTGATAAGTATTCAAGTTTACCCGTAAGTGACCTTAACCAAGAAGGGATGTCCCCAAATGTAATACGTAATGATGATGTCGCGCACCGCATGGCTGTCGCTCTTTGTGAGCAGCACCAATTGCAGCATCTCTTCTTCGCCGGGCGGGACGGTGATAGGATGATTGACGTTTTGGCCAAGGGATGCCTGGCTGGAGTAGGCAAGCACGTCGCCCTGGACGGGCGACACCTGCACTTCCGCCATTTCGGCAGGCAGCAGGCCGTTGTTTTTGAGAGTCACGGAGTAGACGAGGAAGCCATATTCCTCCGCCGTGCCGTTGGCGGCGGATACAAAGGCGGTCCCCTGCACGGAGTTGTTGTTCAGTGCGTTCATCCAGCGGTCAAACTCACCCTTAAGCTGGGCAGCCGGCGTCATGTGAGCGTTATTCAGTATGACCTTCAACTGGGTGTTGACCGCCGCATACGCCAAGATGCCGCCTGCCACAATGACCAGAGCGATCAGTACAATGGCCGCCTTTTTCACGGCGTTTCCCTCAAAATGTCATTCATGCGCTGGATCATCTCGGAATCCTTCAAACGGAACTTGATTTCCACGCGACGGGACGCCTGCATGTTTTCGCTCCCGTCTGCATTGAAGATACGATCCGCATAGCTGCGGCCTTTGGCTGTCAGGATGTTTTCCAGCAGCGCTCGTTGATCGCCCGTCAAATTGGGCATCTCCAAACAGAATGTGGCGACACTCAGGGCACGCCGCTGCGACAATTCAAGGTTGAACACATAGCTGCCTGCGGAGTCAGTATGCCCTTCAACGATGATCTCCGCCACATAATCACGGTATTCGGGACGCAGCAGCACTTCCAGATATACGGGAATCAGACGGCGCAACTGGTCCTGCCCGGCAGCGACAATAATGTCCCTGCCTGTTTCAAACATCAGCTGGCTGTCCAGCACGATATCGCCGGTGTTGCCATCCACATCCGCGCCGATATTGGCACGTGACAGCGCCTGGCTCAGTTCCCTGATAATGGAAGTGCGGACGCCCAGTAAGTCGTCTATCTGCTGCTGCTGGCTGCCCAGCGCCTCCTGCAGGGCCCCCAGTCGGATCTCCTGGCTGGCTAATTCGTCGGCCTGCCGGGTCAACTGCAATTGCAGCGCCGCCTGCTCTTCTTCCTTAGTCAACAGCGCGGTCTGCGCGGCGTAGAGATCCTCTTCCTGACGGTTGAGCTGTATCTGGATGGTGGCGAGTTCTTCTTCCTTGCCCATCAGCGTCACGCGGGTGGTCTCCAGTTCCTTTTCTTGCTCCACCAACGCTATTTGCGACCTGTCCAGCTCCGCTGCCTGGGCATTGAGTTCCTTGGTTTTGATGTCCAAAAGAGTATAGTATTGATAAATGCTGAACGTGACCGCCAGCATAAACACCAACAGAAGGGATGAGAGCATGTCCGAATAGGAGATCCAGTATTCACCGGTATCCCGTCCTATCAGCCGGCGGTGTTTGCGTTTTATGCCCCGCACGTCATGCATCTTTTTTGACCTGCGTCAGCACTTTGGGGGGGAGATCAAGCCCCGACGCGTTCTTGGCGTTCCCATCCTTCACCGCGCTTTGCAGCGCCAATAACTGCCGCGAAAATTCCGCCATCATTTCGCGCATGTTTTCTTCAAACATGCCCATGGTGCGCGCCAGACCCAAAGATATATTTTCCACGAAGGACGAATAACCGTCCTTGAGCATTTTGCCGGAAGATGCCATTTCATTAGCCACCGCGTGCGCCTGCGCGGCAACAGAGTCTGACTGCTTTTCCGCCGCTTCCAACACACGCCCCGACCATGAAGCGTACTGCTGCATCTGTTCCTGCAGCGTCGCCTGGTTCTCCTGCGCCAAAGTGAAGCCCTCGCGCTGCTGTGCAACCGCCGCATGCAAGGAGCTTAGGATCTTGCTGGTTTCTTCAGCCAGGTGCGCGTTGCCCGCCTGAGACGCCGCCAATTCGTTCACATAGCTGTCAAAGCGCTCCACGACTTGAGCGGTCAGCGCGTTCATCTGGTTCATGTTCTGCATGAGGCTTTCGGCGGACGACAGCGCCTGGTTAACCGAATCAAACGATACCATCTGCGCCTGGTTGATACCCTGGAGAGTATGCGCCAATTGCCTGAACTGCCCGTTCATGGCGCCGTCCATCTCGCCGACAAACTGATTGACGATGCGGCTGAGCCCCTCCAGCTGCCCCTGCTCTTCTCCCCTGATAAAACGGGTGATCTGCTGCCCGATGGGGGTAAAAGCGCGCTCGATGGAAACAGAAATGCCGCTGGCCAGCTGCGCATTCATATCATTGGCGGCCTGCCTGAGGAAGATGGCCTGATCCTCCATGTAGCAGATATTGTGCACTTCGTCATCCAGCGGCTGCTGCATAACAAGCTCACGAAACGCCACGTGGAAACTGTCCAGCGCGGACGTGGCGCTGCCCTGCACGGAACGGCTGGTAATGTTGAATATGAGGGAGCCCGTCAGCCCTGCGATGGAAGTGCCGTAGGCGAACGTCATGCCACCGATCATCTGCGAAATGCTCGTCATCGTACTGTCGGCACTGGTAACATCCAGCCCGCTCACACCGCGCATAAGGCCGATAAAGGTTCCCAGGATGCCAAGGCTCGTCAGCAATCCCGGTACCATTTCCGCCACGCGCATATGCGCGTAGTCTGTAAAGACCGTATCATCACTTATATAATCTTCCGCGTTCAGGGACAGCCCGCGCGCGTCCAGCTGCTCCGCGTTGACAAGGAAGCGTTTCCATGGCTTCTGCATGGGTTTCCCCAAGAAAAGGGGATCCTGCCACACGGGGCGAAGACCTTCCTTGAGCGTCATCATTTCCAGAGCGCGCGTCGCCTTACGAAATAAATGGGTCAAGCGGCGCATGGGAAAAATGCACTTGACAAAACCCACAACAAACGCGATCGCGATGGCTGAATATACGATAAAATCGACCAGTGTGCTCGATAAGTTGCCAAAAAAGTGCTGCATCATGTCACCGCCTTTAGAGTATCAGGCTTATTGTAATGGATACAACCCAATTTTGCAATAATTTGTTAATAATTTACACAAAGAGAATGGTCAGGCCGGCACTCGTCCTTTTGCCGTCCCCAGCAGACTGAAGACAAAGAATCCCAGAATATCCGCCGCCACAATGGTGGAGCCCACCGGTGTTCCCGCCAAAATGGAAACGATAATGCCAAGTGCCGCGCAGACCACAGACAGCGCTGCCGCGCAGATCACCACGGACAAAAAGGAGCGGAAAACGCGCATCGCGCTGATAGCAGGGAAAATGAGCAGCGCGGAAATCAGCAGCGAACCCACCAATTTCATCGCCAGCGCCACCACAGTTGCGATGACCACCGCAATAATCATGTTGTACAGGCCCGTATTCTGCCCCGTGGCCTCCGCGAAATTTTCATCGAAAGTAACGGCAAACACGCGATGATAAAAGAGGACAAAAAGGACCACGACCACGCCGGATAGCACCATGGACAGCCACACTTCGTTTTGCGTCAGGGTCAGAATGGACGTGGAACCAAAAAGCGTGGTACACACATCGCCCGACACATTGCCGTTGACGGGCGGGAAGAGGTTGAACAAAATGTACCCCACCGCCAGCGCTCCTACCGACAGCATGGCAATGGCGGCATCGCCCTGAATCTTGGCTTTGCGCCCCCCCCGCAGCAGGAATACAGCGAACAGGATGGTAACGGGCAGCACGACCAGCATATTGTCGGTAATATCGAGCACCGTTGCAATTGCCAGCGCGCCAAACGCCACGTGTGACAGGCCGTCGCCAATGTACGAAAAACGCTTGAGCACCAGCACAACGCCCAGGAGCGATGAGCACAGCGCGATCAACACACCCACGATCAGCGCGTAGCGCACGAAGGGGAATTCAAAATAGTACTTGAGCATCGCCAGGTTTTCGCTCATACCGCCACCTTGCAGCCGTATTGCTGCCCAATGTCACTCAAAACGTAGTCTTCTTTCGTGCCGTAAAACAGCGGGCGGCGGGATACGTGCAGGATGTGGGACGCGTACCGGGCGGCGGCGTGAATATCGTGGGAAATCATCAAAATGGTGAGCCCGCTTTCATTAAGCTGCCGTATCAACATATACATGTCTTCGGTGATCTGGGGGTCGAGCCCCGCTGCGGGCTCATCCAGCAAGAGCATCCTGTCCGCCGCGCCCAGCGCTCGCGCCAATAAAACACGCTGCTGCTGCCCGCCGGATAATTCCCTGTAACACTTTGTAGCCAAAGGTAAAATACCCAACCGCTCCATATTATCCCGCGCCTGCCGCTTTTGCACTTTGGTATAGAAGGGATTAAAGCCGCTCTTGTTGAGGCTGCCCGACAGCACCACTTCACGTACGCTGGCGGGAAAGTCCTTTTGGACTTGGGTTTGCTGCGGCAGATAGCCGATGGCCGCGGGCTGAAGGCCCTCGCCGGTCGCAACGCGGCCGGAAAGCGGCTTCATCAAGTTCAGAATGGTCTTCATTAGCGTGGTTTTACCGGAGCCGTTCTCCCCTACGATGCACAAGTAATCACCGCTGTTTACCGAAAATGTCAGGTCCTCCGCCACGGTGATCCCTTCATAGCCAAGGGACAGGTTTTCAACTGTCAACAGTGCCATAATTGCCTTTCTCTATTGAAGCGCATTGATCAAAACGGCGAGGTTTTGGCGCATGATATCCAGATAATTGGCGCCGCTTTCGATGTCCTTCATATTGACCGATTGCATGGCATCCAGGGTAAAAAGGGGACGATCGGGATCCTTGGACGCTTTTAGCACGGCGCCCGCGATCCGCCCGTCCGAGCCGTCAATGGTGATTATGTTCTTGAGGTCCAGTTCGTCCATTTGGCGGGACAGAAAGGCCACTGTTTCAAAGCTGGCTTCACTTTCTGAAGAGCACCCTGAAAAGGCCGCGAAGTAGGATATGCCGTAATCATCCAAAAGATAGCGGAAGGGAAAGCGATCGCCAAACAGCAGCGTTTTGCAGGGTGCGTCGGCGACAGCCTGAGCATATTCCTGGTCCAAAGCGGCCAAAGCGGCGTGGTAATCAGCAGCATTGTCCTGATATGCTGCCGCATTGCCATTATCCAAACGGGATAGAGTGTCGGCGATTGCCTGCGTCAAGACCTTGGCGGCGCGCAGGGACAGCCAGATGTGTTCGTCCTCAGGCTCATGCTCGGGCTCATGAGAATCGTGGTCCTCGTCGTGCCCATGTTGCATCCCCGTGACGAGGGTATCCGCTTTGACGCGGTCGCCCATAACGTCCATAAGGTTCAGCGCGACGATATCCCTGTTGCGCGCCGTCGCCACGGCGTCCGGCACCCAGCTGTCGGAGTATCCGCCGAAATAGATCAGCAAGTCCGCGCCGGAGACGTTGATAAAATCGCGCGCTGTGGGCTGATAGCTGTGTACATCCGCCCCGGACGCTTGAAGCAGCGTCAAGTTGACCTTTTCCGCCCGGTCGCCCAGGATATGTCTGGTCCAATCCAGTATGGGAAAAGTCGTACAAACGATGTTCAGCGTTCCCTGCTCGGCATTCGTTAACGCAAAAGGCGCAAGCAGCAAAAGCGCAAGCAGCAGAATGATGGTTTTCTTCATGATCTCTCCTGTTTTTTGAACGCCTGCGCTCTTTCGGGCGTACTGCACTCAGCGCAAGTACCAAGCAGCACTGTATTTACTTCATCCAGCGCAAAGGCGCTGTCGCGCACGACTTCCCTGGCAATGCGGCGTGTTTCTTCCTCATCCATATGGATGGTCTTACCGCAAGACAGACAGCGCAAATGCAGATGCTCGCGGCAGCCCGCGTCGCTTATTTCAAAGACGTACTGGCGGCTGCCTTGCCGCGTGGTTCGCCGCAAAGCACCTTCCTTAGTCATTTTGTTAAGCAGCCTGTATACCGTGCTGTCACCGGGCTTTGGGCTGATATCGGGATCTTGCCGTATACCCTGCGCCAATTCCCTTGCGGTATGCGCCTTGCCGTT
>LFRM01069993.1_pt2 | contig 11815 bp, 9 predicted proteins | sample 618341 | NCBI WGS metagenome assembly LFRM01 (sample SAMN03654438, study PRJNA283298) | anaerobic digester metagenome | isolation source: pool of bioreactors CSTR01a, CSTR02a, and CSTR03a thermophilic anaerobic... | place: Denmark: Kgs. Lyngby | collected 2014-05-21
ACACGCTAATATCCTATCTGTCGCTTTACGATATTTTTCTATTCTATTATAATCTTCCCGGGTAGGATTTGAAATACGGGATAAATCCATGTTATCACTTAAATCCGCCAGCTTAACTTTACAGGCTGTTTTATTTTCAATAACCCTCCCAATAAAATCATCATAGCTTTCATTTTCACGTCTTGTCAGTGCATTTAATGCAATCAAAACTTCTTCAGAAAAACCTTCTTTTCTCAAATATTCAATAGTAATATCCGTATCCTCAAAAACATCATGTAGCACAGCACATATTTTTTCCGTTTCTTTTCTTAACATAAACATGACCCGAAGAGGGTGAAGTATATATGGTTGCCCAGCCTTGTCCGTCTGTCCTTCATGTGCTGTAGCTGCAATACGAATTGCTTTGTCAAGCATTCACAGCACCCCGTTTCTTTTTATCAATATGAATAGCTTTCACCGTTACATCAACATCTATGTTGTTGTATAGCATTTGATTTTCTCATCTTTCTTCTATCAATAAATTACATCAATTGTGAAATTAATTATATCTCAAATCACTCTACTTTTCTACAGCTTATATAAATCAGCTTTTGTACATAGTTTAATGTGCAGCGGACATTGAATCAAGATAAAGCTATCAGTTGCTTCATGCGAAAGTTGATTAATTAATGTTAAGCAACTTTTTCATTATATTCTTCGTATCAGGGTTTACTTCAATATCTGCAATTTCTTTCAATAACGAAAACAAATCAGGTGAAACGGTCTGTAAATTTTGATTCAGTATCTTGCACCATTCCTCCATAACGTTACATGCACCGTTTCGTTCTCTGGTTACAGGTGATTTAAGTGCAGTCTGTACCAATTTCTCACCCATTTTGGGATAATTTTTGAGCTCCTGAAGCACAAAATCCAGACAATTATGCTCATGTGCCAAACTCTCTGCAAACAGAAAATCGCCCATTCCTGTTGCCATATCGTCAAGGGGTAAGATTTCTTCATATATTTTTGTTAACTCATTAGCATATTCAGGATTCTTGTATACGATAGAAATATAAACGCAATGTTCAACAGGGTTCTGCTTGATAGCTTTAAAAATCAGTTCCGAAACATCCATATTCAATCTGCTTGCTACATGGGATGCATAGAAAAACTGTTTATCATCAGGATTATTAAGAATCTCTAGAACCATCTTTCTCCATACTTCTCTATTTATAATATCATCACATATCTTTAGCAATTCATCTCTATTGGCTATTTGTGCACTTATCAGCCAACTTTGCAAATTAAGAATACGCCAAAATTGTGTTATTGTTTCTATATGTTCAGAAGCAATTTGCAAATAACGTTGTAAAGCTTCTTCAGCATGTTCATAAGCACTAATTCCTGCAACTGGTCCCTCATCTAACAGCGCATCAATTATAACACTGATACCTTCAAAAAGTTCATTATCTATGGTGTCTTGGTGTAATGCACCGATCAAGTTGCCTTTATTGGCACATTCCAGTCCAAGGTAAGCATTCATAACAGCATTTGCACATCCTTTACGCAAAATCCATTCCCGGATTTCATCGGACGTAGGCTCTAAGCGCTCCACTGCATGGATTTTACCCCACCCATCGACCTTCTGAGCAATTCTAAACAATAAATCGTTCCCATTTTGATAGTTTGAAAACGCTACAATTACATAGAGGGTGAACTCTTCATATAATGCAAGCACAAGAAGCTTGTCAATAATATCCTGTTTATTGCTCAAATCAAGCAAACCGAGCAAACCTATGCCCAACTTGACCAGTTCCTCATCAGAAGACTGAAATGCAAGCCTGCAAGCAAAATCAAGCAAATTATCAATATCAACCCTTTTCGGTCTTGTCGAATAGAATCTAATATGGGATCGATAACTGACAAAGTACTGCATTCACGCAGAAGTTCGGCAATTTCATTTTGTGAGCTGATACTGCCCTTTTTCCAATCATTTTTTAATAGCTTTACTATTTTCTTCGAAACTTCCTCCGAACTTTTTACTCCAAAATGAAATATGCCTATTCCATCTTTTGCTCCTGGTATAAATCTCAACTGATTCGGAGAAGTTTTATTGAAAGGAAGAGAAAAATCATTCGGAAGCTTCCCCTCTGAATTCAGACTTTCACAAATAGCACCGTATATGCTTTGTGCACTCATTAAAGACACTCCCCTCGCTTTAACAATTTTTATCTGCTTACTGGAATAACTTACACCCCCAATAATTCCTGGTCAAACGCAAACAAAGCTTCATTTATCTCAAAAATATTGTAGTTACCTTCCTCAATAAAATACTCAATGATAATGTCAAATTTACTGCTGTGGGAAAGTGCAAAACCTGCCTTTTGCAGTAAGTCTTTGGTCTCATCAAGATTTAGCCTCAATGCTATTGCAAAAGCAATTACAGTAGCCTTGCTGGGCTTATAATTTACGTCATTTCTAATTTTAGAAAACAACCTGCGGTCTATATTGGCTCTCCTATAGGTCTCTGCATGTGTCATGCCTTTTTCATCGATTAAACGCAGTAACATCTGCGAGAACGTTTCGTCCATGTTCTTTATCACATCTTCAAGGCTTCTTTTTAGCTTTTTCTTCTTGGCAGATGCTTCTTCCGAGAATATATCATAAGCTTCTTTATAGTTTTCTTCAGCCTCATACAATCTTTCAAATGACTTTATGCGGCTAAAAGTAGGTTCTTTTATGTAATTGTCATCGATATATTGGGTTATAGATGAAAACAGTTCCTTAGGCAAAGTAAATTCCGCCTTATCGTAGATAACCAGATAAACCGTCATTTCATTGTCAAGCAAAAAATCTCCTATGACCGAAACAGCAGTCTTTATTGCTTTGTCTTTCGGATATCCAAAGGCTCCTGCTGATATCAGCGGAAAGGCAATACTTTCACAATTATTCTCTTTTGCCAATGCTAACGAATTCTTATAGCAATCTTCCAGCAACTTCTCCTCATTGTTATTACCGCCAGACCAAACCGGTCCAACAGTATGGATTATATATTTTGCAGGCAGCCTATACCCTTTTGTCAGCTTAGCCTTTCCGGTTTCACAACCGCCAAGTGCCCGGCATTCCTCAAGCAGCTGAGGTCCGGCAGCTCTATGGATTGCCCCATCAACCCCTCCTCCACCAAGCAGGGATGAATTGGCTGCATTAACGATTGCATCCACATTTACTTTTGTTATATCATTATGAATTATCTTAAGCGGCATTGCGCTACCTCCTCGCTTTAGGCAACAAACAGGCATCGGGCAAAAACGTCACAATCAGTATCTTCTTTAGTATCTTATGCCTTTTCATGCAAACTACCATGTCAGTAAAGTGAAAAACGTTCATGTCCGAGTCGTATTAATTGAATTGCCTTTTCATTATAATAATACCAAAAATCAGGCAAACAAAATAGAATAAAATGGTCAAGACAACTATCGAATTTATAATCTACTCTTTTTTATTGGAAAGAATTTCTTCCAAGCTATTTCCGTAAGTACTCAGCCTATACAGTCTGCCATTGTAAGACGGATGATAAAGATAAATATTTTTTTCAAAAACTTTTATTGTGGTGGCTTCTATTTCAGCAAGCTTTGTTAAATTAATAGCATGAAATATTGATTCGTTTTTCTTCCTTAGTTTTTTTCTTTGATAATATAACCTATGGATATTTACATCATACTCTCTACAAAAACCAGATATTGTTCCTTCATATTTTGAGAATTTTTCTAAAATATCCTTCCAATATTCATTTGTCTCTATTTGATTCAATTAAAAAACCNNGATAATTCAATTGTATAGCAAATTTTTTAGTATTTATATCCGTTAATTCTTTTACGCTTACATAATTTTAAATAACCTTGTACACTTTTAATTCCGAATTCCTTTTTTGCTTTTCTTCCCGCAGTGCATTTGAACTCTGTAAAGTTAAACTTCTCAGCTTCAAGCTTGTCTACCCATTCTTTATAGTCATTAAACTTTCCTTTTTTACTTTCTCCAGCCCATGTATTAGTTCTTATTACTCCGCCTTTACCTTTAAACTTGTCTATTAATCTAAATAACCTTAATATTTCTTTATCCAGTGCAAAATCAAATATCTCAAATAGAATCTTCTTGTCCCTTATAAGCATATAATCAACTCTTGTTCCGATTTTAGTTTTCATTTCATATTTTTTATTACGAAGCAGAATCTATCTATATCATATAGCGTCACGAATTCTTCTAATTACTTTCATCTGATCTACTCTACCTTATCCAAATTCTCATCACTTATGTAATTCATACATATCTTTATACTCAATATATACATTTCTCTTATTAAGAAGCCTCATACAAAAACTTACAACCTGTTTTTTCTTTGCATATGCATATTGGGTCATACAATCATTCCTATAGTTTATTTTTTCCCTAAAATCTCTTTTGTCCTGAAATAACAAACTTAAACAACTCTTCACCGTTAATCATATCTATATTTTTCTCAGTAAACAAGTTATAATATTCTTCAAAACTCTCAAGCTTTTTGCCATAGTATTTTTCGAATAACTCAAATTTGCGGGTATTTTTTTCACTTATACAACACAATTTATACACATCATCAAAAGGCAGCTCTTTAAGTCTCCTCATACCATTAATCTGTTCATATAATCCTATTAGCATATATCTAAGTAAAATCTCTTTTGAAGCTGTATTGTTTTCAAACCAGTCATAAATCAAATTTATAAACTTTTCCAATTCTTTATTAATGGAATTTTCGCAAGGTTTCTTCAAAGCAAAAAGTACGATTATTTCCTCTAGCTCACTGTTAAATTTTATTTTTAAAATATCTTTGTCTTCTCTATATCGTTTATGGCTTTCATTACTTTCTTTTATACATTCTCTCGGCAGATCGTCAAACATACCACTCTCAAGCATCGCAGAAATATCCTCTTTACTTAGAGAAAAAAATGAATTCACTTTTTTTTTCAATATTACATTATTAAACAAGAAATCAATTTCCCTTAAATTATATGATGTATCATTACCTTTTTGATATTGAGTTTTATCATTATTTACATAAATTTTTTTTATTCTAACCTTGTCATTTTCAGTTATAAAATGAACTGAATATATACAACGTCCTGTCCAACTCCTGTGAAAGTAAAGAACATCTGATTCAAAGAAAATAAACCATTTATCTTCCATCGACTTTGGAATAAATCCTCTTTTTATTTTATCAAACTCCTCAAGAGTAAATTCTTTATCATAATATATACTTACCACATCATCTGGCATCTCTTCTATTTTCCATGAATCTCTTTTCGCTATCTCTTCACTCATAGTATCACTCCTCGTATAATAGTATTTGTAATGTTTTTATAAGTAATTTTCCAGTTATAAACCCTTGCGGTATCGAGCCAAAATCACTGAAATTTCTCTTATATATCTACTTCGAAGGCTTACTCAAAAGCCTTCTTCAAAGCCTATCTTACATAGATATATGCTTACTGCGTAGCAGTAAGCGGCCGCCCTGCCTTCATCGGCCTTGTACTTTGACAATTTGCATATTTACCTTTTCATTTACCTGTGCAACAATGGTATTAGAGACCATTGCGGACAGTTTTGCTCACCCCTTGCGGAGCCTTGTGCTGCTGCTTTGATAGTCTGTTCCCCGGGCCTAGCGTTAGCTTCGTACCACTGGGTGTTTATCCGCCTGTAACCTGCACCCTTTGGCAGGCGGGTATCGTGCATAGGTTACTTGCGAACTCGATTCTAATTGCGAGGGCGTCGATGCGTCTGAATCCACAGGCATTTGTTAAGGTAAATGTACCTCATATTCTTTAAAGTAAGGAGGTGACCCTAATGCCTAATTCATTACTGGTAGGCATCGATGTTAGTTCCAGTGATAACAAGGTTAGATTTTTGGATTCTTCTGGTAATAGTCTTTCGAAGTTTTCTGTTTCCAATAACCAGCCAGGTGCTAAAACTCTTGTTTTCAAGATCATAAGCACCATGACCTTGAATCGCTTCGATTCCCTTGTGATAAGCCTTGAAGCTATCTCTGTCTACGGCGAACCTCTTGTACATTTCTTGAAACAAGACGCCGGTATAGGCACCTTCAAGCCCAGCATCCATGTACTAAATCCTAAGCAGGTCAACGCTTTCAAGAAAGCTTTCCCCGACCTGCCCAAGACGGATGATGTTGACGCCTGGATAATTGCCGAAAACCTGCGTTTTGGACGCATTAACCAGGAGGTTTACATGGATGATAGGATAACAGCTTTAAAAAAGCTTACCCGGGCCCGTTATTATGCAGCCCGTAACCCTACAAGGGAAAAAAACATTTCCTCAACTCCCTGTTCCTGAAGTTCTCTTCCCTTACACAGGAAAAGGTCTTCTCGGATCAGTTCGGAGCTACTGCCCTCGCCGTTGTTGAGGAGTTCCTCTCTGTTGATGAAATAGCTTATATGTCAATTGAGGAATTATCCGCTTTTGTTAATGAAAAAGGCAAGGGTAAGTTTAATGTTCCGGAGGATGTCACCAAACTTATTCAAAAGGCTGCCCGCAGCTCATACCAATTGACTAAGACTGTTAACGACTCTATCAATCAGGTCCTGGCCATTTCTCTTGTAGCCATTCGAGCTTTGAAAGACCAACTGAAACTGTTTGATAAAGCCATCGAGGAACACATGAAAGTCATTCCTAATACACTGACCTTGGTTAAAGGTATCAGGCCAGTCTATGCTGCAGGCATTATTGCCGAGATTGGCGACATCAAGCGTTTTAAGAATCAGGCTGCTTTGGCCAAGTTTGCCGGTATATGCTGGAGTAAATATCAATCCGGCAAATATACCGTCGATAATACCCACCATATTTCTTCGGGTAACCGCTATTTGAGATACTACCTCATGGAGGCTGCGAACAAGGTGCGCATGCACGATCCCGAGTTCAAACGCTTCTATGACCTCAAATACCGTGAAACGCCAAAGACGCCACATAAAAGAGCACTCGTATTGACTGCCAGGAAATTAGTCCGATTAGTCTATGCACTGCTGCATGACAATCGGCTATACATACCTCCAACGGAATAGCAGTCCGTTGGGCTGGCACACCCTGCATTTCCAGTAAAAATGGCAGGGCTTTTTGAGGATTTTCTTTTGTGCCAAAACAGCTTAAACAATATGCATTTTTCAAAGATCTTTTTCCAGTTTACCTATTGACATCTTACCACTGGATTCATATAAATATATTTCAAAAGTGCTTAAATTTAAGTTTAATTATCTGCAAGACTAGGCTTTGACTCAAAACTTATACTCTTTCCTACCTTTCCGAAGTCAACATCCTTTAATGTTCTTTCCTAGATCATATAAAACGACACTTGGCGTAAATTCACTATTTCGCTTTGCCAAATTAGTATAGGAATCAAATATTCATTCTCTCCATACACATTGAAAGGATTAAAATAAACTTTTCTATCTGTTCTAATGGTTGCAACTATGCCTGTTTCACTGGAAAATCGAATAGCAGTACCAATATCAGTAGTCAACGAAATAAACGGTGAATTAGTTGAATCACGAGAATGATCTTCAGCAAATTTTTCATAACCCCTTTGCCTAAGTAAAATATTCAAAAAACACTGTGCTATAAGTGATTCCATATTTCTGGCTGCTTTACTAAGTATAGGTTTTTTAGCCAGACACTCGCTATAATCAAGGCTACTTAATCCTCTATAATATGTCATATATTTTTTGTCTCTCCTTGTTTGAGCAAAATCAATCGATGTTGGAATTTCCTCTGATTCATCTCGTATTTCCACCCTTGAAATCCAGGGTAAACTTACCGAAGCCGGCCAATGAATAACGTTAGGCATCGCTATAAAACTCATAGACAATACTGAAAGCACGCCCATTATCGTTAATGCTGCCATTTGAGAATTTAAACTCATCGTCGTATATCCGGATAAATCGATATTATTAACACCGTCGCTGTTACAGTATAAATACTTATGGAGCGATTTAGGTTCGAAAACACTTCCCTCATACACATCCATTGTTGTAAACCTTCCCACATTCGGATTCATGTATCTTGCCCTCAGATAATAGAATCCTGCATTAGGGTCATACTGTTCCCCTATATATAAGTAATCATTTACTGTTGTTCCTGTATTTTCAAGCAAAATACCAAAGGCATCATAGGAATATGTATCTGTTACCTCACCTAACAAATCTGTCAATGCCCTTGTGCATCCTTGCCCGTCATAAATGTAGTAAGATACAACACCAGCCCTGTTCTGACTAATCAGGTCATCCCCGTATACATAGCTTACTATCAGTTCTCCTTTTGAGTTACGTTCCTCAAGAACTTGGGCATAATCACAGTTTCTATCAACTATGTAGCTGATTTTTTCTCCGTTAACCGTCTTTGATGTCCTTATGCCATCAACATCGTATTCATACAAGATGGTCTGAGTTCCGGTATTTATTGATATTAGCCTGTTGTTATAGTCATAGCTGTAAGTTATTGTTGCTCCTGTTGCATCAGCCACGGATAAAGTGTTGCCATTCGCATCGTAACTATAGATATTGTTTCCTTCCGTAATCAGCCTGTTATTTGCATCGTACGTATATTCAGTCAGTATACCGTTCTCATTCTTTGTAAGCCTGTTACCTACAGGGTCATAGGTATAGCTTATCTCTATAATGCTGCCGTCAGGTTTGGTTATTTTCTCACTTATTAGCTTATAGGTATCGTCATAATCGTACTCTACAGTTCTTCCCGTGTTTTCCACAACTTTTGTGCGGTTTCCTGAATCTGAAAGTGTATATTCGTATGAAGAAATTACTGTTCCGTCTGCCTTCTGATTAACAAGACCTGTAAGCCTGTTAAGCGAATTGTAGCGGTATACGGTTTTTACACCGTTGAGATAAGTTACACTTTCGCGGTTGCCTACTGCATCATATGTATACGTAGTAATGCCTCCGTCAGGTGCCGTTACAGTCTCAAGTCTGTTTAATGCATCATATGTATATGACGTAGTGCCCGAGGGTGTTCCGACACTGGTTCTATTCCCCGCTGCATCATATGTATATGTGAGTTTTGATCCATCAGGATTCACTTGAGTTATAAGTCTTCCTCTTGCATCATATTCATATGCGGTTGTTCCTCTGGAATCTTTAATGGTTTTTATCTTCCCGGAAGCATAGTAAGTATACTCTTCAACGCTGCCATCAGGATAAATCTTTTTTGAAAGTCTTCCGTCTTTATACTCGTACCTGATAGTATCACCATTAAAAGAAGTATGTGTTAATATGTTTCCAAAGTCGTCATAAGTAAATGTTTCATACATCCCCATAGGAAGTGTTCTCTTTGTCATTCTTCCCATGCTGTTATATTCATATTTAGTTGCATGACCGTTTGAATCCTTTTGTATATTGAGATTCCCAATACTGTCATATTCATACTCAGTTATATTACCTAATGCATCAGTCACTTTTATTAAATTCCCATTTTTATCATAATCAAATATTGTAGTCTTCCCTTCTTGATCGGTTTCTGATTTTTTATTTCCATTTTTGTCATAATCGTAAACTATGAATGTACCATCAGGATAAACTACCTTTTCCAGCATACCATTTACATCGTATGAATAGGATATGGTATTGCCCTTTGCATCGGTCATTTTTGTCATATTTCCCAATCTATCGTACTCGTAATACGTTATATTCCCTAATGCATCTTTAACTTTAGTATTTCTACCGGTCTCATCATAAATATACTCAGTTATATTGCCTCTTTCATCAATCCTTTCCCATACTTTACCACTAGCGTAATAAATTGTCTGGTTTGATGTCCCGTCCGGATAAATCACTTTTATCTGCCTGCCGGCTTTATCATACTCAAAATACGTAGTCAATCCGTCACAGTTTGTTTCTGATTTCTTTCGTCCTTCCTTGTCATAAGTATAGCTTTCTTCTGTACCATCAGAGTATTTCGCTTTAACCAGGTTTCCAAATATATCATATTCATACTCTATTCTTATGCCGCCGGAAGCAACTACCGCCGATTGTCTCCCGTTTTCATCATACTCAACAATTATCTCGCTTAAATCCGGGTTAATTGTCTTCATAATTCTATTTTTATTGTCGTAGACATAGGTAGTCGTAAGTACCTCAGTTTTTTCTCCAACTTTTCGTGTAACTGTTTTCGAAGTCTGGTTACCATTGGAATCATAGGTATAAGTAGTTTCATTACCGTTAAAATCGGTTTCCGAAACCAAGTTACCCGAACTGTCATATTTATAGGATATGGTGTTTCCTTCCGCATCAGTCTCAGTCAAAAGATTTCCTTTATTATCATATGAATATTTATAGATATTCCCCTTCTTATCGGTTGTTTCAATCAGATTTCCTCTGGAATCATATTTTTTCGTTATTATATGCCCCAATGCGTCTTTTTCAATTTCAACCTGTCCAAATGCGTTATAAGTATATTCCGTCTTATTTCCCAAAGGATCTGTAATGCTTGTCACATTATCCTTTTCATCATAGGTATAAGTTGTGGTATTTCCAAGAGGATTGGTTTTTGTAAGCATATTCCCTTTTTCGTCATAGGAATACGTCGTTGTATTTCCCATAGGGTCCGTCTTGGAAAGAACATTACCGTTATCATCATATGATATAACAGTTATATTACCCATCCTGTCTCTTATTATTTCCTGCTTTCCTTCTAAGTCACGATCGTACTCAATCCTGTTGCCTTCTGCATCAATATGAGCAATTATTCTTCCGTTATCATCGTATTCGTTGCGGGCAACCTTAACGCCCCTCGGGTCAATTATATCTATTAAGTCATGGCTCGAATTATATGTAAATCTTGTGGAATTACCCTCCTGATCCGTCACTTTAACAAGATCTCCATAGTGGTCATATTCATATTTTATGCTGTTGCCCTTGGGATCTGTTATCTCTGTTATTCTCCCCTGGTCATCCCTTTTAAAGGTTATATTTTTACCGGCAGAATGTATAATACCGTCCTTTGTAAACGTAACAGTATTGCCGTTCGGGTCTGTAATACTTTCCACCCCGCTGCTTTGATTTATTATGTAAACAGTTCCGTCCTGGGTTGTAAGTCTGTAATGATCAGGGTTATACAATTCAACATCAAAAGTATACAAGCCATAACCATTAACATTGTTAATTACTAAGCAGTCATTTGACATATCAAGTGCTTCTAATTTTGAATTTGTTCCTTCCTTTGCCACAAAACTTACGGTAGTGCCCTGTATAGGTGCATATTGTTGAAAGGATGGAGATACCTCGATACCAAATTTTTCAACTCTTCTGTCAGGGTATGTAATACTTATTGTATGTTCCTTTTTTTCATACAAATCATACCTACGGTTTAGTATTCCACCACTTGATTCATGCATCCAGTATTCGCCCGGGACACAATTTTCTTCAATTTTAATATCTCTTAAAGCCATTGTCCAACCTATTCCAAAGTCGCCTTTTTCCTTATTGCGACTGTCATAGGTACGTAAAATAGTTATGGGTAATCCCGCCATAGGAATAGTAAGGTCATCAAAGGTCAAGGAAAAATTTCCAACCTTCTGCTCTCCTTCAATCATATATGAAACGGTACAGGTTGATACAATTCCTCCTTCATCATATGCAGAAAGCTTTATGTCATATTGGCCGTTCCGCATCACAGTGGCATCCAGTCTGCCCAGCACTCCGTTTTTGACCGGAGTATCTCCCTCAGCAAATTTAATATACTGGCCTTTTCCTTTTTCCGAATATTCCAAAACATATTTTACAAGGTT
>LFRM01194690.1_pt1 | contig 11814 bp, 8 predicted proteins | sample 618341 | NCBI WGS metagenome assembly LFRM01 (sample SAMN03654438, study PRJNA283298) | anaerobic digester metagenome | isolation source: pool of bioreactors CSTR01a, CSTR02a, and CSTR03a thermophilic anaerobic... | place: Denmark: Kgs. Lyngby | collected 2014-05-21
AAAGTTTTTTCGCGAATCGCATCAACGGATAAACCGGCACCATCATCGCTGATATCCAGCACTACCCAACCTGAGTCGAGACGCGCTCGAATCTGCAGCAAGCCTTGCGCAGGTTTACCGGCCTGCTGACGCTGCTCGGGTGTTTCAATACCATGATCGAGGGCATTACGCAGTAAGTGAATAATGGGATCCGCCAGCTGGTCAATCATTTGTCGATCCAGTTCGATCTCGCTGCCATAAATCTTACAGTCGACCTGTTTGCCTAATGAGCGAGCCATATCTCGGACTAAATGCGCGGCAGGATTTAAGACAATCGACAGTGGCAGCATGCGCATCTGTAAAGCTCGGTCATGCAGTTCTTGAGTCAGGCTATCTTGTGAGACAACAATATCGCGTATATCTAAGGTGAATTGGCGCATGGCCTGCGGCAACTCACCTCGCGCCTGTTGCTGAAACTGCTGCTCAAGACGACGTGCAGTTGCCACCAACTCATGCAAACCGGCATGGCTGGCGCTCAATTCGCCCATTAACTTGATCAGCTCATCGAGCTTGGTCAGTTTGACTCGCACCGTATCGCTGGCTACCAACAAGGGTGTGACTCTGTCACCTTCACTGCGAGTCTCAGGCAGCGGCTGACTGACTGCAGGCGTAGCAGGCGCTTGTGTGTCGGTATCAACGATCTGATTTTGCGCCAGCGCACTCAGTTGCTGGCAGAGTTGATTCTGTACAGCAGTCAGCTCAGCTAATTGACCGTTTTTATGCAGCTGCTCCACTTGGTCCGATAACGCATCTACGCCTTGGTAGAGTGCATCCATCACCGTGTGATTGACCTGCACCTGCTGCTCACGTAGCGCACTGAGTAAGTCTTCTAAACTGTGCGCCAATTGAGTAATAGGCTCCAGCTTCAGCATACGTGATGAGCCTTTTAGCGTGTGCGCTGAGCGAAACAAGCTGTTGACTTGCTCTGCACTGGCCGCACCATGCTCTAAAGCTGACAAGCCACTGTTTAATTGACCGAGATGATCTTGGGCTTCATCAACAAAGCGTCCAATAAACTTTTTAATATCAAGAGCCATAATTAATCATCCACTTGTGTGGTGTGTAAGGCAACGGTCAGCTGCTTGATATGACGCTGACTTAAAAACTGCGCATCATTGGCGTCCAAAGGTATAGGAATCCAAGTGATGCAGTTATTCTTGACTGCACCGGCGGCAAATATGCGCAACACAGTTTGATAGGATTGAATGGCCGCAGCCCACTGCTCTTCACTGCGTAAGGTATCAGCCAAATAAAAATGTGCCGGCCAACATTCTGGGCAACTGTAAATCACTTTCCTAAGCCACTGACAGGCCTGTGCTGGCTGCTTCTGCCATTTGTACAGCAGACCTTTCATCAGCATGGCATCCACCGACCAAGGCTCAATATTTAAAGCATGATCTAACAGTTGATCCGCCTCAATAAAGGCTTGCTGATTGAGCAGCAACCAACCTTTGAGTAAGCAAGCACCATAATCTTCAGCAATCGGCACTGGAAAACGTTCCAACAGGCGCATGGCTCGGTGTTGTTCGCCGATCGATAACAACTGCTGAATTCTTTCTAAAGCAACGATACGACGGTCTTCAACGCTCTCCGATTCAACCTGAGCATTCAACTCTAGCGAGTGCGCATGGTTAGCAGCAGTGTCCGGCTTTTTAGACGTGACAAGCGAGCTGTGCTGATCATCAATATCAAGTCTTGGATGAGCGGATTTTTGAGTCCAACTGACCGCATGATTGACCGTGGGGCGATAAGCGTCGCCTTTGATAAAGACATACTGACCGGCATGCTCAACCAGTTCAAAGACACCCAGGTCATTGCCCATGGTTTCTGAACTGCCTAAAAACAAAATAGAGTGCTGATTCATCAGTTTATAAAACTTATGCTGAATCAGCTTACGCGTGGCCAAGTCAAAATAAATTGACACATTGCGGAAAAAAATAATGTCATAGTCGACCAACTCAGCAGGAAACTGTGCAGCCAACAAATTCAACTGATAAAAGTTAACCTGCGTGCGGATATGCTCAGCCAATTTATAGCCTTGAACTTGCGGCTGAAAATAACGCTGACGTACGGCACTGTCGACGCCACGAAACGAAAACTTCGAATACACACCTGCTTGAGCTTTCTGGAGTACGTTGTGATCAAGATCCCCAGCATCAATCTGAAACAGCTCAGTGGTTTTTTCACCATAGATTTCATACAGTGCCATCACTAAGCTATAAGGCTCTTCGCCGGACGAACACCCTGCACTTAAAATACGTACCGGTTGGCCCGGAGTTTTACGCGCTAAAACCTGGGGGATTAACACATCAGTCAGTAACTTAAGCTGCTCGGGCTCACGAAAGAAATAGGTTTCATTGACGGTCAGCTGGCATACAAGCGCATCAAACTGCTCCTGATCACTGCGCACCAATCGCTCGTATGCATTTAAATCTGCACAGCCGGCCTGCTTGCTATTGTGTTGGAGAATTTTACGTAAACGGTCTTCGGCAATACCCTCAAGCACTAAACCACAATGAGCGTAGATCATTTTCTTAAAGGACAGCAACGACGCACTCATGCATCGCCTCGCGATAACAGCGTGCGTTCATTGGTTCGCGGCAAGCCCACAATCTGTAACATTTCATTGGCAATAGACGCCAATGGAATTTCACGCTGAATCACACCCAGGTTGACCGCCTCAGCATTCATACCGTAAATCACCGAACTGGCTTCATCTTGCGCCAGGGTGATACCGCCTTTGTTATAAATAGCACGCATCCCTTTAGCGCCATCACGGCCCATACCGGTCATAATGATGCCAACGGCTTGCGAACCAAACACATCGGCCACCGAAGTGAGTAGCGCATCGCAACTGGGACGGTAAATATCCTTTGCATTGCGTTGAGTTAATGCCAAGCAGCGCCCAGCCGTGACGGTTAAATCTTGCTCCGGTGGCGATAAATACACACAACTGCTGCGCAATACCTCTCCGTTTTCAGCCACTTTCACCGGTAGCTGACACAAGCCTGATAACCACTGCGCCATGCCATCAATAAAACCATCACTGATATGTTGAGCAATCAGAATCGGTGCTGGAAAATCAATCGGTAACTGTGGCAGCACACTGGCCAGAGCTTGCGGCCCTCCTGTCGAGGAAGCAATCACAAACACCTGCTGTACATCCGAGGGCACTGCACTGGACCGCTGATAGGCGACCGGCGCCACTTGCTCCGGTTCTGCTAGATAACGCTGGCGCATACGAGTGATCACCGATACGCCGGCCAATAAACGCACTTTATCGGCAAAACTCTCAGCTTCTTCCGCGGTATAGCGCGGCTTGGCGATCACTTCTAGCGCGCCCGAACTGATGGCCTGATAGGCTAATTCAGCATCGGACTCATTACTGACCACTAAGATCGGAACAGCCTTGTTGTACATAATCTGCACAATGGCCTCCATGCCACTCATTACTGGCATATTTAAATCCATCGTCACTAGATCAGGGCGCAGCTTTTCAACCATTTCTACCGCTTCTTGGCCATTAGCAGCCACAGCAATCACTTCGATCCCGTCTTGTCCTGTAAGCAAATCGCGTAAGATATCGCGTGCAACGGGGCTATCATCAACGATCAGAACCCGTATCACCTTAGCTGCCATCATTGCTTTCAACTCCCTGATGCTGCACGACCTATATTACTGGTCTGGCTTCGCCGTTTTAAACTCGCTCACCAACTGATTCAGCTCACCTGACATATGGATCATATCTTCACTAATATCCGTGATGCTGCGTACTGATTGGGCGTTATACATACTGGCATTGGCAATATCACGTAGCGCTGTCACCACTTGGCTGCTGGCTGTTTTCTGTTGGCGTGTCGACATCGAAATCTGCTGCGCCGCACTGCTGGTTTTACTCGCAGCTTGCACCAAGGCATTCAGGTCTTGAGCAGTTTCTGAACTGACCTGCATACCCATCTCAATTGAACTGGCGCCTTTTTCAGAGGTGATCACTAAGCGATTGATGGCATCTTGAATTTCTTGGATACGATCTTCAATTTCATGTGTGGAGTCCGTCACGCTATCGGCTAAACGACGGATCTCACTGGCCACCACAGAAAAACGCTTACCGGACTCACCAGCACTGGACGCCTCTAAGGCTGCGTTAAAGGCAATCAATTTAGTCTGATCAGCCAAGGTATTAATTAAATCCATCACCTTACTGATTTCTTTCGATTTGCGACCCAGCTGTACAATCTCATCAAGGCTGTGTTCACTGTCTTTATGGATTTCCGCCATACGTGACTGCAAATTCTGCATGGCGCCAGCACCTTTCTTACTGCTTTCCAAGGTGATATTGGCCACTTCAACCACAGACTGTGAGTAATCAGCAATTTGGGTTGAAGACGCAGACAGCTCTTCCATAGTCGAGGTGATCTCAGCTACAGAGGATGACATCTCTTCCACCGCTGCCGCCATCGACTGACTGACTTCTTGTTGTTTATCAGTGTTATGACTGACCAAGCCTGCGGTATACGCCAAGTTGTGCGCTGTATCGGTTAAGCGATTGGAACTATTCTGCACACCATTGATCGCAAAAGATAAGCGCTCTAACAGGTTATTGGTTTGCGCGGCTAATTCACCCAACTCGGCTTGGTCTGTTGTTTCTACGCGCTTCGATAAATCCAAGGTACGGGTAATAGCCACCAGTTGACGCTGAAACAGAGTCAGTGGACGCGTTAACGATATCGCCAACGGATACAGCAGCAGTAAGCTTATAAATAACAGCAACGCACCAATCATTAACGACTGGTACAGCAAGGCTTTGATCGGAGCAATAAAGTCACTGCGCGGTACTTCAATCACCAAATAGCTCTGTAAATCAGCAACCCACACGGTGCCAATAAACAGCTGCTGACCTTTATAATCAATTTCTTCGATGATGGCATCTTTTTTATCCAGCAGCGCTTGCAGTCGAGGTGTAGCGCTGAGGTTCGACACAAACGAATCCGCCGCACTGACTTGTACATGACCTTGCTGATTGACTAACGATGCTCGACCATTTTTACGAAAGCGGTAAGCATTGATAATCTCTTCCAGATTATTCATATTTAAGCCGATACCCGCCACACTGATCGGATGTCCTGCAGCGTTGTGCTCTATGCTCTTATAACTGATAAACGTTTTCGACTCGCCACCGGTAAAATCATTGTTAATCTGATTGAGCTCATGCGACAAATTGCTGTTGATATAATTAAAATACCAAGCATCTTGATCGACTCCCGGCAAGATGTGTCGCTGTTTTAAGCCGCCCTCTTGCAAGTAATAGTAACGAACATGCTCGCTATCATTGCTGGCTAAAAAAACCGCTTCAGCATCCAACTGCTTGTAGACAACAGCCATCTGTTCTTGCACTAAAGGCAGTTCAGATGCAGGCATACCATTTTTGACCCAACTTTTAATATAGGTATTGGTCGCCAAGCTCTGTGCCGCTTCAATACTCGGCGCCAACTTCAAGGTGACTTCTGCTGACAGCTGCTGCAGCTGTGTCGGCATATCTTGCTCAAGCAAGCGTGTCACTCGGTTTTGCGCATAAAACGTTGATTGCAGTACTAAAGACAGGGTAATCATCAGTGCTAGCAGCACACCAAAAGACAAAAACAAGCGTAAACGCAAAGAAAACTTATTCCAAATGGTGCGCATAATGTATGCCTTGTGCTCTTAAGGATTTATATGGGGGTGAAGCTAACGGTATATGCTCGAAGTAAGCAAGCATAATTGTATAGCACCATTTAGATATAAGCTTTTAAATAGGTCTTCCCAATCGCTTTTTAGCAATCTAAACAGCCTCCATATAGAGCGTGTCGTATCCTACCGATCCATTCTGCACCCGCATTGCCCCCTCCAATACCGCGCAATAGCCACTCCAGCATTTTGATTTAGTCACATCTGGCTATATGATTGCGCCCGTAATGTGAACTCGGTCACATTACGGGCTGTAGTCCCACCTCACTCAAAATATACGACCACTTCATCTCACTTTTATAGGAAACATGAAACCTGTGTTTTTTTTACCTTGTTTAAACAATCAGTACAGAACATTTCTTTTAACGATATTTGTACTGTTTGGCTCATTTGCGCCTATTGCTTACGCCTATGCCAGTGACATTATTTTTGCTTCATGGAATATTCAGCACTTAGGTCATGGTGATCATAAAAAATACACGGGTTTAGCGGCTATCGCAGGCAAGGTTGATTTACTGGCGATACAAGAAGTCATGACTGAGGACGGTGTGTTACGACTTAAAAAAGCAGTCGAAAAACATACCGATGAACAATGGAGCTATTTAATCTCGCACCCAGTCGGCACAAAAAGCTATAAAGAAATGTACGCGTTCTTATGGCGCAACTCTGCAGTTGAGTCCGTTCAAAGCCATAAGGTCTACCCTGATAAGGGGGATCGCTTTATTCGTGAACCATTCTCGGCAAAATTCAGATCAAAACATGACGGTAGCGAACTGGCGGTGGGAACAATACATATCCTATACGGCCAAGGTGTTAAAGACCGAACCCCAGAGATTCAAGCTTTAGCCGACTACTGGCGTTGGATGCAAAAGACTTACCCAAGCACATCCATAGTGGTTGCAGGTGACTTTAATATGCCACCCACCCACGAAGCGTGGAGCGCCTTAAAAAGGTACGCAAAACCTTTAATTACCGAAGGTGCCAGCACTCTCTCTGAAAAAAATGGCCAATATGCCAACCTGTACGACAACATCTGGGTCGACCGCGATACAAAACTAAAAATCAGCCAAGCAGGGATTATTTCATTCCCCAAAATATTAAAGTTAAACCATAAAGATAGCCGTAAACATATGTCTGATCATGCACCCGTCTATATGACGCTAGGCAATGCGAAATTGGATGAAAGCGTGGTCACAATCATCACGCCCGATACGGGCTTCAGCCTGCCAGATACACCGGAAGAAGTTATAAGTCTTATTCTTGCTTTAATGATTGCACTCTTAGCCATTTTCACCGCAAAAAACAAAACCCGCAGACAAAAACTGATGATGGCTTGGAAAGAAATACAAAAGACTGCAAAGAAACAGAAACGCTCTAAATAAACTGTAAAAGCGAAGCCGCAACGAAAAAGCATCTGGACGTAAGATGAAGTTTCTAAGTTGTTGGCTTTGGCTGTTCTAATGAGTAACAGGTAACCCTGACGCTAGAACTGCGACGGGTACCTGCAAACAACCCGTTTTTACGCCCGATAGCAAAAGGCCTTGTGGCTTGCCTGACGTTATATTGACCCAATCAATACTGCCAAATAGCCATCAAGGCATTTTGCTTTAGTCGCATCTCGCTATATGATTGCGCCAATTAATGTGAACTACGTCACATTTTTACTCCCCTACACCACTCAAAAAACATAAACCTCTTGGCGACTCAACCCGCCTCTTGGTTTAACGTGTTTTAAGGATTTAATGTGTCTCTACGCTTCACTCGCTCATTCTTGGCTGCTTGCGCGCTGTCAGTGGTCGCCTTGTTTACCTCCTCGGCCTTTGCTGAGGGACCCAAAACATTCGCCCAAGCCAAGGTCGCGCTGAAAAAACACATCTACTTTGATCAGAACCAAGACGGCGCGCTTGGCACCTTTTACTGTGGTTGTGATTGGGAGTGGGTCGGTAAAACTGGCGGACGTATACAGCCTGAACGCTGCGGTTATGAAATTCGCGCTATACCTACGCGCGGTATACGTACAGAGATTGAGCATGTGGTGCCCGCGAGCTGGCTCGGTCAACAACGTCAATGCTGGCAAAACGGCGGGCGCAGTAACTGCAATAAGACCGATCCAGTGTTTAGCGCCATGGAAGCCAACCTGCATAACATCACCGTAGCCATTGGCGAGCTAAATGCCGACCGTTCCAATTACCGTTTTGGTGCATTACCCAGCACGCCCCTGCAGCACGGCCAGTGCCAGAGTAAGGTGGACTTTAAAGCGCGTGTCTTTGAGCCGCGCGATGAAGCAAAAGGCATGGCCGCACGGATTATGATGTATATGCATGACCGCTATAATTTAAGCATGAGCGAGCAACAGCAGCGTCTCTTTATGGCGTGGGACAAACAGTTCCCGGTGACCACTTGGGAGCGCGAGCGTGATCGTCGTATTGCTAAGATTATGGGCCACAGTAATGGTTTTGTGACCGGCACCAGCACGTGGAGCTTAGGCCATCGCAATAGCGCTGCCGGTGTTGTCAGTGCTGTACCAGCAACAAGCAAAAAAGCGCCAGCCCAGCAGAACAGTAAAGCAGGCGTACAGCCCATTCGCGGTAACACCAACAGCAAGATCTATCACCTTGATAACTGCCCTGGCTATAACGCAAGCAAACCTAGCAATATCAAAACGTTCAGCAGCGAAGCTGAAGCCATTAAAGCGGGTTACCGTAAAGCTAAAAACTGCCCTAAAAACAAGTAAGCTAGACCCATAACTGGCTTAGCCCTTAAATAAGGGCAGCCAGTTCATCAGTAGCAAAATTTGCACACAAAACACAGTCAGCGCAAAGATCACCACAAAGCCAATCAACCAAGCCCCACCGCGTACCTGATACGCAGCTTGGCTATAACGTTTGCGTGAAGCGCGCACCAGTAACGCGGGGATCAGCGCCGCCCAAATCGCAGCCATCAATCCGACATAACCCATCACTTTGACAAAGCCGGTTGGGAACACCAAGCACGCGATCAGCGGGGGTAAAAAAGTCACTGCTGCGGTTTTTAAGCGACCCAAGGCGGTATCCGCAAAACCAAACAAATCACGCAGATAATCAAACAGCCCCAAGGTCACACCTAAAAACGAGCTAGCAATCGCCATAAAGGCAAAGGCATTTAAAAAACGCGCGACTGCATCGGTGGTGACATAGGTATTTAATGCGGCAAGCAAGGCGCTCACATCACCATCGGCTTCAATCACTGGCGCAAACCCACTGCGCGGTAAGTTGCCTTGCACGGCTAACTGCCAGAGCAGATACATAGCCAAAGCTAACAGTGAGCCCCATAAAATACTGCGTGCTACGGGCTGAGCCTGCTTATTGTAATAACTAACCAAGCTGGGCACATTGCCGTGAAAACCAAAGGATGCCAAACACACCGGCAAAGCCGCCCACGCATAACGCCAATAGCTTTGCTCGCCAGTTGCATGACTATCAAACAACACTATGGGCGTGACACTGTTCAGCAGCGATCCGGTCGAGAGAAAGAAACTGACCAACATGCCCGCCATTAAAATGGTAGCAAAGCGATCCACGACCTTGGTAGAGATCCATACCGAAGTGGCCAGTACCAGTAAAAACACCACCGAAGACCATTCTCGGGAGACCTGCAGAGGCTGATCGGTGAACCAAGCGCTGATATTGATTAAACTGTTTTGCGTCAGCCCACCACCAACAAAAATATACGCATAGGTCAGCGAGTACAGCACAAAAGTCACAGCTAAGCCGGTGACCACACTCCAGCTGGGGCCCAGCAAGCCTCGCACCACCGTATGGAAACTGGCACCTTGGGGAAAATGCAAAGTAGCTTCCAGCAGCATCAAACCTGATAGATACATGCACAGCCAAACATACAGCAGCACCACCACAGAGCCGAGAAACCACACACCTGAGGTTGCGGTTGGGTTGGCCAGCATGCCGGCACCAATCGCGGTACCAGCAATAATCATCATGCCGCCAAAACGGGTCGGAGTGTGTCTGCGTACAGTGACTGTCATGAGTGTTCTTTTCGGGAGAGATTGAAGAGGTGCATACCACTGCAGCAGAACGCTACAGCGGTATGTATTACAACACTAGTTGAGTTCTGGGAACTGATAGTAAATACGCACCTGACCAATATAGTCGAGCGTCTGTGCCTTGTCTTTTAGACGCAGGCATAAGTTGTGTGCAGTCTCATCGGCTTCACTCATCTGCCGTACTAAATCCACATGCACTTTACCACTTAGATAATGCAACGTGACTGAACCACAATCAGCTGCATCGACTTCGCCATCCCAAGCAGCGCGTAAGTCCGCTAAGACTTCACGTCGCAGTGGTAAGCCTCTGCACAGCAAATCTAACGAATCATCTTCAGGATCAATATGCACCAAAGCATTACTGATATCTTTATCCGACTCAATCAATTTTAAGCGCACATATTCGGCAATCTTATGCCCTTCTGACACACTTAAACGCTCATCAACTTCGATATGTACATCAATCAGATAGCTGCCACCCATCCGGCGACTGCGCAGCATATGCACGCCCTGCACGCCTTCGATATTTTCGATAATACGCTCAATCGCAGCACTGGTTTTGGGCTCCATACCGGTATCCACTAACTCGCGAATGGATGACCAAGCTTGATCCCAACCAATTTTACCAATCATAAAGGCCACGCCCAGTGCAGCAAAGGCATCCAGATACGGCAGACCCATTAAGCTACCGGCTACACCCACCAACACCACGATGGAAGAAATCGCATCTGAGCGGTGATGCCAAGCATTGGCCATCAATAAGCCTGATTTATACTCACGCGCGACGCGCATGGTGTACTGATAAAGCCCCTCATTGGCGAAAATAGAAATAGCCGCAATCAATAGCACAATCGGTGTGGGCTGTAATAACGTATCGGGATTGAGCAATCGCTGTCCAGAATCAATCACGATTCCGACCGCAGTCACAATTAACACCACGCCTAAACCTACGGTAAATGCCGTTTCAATGCGCGCATGCCCGTACGGGTGTTCTTTATCTGCCGGCTGGTTACTGTATTTGGCGGCAAACCAGACCATTAAGTCTGTGCTTAAATCGGCTAACGAGTGAATCCCATCGGCAATTAACGCATGCGATTGACCAATAATTCCAAAAAAAACTTTAGCAATCGTCAATACTAAGTTGACGATTGCCCCCACAACACTGGTATTACGCATAGCCTTATCACGCGCTTGCGAACGCTGCTGAGTATTCATAATCAGTCCTCCATGTGTGTATCAAGCCTATATTGAGCACCCAGAAACACTAAACTGTCAGTCATAATGACCGCTTTAGCCATGATCGGTCTTAGCAGCCCAACACCTTTATCTCCATTGAACGGATCCTCTTATGCGTTCAATGCGCACGCACCTTATCACATGCAGACAATCTACTCCCGCATACAGAGACACTGTCTCTATTTAGCTTATTTATGCTATATTTCGCCGATCTTGATATAGGTCATTTTCATGCACGCTGCTAAAATTTTATACGACTACCCTAAATACTGGGCGGAATGCTTTGGTCCCGCTCCTTTTTTACCGACGTCTCGCGAAGAAATGGATCAGCTGGGCTGGGATTCTTGCGATGTCATTATTGTGACCGGAGACGCTTACGTCGACCACCCTTCATTTGGTATGGCGGTGATTGGTCGCGTGTTGGAAGCTCAAGGTTTCCGCGTGGGCATTATCAGCCAACCTGATTGGCGCGAAAAAGACGACTTTATGCAGTTGGGCGAGCCGAATTTATTCTTCGGTGTTGCCGCCGGCAATATGGACTCAATGATCAACCGCTATACCGCTGATCGCAAAATGCGTTCTGACGACGCTTATACTGCGGGTGGTCAAGCAGGTAAACGTCCCGATCGCGCCAGTTTGGTGTATAGCCAGCGCTGTAAAGAAGCTTACAGTCACGTACCCATTGTCTTAGGTGGCATTGAAGCATCGTTGCGCCGTATTGCTCACTACGACTACTGGCAAGACAGCGTACGCCGCTCGATTCTGATGGACGCGAC
>LFRM01370920.1_pt1 | contig 11811 bp, 11 predicted proteins | sample 618341 | NCBI WGS metagenome assembly LFRM01 (sample SAMN03654438, study PRJNA283298) | anaerobic digester metagenome | isolation source: pool of bioreactors CSTR01a, CSTR02a, and CSTR03a thermophilic anaerobic... | place: Denmark: Kgs. Lyngby | collected 2014-05-21
ACTGATCTTACAGATGAGCTACATGAAAAATTTAATTTCAGAACCGACACACAGATTGTTGGTTCTACCAAGATGAAAAAGATTATTAAACAAACAAAAAAGTAGAAAAAGTACGCACTTTTTAGTGCAATATCAAAACCGCGAGTCCCTTGTTTTGCAAAGGTACTCACGGTTTTTTCGTTTCTCAACTGTCAAAGATAGGATTATACTTACCTACCATTATATTTATTTAAGCAAGTATTTTATAGTAGCATATCTATATATCGTGTGATTTTTTTATATTTAATATACTTGCAGTAATCTCGAATTATACATTCATCGCACTTTGGTTTCCTAGCCGTGCAAGAGTTTCTTCCATGAAAGATTAAACTGTGATGCGCTTCTGACCATCTTTCAATTGGGATTGCTCCCATCATTTTTTTCAGTAGCTAGTACATTTTTTTCATCAACAAAGCCTATTCTATTAGATACTCTAAATACATGAGTGTCTACAGCTATTCTCTGTTCGCCAAATCCCACGGAAAGCACCACGTTTGCAGTTTTTCTGCCTACGCCATTTAATTTGATCAATTCATCGTAAGTTCTAGGTACCATACCGTGGTATACATCTACTATTACATTAGATATTTTAATAATATTGCTGGACTTGTTCTTATATATTCCAATCGTTTGAATTATTTCTTCCAAATCTTCCTGCTTGCCTTGAGCCAAACTTTTCTCATCTGGATATTCCTTAAAAAGCCTTGGTGTCACTTTGTTAACGCCTTCATCAGTTGTTTGAGCAGATAACATAATTGCTACTAAAAGCTGAAAATACTCTCAAAACCAAGGGCACATTTGGCCTCAGGATACTCTAATTTTAGTAAATCGAGTATTAATTCTACTTTTGTTAATTCTTTCATTGATTCCCTCGAATCATTCTCTAAACTCTATTGACAAATTGTATTTTTAAACTATAATTGTATACAACAGTGCAAATATACATATATGCAGATATAAAAAAGAAAGGTACGGTCATGATATCAATACAATTGAGCGAAGAAACTACTACCCAACCCTTATCCAACAATCTTTTCTGTTTGATAAGAAAAGACATACTATCAGGTACGATTAAATCCGGAATAAAACTTACCGAACAAAGCATTTGCGAGAAATACAATGTTAGCAGAACGCCCGTTAGAGAAGCTCTAAGACAACTCGAAAGCGAAGGTCTAATTGAGAACATCCCAAACAGAGGTGCATTCGTTATAGGACTTAACAATCGTGATATTTCCGATATGTTTGAACTCCGACGAATAGCTGAAGTTCAAGCCATTGAATGGGCTATCGATAGAATGTCAGATGAAGTAATCGATTCTCTTGAAGAAACATTCGAGTTTATGGAATTCTATACGCTCAAAAACGATATAGATAAAGTTCTAAGTATTAATACAACTTTCCACGGTATTCTCTACAAAGCTACAGGTAATAAAATGTTGCAGCAAATGCTCACATCATACCAGGTGTATTTAAAGCATTCTGCGCCTCCATCATATATATCAGATGACTACTTAACCACTATATTAGCTGAACACAAGGCTATATTCGAAGCAGTTAAAAGCAAAAATATTGCTGCAGGTAAAAACGCTATGGACTATCATATAGTGCAAACCAAATTAAGAAGAATGAGCAATTACTTTTAAACCAAAAACTCTAAGCGCTGTAATCCTTTATACTCAAGGGTTATAGCGTTCTTTTTATTTTTTCATCAATCATAATTAGTTCCCCTAATGCCTAGCGTTATATTAGACTAAATAATTAATGACAACTATTTTATACGTTTTTATCATGGTATAGGATACATAGCCTTCATTATTGCTAAATCAGCATTTAATCCACTAGATTTCCATTTATATGCTTTTATTTTAACTTCTCAATAATGCTTATAGCAAAAGTACACCTTAAGATTCTAACATTAGGGCTCCTTGATTATTATTCAATTTTTTTTGATGTTATTTTTTAGATACTATAATCTGGATTATTTTTGGTTCTTTTATTTATACCAGTCGCTATAATAGTTCCTATAATTAATTTTCATGAAAGTTAAATATTATATTATTACATGTATTGCTTACCTAGACTGAGTTCGTATCTAAACAAAGCATTTTCCCTCTATAAATTCATATAGTCTTTATCAGTATTATCAAAATGAGTTTTCTTCAATGCAGTTTTCATATGCCAACATATGATTATTCTAATAAAAGAATAAACAAACTTATCTTTAGGATAAATTTGTTTATTATGATCTTAATTCTTTATTCCAACTACCTGTTAAATCTTGTTCTTCAACTTTTATTTTTCATTCTATTTTACTGCATTTAATAATTACACTTTTCGCATCATTTAAATTATTATACTAATGTTTCAAATAATATAAATTTATCATTCTCTGCGCTTCCTATTCCATATACCTTATTCTCCTGTTTAGAATCAGTTACTATTTTGCAGTGTATGTTTCTTAAATCTCCAATATTTAAATTGTCTTTTTTTTCTATATCTAATACTTCTGCTAAAGCTTCTATTATTTGTTTGATATCTTTGTGCTTATGCTTAACGTACGTGGATATATTGCCAAACCTTAGCTCGATTGACTCTATAGCTCCAAACTGACCAGAGAAACCTAAACGCGTATACACTAATTCGTCTTTTAAAACACAATAATCTGTTTCGGATAGAATTTCTTTTTCTGTTTTTATGTTATTTACCATAATTATTAATTCCTCCTCTATTTATTACAATGTACTTTTTTTGATTATACCAATACTTGCTTTGTATGTCAAAATTGTTTATAATGCATTTTGTTTTCTTATGTCCAGCTTATTTATTTGTATCACTCTTAAAAAGCTTAAACCCCTTGTAAAGCTAGGCTTTCAAGAGGCTTTGTTTAATCAGAAAATTTGTTTCAATTAGCATAATTCATCGTGACTTAATTATACGATTAATTGCTCTTTTATTTCTTCGTTAATCCAATTGGTCATATCCAAGTAGACCTCTTCTCTATTCACTTCATTTAGTATCTCGTGTTTATCATTTTCATAAATCTTAAGAGTAACTTTATCATGACCAGCATTTAATAATTGATCATAGTAATACTTTGGTCCAGCGCCTTTGTTTCCTACTGGGTCTTCTGAACCAGATGCTATCAATATAGGAATCATAGGTACATTTTTGGCCCAATCTTTAGATGTTACTTCTTTTAGCCCAATAAACATCTCTCTATTGGCCGATGAAGTAAAATCAAAACCGCAATCTTCATCTTCTACATATTTTTTTACTACATTTTTATCGCTACTTATCCATGAAAATCTTTCCATTGGTGAATCACCTTTTTTGCCGAAATCGGTTAGCTTCTTAAGCAAAGGAGAAACCCAAGCATGTCCGTGAACAGCTATATGAAGATTGGCTATGCCTATTGCAGCGTTTACAGCGCTGTTTGGTGCTACTGTGCCGCTTAAAATAAGGCCGTCTATATCTTTATATCTGGAAGCATAAAGTTCAGCTAATATGCTTCCCATGCTGTGTCCTAACAATATCTTAGGCAATTTACCATCTTGCTCTTCGGCATATTTAAAAAGTGTTCTCATATCTTCTAAAACATAATCAAATCCACCTTTTTTCATAGCAAAGGTTCCTTGATGGCCCTGTTTGCTAAGACCGTGACCCAAGTGATCATTAGCGTAAACATTTACGCCTATGTCAACTAGCTTTTCAGCAAATTCATCATACCTATTAGAATATTCAGCCATTCCATGTGCAATCTGAACTATTGCCCAAGGGTTTTCGCAAACCCAACTTCTAGAGAAAACCTGACCTTCACCATTTGATGAAATTCTGTAAAACTCTTTTCTTTCCATATTTTCCTCCTTAATCAGCTAGCATCAACTACAAGAATTATACTCTCATATGATTATTTTGGCAAGGAAAAGTAGGATTTCAGCATGTTATGCGACTTCGTATGTTAAATTTTCATCTTTTTCATCGATTGTAAGTTTGCATCCTTCATATGCTTCCCCAGATATTATCATCTTTGCTATCTGTGTTTCTATATAGCCTTGAATATATCTTTTAACGGGCCTTGCTCCAAATGCAGGGTCGTAAGCCTCTCTTGCTATCAATGCTTTTGCATTATCAGTAAGCTTAATGCTTATTTCCTTTTCCTTCAATCTTTCCTCTAAAGAAATCAGTGTAAGATCAATGATTTTAGTTATTTCATTCATAGTCAAAGGACTGAATACCACAATATCATCTATTCTATTTATGAATTCAGGTCTAAAACTTCTCTTCATCTCTTCTAAAACCAGTTCCTTTGTTTTGTAATCCACTGAGCCATCGCTTCTGGCATTTTCCATCAGATAATTACTGCCTAGATTAGAAGTCATAATAATCACTGTATTTTTAAAGTCAACGGTTCTACCTTTATTATCAGTAAGCCTTCCATCATCTAAAAGCTGCAGCAATATATTAAACACATCTGGATGAGCTTTTTCAATTTCATCAAACAAAATGACGCTGTATGGCCTTCTTCTGACAGCTTCAGTAAGCTGCCCTCCTTCATCGTAACCTATGTATCCTGGTGGCGAGCCTACCAGCCTTGAAACAGAATGCTTTTCCATATATTCTGACATATCTATACGTATCATATTTTTTTCTGTATTAAAAAGATTTTCAGATAAAGCCTTAGCAAGCTCAGTCTTACCAACTCCCGTTGGTCCTAAGAATATAAAGGAACCTATAGGTCTATTTTCATTTTTAAGACCTGCTCTAGCCCTTAGTATTGCATCTGAAACAGCTTTAACACCTTCATCTTGTCCTATCACCCTTCTATGCAGTTCCTCTGGTAAGTTTATAAGCTTATCTTTTTCATTTTGCATTAATTTTTCCAAAGGTATTCCAGTCCAGCTAGCTATGATTTGAGAAATTTCATCCTCTGTAACCTCTTCCTTAAGCAGCCTATCTTCTTTAGATTGATTAACCATCTCCTGCTGCTTGGCTATTTCCTTTTCTATAAGAGGTAATTCTCCATACTTAAGCTTGGCAAGCTTTTCTAAATCATAATCTCTCTCCGCTTGCTCTATGTCAAGTCTGACTTCTTCTAGTTCTTGCTTTTTATCCTTTAAATCAGTAATTGCATTCTTTTCATTTTCCCATCTAGCCCTAAGTATTTTATTCTTATCCTTAAGTTCCGAGAGTTCTTTCTCAATAACTTCAAGTCTGCTCTTAGATGCCTTGTCCTTTTCCTTGCCTAGAGCTTGCTTTTCAATCTCTAATTGCATTATCTTTCTATAAATATCATCAAGTTCTGCAGGCATACTATCAATTTCAGTACGAATTTTAGCAGCTGCTTCATCCATAAGGTCTATTGCCTTGTCTGGAAGAAACCTGTCACTAATATATCTACTTGAAAGCGTTGCACATGCAATCAAAGCATTATCAGTTATTCTGACACCGTGGTGTATTTCAAACCTCTCTTTAAGGCCTCTAAGTATGGATATTGTATCTTCAATACTTGGTTCATCTATAAGCACTTTTTGAAAACGTCTTTCAAGAGCAGCGTCTTTTTCAATATGCTTTTGATATTCATCTAACGTAGTTGCTCCAATACAGTGAAGTTCTCCTCTTGCTAACTTTGGTTTTAAAAGATTTCCAGCGTCCATTGAGCCTTCTGTCTTACCCGCGCCCACTATATTATGAAGTTCATCAATAAATAGTATGATTCTTCCCTCTGACTTATCAATTTCATTTAATACGGCCTTTAGTCTTTCCTCAAATTCACCTCTAAATTTAGCACCTGCTATAAGAGATCCCATATCGAGTGAAAATATTGTTTTATCCTTAAGACCTTCGGGAACATCACCCTTTAATATTCTTTGCGCTAAGCCTTCTACTACGGCAGTTTTACCAACTCCAGGTTCACCTATTAATACAGGGTTGTTTTTAGTCCTTCTTGAAAGTATTTGTATGGTTCTTCTTATTTCCTCATCTCTTCCAATAACCGGATCTAATTTACCGCTTTTAGCTGCTTCAACTAAATCCATTCCATACTTATTTAAAGCATCATAATTGTTTTCAGGGGTTTGCGTTGTTACCCTTTGGTTTCCTCTAACCTTAGACAAAACTTCTAAGAATTTTTCACTAGTTATTCCGTATCTTTTAAAAATCACTGATGAATAACCATCTTTTTCATTTATTAGTGCTAAATATGCATGTTCAACGCTAATAAACTCATCGTTCATATTTTTTGCTATTTTTTCAGCATCTATTGTTAATGAATTTAATCTACGCGTCATATATACTGACGTAGCATCACCTGAAACTTTAGGTAAATTATTCAATCCTACGTCAATGTCATTTTTGACTAGACCCACAGCAACTCCCATAGCTTGTAATAGCTTAGGAATTAAGCCGTCCTTTTGATCGAGTAATGCATAATGTAAATGCTCTCCATCTATGGCTTGATGACCTAAGGATACTGCTATGTTTTGCGATTCCATAATGATATTTTGCATACTATCTGTAAATTTTTCTATATTCATCTTAACCCTCCTCTTAAATATCTATACATTAAAATTAGCACTCTACAGTGAAGAGTGCTAACCATTTCTTGTGAAGTTCTTGTGAAGTTTATTTTAAGTTGTCCCTTAGGATTCTAAGCATGTTTTTATGCGATATCATATCTATTTCATCATCTGTAAAATGCTCCGATAAAAGGTCTATAAGTTTAGGAAATCCTCTAAAGTCTTCTATTTCACCTGCGATAGGTATGCCATCAAAATCAGACCCAAAGCCCACAGCTTCTATACCGGCTTTATCAACCATGTACCTGGTATGTTTTACTATTTGTTCGTAAGTTCCATACTTAGAATTCTCTTTTAGAAAGCTAGATTCAAAATTAACGCCTACTACCCCGCCTGCTTTACCTAGTGTTTTGAGCTGATAATCTGTTAGATTTCTCTGATGATTGCACAGCGCTCTAGCGCATGAGTGGGTTGCGATAAACGGTTTCTTTGAGCATTTCGCTACGTCATAAAATCCGCCTTCTGATAAGTGTGACACATCTACCAACATACCCAGTCGATTCATCCTTTCAACTGCCTCAAAACCAAAGGGTTTTAAACCTTTCATATGGTCTTTAGCTACGCAGCTATTTGGAAAGGTTAACTCATTTTCATTGTTCCAAACTAAAGTCATTGCTCTTACGCCTTTACTGAAAAACTCGTCCACTCTTTCTATTTTACCTTCTAGGCATACAGCATCTTCTATTGCAAGCATTGAAGACATTTTGCCCATTTCGTGGTTTTTGATAATATCATCTGCAGAATACGCAGGTAATATCAAATCTTTGTTTGAATCGATTTGCTCAATATATACCTTATACATATCAAGAAAAACTTCATATGGTGATTTTAAGTCTGTATATTTCTTATCTATATACAGCGCAAAAAATTGGCATAAAGAATCACCTTCTTTTAACTTCATAAGACTAATATGTCCATCATTTTCTCTTAATTTATGGTTTTTCTCATATGTTACCTGCATTATAGTATCGCAGTGGGCATCTATTATCATAATTTTCTCCTGACTAATATATAATATTATTTATTATTAATCCATATATAAAGTTAAAAGCAGGACTTATAATTTTACCAATTACTCCTGCTAAAAGAAGTACTAATAGTATTATAAAGCCCTTGTTGTATACGGTATCATAGAATTTAGTGCCTCTTAGATTAAATATCTGGGTTATTACATTAAAACCATCTAAAGGTGGTATAGGTATAAGATTAAAAACAAGTAGCACTATGTTTATTGATATTATCCCCATCATAATTTCTATAAGTATTTCACCATAGGTTGTACCCATTATATAGGGATTTGATGCGAATATTATTTTTACTATAAAAGCAGCGACAATAGCTAAGATTAGATTCATCGTAACTCCAGCGCATGCAACTAATAGCTCATCTCTTCTCTTATGTTTATAGTAATTAGGATTAATTTCAACAGGTATTCCCCACCCAAAGCCCATAAAAATAAGTGCTAAAAATCCAAATGGATCAAAGTGTGCTTTCGGGTTAAGCGTTAACCTTCCCTGGTTTTTAGGCGTCGGGTCTCCAAGCTTATATGATACCCATCCGTGGGCAAACTCATGAAAGGATAATCCGATTATTATTCCTGGTAAAAGTATTAATATACGGTAAAAATATGTGGCAGGATCGCTTAATCCGCCACGCATAAAATTACTTACAAGTAAAAGTATAAATACAATCCCTATTCCTGAATTAAAAAATCTCTTCAAATTAACCTCTTTCTAATAATAAAACCCTATCTTCGGATTAGAGTATTCTTTTACTCTTATCTCATATGCTTCTATCATATCTTTTTCATGTAATAATTTCGGATTGTTAATTCCTAATTGTTTTAGTAAATACTTAGTAAAATACGGATTTAAAATAAGCAAAGGTCCTATCAAATAAGTAGCGAAAAAATTGTTAAGTCTAACGCCTTCTTCCTTCACATCAGGATTTAGTCCGATTCCCTTTATAGTATCAAACAATTGTGATGTGATTTGGTCGTTATTATAATAAGAATATGTAAACTGACTTTTATAGCCCACTATATCCATATTGTTAAATTTGCCTAGATACAACGAATTAAATCTATTAAACATGTCCCTTTTAGTCGAGATACCTATTATTCCCAATCCTTCTAGTTTAGTTCCGTCAATATCAGATATTTCACCGCCAAATACTTCCGTAGCATTTCCTGTGATTAAAAAGCAAACACCTTGTTCAATCAAAGTCTCGATTCTTTTCTTGTATTTTTTTAAAGTTTCTATTACTAGCACCTGATTATCTTCTGTAACCGATCCCATGTAAATAAGGTCCGGCACATTTTCTAAAAAATATGGTATATCTTTAAGGCTTGTTTCTATAATCTCAGTTTCAGGGTAAGATTTCTTAATTAATCTAATATTAGCTAAATCTCCGTATAAATTACACACTTCAGGGAACATCACTTCTATATACATGCTATTTCCCTCCCTTTATACGAGTTTTTATCTTCTCCTTAACCCCATTAGCAAGTACTATAGAATCCGTACCATAAAGAATATATATATTGTCATTTTCAAAAAGTTTAAGGCAATCAGGAGCGTCTAATTCGTCCATCGTTTTAACTACCTTTGCTCCATCAATACCAGCAAAAAGAATCCTCAAATAGTAGTCCTTGTATCTAGGCCCTACAACCACAATGTTCTTTATATTATCTTTATTTAATAATTCAAAGTCACAATCGTACAGCCAACATGTATTTTCAGACCAATGTTTAGCATCACCTAGGCTAGACATCATGATTATTAACTCTTTCTCACCTGGTAAATTGCTTATATAATCAAATACTCTACTACAAGCAAAGGCATTTTTGTCCTTGGTTAATTGCATAAATAACTTTTTATCATCTACAACTTCTACGTTATACCTACTGCTCAAAATACTGGTTTTATCTAAAAGTTTCTCTATCTTGTCATGTGAATATCCAAGTTCTCTAAACAAAGCTATAGTCGACACTACATTATATATGTTATAAACACTGTCATTTAGTAATCTATGTCTACCCTTACATCCTACTTCTTTGATATCAATGGTCATATCAACCAAGTTGACATTTTCACCCAAGTAATCACTTTCTGGGGAAGAAAAACCGCAGTTTTTGCATACTGCTTTCCCTATATGATGGTATCTTAAGTAATCATAGCTAAGCTTACTATAACATTTCGGACAAATCTGAAGATCATTAATAAGGTTAGTGCATTCTGTCTTATCCGTATCCATTTTGTCAATTCCGTAATATACTCTCTCATTTTCAGGTGATACATTTGATGCTATCAAATCGTCAGCATTTATTATAAGTTTAGTTGACCTTGGTATATACTCGGTAAGTATCTTGGCGATATATTCTGGGTGGCCGTTTCGCATAATAGAATCTCTTGACAAGTTGGTTATAAGTAAGTAATCAGCTGTAATTTGCGGAAAAACTCGCTTGGCAGATCTTTCGTCTATTTCTAAAATACCTCTTTCATACTTACATCTTCCGAATATATTTACACCATTTATAAGGCTAGTTGAAATACCTGTTATAGTATTTGAACCCATGCTGTTATTTAAAACTTTTTTATCATCACGTGCAAACATTTCTATTGCCAGATTAGCTACTGTCGTTTTACCATTTGTGCCAGTTATGCATACAATTTTTTTTGGCTTATTTATATATTTTAGAAAATCAGGACAAACCTTGATAGCAATTGTACCCGGGAAATTTGTTCCGTTGTTTTTAGTAATCTTCAGCAGTATTTTAGAAAACTTTGCTCCCCAAAGTGCTATAAAGAATCTAATCCTATACATCATTACATCCTTTCACTTTAATATTTAAATTCAGGAATTAATTCATCTAAAACAGCAAGAATTCCTATACCTCCAGGAGTTTGACCAGGAAGCTGCCAAAAATCATGGGCATTATAGTTGTTTCCTTCAATAATCGCAGGTCCATTTGGAGTTATCGCTATGTCCCAACCAATGTATCTCATTTCAGGAACAACCAATGCTGCCTTTTTAGCAAATTCAACTGCCTCTTTAATGAGAGGAACTTTGTATCCTACTAATGGAATATGGGAATAAGGATGCTCGGTAAAATGCTGACCTGCAGTAGTATCTCCTGAATGTGCTGGGAATAAAAATTCACCAGTCTCCATATCCACTGGTCCGTGTAATCCAAAATTATCAACTACTCTAAAGTTGTTTCCCATTTTAAATACCATGTATATGCAGTGAGCTTCACCTTTGGCATCAACTATAGTTATAGTTCTTATTGTGTTAGCTGAAAAAGGATATAGTTTGTTAATCTCAGGATGGTTTTCTATTACATCTTCAATGGTTGCATAACCCTTTTCTGTAATATATTTATAAAACTCTTCGCCATCTTTGTAATCTGCTGTTTTTATTAATTCACAACCGATTCCACAGCTAAGGTCCTTCATTTTTCCGAAGATTTTATCTCTGTTATTAAAAAATTCTATAACATCTTCCTTACTTGTATCTTCTAGATCTATAAATTCTCTGCCTATATAATCTTTAAAGACCTTATTAAATGTATTCTTATTATCAAATATATAAGCATAATCAGGATTGTTTAACTGGCTTATAAGTTTTTTGCTTCTTAAACGAGTTAAATAAGTATCTCTTTGTTTATGACTTAAATCCCAAAATTCAAAGGTAACATAATCGTTATAACCTGCTCCATATCTAATTAAACTGTTCATCATATCAAATAAAATGAAGGCTCTATTTTTACCTGATCTCTCATGAGCAACATTAATTCTATTTTGCAACTTTCCTAAAGAAGCTCCCCCAAAAACTCTTAAATAATATCCCATTTTACTCTCTTTTTTATTCATGATTTCCCTCCTGTAATACTTATAAAACATCTAAAAACAATCTCAATATGGATTCTTTAGTAGATTGCACTATACCCCTTTTGATAATCTTCCAGCGTATGCTCTTAGCATAGCTTTAAATCTCCTCTGCAAATTTCCTCCTATATTACTTATAAAACATCTGAAAACAATCTCGATATGGATTCTTTAATAGATTGCCAAACGCCCCTTTTTTGATAATCTTCCAGTGTAAGTTCTCTACATAGCTTAAAATCTTCTTTGAATTGATTCTCCATTTTCTCCGCAAATTCCTTTTTATATATAAAAGCATTTGCTTCAAAATT